>Ga0326513_10000005_pt1 | contig 176839 bp, 244 predicted proteins | sample 2_2465_0518_D_FD_203654 | JGI IMG/M metagenome (GOLD analysis project Ga0326513, IMG submission 203654) | Bovine rumen microbial communities from UC Davis, California, United States - 2_2465_0518 | ecosystem: Host-associated > Mammals > Digestive system > Stomach > Rumen | place: USA...
GTCCAGTTACTCATGTTTGTCCTCCTCGTTTACCCGTTCGATTTGGTAATCCATCCAACTCTCAGCACCGGATGCACCAATCTTCTCACTAAGTGCATCGTTGGCTTCTTCATTGATCTCATCTTCGTCATCGTCGTCGGAGTACGGTACTGCCACTTCGAAGTAGCAGTTAACCCACGCTCCGACTTTCATGACATTGTTTTTCTCATCTTTCGGCATTGATATCCTCCTTTTTCTTCCTCATGACCACAGTCTCGGTCGCGCAGGCTAGACCGAACGCCGGATACTTGTCGAACCCGTTGTGGGAACCCTCCATGGAATTCACCAGCTCGGAGTACCCGTTTTCGCCCATGAACTCCTTCACGAGCTTCTTGTCCTCGTCGGACATCTCGTCGTCCTTCCCGTACGTGCAGTAGTAGATCGCCCAGCACGGGAACGATTCAACGTACTCCATGTCCGGTGGTAGGGCCGGGTATACCCCGTCCTCGGCCATGACCCGCTTCAGGGCTTCGACGTTCCACTCGAACGACTCCGAGAAGTCGTAGTCGACCTCGTAGGCGGACGACCACCCGGACATGTTGTTCGTGACGAACTGCGACTCGGCGACGAGCTTGAAGACGGTGAAGTCGTCATCGTCGTCCTCGTAGTTCAGCCGGTACAGCGTCCCGCCGTCCGCCTCCATCAAGGGACGGAATCCGAGCGGTCCGTCGGAATGGTGGGTCTCCTCCACCTTACTACGGATCTCCTCCTTCTCATCCCGGTAGTCGTCGAACCACTCGGGGTGCTGGTCCTCGACCTCGAACCACAGCCAGTCGTTGAGCTGGATGTTCGTGATACCATCCGGGAACAACTCCTCGATTTCGGCCTGGGCCTTGTCGACCGTCCCGTACTCGATCAGCTTGTCGAGGACGTTGCGACCCTCCGACCACGCCTTGAAGTCCTTCAGGTCGACGTATTCGTCGATTATCTTCATTTGTTGGCTCCTTCCGTCTTGTACTCCCTCCAGCTCGGAGGAAGGACCGAATCGTACGAACAGTACCAGCGGAAGATCGGATGACTCCAGTTTCTGCCCAGAGTCATCCACTCCAGCGCCATCCCGTTCTGGTCTTCGAACCTTCCGCGAAATGCCGCGGCTGCCCGACGGGCCTTCTTGAAGTCATTGTACTTGCGGACAAGGGTCCTTCCCTGTATCTGGTTACCCGCCTGGACAATCCACATCGATCTCCTCCAGTCTGCCGAACGGCTTGTCCACGTCGTTCTCCAGGATGCTCAGCTCGAAGACCCCACCACCGCAGAGTCCACCCTCGAAGTGAAGTCCGGCCCGGAGCAGCTTCTCCGGGTCGAACCACTTGTCCAGCGTTTTGACGACCTTCCCGATCGCCTCCTTGTCGGAATCCGAGTCCTGGATGTCCAGGTCGACGTTGCCGAGAGTGGCCACGTCGTTGACTTCGAATCCGTCGTCTGCGTTGCCCCAAACGTCCCAATAGTGCACGAACCTGTATTTGCTCATAGAGCCTCCAGATGCGTCAGCTTTCCATACGGGTCCTTCTCTCGGATCCTTGCAGCGATCAGGTTCCACGCCCTTTCGACGAAGCCGCCGAAGTCGTCGAACGAGCACTCGTACACGACCGGCACGTTGCCACGTCCTCCAGGGTGCTCGAACGTATTCAGCTGGCCCTTCAGCACCTTCAGGTGGTAGTTGACGCTCAGCAGCATGTTGCCCAGGAACGACGCGTACAGGTTGTGCGGGTCATTGGTGTTCTCGTAGCTTGAAACGATCTCGTCCTTCCAGAACGAGTCGAAGTCGCAGTTCAGAACCTCCAGCCGCTTTTTGACGGCCGGTTCGCCAGACAGCACGATCTCAATTTTCGTTTTGCTCATTTTTTCTACTCCGTGATGTATTTCAGTATTTCGGTAGCCGCAGCCATTCGTTTCGTGTACCGTTCGCCTAAACGAAGGCACACGTGTTTGTCGATCAACTTCGGGTGGTGCCAGTCTGAAGTCGTAATAACCCAGAAGAACGGAACACGCTCCAGACGCCGTACCGGAGTCGTGGAAAACATGTACAGGATCATTTTGTTCCTCCTGTTCTTGTCTTCCAGGATCTCGCGGATCCTATCCGGGATGCCGTACTTCAAGTAAGGCTTCAGGTCGAACGCCATCAGCTCTCCTGGACGGAACACGTGCCCGTTGCATTCCGTCTCGGAGAACGGCCGGATGAGCGTGCTGATCTGCGTGTTGGCAATCGACTGACCGTGGGAGATGCAGTTCGTTTGTCGATCGAACCCCTTCCATCCAGTGTCGATCAGCATCTTCGTACCGCGCTTGTTGAACTCAGCTTTTTTCATCCTTGTCCTCCTTGATGTAGACGTCCTTCACCTTGAAGTCACCGCATTCAGTGACGCAGCACGTGAAGTATACGCTGTGCCCCTTCCTGCATGGATCCATTTCGAAGTACGCCTTGCTCTTTCCGGTTCTCTTGAACTTGCAGGCGCCGCAGTTCGGACGCCCCTGATCGTCCCGGCTATTTGTCATATTCGACCCCGTCGATGTAGACGATGTCGTATTCATCCTCCGTCAAATCGCTGTAGTGCATGTCCTTCGGAATGGTGTTGAACACGGCTCGGATGCGATCCCACGCCTCCTCGTACGCCTTCTTTTTGTTCGGCGTCTTCGCGTTCACCGTGACGCGTACGAACAACGGGATCTCGACGTCGTAGTCTCCCTTAGGCATCGCGCACCTCCGTAGCACCCGTGACGTCGCAGACCTCACCCGGAGGCCCCATGATCTCGTATGTTCCATGCTCCGCGCTGGGTCCGGTCCGGTCGACGTCCAGAATGTCGGACGCCACCTTGATCGCGGAATGGGTGCTCGTGGCGTTCACCCGGATCCTGAACCTGACGGTCTTCGGGATCGTGACCTCGTAGACCTTCAGGTTGGCCTCGTTCCATTCGAACAGCCTCTGGTCGAGGTCGTTCAGACCGGAAACTCCGTACCTGTCCAGGATCTCCTGGACGTGCTCCATGTTTTCCTCTGTGATATTCATCCGATGATGTCCTTGCTTTTGATTATGGCGTAGTCCTGCTTGCCGCGTAACCTGGTCTTCACCTCGTATTCCGTTTCGGTGCCGTCTTCAGTCATCGTTACGAAGATCTTGACGATCTTGCCGTGATGGACCTTTCCATCGTCGTCCATGTAGAACTTGATGGTGTTGCCGACATTTTGGCTGAGAAGAAGGTAGCATCCGCAGTCTTTCTTTTCCTTAGTCATTCCCGATCCTCCTGTTCTGTACGCGACGGCACCACCGCCTGTGGCCCTTCATGTCCTTTTCTCGCACCTGCACCTTTCCGAAGAACAGCCTGTATTTGCGGATCCCGCAATTGTACCCGGTGTCCTCGTCGGCCCAGCGGTGGTCGATGTAGACGCCGGGAAACCTCAGCGCGAGCTTGTTGACGACCGGTATCGGCGGAGACCACGCGGTGTCGAACCAGACGATCCACTTTCCGTCGGAACCGTCTTCGTCGACCGACGGGTCGTACGAGTTCCATTTCGTGCCCCAGTGCTGGAGCCGCCATTCATACCAGTATTCGAATGGCCTGTCTCCCTTGAACCTCGGCTTCCAGTCGTCCATGTACCCTTTCGGATACCACGTTGGATCCTCAATGGATTTCCTGACCGACTCCGTCTGGGGGACGATCTTGTCGAAGTCGAACGGGTTCAATGCCAATTCCCCGTTGTAGCTGTGCACCTGCTGCTCCTCGTCTCCCCTGCAGAAGTCGACGATCTTCTTCACTATGTCCTTTGGACCCGTGATCTTGATCCTATTTGTGATGTTGTTAGGCATTCATGGTTCCTTTCGTTATGCTCCAGACGAACTCCAGGTCACCGTCGTCGAACTGCAGCCATGCGTGGTCGGCGTCTTTCGACGGGACCTCGCAGTCGGCATGCGGCGTCGAGTGGGAGCTGTCGTACGTGGCGACCCAATCGTCGGCCATGGCCGCGTTGGCCTCCTTGAACGAGGGAAACGCCCACCCCAGCAGATCCTGATGCTGCGGGCTACCGTGGAGCGGGTAGTACATCATGATCCTGGACAGGACGTAGACCGTCCTGCGCCGCCTTTTTGGCTTCTTGGTCATCGGTAGTAGTCCTCCCCATCAACCCTTACGTTCAGTTCATCGTTGTCGAACCCGCTCCGGACGAAGTTATCCGGAGGCAGGAGCTTCGTGTACTTGTGCATTTTTTCGAATGCCTTGCACACGGCCTCAGCCCGGGTCATCGCCTTCACGGTGTCGACGAACTTCATGTCCAGTTCGACCTCTACTTCGTATTCCTTCATCCGAACGCTCCTTTCCAGCGTATGTTCCTATGGATCGTCCACTCCCTCGACTCCACGTCCTGCATGATCTCGACGGTTCCGTCGCTCACAGCCTCCCTGAGGTCGTCCCAGTCGTTGTAGCATCCGCGCCACACCAGGTAGCCGTACTCGTCCACGATGCAGTGCGTCGCCTCGTCACCGTACTCCTCGTCCTCGAGGAGCAGAAGGCGTGGCCCGAACTCGGTGGACTCGTCCACCACATACCAGGTCCCGGAAAGACCGGGAACCCGGATATGGTCGGAGTTGCCGCAAAGAGGTGAGCCGTCGAGCTCGCGTTCCCACGGCTTCTTGCTCATGAGAACCTCCCGCCAACCGTTTCGGAGAGCCATTTGAACCCGTCCGACTTCTGAAGGTCGTAGGCGGCACTCTGGTACTTCTCCAGCAGGCTGAGCCTGTTTTCCAGGTCGTTGGATCCGATCACGCTGTGCTTTTTCATGGCGCGGTCGATCTCATACCACTCACACATCCCGCGGCCGAGCGGCTTGTCCTTTCGGCTGAGCCGTAACGCCTTGAGTTCGTCAAAGCTCTTTTTGAGCTCATCCGTGGAACCGATCAGGTTCTGCCCGCAGATGACCTTGTAGTTGTGGAGCTCATTAATGTACGTGCTGAACTCGTCGATCGTCCGGAAGTGCCAGTCTCGGAGCATCTGCTGGAACCGATCGAGCTGCTCAAGGCTCTTGTCGAGAGGACCGGGCCCAATGAAGCCGTCCGCGGCATAGCTGTGCTTGTCGAGCACCTTGCGGTACTCTTTCAGCGTGTCGAGCTCGGCACCGAGGACCATGGAGTTCTCGATGTTGTGCTTGGCGAGGATGACATTGATATCCTGCCACTCCCACACCTTGCGGCCGAGCATCTCGTCCTCCGGGTTGAACGTGTCCGTCCAGCGCTGTTGGAGCTTGTTGACCTCGTTCTGGAGCTCGTCGTTCCTGCGGGACGCCGCCTCGAAGCTTTGAACGGCTTCCTTGCGCTGCTTCTCCAGGTCGTCGGAGACCGCCTTCAGGTCCTTGTTCTCCTTCTCCAGCCTCCTGACATTGGCAAGAGCGTTGATGTAGTCGGTCGTGGGGCCGTACATCAGGCGCTCGCGAAGCTTGCAGAAGTCGTTTACACCGTACTCGTCCAGGAGCTGGATGAGGGATTCCAGCGGCATGCACAGGTCGCGGCTCAGCTTTCCGTCGATGTAGTTCCACTGCTTGAGCGCGTTGTCGAGGCTTTCCAGGGTCAGCATGTTGTGCTTGCGCTGGATCTTCTCGATCTCGACACACTTCTTGCGGTAGTCATCGGCGGCATGTTCGAGGTTTTCGGCCTTCTTCTTGTAGAAGTCTCGATCGTCCCTGGCCTTCCACGCGTCTTCGCGCCACATGGCGCATCCTTCCTCGCCTTCCTTGCGGGCCTTGTCGTAGAGCTTCTTTAGGTTATTGTACCACCTGCGAAGCTTGTGGGCCTCTTCCCCGTCACGGGCAATGGCCTCCTTGGCGGAGCACAACTCGCGTTCCAAGGATTCGATCTTCGCAGTAAGGTCGCGTCCTTCCTTGATCTTGGCAGTGCAGCTGTCGGCAAGACTCGTCTTCAGGGATTCCACGTCTTCGCGCTTGTGTTCGAGCTCGACAAGGGCATCCTTGAGCTTAGACATGGTGTCGATGCCGTAGGCGTTTACGAGTTCGTGGATCTTGTCCCACTTCCACGCCTTATCGCGAAGTTTGTCGCACTCGATGCCCTTATCGTTGAACGACTTCCTGTACGCCTCGAATTCGTTGCCCATTTTAACGAGCTTCTCGCAAAGCTCGTCGCACTTCTTCTTGGCTTCGACCCGCATCTCCGCCTCGCGCTTGAGAGCCCCGCGGACGCCTTCGAGCTCGTGCGACGTGCTGACCAGCTTTTCTCGGTAAGCGTAGAACTGGTCGGCGAGCTTCTTGTTTGACTCCTCCTTTGCGTCACGTTCCTTGGTAACAGCGTCAAGTCGTTCGCTCAGGCTTGTAACAGCGCCCTTCAGGTGCTTGTTGTCGTTCTCGAGCTGCTCAATCTCCGACTTGTAGAGATCTCGTACTTCGCGGATCTTGCATTCAAGCTGGTATTTCGTGTAGGTTTCCTTTTTCATTTGATTACTCCTAGATGTGATGGTCAATTGACCCGTAGACGTATACCGCGGTGTCCTCCTTATCATTGTCTTCAACATACCGGATCAACGACCTTCGGTACGTGTCGTAGTCCTCCTCGCCGCCCTCGTAGATCTCAACGAACACCGTTGTGTACGGATCGAGGTAGCTCGTAAGGACGTTGAGACGGTGGATACCCCCGAAGTAGTCGTCTTCCGTCAGACCGTCGGCGCACTCCTTGATCCGTTTGATCTCCGATCGCAGAAACGACCGGATGCACCCCTTCGGGATCTTCACCTTCACGGTGCCGTCCTTCAGGACCGACCCCTTGATCGCGTGCGGTATGTCGGGAAGAATTCCGTCCAGGAACGTGACGAAGCTGTCCAGAAGATCCTTCTTCGGAAGGTCCTCGATTTCACAGTAGTCGCTTTTGACCTGTTCGTTGAACTCGACCTCGTCCGGCATCCAGGGCTCCTTGACCCTTTTGTCGAACGAAACGACGTATCCCCTGTAATGGCTCATTCGAAGTCCTCCTCTTTCCAGTCGTCCGGGAATCCCTCGGCCGCATCTTCGTATAGGGCTCGTTCGCTGACTCTCTTTTGCAGCATCTTAATCGTGTTTTCCAGGTGCTGGTCCGACATGAGGTCGACCGAGATCTCGTTGCCATCCTTCATCTTCCAGTAATAGGTGGTCCTCTTCTCCCGTTCAAGAAGAAGCTTTTCAAGCGCCTGCTCCGGATTTTCGATGCTCAAATGGATTGTAGGTCTGACGCGATTCCTCATTTCTTACCTTTCTTAATCTTGGTGACCTTGTACCCGCGCTTCTCGAGCATCTCGACCAGCGTCTTGTCGTCGGCGTAATGGAGGTCCTGCGACGACTTGTCTCCGGACTCAACACCATCCCTTGTGACGTCGATCCATCCGTCGTAGTCCCCGACGTACTCCAGCTCGCCTTCGAGCCACACGTTTGGGCCGATCTTCTCCTGCACGTTCCGCAGAGTGGAGTCCAGGCACGACTCGGGGTAGTCCTCGAATTCAATTGCGCACTCCTTCTTGTTGAAGGAAACGCTGTATTCGTCCTCGGCGATACCCTCCTCCGCCAAGGCCTCCGTAGCTACCTTCCACGCCTCGGCCTTCGACACCTTGTCGTTCCAGCACACCATCAGGGTGCCATAGTTGTTGATTGTCATTCTAGTCCTCCTTGATTCCATCCCGAGGAAGCTCCCCGGTCTTGATGAAGTGATTGAGTTGCTTGACCAACTCCTTGGCCATGTCGATGCTCAGGTGCATGCGGGAAAACACATGCACCTTGTCAGGGAGGATGTAGTCGCTCCAGCCATAAGTTTCACCCGAGCCTTCTTCCGGAACAATCCTAGGTGGGGGAAGGTCCTTGGCATCGACCGACATGACCTTGACCTCGGCCGGCGACACCCCCAGCCAAATGGCGGGTTCGTCCGCAAGGCTGCTTTCCTGTATGGAGCACTTTGTGCCATACAGGTCCGTGAACTCTCCGCGGACAAAGCCCTGATTCGTGCAGGATCCTTCAATGAGCGGCTTATTTACGGTCATTCCTGCTCCTCCCATTCTTCGCATCCGGTGAATCCCAGCTGTTCGGCGATCCTGTCGTACTCGTCGCGGTCGATCTCGAACGCGTCGATATACGTCGACCCGTCGGCAGAAAAGGCAACAAGCCTGACTTTGCACTCGTCGATCCTGTCCTAAATACCTTTGAACTGATCGGCCGGAACGATCAGCTTCCTGCCGGACTTCAGGTTGATCGAGATGTACGCCGGGGCTACCGGCGTCGTTGTCGTAGTCATTTCCCACATGCTTCCGTCCTCCGGGCAACCTGTCGGTATTCCCGACAGGCTGCCCATTCATGGTTAGAACGCCTTGAACTTGGCGGCTGCAGCGATCTCCGCCGCCGTCACTTTGTCCGCGCTGACGAGATACTTATCCAGCGTGTACTTGGTGGCCGAGTAGACGCGATCCGACCGCTCCTTGCCTCCGCGGCGGCGGGCACGCATGAACTTGTCCAGCGCGTCCTCCAGCGCGTACGCCGGCTCGGCCAGCTTCCCGTTGCGGGTCGCGGCCAAGTCCGGATTGCGGACCTTCTCGGCGAAGTCGAGCAGGAGCGCCCGGTGCTGCGGGTTGGCGATGTAGTCGCCGATGATCGCACCGTACACGCCGGTCGACAGGATCTTTCCCGTGCGGGAGCTGGTGGACCGGGTCTTGAGCGCCTCGACGAACTCCCCGAGGCCGCCTTCGTCCATGAGTCCGACGATGATTCTCGTGGCGTTCGGGAACCGCGGCACCTTCTTCCGCTCGTTGCGGATGTAGGTGTAGACGCAGTTCGCGTCGTACGTCGAGTAGCGGCGCCCGAACTCCATGGCCAGGTTGTCGGCCGTGGTGTTGCGGTCGCCCGAGTTCGAGTCGGTACGCTCCTCCCACGCGACCCGGCGCACGTTGAACGTGTGGCCGAAGTAGCCGAGATCCAGCATAGCGTACAGCTTGTGCTGTCCGCCGGACAGGATGAGCTTGTGCGTCTCCGGGTGCTCTGCGACCTCGATGAAGCACGACGCGTCGTGGAACTCCCCGTCTACGATCTTGAGCTCCCATCCCTCCACGCGGACCTTCCGGACGTCGCGGTTCTCCGGATTGCAGGACAGGTACGCGATGATGCGCTCCTTCGTGAACTCCTGCGGGATGATCTCGTGGAGCTTGATGTCCTCCGTCGTCGGGAAGAGCTTGTGCTCCGTACGCTGCTTGATGCCGAACTTCTTGTCCAGCGATTCCTGGTATTCCGTTTTCATTGGGTTGTTGTTGGTTGGTTATCGTTTGTTGATTTCGTCCTCGAGCTTCGTGAAAGCCTCCTCCATGCGCGAACACGCGAAGTCGAAGTGCATCAGTTCTCGAGGCTGCGACCGGAGGTTCAGCTCGCGGTCCAGATCGTTCATCAGGGACTGCACCTTCTTCCACGCTTCGTACATTTTCGGCAGATACAGGAGCTCCAGCTTCTTGATCTTGTCCTTGCCACTTTTTTGCACCTTTTTGGCGGGTGCCTCATCACTATTTTGCAGCTTTTTGCGCATCCTGTTCCTCCTTCCATGCCTTCATCTTTGCAGCGACCTCCTCGTGGTGGTGCTTGATCCGCTCCGTCATGACAGCCTCGAAGTTCTGCACGTCCAGAACCAGCTGCCCGACCTGGTCGGACAGCCATTGGCTGCGCTTCAGCCAGTGTACCTTGAACGACGGCTGCAGCAGGTATCCGACAACCTCCCACTTCTTCGACTTCCCCCAGTTGCCGTAGATGTCCTTGACGTACTGTCGCGCCTGGATGACGTACCCCAGGTAGACGTCGTTAAACCCGTTCATGCGGACGGAGTAGTACTGGTCGGGCGGATAGAGCTCTGTCGTGCCGTCCTGCTTCAGGCGCCGCTCCATGGGTTGCTCGTTCTGGTGGATCGGCATCTTCTCCACCTTCAGCGAGAGGTCGATCACCTGGTATTTCTCGTCTTCCTCTTTGATCTTTCTCTTGGCCATTTTACCCTCCTAGTACCAGAAGTCCACGAGCCGGCCGTCTCCTTCGACGAACTTGTCCGCGATCAGGGCCTTGAAGTCGTCGTTGAAATACTTCTTCGCGTACTCGTCGACGTCCTCCTTCCGGAACAGGAAGCACGGCTTGCCGTCCCGCATGTCGTCATAGAACCTCTGGCAGCTGTCATCGTCTTTGAACGACTTGCGGCAGTACCCGGTCTCATCGCCGTCCTCCAGGACGCAGTCCCTCGTCTCGACATGCGAGAACGTCAGGTCCGCCTTTCCGTCGAAGTAGACCGGCAGGTCGATCGTGTTCTTCTCCGTGGGTTCCTGTTCGACGGAATCCTTGCGCCTGAAGGTGACATACCATGAGCACCCAGGCACCTCCGAGCTCTTCAAAGCCGGGCTGGTACCCTCCATGCGCCATTCCCATTCCTCGTGCCTGACCGGCCGCTCCGGCGTGGATTTGCTTTCAAGCCACTTGTCGTAGTCGATCAGCGTGATATCGCACTTGAAGACGAATTCCTTCGGGAATCCGGGTGCAAGCGAGATATCCTGCGGATTCTTGTCGGGCTCCAGGATCCGCAGCTCGTGATCCGGATATTCCTTTTCGATTTCGTCGCTGGTCCATTTGTACCTCGGTGCGACCTTCTCAAGTCGCAGAATCATTGTGTCCAGTCCCATTTTTTAATCCTCCTCGTCCTTGTAGTTGTCGCACATGCTTGCGAGCGAATCCGTGCCATGCAGGCAGCACGCCTCGTTCTTGCACTGTTGGCACCATGCTGCGGTACCACGTTTGCGCTCCTCATCCGTAGCCGGCGGACACAGGGGCTTTTCCGTATCCGTATTCGGAATCTCCGAATGGTGCAGGAAGTGCACGGCCGGATACGAGTCGAACTCGTAGTTCTCGTTCTCGTCCATCAGGGAGTCGCAAATGACGCCCTGCGGCTTGACGAGCCCGCGGACCCGCTGTTCGGCGTCTGGTAGGTTTTCGGCCTCCACCTTCACCGTTCCCGTGTACACGACCTGCACCGTGAAATCGAACAATTGTTTCATCCTATCCTCCCGTTAATGAAAGCGCATAGCGCGCCTGTTCTTCCTTCTTGAGCTCGGACCGGCGCCTGGCCGCGGCACGCTGATGCGTCGACCAATTCTTAATATACCTGCGCCTGTTCTCATGCGCCTTCTCCATCTGCTCTACGATGGCGTCCAACATCTCCTCCGGGACACCGCGTTTGCGAAGCTTGCTCTTCCACTTGTAGTGTCTGTCACGCACCGTAAGCGGCTTCATAGACAGCTTGCGGGTTTCAGCGGCATTCCTTAGAAGCGGGGCGAAAGGGTCGATCCTCAGGTTGCGTTTCATCCTATAGACGGCCCTTATGCTGGCTCTACGCCTGGCCTTGCTGGCTTTTATCTCTTCCTTGTGCGTGGCCCTGTAGACAATGCCCCTTTCTCGCAACTCGTCCTTGTGCGCTTTGTACCACTCGGCATGGTATGCCTGTCTTTTCTTCTTGTTGGCGATGTAGTATTCGTAGAAGTAAACCCTCTTCTTTTCTGTATTGGCACGGTAATACGCCCTCCACCGCCTCCTGCACTCTTCTCTGTGGGATTCACGCCATTCCGCGTTTCTGGCGTCTATCCTCTCCTTGTTGGCAAGGTAGTACTCATGCCTCTTTTTGGAAAGACGGTCTTTATTGTCGTCTCTCCATTTTTTGGTGCTGGCCAGGATGGCTTCCCTGTTCTTGGCGTAGTTTGCACGCCTTTTGGCCAGAAGCTCGTCCCTGTGATTGGCGCGCCATATGGCCGCTTTAGCGCGTACTTCGTCTCTGTGCTCCGCCCTACGGGCATTTTCACGCGCACGTATCTTGTCCCTGTCTGCAGCGTACCTGGCCCTTTTCTTCGCGGCTATATCATCCCTGTGCTCTTTCCGGTATGCGGCAACCTTGGCCCTGATCTCGTCCCTATGAGCGAGATAATACGCCTTCGAAGCAGCAACTCGACGCTCCTTGTTCTGTTCCTTGTGGGCCTCTTTATAGGCTTTCTCCTTGGCTCTAATCTCATCCTTGTGGGCAAGTCGATATCTCGCCATGTACGCCTTCTTGTGTGCTATCCTTTCCTCTTCTGTTAATCGCTTTTTCCCGCTCATAGAACCTCCTACCGGCCACCCCGGGCCGCCACGATGGACGGTCCGGGGACGGAGTACCTAGTTGTTGCTCAGACTGACCTGGGCGAAGATCTCCTCCAGGTCCTTCATCTCCAGCGAATGAACGTCGCTGCGAAGCTTCAGGACAAGGCCGGTAACGCCCTTGACGAGCTCGTACCGGGGCTTGGCCCGCTCACGGATGACCTTCTGTTCACGGAGCTTCGTGGCGTACTCCTTCATCTCGAAGTGGTTGCGCAGGCGCTTCTTGTCCTTGTCGAAGAGGATGTTCCACTCCGAGCTGCGGAGCCGGTTGAGCTCGACGACGGTCTCCTTGCCGTCCTGCGACCGGATGACGGTGACACCGCGCATGTTGAACAGGTTCTCCTGCTCCGGGATGCTAAGGAACCGCATCGTGTGAAGATGGCGCGGCAGGAAGAACACCCGCGGGTCGCAGGCTCCGCTGCCGATCGAGTCGAGCAGTTCCCAGTTGTGCTGGGTCTGTTCTGGGAACCGGAGGTGGAACTCGCCCATCACGTAGGCGAAGTCCCCGTTGAACGCCGCGACAGCGTCGTGGAACGCGACACCCATGCGGCGAATCGCCTCCAGGGACGTGCCACGATGCGCGCGGAACGCGTCGATGTAGACCTGGATCTCCTGGCCCCCGTTGACGTGGAGCTCGTTGCTGTACTGCTTGATATTGGGTTTGCGTGTCATTTTTCTCTCCTTTGGCTGTGTTATTGGAATGCAAGTGCCATACGCGCTTGCTCTTCCGCGTTTTTCTTATTCTTGTACTCGGTTTGTTTTCTTCTCACAGAAGACCAATTCAACAGATATCTCCTGCGGCTTTCGTGGGACTGGTCCATCTTGGTTACGGCAGCCGCTATCGCGTCTTCCGGAACGCCAAGCGCTCTCAGCCTTTTTCGAAGCATGTATCTTCTGTTGTACACTGCTTCCCTGCTGGTGGAATACTTTATCGCTGTTCTATTGCATGGAAGTTTCGGTGCGTACGGGTCCACCTTGCACCCTTTGTACCTGCGCATGCGAGCCCGTATCGACTCGATATGCGATTTTCTGTACTCCGCCTGTCTCTTCCTGAATTCTTCCGCGTGCTCCGCATAGTATCTCCTTTTCTTTGCCAGTAGGGTTTCCCTATGCTTTGCATGGTATTTACGGCTGTATTCGTTCAGATGGTCCTTGTGCTCGGCATAATACTTCGCCATTGCTTCTTTAATGCTGTTGCTGTGGGCTTCACGGTACTTTTTACGGTACTCTAGGTACCTTTCCCTGTTTTCCCTGTAGTTTTTGCGCGAGCATTCCAGGATTTTGTCTCTGTGCTTGAGTCGATATTCCGCCGCGTACAGTCTTGCTTTCTCTCTATGCGCCTTCCTGTACGCGGCCTGGTACGCCCTGTACTCGGGCGAATCCTTTCTGGCCATGCTAGAAACCGGAGGCTCGATGGTACTCGTTCTGGTTAACTCCGTGTTTACGGAGCCATGCACGGTACTTCGCAATCTTTTCGCGCTCTGCCTTCGCTGCAATGTAACGAGCGTCGCGAAGCCTTGCCCGGAGTCTCTTCCTATACTCCTTTTTCCTTTCTTCCGCCGTCCTCATGTCGTTACTCCTTGTCGTTTTTCACGAGTTTCTTCAGATTGGCCTCCCTCAGGGCCTCGACCAGATACTTCCTTGCGCGTTCCTTTGCCTCGTCGTTTCCGTTCTGGTCGGCGTAGGCGAGCTCGTCCAGCCGCCATTCGACCATGTCTCCCATCTTTTCGCGGACTTTCTTGATGTCCTCCTCGTTCTCGTCCACCCTCAGCTCCGTGTCGAGACCGTACTTGCGCAGGAGCTCGTTCGGTTTGTAGATCGGGTAGAAGTCGCCGGACGAGTAGTTTCCGGACATCCGCTCCGACAGGATGTACGTCAACGGAGGCAGCCCGCAGTCGTCCTCCTCCAGGAGGTCGGGCTGGTCGATCTCGGTCAGCATGCCTAGCAGGCCGCCGGCCAGAACTTCCATTTCGACAGGATCCTTCCGGTCGAGCCACTGATGCATCTCCGCCCAGGACTCCGGCATGCACGACCACCATCCGTCATACGACTTCCAGTGTTCGTCCAGCCACTTCTTGGCGATCTTGGTGCGCGTGGCCGATTCCTCGATCCACTTCACCATCTTCTCCACGAAGTCGTCGGGGACCTCGATGGTCAGCTCCGCCCAGTCGGTTCGGAAGTTGTACTCGCGTGGCGAGTCTATGTCGGCGCCGACCACCTTGACCCCGAACTTCTCCAGTGGCTTTTCTTCCTGGAAGATCCGAAGGATCTCCTTGGCCATCGCCTCCTTGAACCTGGCGAAGTCCATCTCTCCGACCGCGATGAACTCCCTTTCATCGTTCCAGTAGTACTCCGGCTCGTCCTCAAGCGCGTAGAGGTAGTCCGGGCACATGACGTCGCCGTCGTATGTCCCGCACTGGATCACCGGCCACAGGTGCCGGCAGCAGTATGTGCTGAATGTCATTTCTTGCTCCTTTTGCTGAATAACTTCGCGATCGACTCCGGCGTGTAGTAGCAGGTGGCGTACCCCGTGTAGTCCTTGTAGGGCCCCGTGTCGATCGGGCATCCGCCCGAATCGTGTTCAACGCTAAACGAGATCCCGGACCACTGCTCCTCAATGTACTGGTCCGCGGCGTCATCGTCGACATGGCCCTTCCGGTTCCCCTCGTCGTCCCTGACGATGATCCGGAAGCCTTTTCCGCAGAACGGGCACTTGATCTCGCTCAGCTTCTTTTCGGCGTCAATGATCCTCTTGCGCGAAATTTTCATTTGTAGTCCTCCACGTAGCTGTCCCAGTCTATATCGACCAGGTCCTTGTTAGTGCAGTCCTCGTCGAAGTAGTTGCAGATGTCGATCAGGTAGTCATCCATACCGGCATCCTTCTCGCCATCGTACCAAACGCAGTTGAACGCGATCAGCGGCTGGATGTCCTGGTACCACTTCTGGCACCCCTTGAACGTCTTGAACCCCTTCTTCATCGTCTTGGCGTCCGAGCAGTACCCGAACTCCTCCAGGAATTCCGCCATGGCGTCCGTCTCGTCCCCATTGGCCTGGTCCAGGCAGCTGCAGTACGATTCTGCGTCCTGGAAGACACTCTGCATGATGTCGGCGCCGTGCACCTTGTTTGCGACCCAGTAGCCGCCTCCGCCCCACCGGGTGTGGCAAACCTTCTTCCCGTCGAATAAGACCACGACATCGTAGTCGTTCGCCAGCTCTTCCCGGGGTTCGTCCGCAGGGTTCACGACCAACTTGAATTTCTTGAGGAATGCCTCGATCTGCTCATTCTTCGTCATCTTCGTCCTCCTCCGCGTCGTAAGACAGGCCGACGTCGAAGATTTCCTCGACTTCCTCGAGAATCCGGTCGAGCTCGCATTCCGCGTCGTCCTCGCTTTCCAGGACGTAGCTTTTAAGCTTCTCCCCGTCGGTCAGGACGTACCCGCCGAGCGCGTATCCGAACACAAGGTCCAGCGTCCTGTAGACCTTGTCGTAGATCTTCTCGCTCGTCTTCTTGTTGAATTTGATCGTGTATTTCATTGTTTGTCCTCCTTTTTCTTCAGCCTCGCCCTCACCAGGGCCTCCTCGATGACCACCGACGGGACGGCGGAGTCCACGGCGTGCGCTTCGAGGTACGACACGAAGTCGTACCCCGCCATTTCAACCAGCATCCCGTGCAGCTGGAACGCGATGCCGTGGTACATCTCCTCGAGGGCGGTGTGCCACTTGGAGTCGAACCGGTTTCCGACGCGGTACCCCTTCAGGTATCCGGTCCAGTCGACGGCCTCCAGATACCTGGCGGCCAGGAACCGGACGGCGTTGCACCGGTGGTCCTTTGCTGCCAGCTTGGGTTTTTCCGTTTTCATTGTTTCTCCTTTGAAAAAGAAAAGGCCCCGGGTTTTACCCCGGGGCCACACACACCCTTGATTGACATTGGCACCTAGCGGGTAGCCAAGCGGTCAAGCGTGTTTGTTAGATTTTTCCGATTGTGTGCTCGTGAGCCATGGAGCTCATCGCGTGCTTCACGCGGTCGTGCTCCTCGTGCCGTTTGGCGTCGTTGAACCGGTCCACGGTGCCTACCAGGTAACCCGTGATCCTTCTGATACGGTCGAACTGCGACTTGTAGCGCCTGGCGATCCTCACCTCGTCGCCTTCCGGGTCCTCGATGAAGTCGTCGCCGTTATATCTTCCGGCCGTAAAATCCGCGCCTACCAGCACGCAGTTCGTCAGCGCGGGGTCCTTTTCGACCTCTTTCGCGTCGACCTTGGCGTACGCTATGTACGCCGCCCTGATGCCGGCGTCCGGTTTGAAGTTCGTGAACCGGGCGTCAAACTGATCCCTGTGCTCGGGGATCCGGCTGTCGCCCGGGTCGATTTTCACCATGTGTTCGTCCGTGTTTGAGTCTAGCTCGGTCATGTCGTGCACATGGTCGGCTCCGTGGTTCTCACAGCATTTTTCCATTTAGTTCTCCTTTTTCTTGCAGATGGCTATACCGTAACCCTTCTGCACTCAATGTATTCTCCGTCTTTACGGAAGATGCCGGCCACGATCTTCAGCACGGCCTTGATCGAATTGGCATTGATCTCGATCGGTGCAGGCCACCTTCCATCCGGAAGCTCCAGGTTTATGTTGCACTTGCGGCAGCATTTCAAGAACGCCTGGGACCGTTTCCTGGAAAAAGGCGACCATACGACGGCATCCTCGTTCGCCAGCATTTTACCGTTCATCAGCCTGATGTTGGTTCGATAGAACGGCCACGACCTGCGCTCGGTCATCACTATGATTGGACGCGATTCGACGTGCTTGCCGTCGTCGTCCGAGTTATTTTGGAGTGAGATCAGCGACGCAGTCGTCACGACGCACCTTTCCTTGTATGAAGCGCATCTCTTCTGGTTTCTTCCTAGAATAACCTTGAACAAAGACATTTTTAACTCCTTCCCGGGATTTCCCATTTCAGGCATTCCGCCATATCCCTGATCAATTCATCCGTCTTTCTCATCCACACAGACATGGCCCCGGATTCCGCAACCATCGCGGACACGGGCCTTAAAAGGTACGGCAGCGGAGTATCCGTCGTACGCGTGAACACGAACGAAACGCTCGTCGGCTGCGAGGCCTTCCTGTCGACCCTGCACATGACGACCATGCCGTCAGGGGCGCCTCCGGCGATCCCGCACAGCTCGTCCAGCTCCATCCGGTCCTTCCAGCATTTCGACCCGTCCGACTGGCCTCTGGTGTCAAGGATGAACCTTCGGCACGGAGACACCGGGCAGAACATCCCTCCGGACACCCCGTCCAGCACGTCGACGGCCATTTCTATTTCTAGCCTGTCCTTCGTGTCGATTCCCATCTCCCTGCATACTCCTGGCAGGCTTTTTCCGGTAAACCCGAGGCCCTTCATTATCCTGTTCGCTATCAGCGAATCCGCCTTGTAGGTGGAGTTGGTCACGGAGGACTTGTAGGCCTCCATCTTTTCCTTCCAGTCCATATCAGCTCCTGGGTTCGTTGCCGAGGGCCTTCATGACCAGGGTCCTGAACTCCTCGATGTCCCATCTTCCGGCGTCCGGATTGCAGAACTGGCACCACTCCGTATGCAGCGTGTCGCCAGGATCGATCCTTACGATGACCCCTCCTTCCAGTTTGACCATACCGGGCTTGTAGAATCCGAGGAACTTGTTGCATTTCCTGCACATCAGGTACGCCAGCCCCTTGTTCTTCTTCAGGCAGTCAGGGCAGATCACATCCTCGCCCTTGCAGGTGAAGATGCCTCCTTTCGGCTTCAACGATCCGCATATCTGGCACAGCGACAGCCTGTCCGCCCCTCCTGGAAGCTTAAGGCTGTCGCTGTTCAGATAGTTCTTGACCTGTTCGTCTAGGGTTTGTGACATGGTTTCTTTCTCGTGGTTGATTGGTTTACAGTATACCACTTTTAGGCGCCTGAAGGTCAAGACGGATCCCGTTCCTTGAGCTTCTTCCACTGCTCGTTTTCCGACGAGATCAGCTCCTCGAGGTCCTTTATCCTGGCGTTAATCTCGGCATTCCAGGACTTTTTCCTCTGTTTGAGCTCGTTCAGCTCCGAAGTCAGCCCGGCTATCGAGTCGGCCAGTTCCTGCGCCGTACGTTGAAGTTTTTCCATCACGACACCCTTTGGTAGGCCTTGTACAGCTCGTAAATGCTGTACAGAGTCGGCTTTTCATTGCTGAGCTCTATGCCGAAGAACCTGCATGCGTCCTGCAGGGACGGCTTGTAGTCGGAATACCCGCCCTGCAGGACCAGACCCTGCAGGTCGACCATGTCCAGCGAGTTCCACTTCTTCTCCATCTGCATGTACAGGCCCGGGACGGATTCACCGTCACGGGCCATGTTCGCCATGATGGCCGGCCATACCAGGTTGCGAAGGTTGTACCCTACCGGGACCACGTTGCCGAATTTCTTGAATCCGCGCAGCCATTCACCAACCGATTTCCACGACACCGTCGGAGCCGACGGGAATTCGCTGATTTCAAGATCGTTGCTTCCAATGAATCCGAGCTGGACCTTCTCCACCGTGGTGAACGGCGTCGCCTCGTCTTGGAATCCGAAGAAATCAACGTGCACGAAAAACGGGTAGTAGGGCATCAGTCTCCTCCTGTTTCGCCCGACGCGGCGTCCGGCTGCTCCTGCTGTTGACCGGCAGGCGCCATGATCTGCTTCCTGACATCTGCGCACAGCGACTCCACGATCTCCGAGAAGTCCACGCCGGACGACACGATCTCGACCAGCCGGTCCTCGAAGCCTGTGTTTTCCACCGAGTACGGAAGTTCAAACACGAACTTCTTCGACCCGGATCCGCCTTCGTCATCAAGCTTGATGTTGATTTCCAGTCTCATTTTCCTTCGTTCCTTCGTTTTTGTTTGTTTCGAACCCGGGGAATGAGCAGATCCATTCGGAAAACGCCATGATCGTGCTCAACGCCGTTTTGATGGACTTTATCTCGCCCCTGCAATCCTTCACGATGCCAAGGATCTTGTCGATAGCCGGCCTCTTGTCTAGCAGTTCGGTCGTGTCGGTACCGTTAGGATTGTCTTCCGGTTTCTTTGGCTTCTGCTCCGTAGGTGTGAACTCGTTCTTGTCGGGATCGTAGTTCGGGTTCTTTCCAGAGGCCCCGTCCTGCTCCGGGCAGCTGTCGAACGCAATCTCCAGCTGTTCGGGCTCCCTGGCGGACGGATCCTGCCGCGTCTCCGCTGCGACGGTACCGGGCTGCTCCGACGCAGCCGTCTCCGTCTCGCCGCCGACCGCGATCCTGCCCTTCGTCTCTACGACGGCCTCCTCATTGTCTTTCTTTTTCGGCACCTTGTGGCCGTGAGTGCTGGTAAGCCTTTTCTGGTAGTAGTTCGAGTACCCCCATTTACGGTTATTGCGCATGTCGGTGCGGATGTTCTTCAGCATGTTCTCCAACCGGTTGTACACGGTCTTCCTGATCTGCTTGGCATCCTCCGGCGTAACGCTGTCGACGTTCACGAGGTTCGTGTATTCGGAGTACCCGTGGGCGTCCATGAACTGGCTGATGAACTCCGGGATCCATCCCGTCGGCGAATACCCGTGGTTTCCACGGCGCTTGCGGGTTACGTTTTCATGGTCCTTGTCCCATTTGTCCTGGCGTACCTTGATCGATTCAAACGAGAAATACTGCGTCAGTACGTTTCCCGGGACCGGCTTCAGGTTTTTGTCGACCGGGCGTGTGATGTAGATGTTGTTGATGAATTTGTTCTTTGCCATAGCGGCTCCTTTTCTGCCTATTGGGCGTCTTGTTTGTTTATGTAGTTTTCGACAACAAGCCTGGGGTTTCCGGTGTTCAGTATGTCCATTACCATCTTGTACTGGTCGGAGTCCTCCCGGAAGAACGCCAGAACGGCGTCCTTCAGGAGGTTCATCGACCCTTTTCTGTCGTATGCCTGGCTCTCAGAGGATTTGTCGCCGACTGGCACAACCCTGTAAAGCCTGCATCTGTTCCTGAGAACGTCGGTTGCCCTGGATGCGCCGTCATGCACCTTGTTGCTGACGTACGCGACGACCAGGGCGTCGGGGTTTGCTCCTCCGAGCCTTGCGAAGTCGTCCTCCGTCTCGACGTTGTACAGCTCTATGCTTCTTCCGGGCGTCCTCTTCACGGACGTGGATACGACCTTTCCGGTGTTCTCCTCCATTTCGAAGATCTCAACGGACTTGTCGTGCGACTCGTCAACGCTCTTGCATTCCGTGGATCCGGGCTGCACGAACATGATTCCGTCTACGGACTGCTCGCACGGTATGTGTATATGGCCGAGCGCGCAATACGTGCATCCGATCCTCTTCAGGACGGGTACCAGCTGCTGCTGTGACACGTCTGGATTGAACGGGCAGTTCATCTCCGCGACACCGCAATGCAGGGCGACAAGCGGATATCTCGTGCCTTCGGCCTCGCATGACTCGGCTATCCCGTCCAGTTTAGCCAGAAGATCGTCTGGGCGGCAATAGTTAACGCCTATGGCCCTGAGCCCGAGGAACGAGTTCTCGTACCCGTCGTCGAGAGGTACGACTCCGCATACGCGAAGCCAGTAGCTGTCCTGCGTGAGATCGTGGTTTCCCTCGATCCCGAGCACTTCCAGGCCGCTCCTCTTCGCCATGTCTACGCAGTTCTTGACCTCCAGAACGGCCCTGGCCGACGGCTTCGGAGAGTCGAACAGGTCGCCCGATACCAAAACGATGTTCGCTTGTTCGTGGATTGCCGTTGAAACGACGTGCCTCAGCGCCCGGTAGAAGTCCTCCTCGCGCTCTTGCATGCCGTACTGGCGGCATCCGACGTGGCAATCTGCCGTATGTAGGATCTTGATCATCGTTGTCCTTTCAAAGGGATCCTCCCGGAGGAATACCCTCCGGGAGGTCCTGGTTTTGCCTGCCTGGGTTAAGCTTCGTCGTCCCCGACGTCGTCTGGAAGACCGTCGTCCGACGATCCGTCCGGCACGATCAAATCGTGGTCCTTCGCCAGCGCCTCGCCCTTCCACAACCCGTTCTCGTCGAACTGGTTCTTGTACTTCACCTCGTGGGGTAGCCCGTATCCGACGATTCGAAGGCCGTCCCTCGCCGTGTCAAGGACGTCCTTGTTGCCGTAGAACGCGCGAACGAATTCCTCTTCGGTTCGGAACGTGGAATCACCCAGCGGCCTGCACGTGATTCCGCCGGAATGGCGGTAGCACAGTCTTGTCCCCTGGAAGATGCCGCGGCCGTCCGCGAACGGGGAATCCCGTCCGAGCAGGAACTCAGCGTCGGAATGTATCATGTCGAACCCGTTCTCCTTCGTCAGGAACAGGCTGACCGAGTGCCCCGGGGCGTTCAACTTGTTCTTGAACGTCTTCAGGATGACCTCGGTACCGAGCAGGGATCCGTCCCTGCCCTTCCAGTCCCTCGTGTTGAAGTCGATTCCGGTCGTATCGTACATTCCGATTGCGTTTCCGGCGACGGACGTCTTCTTCGGTCCGGTAAAGCCGGCCATCGGGCCTATCTGGATCTGCTGTGTCTCATGGGAGGTCAGGAACAGCGTAACCAGGTCCCTCTGGAACACCAGCGCCTTCTGTCGCATCCACTCCCTGATCTTCACGGTAAGCCACGAGATCTGGTTCGTTTTCGACATGTCGGCGACATCGATCTTGGTATTGTCGTCCTTTCCCAGCGCCGACAGGGAGTCGACGCCGATCAGGATCGGCTTTTCAAGATCCGGGTCTTCCGCTTCGTCCTTCTTGAACTTCGTGGCGGATTTCCGTCCGAGTTCGTTGATGGAGCCGCCGTCGCCGCCGCGGATGAGGCATCTGAACGTATCGATGAACTCAACGCAGTCCTCGAACGAATCCACGCCGTCCGGAACGGCGAGGTTGGTTGGGTCTACGCCGAATTGCGCGATCCTGGACGCAGACATCCCGGCTCCCTCCGTCTCAAGGTGGGCGCACCACGCGCCGCCGTTCCGCATGGCGGAGCCGTACTCCAGCATGCATAGCGACGACTTTCCCTTTGCAAACAGGGCCCTGAACTGGTTGACGGTGCCGGCTCGGAATCCGGCGGCACCGATCAGCCATTCGTGGGCGATGGACGGGAGACCGGTGTGCGGGTCGACGAAGGAAAGGTACCGCCACGACTTGGCGGCGTCCTCCGCCGTCCTCACGTTCACACCGAAGTCTCCAGCCATCTTTGCAAGCAAGGATGCCATAGACCCCTTCACCGGGCCTTTGTCAAGCTTCTTGCGCGGAGCCATCAGTTGCCTCCCCGCATCGCCATGGCGACCCAGTCATCGCTGTTGAACGTGGCTTCACCCGCGACTTCTGCGACCTTCTGCTGCTCTGGCGCGTCGCTCTTCGGTTCCGGCTGCGCAGGCGCCGTCGGAACGAACGAAGGAACCTGCCCCTGCTTCGGGCGGAACGTCTGCTGCGGAGCCTCCGTAGGCGTGAAGTGCTGCGTAGGCTGCGTATGGGCGGCAGGCTGTGCGGTCGGGGTGAAGACGGCCGGCTGCTGGGTCGGCTGGAACGACTGGGCCGGCTGCTGGGCCGGCTGGAACGACGGGGTCGGCTGCGCGGGCGGCGTGAACCCGCGCACCTGGTTGACGGCCCCTGGTGCGAACGGGATCTCCGGGATCAGGCTTGCGTAGCGGTTGATCGCGACGCGAAGCATGTCGAGCTCGTGGTATCCGTCCTTGTTCCTTCCGGACATGATCCTGACCAGCTGCTTGACCTGGTCTTCGACGGTCGGAATGTTGATGTACGTCTCCGGATGCGCAAGATCCTGCCGGAGGGCCATGTGCTCCGGCGTGACAGCCACCCTTTGGACACGCTGCCGTCCGGTGGCCGGATCGACCTCCAGTCCTACGGAGATCCTATACACCTTCTTGCTTCCGTCGTCGGCAAGGGCTTTTCCGTATTTGAGGACGGGAGCCCCGTTCGGATCCGTGATGTCGCCATACTGGAACATGGCCGACGGGTTCCTGGCAATCTCCTCGTCGGAGACATCGTACGTGACCTGGCGAAGGGCGATCCCCTCGCTGCCCTGCTTCTTCCTGCACAGGTCGTTGATCGCCATCACGGACGAGATCACGGCCAGCTTGACGCCGGGCTTTTCGTCGTCAAACGTGATGACGTTCATCAGGTACTGCGGCTTGATGGGCGGAAGCTTGGCCGGAATCCGGTTTGCATCGCCCCACTTGCCCTGGTCCTCGATGATGTAGCCCCATTCCCTGTCGTTCTGCGCGCAGTAGTCGATGACTTCCGTCAGCGGGTCCTCCTGGACAACGATGTTGCCGGTGACGTCTTTCTCGATCAGAGTCCTCCTGGAAACGACCGGGAACGCACCCTTGACATACGACCGGGAGACCATCGCGGAGAAGATCCAGTCCGAAATGACCGGCTTCCCGTCGATGATAGACACGGCCTTGACGTAGTCCATCTTGTTCGTGATCGGCCCGTCGTGCTCCGAAAACGCCGGAAGGATCCTGAACGAGATCGGACGGGTTTCGTCAGCCTTGAAATAGGAGTATTTCACCCCCTGCTTGAACATGTATTCCTGTTGCGAGGAGTCGACGCTCCTTGCCGAATCGAAGTTGAATGCCATTTTTGTTTTCCTTTTTTTTTGTTTGGCGTGTGCCTTTGTTTGTGTTGTGTTGTTTTGTTTGCCCGTTACACGGCTACATCTTCACCCCCCACCGTTCGTATACGTCTATGTCCACGTCTAGCGTGAACCAACGTCCTCCCGGAAGGGGGATCCTTATGCCAGCCATCGTGTCCCGGAACATCTTTTTGCATTCGTCCACCATGTCGATCGGACATTCTATCATCACGGCATCGTGGATCTGGTTCTGCATCTTGAACGGAAGGTCGCGTTCAAGTATGTAAGAGCGCATCTGGTCCATCGCTATCTGGACAGTGCCGGACACCGTCGACTGGATCGGGAAGTTTCCGAACTGCCGCTCCAGCGACGGATCGCGGTCTCCTGGGCGTATGTGGGCCGTTTTACGCATTCCCCACGGGTTTTCGATGTACCCCTGGGTGTATACGAGGCCCTTCCATTCCGTAAGCACCTCCCAGCACCTCGAGAACAGCTTCGTCTTCCAGGCATCGAGCATCTTGGAAGCTTCCGCGGTGATCTCCTCAAGAGACCTCGGATCTCCTGTTTCGGCCTTGATCTGCAAAGCCAGCGCAGCCGCGCCCCTTCCATACGGAACGCCGAACGAAATCGCCTTTCCGGATACCCTTGGCCCGCTTTTGAACTCGGACCTGGTCATCCTGTTCTTATGCGCGTCAACGTACGTTATGGACTTCAGGAAATGCTGGAATTCGTCGGATTCGGCGCCGCCCTGGTCCTTGAGCTCCGCCGCCAGCCTCACAAGGTCATCCTCGGACACCTCATGCCCGTTTTCGTCGAACATGTGGAATCCGAAGCTCCCTATGGTGGTCTGGTCGTGGAGGTCCAGCCCCGGCGTGGTCAGCGTCCTGATCATGTTCTGGTCGCCGGTTATGTTGGCCATGCAGAACAGCTCGGCCTGGCAGAAGTCGCCCTCCAGCTGGACCATTTTTACGCCCTTCCCGATGTAGTCCCTCCTTTTGTTCGGGTCTACGATCGTACGGAGCATCGGCGGTTCGTTACCTTTGCCGAATATCTTGGCAAGATACGATTCGGCCTTCTTCGGCCAGTTCTGCGAATTGGGCGAAGACGTCCTGTACCTTCCGGTTTCCGTCAATACGCTAAACCTGGACTTCAGCGTTCCGTCCGGCCATATGTCCTTGTACAGACCGGCCGGCTCGCCGTCCTTCTCCCGCGTAAGCCAGGTCTTGCAGGCCTGGTCCACCCTCCTGAAGTCCAGCAACGCGTCCACAAACGGATGCTGACCTTCCAGGATCTGCAGGGTCGACTTGTCGGTGGACGCGGATACGTCGGTATCGCTGTCCATCCCCATTCCGCCGACCACGTCGCCCCAGTCGTCGCCGTCCGTGGTTTTCACCGGGTTCAGCCCCAGTTTTCCGAACAGCATCTTCCGAAGATGCACGGACGACCTTGGGTTGAATTCGTCGAATCCCGCGGCCCTGGCCATCGCCATGACCTTCGATAGCTCCTTCGATCTCGCCTCCTGGTACCTGTCTGTAAGCATGTCAAGCTGCGCCATGTCTACCGGAAGGCCGTTCATCTCCAGGTCGTACGTAACGCGCTGCGTGCGCATGACCGTTTCGAACAGGCTTGGGTACTCGCCGGAAACGCCGCGTGGGTTGAAGCACCCCCGGCTCTTCAGGATCGGTATCTGCTTTTCCATGATGTACCAGAGAACGTCTACGTCTATGTATCCGTATTTCTCCAGCATGGACCATGGAACGAAACCGTATCCCAGGTCGGAGGTGTCGGGCAGTTTCTTGTTTTTGTGCCTTTTTACCCACACTTCAACGTCCACCGAATACCTTCCGTACGGAGTGTACTTCATCGACAGGGTCTCCAGGCCGAACGGCCCGTTCTGGTCGATGATGTGCTCGGCGAGCATGGTGTCGTACTTTACGTTGTTCCGTATGTCGATACCGTACGAAAGAAGCCATTCCCCGTCGGCTATCACGTTGTGGCCGGCGATTCCGATGTTTTCGTTCTCCAGCAGCCTTTTCAGCTCGGAGAAGATATCCCGTTCATCGCCGCCATAGCACCTCTTTCCACCCTCCTTGGACACTTCCACCGTTACGACCCGGCCCTTTCGATAGCCGATCTGCACGGTCCTGAAGTACCTGTTCGGGTCCATCCAGTTCTTTCCGTTCCATTCGCAGTCCAGCGTTACCATGGACTTCCCGTTCGAAAGCATCCAATCCGTGAACGACCTTATCTCTTCCGGCGTGCGTACAACCTTGTTGAGGCACTCCGGAGGGACGGTAGGAGACCCTTCCGACATCTTTGCGATCTCGGACAGGTCCCTGTCGAACAAAGCGTCCCATTTCGGTCCATACAGAACCTGGTCGAGGTTGTATGTCGCGAACACCAGGAACGGGCAGTTGGCGACGGAATCAGGCTTGAAGAACGCGCCGTGGACGTCGTCCCAGGAATACGACGGTCCCACGACGGCCTTCAGCGGTTCCGCCCCAAAGCAAACTACGATCTCCGGGTTCGTCGCCGCAAGCTCGCCAAGGAACATGTTGCGTCCCCATTTTTGCTCGTCTGCGGTGACTTTCCTCGGACAATGCCGCATTGCATACGTGAACCTGGCCTTCTTGTTGTCGAATCCCGACTTCTTAAGCCTGGACAGGAAGAACTGCGCCTGCTTCGACGTGTACGGCCTTTTCGACCAAATCTCCTGCTCGGACGGCATTTTATCCACGAACATAACTTTTGCCGGTACAGATCCGATGCCGTTCAGGCATTTCCTGCCGTCAACGTCCAGGGCCTGGTCCCTGAACCATGGCGGGCCGACATTGCTATCGTTGTTGTTCATGTGTCACTCCTTTAGTTTGAACGGGTTCGATTTTTCTATCTTTCCAAGATCGACGCCATCCGCGGACGCGGCAAGAACGATTTGCCTTACGACATCGTGCTGCGGAGCGTCCCCGGCGTCCTTGTAGCCGCTCAGGTGGACGGAAACAACCTTCGTTCTGGTGCATCCAGACGCGCCGAACGGGCCCGTCCCTTCGATGCGCCTTTTCAGCTCCTCCTGGTCGGCCTCCGCGTCTGGATCCAGCAGGAGGACCACGACCGGCCAGCATTCCCTCAGTATCTCAACCTGAACGTCCGACAGCCCCTTTCCGAACGCGGCCACGGAGCAGCGGCCGACCCGCATGGAGTCGAACGCGCCTTCCGTGACCACGACGAATCCGAACTTGGAAGCCTGGTCGAAATTGAAGAAATGGTCCCCTTTCTTGAAACCCGGCTGCGTGAAGTACTTCGGCGGAACCTTGAACTTTCCGTCCTCCTTGACGAATCCGTATGCGGCCATTTCCTCCGGCGGGACCTTTTGCGGGTCGTACAGGAGCCTGGCCTGCCACGCTACGAGCTTTCCGTTCTCCTGCACCGGTATGACGATCGTACCGGAGGTGTTGAACACGCCTCCGGCGAACGGCCTCCCGTGGCTGCAGAACATGAGCCCGAAGTTGCGCGACAGGACTTTCGGATCGAAGTTCCTGCTCCTCAGGTACAGGCACGCTTCGTGGTCGTCGGGAAGGACGTCAAGCGGGACAAGGTCCCCGGGGGAGATGTACCCCCGGTCTTTCGGACGTTCCATCCGCGTCTCGGCCACCCTGGCGCGTACCGATCTTCCGAGCAGCTTCGCCGTCGTTCCGGACATATGGCAGTGCCAGCACTGCCATATGCCCTTCACGGCGTTCACCGACAGCTTGTGCCTTCCGCAGAACGGGCAGTCTACTATCAGCTCCTTTCCGTTTCCGCCGTTCGACTCGGTTACATGGCCGAACTTTGACGACAGCATGCGGAGCAGCTTTTGTTCCGATACGCTTTCCATTATGTCACCGTCTTCGGTTTTACGGCCATGTAGAACGACTCAAGCGGCATGCTGTTGACCTTTTCCTCGGTCAAGTCGGAGTAGTGGGCGTTTGTGTACAGCCTCAGCGACTTGCTCTGGAATACGGTGCAGAACGTGCCCTTCTCGCCGGAATTCCTCAGCTTGCAGAAATCGATGTTGATCAGGCGCTCCTTGTCGGCGAACTTGTCGACCGGGTCGTCCTCGGACTCCTCGGTGACCTTGTTCTCGGCCGAGTTCAGGTCGATCTCCTGGCCGGTCCTCGGGTGGATTCCGACCAGAGACATGCCGAGTATGACCTCGGCCGTCCGCGCGATATCGATCGAATCGGCCAGGTCGCTTACAGACAGGTGCTGCTTCTTTTCGCATCCTCTGGCCGCCTGCTGGGCGGTCCATATGATCGAATGCGTCTCGACGGCAAGCTGGTGAAGCCGCAGCGCGATGTTACCGTACTGGGTATTCAGGTTGTCGTTCTTCGTGGCGACGTCCGACCAGTCGATCTGATGGATGTAGTCGATACACACCAGGGGGCAGTCGTCGTCCGTCAGCCCCTCCGCGTACATCTTCTTCTTCCAGGACTTGATCTCCCGTTCTATGTCGGCGCACTTCGGCTTCTTCGTCGTGTATTCCGTGTTGACCGTGATGTAGTCGATGTACGGAAACCCCTTCGCTGTAAGGTAGTTGTACCGTTCAAGCTCCTTCGGGTAGTGTTCTGCCCACTCCTCCTCGTACTTGTCCATCATCGACATGTTGAACACGCCGATCATGGCCTGAAGCCTTTTCAGGATCGTTTCGTCCTCGACCTCCAAAGACAGGAACAGGACACGCTGGCCCCTGAGGGCGGCGTTTACCGCGAAATTGATCAGCATGTTGGACTTTCCCACGCCGGTACTCGCCATCACGACGCCAAGTTCGCCCGTCTGCATCCCCATCTTCATCCTGAGGTCTATCGGCCATACCCCCGTGCCGAACCGCTTTCTCTGCGGGCCGGACCTTTTGCGGAGGATCCTCTTTCCGGCCGTAACGGCCTCGCTCTGCCTCGTTCCGGATATCTTTTCGATCTCCTCGTTCAGCTTTGCCGCCTTGCGGAGCTGTTCCCTTGCGGACGTCTCCGAGTTCAACTGCCCGACACGCACCTCCGACAGGTAATCCTGCCATCTGTCCCTGAAGTACTCTGAGTTCTTCGGGTCAGGATGCCCTATCGACGTTATGACCTGTCCGAGGCATGACGCAACGGACTGGAGCAGGGTGTTCGGAACAGATGTAACGATCGAGTCCTTGCCGTCCGGTCCTATGCCTCGAAGCGCGTTCAGGACCTCGTCGGGCAGGACAACGGCCGTAGGGAGGCTTCCGTACCGTCTCCAATGGGCCACGATCGTCTCGAAGACGATCCTGGGCGCCAGGCTCGGGAAGTCGCTCAAGTGCAGGTTCGGAACGTTCTCGCGGAAGAATTCGAAGTCGCTGGCCAGCGCACACAGCAGCTTGACCTGCGTTTGCGTATCGATCGTCATTGGTTGCCTCCGTTCGGACTGTCGAAGAACCAAAGGACCTTTCGTATCTTCTCCCACTTTCCACCGTCGAGGCCTTTCAGGAACTCCACGAGGCCGGGAGCTTTAGACATCTCCTGCTTTGCGATGTCGCTCCATGCGTTTACGATCTCCATGTCTATCTGTTCCGGATAGAACACGCGAAACCACGCGGGGAACGGGGAGAGCGGGGACAGCAGGAGCGCTTTTTCGTCGCTCCCGTCCGACTCCAGCTGTATCAGCATGTTTATGCAGGAAACGTACTCTTCCTTTGACGAAGCGACGCCGGACTTGGGGTTGTACGCGGCCAGCATGGCCGGCTTTATCAAATCGCCGACCAGCAGGCTTCCGGCAGTCTTGTTCCTTGCGCCAAACGTCTTGTGCACGTAGTCGGCCGGATCCCATCCGCGAGCGGAGCAGATGAGAGCCAGCTGAAGGAACACCGGCCAGTTCCTGTTGCTTCCGTACTGCTGTATCGGGTACGGCGTGCCGAACCTTGCCGATTGCTCCTCGAAAAAGGCGTCGAATGCGATTTCCGCATTCGATATCGCCATCTTCCCGTTCAGAGGATCAGATTCTCCGAGTGGAGGAAACGTTGCATCGTGTAGGTCCCTTTCGCCATCTCCTGATCCAGGAACGGCAATTGCGCGATTGATCCTACGTGGCATTGCTCGAACCCCAGTTCCTTGTATGCCTTGCGACGCGAATAGTCGTTCGACAGAAGCGGGCCGGGCTTTCCTGTTCTCCCGATCGGATCGGCTCTATCCCACGGGTGCATGAAATCGACAATGTATGCATGGTCTTTCCCTTCTGCGGCACGGGACGCACGTCCCGGTACCTGCTTTGCGACGATATCGGATCCTCCGCCGCCGGCGTTGACCACCACCGACAGCTCCGGGAAGTCCACCCCCTGCTTCCAGCAATGGGTGGCTATGATGGAGTGGATCTTCTGGTTCCTGAAATCGTCGTATATTTCCTTGCGTTCCTTCGGTTTGATGGCCCGCAACGTTGTGGATATGATCTTCGACTGGTCCGTTTCGGCATGTACGAACCCGGTATGGGTGCAGTATTTGTGTATGCGGCTCATCTGGTCTATGAATTGCAGCATGCACAAGGTCTGCAGGCTTTCCGGTATGCAGTTCAGTATGTCCGCTATCATCCTGCACGAATCGTCGTTCGAAGTCCATCCATTACGAAGCTTCGCATCCCTTGTTTTGTAGCCGGAATAGGATTGAAGCCCGCATGTCGGCAGCGGGGCGTCTATCCAGTACACGGTGATAGGGACGAGCGCGCCGGACTTGACCCCGTCCTGGTACGAGAACGTGGCCACCACGGGGCCGTAAAGCCCCTCCGACACGATATCCGCCCCGTCGAACCTTCCGGTAGGCGTGGCGGACACGCCCCACTTTGCGGCCTTCGTGAACATGGATATCTTTTCGGCCCTTCCGTACGAAGCCGAGGTATGCATCTCGTCGACCACCAGGATTCCGACCGTTTTTGGGTCGATGTTGTCCAGCGAGTCTATCGTGCAGCACACCACGTCGTCTGACGGCTTGTGGGCCGTTCCCGACATGATCAATCCGATCTCCCTGTCCGGAAGCCATCTCTTGAACTCGTCCCAGTTCTTTCTGTTGATGTCCCTGTCGGGGCAGGCGAACACGCATGTCGGAGTACCCCTTGAGAACAACTCCCCCCTGTCGTACGCCCGGATGACCGCTGCGGCGCATGCGGTCTTGCCGGCGCCAGTCGCGGCCTGGAGGATTCCGCCCCGTGACACGAGCATCCGTCCGACCAGGTCTATCTGGTATGGGCGCAGCCCTGCGAACGCCTTGGCCATATTCGGCTTCGGCATGGGGGTCCTTGCGTCCGTGAACTCGAACTTAATGCCGGACTTTCTGACGAAATCGAGTACCCGGTGCGCAAAACCGGGCATCGTATAGATCGTCTTCGGATCGTGTTCGTCTACGCTGTAAAGGTCTTCGAACCTGGCTACAACCTCGCGGCGGTAGTGGACGAACTTGATTTCCTTCTTGAAGTAGCGCAGCTTCTCGACGAGCCCATTGCATATGTTCCTTACTTCTAGAAGGCCGTCGCGCAAGACGACCTTTACCGGCTTGATGCCGGATTCTGGCAGCATGGTATTCATCGTTTGGGTCAACGGGCTTGAGAGTCTACCTTAAATCGGCAAAACTCTCAAGCCCATTTGTTGTTTCGGTTAGGACCCGATTGCGACCGTTTGGTCGAACACGGGCCCCAGCTGTGATTCATGAGTTGAGATAAGTACTTGCAGATTCATGTTTTGAGCAAGTTCCTTGATCTTCGACAACATGTCTCCGAACCTGGAGATCGTCTCATTGTCCAAATAGGCCGTAGGCTCGTCAAGCACCAGAAGGCCAAGCTTGCTGGCGAACATGGAGTAGACGGCGAACCTGAACGACACGGCCAGGGCTATCTTCTGTCCTCCGGACAGCTGCGTGATGTCGGGCGGAGGATTCGGAACGAAGCTTCCATCCGTCATGATATATCGGAAACCCATGCCCTCGTCGGAAGACATCGGAACGACCGTGAACGAAGATCCGAACTGGCCAAGATACCGGTTTACATCGTCTGTCAACAGGCCCATGACTGATTGCGTCATGGTACGAGGGCCGTTGCGGTAGCTGAACCAGTTCTTGACGTCTTCGACGATCTTCAGGCGGTCTTCCCTGACGATGTTCTCCTTCTGGATCTCCTTGATCCGCTCGATAGCCGCTTCGGTGGTCGCAATGGTATCGTCGATCTGCTTGATCGCCCCGTCGAACGACGCCTTCTGCGTCTTCAGGTCGGAATACACCTTCAGGTTGTTGAAGATCGACGTTATCTCGTCGTTGATCCTGGATACGACGATCTCCAGCTGTTCCTTCGTCACGTTCTGGTTGGGGAGCTTCGCAAGGTCCTTGTCAAGGTCCGACTTCGTGTTGACGACGGCTTCGGCAAGACGCATGTCCTCGAACTGCAGCCCCTTCACGTACTCGTTGTGCTTGCGCATGTTCTCGAGTTCGTTCCGGACGTTGAAGATGTCGGTATTGACTTCCTTGGCGCTGCGGCACTTGACTTCAGGTCCGAGCTCGTCCATGCGGGCCTTCCACCGCTGCATGTCGCGTTCGGCCTGCTCCTTCTTCTGGTTGTCTGTGATGAAGTGGGCCCTCTCGGCGCAGAACTCCTCGAACTCACGGATCATCTCGTCGTCCCTGTGGATGGAACGCTGGATCTCCTCCTTGATGTTGTGGTCGGTAGTCGAACCGCAAAGCGGGCAGATGTTGCCGGCGGGCGCTTCGCTCGCAAGGCGTTGCGCCTGGTCTCTGTGGGCCTTGACCTGGACAAGCTTGTCCATGGCCTTTTCGTACTCGTGGATCTTGCCGGAAACGTCTCCGATACCGTCCACGACGGCCTTCGCCTTGTCGAAGTTGTTCTTCGCCTCAAGACGATAGCGGTTGCCGAGTTCGTTGGACTGCACGTTCGCAAGCTCCATGTGGAGGGCGTCCATCCTCTTCTGGATGTCGTCCGTCGGAAACGTCGTCAGTACGACGTTCTCGTGCTCCTTCTGGAACTTTTCGCGCGCGGCCTTCGCAAGGTCTGCCATGTTCATGGAGGCGATCGCAGCCTTTGCAAGCTGGATGCGCTCCTGCAGCAGGGAAACCTTCTTGCGGGCCTCCGTGTCGTCCGGAACCTTGGACAGGCGCTCACCGAGTTCGTCGGACTGTGCCTTTAGCCTTTTTTGCGTCTCGATCTGCTCTTCACGCGCCGCAATGTGGCGAGACAGCTCCTCCGACATGTCCCTCGGCTTATCCACGGCCGTAAGGAAGTCGGTGAGAAATTTGTTGTGCTTCGCCGCGTCTCCGAGCCCTATCAGCTTCTGGAACGCCAGTTCGCGTTCCCTGGGATCCGTGAACAGGCACGATTCGATCTCGGTCTGCCTTACGAACACGGACTGGCGTAGAACGTCCTTGTCGATTCCGAGCAATTCGAGCGTCTCCTTTACCTTGGCGACACCTGTAACCTTTTCGTCTCCGACGGTCAGAGTCGCGGACGGCTTTTCGATCTTGCGTGTGATGGAACAAGGCTTTCCGTCATGCTCGAAGTCGAGCTTGACGTAGCCGGACTCCTCGCCCCACGTCAGCAGATCGTCCTTGGTAAAGCCGGGCTGCTCTCCTGTAAGTGCGAACTGGATGGCCCCGAGGAAATTCGATTTTCCGCTGCCGTTTCGGCCAACTACGGCGATCAGGTTGCCGGAAAAGTCGACCGTCAGATCCTTGTGCTGGCGGTAGTTGTGCAGGTCGATTTGCTTGAGGATCATGCGATTGGCCCCTCCGCGTGCTTTGTTGCTTCTTCGAGTTGCGCGTCTTTTCTGTTCTGGGCATACAGCACCTTCAACGTCTCGTTGAGGCTGTCGATCGCGTCGATGACGCCTTTCAGGCACTTTGGTATCAGGACCACCGCTTCGGCGGCCCTTACTTCGATTGTCGTCATGTTTTCTCCTTTCGGAAGTTCAATGGGTAAGAATTCGGGCCGGCGGCGGACTGGCCGCCGACCCGAAGTGTTCAGAAGCAGCAGCGTCCCTCGGCGACGAATCCGGGACCCAGCATGTTTTGTTCTTGTTGAACAGGATCGGTGCATTCACCTTCCTTGGCGAGTTTCTTGGCCTTGTATCCCATGTACACTCCGGCGCACAGTGACACAAGCGGAACGGTCGGAATGAACACGCCGATCGTCTGGTTGGTCTTCCTTACAAGCTCTCCGACCTGAGACGCGTCTCCCGGCTGGTCGACGCCCGTCTTCTCCTTCAGCCGTTTCCTCGTGACCGCGTCCAGCTCGTTTATCTTTTCCTCCGTGTAGTACCCGACTATGTTCGACAGGGCCAGGGAAGCCACTGCGCACGGAATCCAGCCCGGTCCGGCCACGAACGTCATTCCGACCAGCGCAATTCCCATGATCGGGTTCACGACGAACGATTCCGAACACCCTTTTTCATTTGGTTTCTTGTCTTTTGACATGTAAAAACCTCCTTTCTGAATATACCGTTTTTCTACGTGAAATTAATGTGCCGGGCACCCGGCACATGCGACATGCCGGGCCCCGGCTCGCGGGGCATCCAGTCTACCTGGACCTCATTGCACGTTCCGCGCGGGATTGCTCCCGGAGGAACGGGCCAAGGATGAACCAGTTGACTAGAATCCCGATTATCAGGGATTCGGCCATGTCAGTAAAGTTCTCTTGACGGATCTATCCTGTCTACTCGCCGGGTCGTGACCGTGGTCCTCATCCCGTACCTGTGCTTGTGGCTGTACAGCCTGTCACGGGCCTCTGCGCAGCTCGGGCATTCGCACCCGTCCGCATGGCCTCTCGTGTCTCGTAGCCTCAGGTATGTCAGGGCGGACTTGGACACTCTTACCTTTGGTTCTGGATGATCCATTTCGTTCATTTTAGTTCTTGCAATTTACGGTCATATGTTGTAGCGTACCGAAGTGCGCATCGCATTGACCACATGCAGGAATGATACCAGATTCGACCACAGGCTCGCAAGCGAGTAGTTGGCGAATCTATAGGCATCGAGAAAGCCGAAACTTCCCCCATATGACGAACGAAAACAGCACTGATGGCTCCGGTTCTCTGAACCTTTCATCCGAAAGTTCCTTGTCTAGCATCTTTTCAAAAACGCGCGATCCGAATGTTGCTAGCATGTTCGGAAACGTGCATCGTGCAGACTTGTTGCCTTTCTTGTTCAAACTGCGTGGGGAGCCGTACACCCTCAAGGACCATGTCCAGCTGAGGGACTTCTTCGACAAGGAGTACGCACGGGATACCATCCTGATGTGCGGACGCCAGGTCGGAAAGTCCAAGAGCCTGTCCTATTCGGAAATTTTCGACTGCGTGTCCACGCCGCAACTACAGCTCTTGTATGTCGCGCCCCTGCAATCTCAGGCGCAACGGTACTCGACGCTGTATATAAAGGAGGCCATCCAGTCCTGTCCGTTCGCCGTGAAGCTTCAGGAGAAGGAGCTGGAGGGCGTCCTGTCAGATTCGAAGATCATGAAGGCCGTAGGGCACCAATCGTTCGCGAACGGCGCCGGCCTCCAGTTGATGTATGCGAAGACGTCACCAGACCGGGCCCGCGGAATCATGGCCGATAGGATCGACTTCGACGAGATCCAGGACCAGCTGTTCGACACGGTCCCGATCATCTCGCAGTCGCTCAAGGCGTCCAAGTACGGCATACGCAAGTTCACCGGAACCGCAAAGACGCTCGACAACACGATCGAGCGCCTGTGGCAGCAGTCGTCCAAGCGCGAGTGGATCATACGGTGCGAACATTGCGGCTACGACAACATACCGAACCGGGACGGCAACATCATGGACATGCCGCAACCGGACGGTATGCACTGCGTGAATCCGAAATGCAGGGGCAGGCTCAACGTCCGAAACGGCCGGTGGGTCGCGTTCTCCCCGGAGAAGGATCTCACCTTCCGCGGATTCCACATACCGCAGGTCATACTTCCGTTCATGGTGGAACACCAGGTGAACTGGAACCTGATCTGGAACGACATCAAGAAGCTTCCTCCGTCGCTTGTCATGCAGGAGGTGTTCGGCATCTCCGAGTCGTCCGGGTCAAGGATCATCGACGAGTCCCACATCAGGCAGCAGTCGACCCTTCCGTCCATGGACGTCCTTAGGCACAACGTGGACAGGTACGTAATGACGCTGTCGGGCGTAGACTGGGGCGGCGCCGAGGAGAATTCGTTCACCGTCCATACCATCATCGGCATACGCCCGGACGGACGCGTGGACGTCCTGTACGGACAGCGGTACCACGCATTCGACCCCGACCTGATGTACCAGAACATGGCGAAGGCCCATTTCCTGTACAAGTGCTCGTACATGGCGGCCGACTACGGGCTTGGATTCCAGAACAACCTCATCATGATGAACAGGTTCGGAATCCGGGTGGTGCAGATGAACTTCGTGAGGCAGAACACCCCGCTGCAGTTCCATACCACGAACCGCGGAGACGACCGTTGGGCCATAGACAAGACATCAGCGCTCAGGGCCATGTTCATGGCCATCAAGTACGGCCGCATCTATTTCCCGCCATACCTTGAATTCGAGCCGTACACGGCCGATCTTCTGTCCCCGTACGAGCACATCATAGAGTCGTCGGGCCTTACGCACATAGTCTACCTGAGGGACCCGGCCAGACCGGACGATTTCGCCATGGCCCTGTGCTTCGTCCTGATGATGGCCGTCAGGCTGGCCGGACTGGACATCCTGTCGCTGATCCCGAAGACGGCGTTCCACGGAGGAAACGCGTCCGGATCCCCGAAGGACATACTGGTCGACCCGAAGGATTACATGGCCAGGGAGTGACCACCAATACCTCCTTCCGGTTCTACACCGGATTGTTGTATGGGAGCGGTCCGCACATCTTCCGGTGTAGCACCGGATTGCTTTTCATCACAACTAGCCGCATCGCTTCCGGTTCTACACCGGATTGCTGCATGTGCCCAGGTCACGAACTTCCGGTGCAGCACCGGATTGCTGCATGGTTACCGCGCTGCTGCTTCCGTTTCCAACGGATTGGGTTAGACGATCTCCACGGAGTTTTCCGCGTCGATCTTGCGTTCGTCGTAATATGCCGAGACGCTGAAGACGGCGTCGACCGGTATGGTCACTTCGTAGTCGTCCTCGAAGTACGTGATCGTGCCGTCGGACTTGGACAGCCGGACCTTGAGATCGCTCTTGAAGTTGTTGTCATTGGCGAAAGAGCGCCCGACCTTGAAGTAGTCGTCGTTCCCGTAGCAGAATCTCAGTCCGCAAACCGGCTTGTCCTTGACTTCGGTTGACGTCCCGTTCTTGAATGCAAGAAGGTACTTCTCGATGGTTTCGATCTTCATGTTGGTATTTCCTTTCAGTTTTCGTGTTTTGGTGTATTTGTTGATTTTCATTGTTTGAACGGCTCCGTGAAGTCCTTCGCTTCAAGCGTCTCAACGGTGGCCTTGTAGTGCATCCAGGCGTAGAAGCCCTTGAAGAAATGCTCCTTCTTCAAAACCTTCGTATCCGGGTAGTCCGTGTTGTGGCAGATCCACCGCACCACGAACATGTACATCGGGACGGACCCGGAGGTCACGGCCTTGACGGCAGTTTCCTCCGGAATCCCGAACTTCTTGAAATTGCGGACCAGGGTTGAGCGGATGAGCTCCTTGTCCTGGTCGGCCATGACGATTCTCGTGCCCATGCTCCTCCTATCTCCTGAGGTCACGCGCGACGGCCTTCACTTCGAGCGTCATGCCGCCGCACCACGTGACTTTCTTGTAGAACTCCCCGCCGTCATACGCCTTGAACTCGCTGATATTCGCATCATGCTGCCTGTCGTCGACGATGTCGCGGATCAGCGAGTTCATGTAGCGGCGGGCGCCTTTTTCCGTTTCGAACAGCTTCATCTTCGAGAAGCTCTCGGTCGTCGGCAGGTCATTGTGGTTCCTGTACCAGAAAAGACCCTTGCAATCGTCCTCGTCTATGTAGACGTGCCAAACGGTTTTCATTTGTCCTCCTAATCGTTTGAATCGTCCAACAGAAGCTCTTCGTCGGTATACGGCTTTCCATAGCCGCCAGACACGCGGTCCAGGATGTCCTTGTCGGACAGCTTTCCGAAGTTGCGCGCCTTGACGACCTTGACGACCTTCTCGGCATCGCGGCCGCAGCAGTCGTTCCACAGCATGTACAGCTTCTCGCCGTAGAGTCCGATGTCGTCCAGGTTGATGAGCGCGACGACCCCGGGCGTACCGAGCTTGAACAGCTCCATGCAGGCCATCAAAGCGCCGGGATTGCCTTCCGACATCTTCAGCATCAGGTCCATCGTCGTGTCCTGTGGGGTCAGCTTCATTTTCTTCTCCTTTTTACGGGTTTGTTGTTTTTCGGTTTGAAATCCTTCGGCGGGTGGTTGTAGTCCATCGCCGGAGCCGTCGGGAACCTGTCGCGCCTGCAATCCCATGCGACCGTCAGGCGCAGCGGGTTTTCCCATGTTGATATGGAATTTGCGTACGACATGCGATTCCTCCTATCGATGGTCCATGTTGTCGACCATGCAACCGTGGTACTGCATGTCGGCGGACGCCTGCGGGTCCGGCATGCTGCCGTATGTGCTGGGCGACGCACTTCCGTCCCCCTTTCTGCACATTTTTGCGCCCGGGTCTATGCGCTTTCCGTCCAGGTCGCAGAGGCATACTCCTTTCGACATGTACGAGTACGCGCACTTGCCGCATGTATTGTCGCGTGATTTCGGTATCATCGGATCTCCTCCACGTCGGTCACCGTGCACCTTTTCGAATGGCACTTGGCGAACCTGTCCTTCGCGTCGAGTTCGTCGAACGCCTTGACGCACCAAACCTTCGTGTCGCGCCCTTCTTTGTAGTAGACGTTGTATGTTGTCATGTTTTTCCTTTCTTCAAGAACGACTGCTATGCAGCCTTGCGGCGTCGGCGCCGCATTTCCTTTACGTATCTGCGCGGAGTTGTTCCTTCCGGCATGCGCCGGATTGCGAAAATCATTCCCGTCTTTACCCCTTCGGCAATCGTGCCGATTCGTTAGTTCCCGTTCGCAGCCGGCCTTCCCGTTTCCATGGGATTGGAGATCCACAAGTCGGGTCGTACTTCCGGTATGCACCGGATTGCAAAACTTTCGAGCGGCGTGGTGTGTCTTCCGTTTAGACAACGGATCGTTAAAATCGCTTGACACCCTCCTTCCGGTATGCACCGGATTGCATGCGATACGGACGGCAAACCCGACTTCCGCTACGACAGCGGATTGTTGAACAAAGCGAAAATGACTACAAACCATGATACTTCCATTCCGATAAGCCATCGGATTGCATTATCGACTTATCCAGGAACTCCTCTTCCGTGCTATGCCACGGACTGCCTAATTAGAACTGTCTCGCTCTACCGCCACGCGGCGTATTACCCCTCCGGCCGTGTTGAGGCCGGAGGGGCAGTTCTACGCACGCTGCTTCCTATGAACAAATAACGAGGAGATAACCTTCCTAGGCGCCTAGGATTGCTTTGCGTCCATTGATGCTCGTACCTTCCGAGCTATGCCTCGGATTTCAGAACGCCGTCGTACGCCCTCTTCCATTCGGCCTGGGCCTCCAGGAACTTGGCGTAGTCACGCTTCATGCCGCGGACGTCGAAGTTCTTCGGTGTCTTCATCGGCTTCGCGTTTCGGCCGCTTCCGACCATCTCGAACTCCTCCTTGGTGTGGCGCAGGTTGTACGCTGCGATCGCGTCCTGGTCCACCTCGGAGCCGTCCGAGAGCTTGAACGCGCGTTCGGACACGGAACGCTTCGTGAACGTCCCGTTCGTGTGGTCGAACTGAGTGCAGGCGATGTCGCACGGGACGCGACGGATCGTGCCACCAAGTTCCGCGAGCTTGCGCTCCAGGCGGGTGACGAACTCGGCCGGCGCGGAGTTGAGGATCTCCTCTCCGTAGTTGGCTTTGCTGCCGAGAGGGCCTTCCGGCTCCTCCAGGCGCTGCTGCCACTCCTTGACGGGATCCTTTTCCGTGACGAAGTCCTTCCCCATCAGCAGGACCTGCTTGATGAACCGGCCATGTTCGTTCTTGCGGAATTCCGTGAGGCGGAACTTCGCGTAGGCGAGCTTGGCACGGAGTTTCTCATAGTCCTCGGAGTGCTTGTTGCGGACACCCTTCTTTGGAACGCCGTTCTCGTCGTAATTGTCTGGATTGTGGAGACGGTCGTCTTCGTCCATCCTGACCTGAAGGTCGTCGATGAACTCCGTCAGCTTCTTCGGGTTCCGCAGGTGCCACTTGCGCACCTCGCGTCCGTTCTCGCAAGTCACGAACTCGGGGCCGAGGTCGAGGCCGCACGTTCCGGTTCCTAGCTTGTGCCCCTTGGAGGGAGGATTGCCAGGAATCGTGAACTGGACGTAGAGATCGAGCGTCGGACCCATCTGGCGGGTGATGACGGCGGTATGGACCGGCGGCTTCCCGTGGAGGTAGCCGAGCGCCTCCTCGATGTACACGTCCGGACGGTTCTTTCTACCGAACTTGTACGGGACCGTGAAGGCCATCTTTTCCCCGCCGTCCTTGAAGCGGAACGTGATCGTGCGGTTCTCTATGTCGTGGATGCACCCGGTGTTGTTCTTGAACTTCACAGAGTACAGGGGGCGGTCCTTGGCATGCAGGAACACGGCCTTGCCGAAGTTTTCGAAGGCCAGTTTCTTCTCCCATGCCTGCCAGAGCCGCTCGGAGATCGCCTGGCCCATGCCGCTGTTCACCCCGTTGTCGCAGAGCTTCTCGCCGTCGACGGCCACGTTCTGGAGGATGCAGCCGCCCAGGCCGATCCATCCGAACTTGTCGAAGCGGCACGGCTTGTAGCCGAACGCGTTCTGCTCCGGCTCGTTGATGACCCAGGACTTGACGAAGCCGACGGCCTCCTTGTAGGCGGCCGTGTAGGTCTTCTCCTCCGGGAGGTCCGGGAAGTATTCGTCGTGGACGTACGCGATGTCGTTCTCGAGCTTGCGGATGTCATCAGGAAGCGTTTCGAGCGACTCGGCGTCCTCTTTCATGAGCTTACCGGCGGCCTTCTTCGCCTCGAGCTTCTTCAGGACCATGCGGAGCTTTCCGAGCTTTCGGGACTTCCACCCGAAGTTCCAGCAGTCGCGGAACTTCTCGTTCTCGAACATCGACTTGAATTCCGAGAGCGATCGCTCCAGGAGTACGTTGTAAAGGAGCGTGGCATTGTGGATCCACTTCATGATGAACCCGTATTGCTCCTTGGTAGGTTTGAGCTTCATCGTGATGACGAAGCACTTCTTGGCTTCTTCGTTGGTGTTTTCGTTGTTCATTTTTGTTTCCTTTCGTCTGGAGGGGCATGCTTCCCGTATTACACGGGATTGTTTTTTTTTATCGGGCGTTTTTTCGTGGCCTTCCGGTAAACACCGGATTGTCTATTTACGGCTGGCCGTATTTGAAGCTTCCGATATGTCATCGGATCGGCGTGTTATTAGCGTCCTGCACATCGCTTCAGCTATCCGCTGATTGGTAAAAGGGAGGGAATCTATTCCCTCCCAAGCTCTTCGGGATTCCTGGTGTACCGTCGGTATTGGATACCGCAATACACCAGGCCCCAAAAAAGCTATCCCGCCGCTGTTACTGGATAAGGGATTTTTCGGTTGATGCCGCCAGTTCCGCGTTCTTCCTGGCGAGGTACGCGGATAGGACCCCCGGGTGCCTGACGCGCATGCCGGTGGCCGGATCGACGTCGTGCAGCATGGAGCGCAGGCGCTCCACGTGCCACATCGTCGTCCAGAGGTCCTTGTAGTTCCCGAGCGAGCTGTGGGATCCGCACTGGGCGTTCGCCGCCCTTTGGATGCGGAGCTTGGCTTCCTCGCACCGCAGCTCCTTGCGTAGCTGCGCTTCCGTCGGAGGGGGCGGCGTGACCGCCGCCTCCACTTCCCTCGGGATGGAGATCTTGACCTTCGGGGCCTCGATCACAACGCGCGTTGCCGAGTCGATGAATTCGATTTCGACCGAGCTGCGATCGGAGAACATTTTCCGTGGTTCAAGCAACGAAAAATGCCAGTGCCTTGACCTGTTCCTAGACATCAGACACCTCCTTTTTCTTCGCGTTCTTCGCGCTGCTTGATGCATCGAAACCAGATTCCAAGATGGGAACCGATTTTCACCATCTCCATCTTGGCGTCATTGAACTTCTTGAGCGACTCCGCATCGTTGTTGGGATCGTTGATGGCTTTTTCAAGCGCGTCCGTTGCGGCTATCATCTCGTCGAACATCTCTTCTATGATCGGAATTGTCTTCATGGTTGGTTGTTTGTTTGTTGGTTGTTTTGGCAGTTGCCGTTTGAATTGATCGAATGCAATATGTAAAATGATGGTCGTTCTATCCAGAAAAAACCAGCGGCACCGCACCCCCCGGGTTTCCCCGGAAGATGCGGTGCCCCGGTTGGATAGGCGCTGCCTGGACGCCCATCCGGCACTTTTCCGGCCTGCCTGCCGGTTCTCGTGCCATTCTCCGCACGACGGCATCGAGCCGTCGCTTGCCCGCGGTCGTCACCGCAGGCTGCGTCATCTTCACTGCATGCCGGAGGCACCGGCGGGAAGAACCCTTGCAGCCCGTCCCCGACGCAGGCCCGTCTTGCGGACGGGCCCCCAAAAGACGGTGGCGTTGCGCGCCAGTCGCGTCATTCGCACCGATCGGAATGGAGTGCGAACCGCTGCCCCTCCCCTGAGGTCTACAGCTTAGTCTTAGGTAGGTCCACAGACAAGGACCATGCGCCTTTCGGCTTACCTCCGGAGAACGGGCATACGTTACCCGACATAGATACTCCGAGGACGGCGGCACACCGTCCCGTGGGCGACTCTCCCACTCCCCTGCGCGCTTCGCGGCGCCAGGGTGCGAAGATGTGGTATACATATCAGTTCATCCGGCCCGGTATACCAGCGGGTCGGCATATCGTCGTGGGACGACCCCGGTCAGACGAATCTCCGGGGCGTCGGCGTTAACCTACAAACGCCGCAATCTACGCTACTCCTCTATGGTTTTTTAGTTCGCGATTCGGAGGGCAGCGACCCCCGAACGTATACTGCCTCCGGTATATCCGGACATCCAGTAGCGGACTTTGTCCGCGAGCCGTGACGTGGCGGTCGTTTTCCTTCGACCACGACGCGATGATTGTGTCTTTATCCCCATGGATTTTAGGGGAACTCGGACTTTTAGGCCCATACATCGCAGGCCAGGGTTGCCACCCCGTATCCAGAGCAGCCGTATCGGCTGTTATCTCGGTCGATGCGCTTGGCGTCGCATACAACCCGTGGCGCTCTTTCCCAAGGAGCGCCACGTGTCTTTTTGAGGAAGACAGTTTGAAACCTTTCCACTTTTGGCGGAGTGGGCGCCCGGCGTGGCAACGCCGAACTTGCGATAGACCGAATCCGCACCGAAACGGATTGGTCCAGGAGAATCGCCCGCTTTTCAGGGAGTCGGAACGGAGAATCCGTCCCGCTTATTATATTATGACCCAAAAATGGCAAAAATTAAGCCATTTATACTAAAATTTCCAGCCTATCGTGAGCGACATGTAGTGCGGAACGCTTTCCTGCGTCTTGTACTCCCGCGACCACCACATCCAAAGGCACTGTGCCTCCATTGCCTTGTATCTTACCCCAAATCCGGCTTTGAAGCAGCCGGTAAGCGTCTCCATGTCCACGGGAATCGTGTCCCCGTTGTGGACGTACGACGCGTTGCCCTCCAGAAGCTCATTCCTGCCCCATACGCGACCCTCGGCCCCAACAAGGGCGTAGACGTGCCCGACGGGCTCGTGAACGGCGCGTATGCGCATCTCGTGGTCATCCTCGGCCGTCACGAATCCATAGCCAAGCTTTAGCTCCGTATTGGCGCCTCCGGCGATCTGAAGGGTACCAAGCAGGCCACCGACCTCGTTGACCCAGTGTAGGGACCACCCGTAGTCCTCGCCTGCAACGCGCCAGTCGAGGCCCGGCCAGTACGACAGCCCGATCTCGAACTCGTCGTGCAGCTGGTGCCCCCACCCCTTGGGATCCTTGCACCCTAGAACCTTGTGTATGAACCGCTGAACGTCGTCCGCATGGGACGATGGCCCGAGGACGCCGGCATACAGTTCCACGTCGTGGTAGAACGAGAGCGAGCCCGTCAGCGGCTCCGGGTCCTTGTATCCGACAAACCCTAGCAGAGTACCGGCGTACGGATGCCGACCTGGAATCTGATCGGCATTGCGAAGGTCGAGCGGCGTGTACATCTGCTGCTGCACGCCGAATCGGAACGCGTCCTGGACGTACTCGATCCGCGTTCCGTGGGTGTAGTCGGCGTCATCGTGCCACGGGAAGTCGTTCTCGAGCTGCACGTTGAGCTGACCGGCCAGCAGTGCCGACGGCACGAGAGAAAGGATGGTTGTGGTAAGTTTCATGCGATCAGTATAGCACATCTGACAGCTAAAGAAAAGGAATCTGCACTGGATGCACAGCCCCTCTCTTCCCCCAGAACCGGCAGGTTGGATCGCCCGTGGTTATCGCTCCACGTTCAGTCTTGCCCGCCCTGCGTTTTGCACCGGAAATTCCAGACATTCCGGAGGGCGGCAGCCGATGACGGCTGGAACACGCGGTGACGGTGCGTGACCGGAGGATTGCCCGCGTTTTCTCGATGCGGGGGCGGATCAAGCTTCCACCATATCACAGAATCTGACGATTCCGCCGGTTAGGTTACGGCCGTTCTTTTTGACGACACGGGCCTTTCCGCGCAACCACCAGTAGCAGCTCCGGATATTCTGACAGCTCTTCACCTTCTTGGTGGCCGCCTTCGACCAGTGGTCCGACACCCTGATTAGCGTCGAACCGTCAACGCTTTCCCAGTAAGCGCTGAAGGAGTCGAACGCGCCGCCCACGCTTGTGTGGGTCTTAAGGAACGTCTGGTTCCCTAGGCGCATCTTTTCGCCCCCTCTCAGGAGGGCCAGGGACCATTTTCTGGGAATGGCCCTGAACTCCGCCGCCGATGCGACGAAGTAGTTTTCCTTCGTGATTTGCATCAAGAAGCCTCCTTCAGGGGAGTTCACGGAATTCGCCGTGCACGAGCCGGAGAACCGTTCCCCTGCATGTTGTTATAACCGATAAGCCCTTCGTCTTAATGATTTCCACAATGGCTAAAGAAAAGCCCCGAACGTCCTTGCGGACGAACGGGGCTTTGGGACTAGGCCTTGGCGTCGCGGATCACCGACTGGATGTCGGTTCCGGCTTCCTTGGTCTTCAGAATGAACCCGCCCACATGGGCGAATGCCGCGTACGGCTTGTCGCCGCACTTGGCGAAGTTCATCTTGGGGTCGTCCTCCCGGCGATAGTAGGAGTCGCCGGGGCCGCGGTTGTCACGGCTGACGAGCACCCCGCCCCTGACTCCGTCGGCCTTCGCCAGCTTGTTCCCATTGTCGAGGGACTCGTTGGCGTCGAACTGACGGAGGTCATAGACGGGGATGCCGTCGACGTCCAGCTTGAGGCCCTTGGCGTGGACCTCGTTGCAGAACTCGCGGAACTTCGACGCACCGGCGATGATGCGCTCGCCCTCCTTGCGGAGTCGGTCGACCAGAGCCGGATCGACCGGAGTTTCTCCGCTCGCCTCCTCCCACCAGCGACCGATCAGGTCGTTTTCAGGGTTGAGGAGAGTGGACGCAACGGACCAATCGATCCCGTGCTCGCGGGCCCAGGCGAACGGGCCCTTGGAGTCAATCTGGCGCCACGTCCCAAACCACCCGTAGAACGCCTCAAGTTCGGCCTTCATGCCGATGGCGTCAGCAACAAGGCTGAACGCGCACTCTGGCGCGTGCTCACGGGGGAGTTGGTGGTGATCGAAGCAGTTCCACCAGTCCGTGTTCTCGCCGCCGACGTCTAGGACGAGGACATTGCAGTCCTCTACCTCTTCGCGGCTGGGTTCACGGCGGTAGACCGGGACGCTGTGGCCAAGACTGGCGAGGGCGAGCGCCACGGCGAGGCGCTCGTCCAGGTGGGAGCGGCCGGGGTGGGTGACGACGTACTTGAAGTTGATGAGCTTTTTCATGGCTGCATCTCCGCGGGTATCGGCTGCGACAGGTTAGCCGCAACGCTGTTCCGGGTCCTTTATGTCCGGAAGTGGGCGCGGAAAACCGATTTCCCTCGGTATATATTTATAACCCGTAACTGGCTGCAATTAAGCATGCATGCGATAGGTAAAAAAGGGGCCGAAGCCCCGTCAATCGCCTTTCGGCTATGCCTTCTCTCCAAGGCCGGGTTGCCCCCGAATCGGGGAGCCTTTTTACGGATGGCGCAGGTTACGCGCCATCCTTTCTTCAAGACCCCGCAGCTCGTGCCACGGGATCTTGGAGACCACTTGTCCACCATAGACCGCCCACTCCTGCGGGAGGCGGACGGTTTCTGTGCGGACCACGGTGGTGTTCCCGCCGTCCGGAACGGTTCCGTTCCAGCCGTCGTTGGGAAGCCACTCTCCGCCGGTGCGGCGGAGTGCCGTCCATGTGACGGAGCCGGGGCGCTCCACCGAAAGGTGGTAGCCAACAGCCTCGCCAGCCGGACGACGGTTCTTCTGCCGCCACGACTTCGTGAGAATCGTGACGACAACCTCGGCCGGCGGAAGAGGCTCTGCCGAGTTCTTGTCAGCAGCCTCCTTCGCGAGGGCAACCTCGGCGGCGGACGGTTGAGGGGTGTGGCGTTCATCCCACCCCCAGTCGGTTCCCCAGGCCATTGTTTCCTCCTATTCTGGGGTTTTCGATTGTCCGCTTCAGGGGTACACTCCCAAGGTTCGCGGATGATCCTAGCCGATGATCGCGTTCGTATCGGCAACAACGGCAGACGATCGTCCAGACCTTCTTTTGCGTGAGCGTTGTCTGCATTGCGCACACGCATGGCCGCTACGGATGCCCAGGAGCAAGGCGCTCGATGCACTCGAGCACGTCGTCCTCCCCAACCGCCATCGCCCAGTCGGAAGCCTGGGCGATCTCGTCCGCGAACACCGAGCAGAAGCGCGGCGTAAACGGAGCGACCCCGCTTTTGAAGGTGTCGACCTTCTTGCTGAGGCGGGCGAGGATGTCGGGGACAACCTCGCTCTTGGGGCAGTCCGGGGAGAACCTCTTGTTCCGCCCCGAGAGCCAGTACTTGACCGGCTTCTCGATACGGGAGGGACCCCAGACGGGGCATCCTTCGTCTGCCTCCACCAGGAGCTGGTGGAGCGGGGACACGAGGCCGGACTCGTCGTATTCCTTCTTCATGTGAAGGAGGATGGCGAGCCCCATCTCGTCGTCGACCTCGGACCGGATCGGCAGAAGCGCCGAATCCTCGTCAAGGGCGACGAGGGCCGCACGCGGGTGTTCGTCCCGGGTGAACCCAGCCCTGCCGACGCCGATGTCGTGGAGCGCAATCGCGAGATACTCGCGGTCGTCGAGCTCCCGGCCGACAAGGCACCGGGCAGACGCGAGCACGTCGTTGAGGTGGCGTACTCCGCGGCCGTTGGGCGCCTCCCAGTACAGGGGGACGACCACGGTCCGGACGAACAGGATGAGTTGTTCGTCCATACTTTATTATAACACTGGAATGGCCGTTTTTCAGCCAGTTCGACAGGTAAAAAAGGGATTGGCCGAAGCCTTGGATGGGAAAAATAAGTCAGCCCCGAGGCCTCTCCAGCCACCCTCCGCTAGACCTTCTGTTCGGATGCACCTTGTGCACGACGTCCGTTCCGTCGATCCTGTACCCGTGGTATCCAACCTTGGAGCCGACACGGGCCTTCAGGATCTTTCCAAGCTTCGTGTTGTTCGAGATCCTCACACGCCGACCGTCGTCCAGGCGGATCACGATCTCGTCGTGGTTCTCGGTCTTGTCCGGCGTGTACGACTCAACCTCTCCCTCGCCGGACTCCCAGGTCTCGCGGCGCCTTCCTCCGAGAAGACGCCTGGCGTTCTCCTCGTTCGTCACACCGAACAGCTCCCTGGACTTCTCGTCAGAAAGCCTCTTCTGCTCATCCGACATCAGCCTCCAGTTTCTGACTATCCTTTTCAGCTCTTCCTTGGTCGGTTCCCTGTGCACCAATTCAATTCCGGTGTCGGAACGCCACCTGTGAACGGGATCCTTCGCCAGCCTGTCTGCGACCTCATCGCCGAGGTTCTTCCTAATCTGGTCGATCGTCCACGGAGGCTCGTACGCCTGGGCCTTCTTGTTCAGCTGGTCCGACATGTATTCCGCGAACAGCTCCGAATCGAACTTCTTCTTAGGGGTATCCGGTGGATACGTGTCCAGGTACGGCGTTGTGAAGTTTTCCTCCCTTGCCTTCGCCAGTGAGCCCCGGATGAGCCTCTTCACCTTCGCCTTGCGGCTCTGATTGTGCCACACCTCGTGGGCGAGCTCGTGCGCGATGAGGCGCCGGCGGAACTCCGCCTGCGTCATTCCATCGATCCCGAACCGCTTCATGACGGGGCCCATATTCGGATTGATCCTGACCGTGCCGTCGTCAACCCAGCTTCCGCCCGTCTCATCGTCGTCGAAGTCATACGACCTACTGCCGTCGATGTACACGGGATGCTTCGACCACTTCATCCGCATGTGCGAGAGGTCCACGCCGTACCTGTCGCGGTAGATCTGTACGATCTTGTCGAAGTCTGACGACTTTGCTGCCATTTATAACCCCGCCATTCCGCTTTCGCCAATCGAAAGATATCTTTTTATTTCTGGTTCTATTAGATCTTTATACTCCGGATGCCTGTGCATAATTTTAGCCAAACGCTGTACAGGAGAAAGATCGTACACAAAATAATCAGGGTTATTTGTCATTAAAGCAGTTAAGTTCAAAGCGCCTTGATTGTCCATGCCAAGGCCAGCGGCAGCCGTCTGCTTAAATATACTATCAGGAACCGGAACTCTCCCGCCGTTCTCTATAGATGCCAGTCTTATAGGATAACTTTCAGGTTGTAAGAATACACGACTGTGCTTATCCGCGTATCTAGCTGGAATGACTGCTTCAAATGACGAATCCCTCAACCCACCGCTCGGGCTCATGGACAGTCTAGGCGTATCTCCAACCCAGTCAACACTACTCAGCTCTGATATTTTATCGGAATTCCTTAGTACTAGTTTTGTCCTTGCTGCCTTTGCTTTGCTTGGTGTTGAACTTGCATGTCTAACGGCGTCCATGGCTGAAAAATCCCTACTAAGCGATTCAGCCCCTGACATTAATGGCTTATACCCGGATACGTCAGTCATAGTAAGGAATTTTCCATACGAATGAGCCTCATCAGGAAACGGAGTATAGTGTTCATACCTAACACCGTTGTGTATATTGCGCTTAAACGTTCCGGCGGCTGGAGTCTGGTGCGCATGCGCGGGAAGAGCATTGCTACCCCTGAACATGGTGAACTTCGGCCTGCTCTTAAACAAATCTGAGAATTTCACCTTTCTCAGACCGTTTTCTTTAAGGTTTTTTATTAGTTCTATAACAGTTTCTCTGGATGTTGGTAACTTAAGTTTAGCATATTTTAGCATTCCATCCGCCACACGCAACGGAACGCCGTGCTCGGCGCATTTCGTCAGAAAACCCTGTCTGTATGCGTCCGTCATCCCTTGTTCCAGCCTTCCCACCCGTACTTGTCGGTCCATTCGGTCAGCTTGTACGACAGCTTCTTCAGGAAATACCTCCTCGGCCTCCACCACGGATATTTCTTCCTGGCCAGCTTCCTGACGTTCTTTCCCAGTACAGCGTTCGCCTCGTGGAACTTCTCCTCGTTTCCGCCCTGGAAGAAGTCCATGTCATGTATCTCGACCGCCTCCAGGACATCCTCAAGAAGCCAGGACAGTATGTCCCTCAGGGCCTCTGGCCACCGGTCCGGACCTATCCCGTTATACTGCTCTATCAGGACCTCGTCCGGATATTTGTACAGAACGTACGTGTGGTCCAACCCGTAATTGGACGCCGACTCCCTCAGTTCGAGGGCCGTCGGAAGCGATTTTGCCTCTACCTCAGCCATTTTTCGTGAACCTAGCCTTTATCTTGGAGAAAAATCTGCGAATCGCGCACCAGATGCATCCGCGTACGGTCAATTCCTGGACGGACACTACTATCTTCTCCGGAAATTCGGTTATCCTGACGAACCCGGCGTTCCTTACGGCCCGTCTGACCCGTTTCCTGAGCGCATCGGGCCCTATCCTGTCTCCGGTCTCTTCGCCGTATACGTGGGCGCACTCGTCCCACGACATCCGGCAGCACTCGTGCATACCGTTGAACTTCAGGAGGAAATCGCGCTTCCTCTCGCGTTCCGTTATGAAAAAGTCGGATACCATCGCGCTAGTTCGGTACGGCCTTGTCTATGAGATCCTTCAAGACGTCCTTGATGGTCTGTATGTCCTGCTCCACGATGTCGAGCCTCGTCTCCGCGGAGTTGAATTTGACGACCACGTACTCCTGCAGCGTCTTTATGGCCTGTTCGTCGGTCACAAGCCTGGTGGTGAGGTCCAGCAGCGACACGGACGTCCTTGCGAGCGTCGTCTTCACGTCGTCCAGGAGGAGATTGTTCCTGTCCAGGTCGGACGATACCTGCGACAGCGTCGTCTCCATGCCGTCTATGTCGGACTTTATTCCAACTATGTCGCTTCGTATGGACGACATGCCGTCGTTCAACGACCCTATGGCCTCGGTTGCGGACTCCAGTCCGGTTCCAAGGCTCGATATGTCGGACCTGGCCTCGGACAGGGATGCGTTCGTATCCGACAGCGACTCGGCTAGCGCGGCTATCGAAGACGTCTCCGACTCGTGGTTGGAGTCTATCTGGTTCTGCAGGATGTCGTCCCTTTCCGACGACTGCCTCCGGTCCTCGTCGACCGTGTCGGACAGTGACGACAGCCCGTTCTTCAGTTCCAGGTCCGCCTCCCTGCGCTCCTGGATTTCTTCGTCGAGCCTCTCGCTTACGCCCTTCGCATCCCTGAGATCGTCGTCAAGGCAGGAAAAGTCTATCTTCCCGTTACCGTCGAGCATGACCAGCTTTTTCGCGTCCGCCGGACCGCTGCTTACGGCCGTTGATCCGCGAACCCCCTGGAACATGCCCCCTATCGGCTTGAAATGTCCGTCCATGGCTACCTCACCATCCTTGAAGGCACCAGGACATCTCCGATCCCTATGCCGTGCTTGTCGCAAAACCCGTACGGAAGCTCGATGGCCGAAACTGAAGCCGATTTGGTCCTCGGATACAGGTTCTTTCCATCCTTGTCGAGAGCCATCGCCGTCTTTTCAGTTATGCGTCCGTCGGAATCGACGTAGCACAGGTCGAGAGGAAACTCCACGTCCTTCATCCAAAACGGGCCGTGGCAGTCGAAAAACATCCCGTCCATCTTTCCGATCGACGCCCTCTTCGAAAACCCGATCCTGCGAAGCTCCGGCGTATTCGCTATCTCCACGAAGGCGGCGCACTTGGCCTTGCCGGTCTTGCCGTCGTGGATTCGCATAACCACCTTCTTCGGAAGATCACCCTCCGATTCGACCTTCGTACCGACCGCGTGCACGCGTTTTACCATCCGAGACCGCTTGTCCATCAGGATTTAGCCTCCCTAAGCTCCCTGACGCGGCCGGCAAGGTACTTCCATACGGCCGCCTTCTTTTCCAAGGCGATCCTGCTGCGCAGTTTTTCGCCTTCTTCCCTGGCCGTCTTCACCAGCTTTCTCTTGAATACGGCCAGCTGTGCCTTTTTTACGAGCTCCAACCCGCTATTTTTTCTTGAAACCGTCATCGCTTCTGTCCCTCAATGCCACGACGAGCCCTTTTTTAAGGATGTCCTCGTCCACGTTCTTCAGATCCTTGAGCGAATCAAACTGCTTTGCTATGTCGTCGACGTTTTCCATCAGGTACCCTTTCAAGGCGGCCCCGTTCTCCTTCGATACAAGGCCCTCCGCCACGTCCTTGATGGTGACGTCGTCCTCGAACACAAGGTCGAACACGGCCGGGAATCCGTTCTTGCCATAACCGTCGTTCTCGAGTATCGTCCTGCAATACGCCTTTATGGTCGGGCTGAATGGAAGCATGTCCCTGTTCATACCGACCTCGGCTACGCCCCATGCGGCTTCCTCGACCGTAACCGGATCGAACGAGCCGAAGAACGGGTCTCCGCTGGAAAACGCGTTGCATACGGCCATGAACGAATCGATCCTGTTGAAGAACGAATCCCCCGTCATGACGACCTGTATCGCGCTCCAGCGGTCCATAACCTGGGGAACCGGGTCGACCGAAAAGTCGGCCTTGATCTCCAGCGCCACCGTCAGCGGATCCCAGAAGTACGCATCGTCGCCATATTTGTCACGAACTATGGCGTGCACTACCGTCGCCATCGTGTTGGCGGACGTGAGAAGGTCCTGCCGGACCGCGAACGGGTCAGACAGGTCGTTGCCGAATTGCTGGAGGAACGGATCCATGGCGATTCCGCTGTCAATAGGGATCGTGAAAACTAGTCCGCGTACAGTTCAATGGCCTTGCGAAGGGCGTTCAGGTCGCGCTCCGGAAGCGCCTTCAGGGCCTTCCCGAGCTTCTTCACGTCGATCACGTCGGCTTCCTCCGAATCGCCGTGCTCTGGGCATTCGGCGTCGTCGCACTTCGGGTCCTTGCACTCCTCCTCGCACTCGGCCGGGTCGCACTTCTCCTTCTCCAGCATGTCGCCCACGCCGAACCCGCCATCGACAAGCTCCGGCATTCCTCCGGAGATCGTGATTTTCATCACGCCGCCAGGCACCTTCTTCGTGATCCTGGCAACCTTGCCGGACGCAATAGGCGTTCCGCGGATCATGTCACCGAAGTCGTCTCCAAGGGCGTCGGTGAACAGGTCGAGCGGAAGACCGGCCAGCTTCGTGATGCTGAACACATGGTCGCCCATGCGGATGGAATCGTCAAGCATGGCCTGCGCCTCCTTGATGCTGCGGCCGTGGAACACCTCCGCCGGCGAGTGGAAGCGCGTGCCGTAGGCGTCGTCGAACCCGTTTAGCCGGTCGAACCCGTCCAGTATGCCGGCCACCTTGTCCATGTCTCCGACATACCCCTTCATAGGCCGGGACAGCAGGGCCTGCATCACGTCGGCCAGGGCGGACGCCATCTTCAGGTTGCCCCTGTTTCCGGCGGCCCGGACCCTGTCGGCCAGCTGCGCCGCCACGAACTCCCTCATCTGGAACCCTTCCCCGGATTCGGCCCTGACCCTGTCCGAAGGCTGTATCCCGTACTCCGCGCACTTGGTGAAGATCCTTTTCGCGATCTCCTTCCTCATCGAAGGCGGGTACTTGAACGCGTTGTCGTCGAAATACGAGCACGCCAGCTTCACGCCGCGCGCATCGAACATCGGGTATTTCTTCTCTGCAGGCCACCCGTAGTTGGATTCGTCGTCAGCCGCGGATTTCACGGCGGGCTTGGCGCGGAGCCTGGACATCACGTCGTCGACCTCCTTCCGGATGCCGTGCTTGTCCGCCGCAAGCTTTATGACGGATTCGACGTAGTCCTTCATGGTCTTGGTTGAATAGTTGTCGTTCTCCGCCGTCTTCGCGAAGTACGCCGCCGACAACCACGTATTGGCCTTGGTGTCTATCGGGTATCTCCTGTTCGTACGGTCTGCGAACAGCGAATCGGGCAGCTTCTCTGCCGCCTCCTTCGACAATATCTTGGCGTTGTTCACATAGTCCGGCACGCCGTCCTTGCAGACGTGGTACAGGGTTGCTCTGAGGTTGTCTTCGGTAATGTCCATCGTGGCCCTTTCGATTTGACTGCAAAAAGGATTTCGGGTAGTATGTGACTCGTTTTACAACAAGCCATGAATGTAGATCCAGATACCTTTCTGCGGCATTTCGATTTCAGTATACGAAATCCTCTTCCGGGAGTCAACGCCCGAAAGAGGTACACCTGCCCCCTCCACCAGGATTCCGACTGCTCGCTTACCATATACGACGGGACCGACACCGTGTTCAAATGCGTCCACCCGGCCTGCGGGTTCATGGGCGACGCGGTGTCCCTCGTGGCCCTTTCAAGGAAGATCACGTTCAGGGCGGCGATAGACCTGTTCCGCCCTGGAGGCGAGTTTTCCGATTGCGTGCGCGGGCCCCTTCGGACGGAGGACATAGACTCGTACATAGAGAACGCCGGGTCGCAGGCGGAGCTGAAAACGTACCTGGCGCGCTGCAGGAGGGCCCTCAAGCAGTCCCCGGAAAAGGCCAGGATACGGCCCGGCATGTCGGTTACGTCCGCAAAGCTGCTCCACCCCTGCGTAGGGCTGTTCCTGGAATCAGACGTCCCCAAGCCGCTTGCGGAATTCACGAAACCGAAATACAGGGGCGCGTGCTTCATACTGTACCCGTACACGAAGGACGGAGACGTAACCAGGATAGACGTCGTCGATTCGAACAACCCGGTGTTCAGGAGAACCGTCGTCGTTACGCATCCGAGCCTCGGCGTGTTCGGGGAAGAACTGCTGGACCTGAGGGTCAGAACCATAATGGTCGCGGACCGTCCCGAGGCCGCGTGCGCCATGTACTCAACCTGGATGCAGACAAGGGCCACGAAGCCGGCCATAGTGTCATTCCATGGATATCCTCTTCCAGAATCGTTTTCTGACACGAAGAGCATAGCGGTTGTTTCGACGGTCGACTCCGACGCATCGGACGAATACCTCGTACGAATGATGTCGGCCCCGGAGATCGTAAGGGGGAAGAACCCGTCGGTCAAGGTGGCCAAGATACAGAAGAAGGCCGTCGACGTGTCCGTAACGGAGCTGGAGCTGATGTCGGAGGGGAAGCTCCGCGCGGCAAAGCCGCTGCACGAGCATGTCTCGATACGACTGCTCGACATGGCCAGGCACGGGCAGGAGCAGGAGATCGTCGGGCTGCTGGCGAAGGAGCAGACGCCGATCATAGCGAGAAGCATACTGAAATCGTACCTGGAGAAGCTGGCGTCGGAGAGGCCCGGAGACGGGCTTCTGGTGGAGCGGCTGTGCGAGGCGATGTCGTCTGACCGGATGATGCTGTCCGGCGACATCGTCCTGGCGAACGGGAGGTCGATCCACATGGGGTCCACCGAGCTGTCCGGGCACGGCGCCAGGGGAATATGCGTCCTGTGCAACGTCGGGCTGTCCGTGGAATCGAAGATCGTATCGTACGACGGGAAGACCATCTACGTGTGCTCCGTGGCGTGCTCGGACGGGTCTCCGTCCGTGTCGGTCAGGATTCCGGACGACGCGGCCTGCAAGGTGTCGTCGTTGCAGTCGATAGTCGTCAAGGCGTTTTCCGAGCGCGGATACAACCCGTACATAGCGTTCTATTCCGTGCCGGGGTATTCGTGGCCCGACATACTGTCGAAGCTGTCGGAGCATTGCCAGGTCAAGAAAGAGGTCAACGAACTCGGCCTCGATTCCGCGTCCGACATACAGCTGCCGGAAGTCACGGTGCATGCCAACGGTGAGGCTTCCAGGCAGGAGAGGGTGTTCACGATGCCGGACGACGTACTGAGGGTCTACGCCGGGATACCGTACGAAACCGACGCGACATGCGAGCCGTACGAACGCCTCGTGGCCAGGTGCGACAACATGTACGTCGCCGCGTTCGCGCTAGGCGTGTTCCACGTGGCGTACCAGATGGTATACGGCATGTTTAGGCCGGATGTGGTCAAAAGCCACATGATGAGGCATTTCTTCTATGTTGAAACGGAGCCCGGGATCTGGGGAAGGGTGTTCAAGCAGGTAGCCGACCTTTTCTCCGGCAACGACTACACGCCGACCGTAAACTACTCGGACCCGATGAAGACGTTCAGGGACTACGGGAAGCTTGGGTGCCTCCCCCTCATAGCGTACGTCCCCACCATAGGAAACAAGCTCTCGGCGGCCCTGGATTCCACCAAGGTGGACCTCCTCGGGATAGCGGACACGTCTACGGCCGTCATGATGAACGGCAAGCTCTCCGCCGTGTACGTCACCCCGTCGTACGACGCGCCCATGGACCGGGGAATCATAGGCGGGCAGGACATAGACTCGCTCAGGAACTCGTTCGTCCCGTTCATTTCAAGGTTCATAAGGGAGGCCAGGATAGACACGGCGTTCAGGTCGTCGTCCGTCCCGTGCATATCCGTATACGACAAATGCTGCAGGATGTTCGGGATCGAAAGGTCCCAACTCGTCGACAGCATAGCCAAAAACTACTTCCCCGGCGTGGGGATGACAGGGTTCACGGTCTTCTGCGACCTGGTACACAGGAGCATAACAGAAGACGCCAGCCCGAGGATCACGGTAGTGGACGGAGCCCCGCAGCGCGGATACAGCTTCACGAGGAGGGGGCAGCACGTGTTCGTAATGCGCGACTGCGTAGTTATAAGCCACATGGTGGTCGACATGCTGAACCAGTCCGCCAGGGGAAAATACAAGTTCGACGTCGAACAGCTCACCGACGAAATGGAAACGACGGGCATGCTTGCGGCGATGCCAGACCTCGGAATAGACGAATCCAGGTGCTGGTGCATATCCAGGGAGACATGGGAGACCAGGATGGTAAGGCCTCCGATAAACCTTGCCGCTGAAGTGACGAACGGAACAATAGGACTAAAGCCACTGAAATGAGATACATCGGGATAATACCGGCGGACAGCCTTCCGTCGTCGTCGATCGGAATGAGGGCCATGGAGTTCCAGCGTATCGGGTTCCACAGGACGATAGCGTACACGACGTCGCGGTCTACGCTGGTACGGCAATACCGCGGCGTTGAAATAGCCAAATCGATCGAAGAGCTATGCAAAATGGTCGCGGACGAGCCGGACGACACGATCGTGTACGTGAACGGCCATTGCAAGATGGGCTCTGACATGATAAAGGTGTTCGGGGTCCCGGAGGACAACGAAGTCCGGTGCATAGCCGGCAAGCTGTTCTGCAAAAACACCACTTTGGGGGACAGCAGCCTGGTCAAGATCCTGGAATACGACCGCAGGAGGAACGTGCCGAGGTACATGAAAGGTGACACCGGTGACATAAGGGTCGATTCCGTCGATCTCAAGGGCCCCATCTCCATGAAGATAGGCTGCTTCAGGAAAATGCTGTCGCACGGGAAGGACTGGACGAAGACCATAAGCGAACTACAGGATGTGATCGACGTGTCCGGGGTGACCATGATATGCATGGACCCGATGAATCACGGCGTAAGATGGCATCCGGGCTTGATACCCGGAAGCAAAAACCCAGTCAACGTCATAATGCGGGGCAGCTTCAACGAGATCAGCGCAAAAACGCGCGCGTTGCCGCAGAGAATCCCGATCGACCGCGACGAAAAGGGCGTTCCGGCCCTTCCGGTCCTTCCTGTGGTGTTCCTGACGCATAACAGGACGCGCGTAGCGTGCTATTGCCTCGATGCGCTGTGCAAAAAGCTAAAATACGATGGAAAGATCCACTACGTAATCTGCGACGACAGGTCTGAGCCGGGCCACGTCGATTCGCTGGAAAGCGTCCTTCGCGAAAACGGCGTACTGGAATACTCCATCGAACATACGACGACCGCGAGGTGGGGGATCGGCGCATCGATGAACAACGGTCTGTCAAGGTCGTTTTCCATGTCGTGCCTCGCGCTGACCACCGAGGACGACTTCCTTCTCAAAAAGGAGTTCGACATTACCGGAATGGTCAGGACGGCCATGTCCGACGAAGTCGCCGGCATACGCCTTGCCAGCGTATACACGAACAAAGACAGAACGGGCACGACCCCCACGTCGGTTTCGAACTTCGGATACAGGAACGGCGTCGAGTTCCTGCGGGTTACCGGCGGTACGCGTCCCAACCTGGGGAGCCATTATACGTTCAACAACCAGGTCATGCTGCGCAACAGGCGGGTATACGACCTGGTCGGGCTGTACGACGAGAACGTGAGGCCGGAGACAGCCGAAACCAAAATGTGCAGAAAGTATTCCTTGAAATGCGAAGACGGACGAAAGAGCGGGTACGCGATCCTGTATCCGAACGACCTCCCGCTGAATACGCTCAATAACGGGCTGTTCGTACATATAGGAAAATCGACGCTGGGGCATAGATGCGACACCGTAAGCGGGTATGAGTGGCTTAACGAGGAACCGGCTCCAAAAGCGTACGTAGCTTCGGCGCCGAACGGCGGCCAGCTCTGCTTCCACGTCGTGACGCCGTTCTACAACTGTTCTGAAAAACTGGCAAGATGCCTTGGTTCCGTGGCCTCCCAGAAATTTCCGATGTCGTCCGTGCGAATGACCGTCGTAGACGACGCGTCGGACATCGACGAGTCCAAAAAGGCGGAAGCGCTGTGCTCCAGGTACGACTTCGTCGAATTCATAAGGAACGACGTCAGGACGATGGCAGGCGGCGCAAGGAATACGGCCCTGCGATGCGGTCGCGGCAAAAACTGCCTGTATACGGTATTCCTGGACGCGGACGACGTCCTAATGGACGAATCTTCGTTCAAAAGGCTCTGGTCCGCCATCGAGGTGAACGGCATGCCGGACGTAGTGCTGTGCGGGTTCGTATTCAACAAGACCGGCAAGAAACGCATGTTCACTGCGTCCAGCCCATCCGAAATGGCGAAGGAGATGGCAATTGCGCCGTGGATAAGAGTTACGAAGACGGACAAAGTGGCTGAATTCGTCGAGAACAGGAGGGTGGCCAACGACGTGGTGCAGTTCCTGCGCCAGATCGATGCCGTAGATACCGTCGCAAGCATGGATTCGACGTTCATACGGTACATGGACGACAACGACCTCAGCGGGTGGAACGGAACGGCCAGGAAGTCCAACGACGCCACCTTCGCGCTGTGCATGGTGGCGCCTGACATCCTTTCGGAAAACTTCACAAAGCCATACGTCAGGGAGCGCGCGCAAAAATTGATGGTAAACCACGCAAAGCTGGCGCTGGCCAGGCTGGAACGAGTCAATCTGTAGCAACATACTTACGTAAGCAAAATGAACAAAGAACTGATAGAACAGGCCATAAGGTACACGTCCCGGTACGTCAAAGGCGATTTTGTCAACAAACCAGTGACGATACAGCAAAAGCTGGCGCACAAGAAAATCTTCGGGGTCACGGACCTGGTCGTGCAGTGCGCCGACAAACTTGGCGTGAAGGAGTACGCCAAGGACTCTCTCGGGTTCGACCCGTGCCCCAGGACGCTGGAAGTGTACGATTCGCCGGAAGACGTCAGATTGGACCGCCTGCCCGAAAAATTCGTCTTGAAATGCAACCACGGGTGCGGCTACAACATCGTGCAGAGCGGATCCGTCCGGCTGGACGAGGCGGCCGTCAGATCGAAGCTTGAAAGATGGCTGTCGACAAACTACGCCACGGTCGGATACGAGCTCCAATACGACCTCATACCGAGAAGATGCTACGCCGAGGAGTACGTCGGCGACCTGTCGGGCGTGAAAGACTACAAGGTATCGTGCTTCAACGGCACTCCGGTGTTCTGCCAGGTGATATCGGGAAGAGGCACGGACCGGCAGTGCATGAACTACTACGACCGAAAGTTCAACTACCTGAACCTGTGCAGGATGGATTTTCCGAACAACCCGTCGGTCATAAACGAAAAGCCGTCGTCGTTCGACCGCATGCTGGAGTACTCCGAAATACTGTCGAGCCCGTTCGACTATGTACGGTGCGACTTTTACGAAAAAGAAGGAAAGCTGTACCTCGGGGAGCTGACCTTTACGCCCGGAAACGCCAGGATGAGATACAAGGGGGATCCCGAGACAAGCTATCTTCTGGGCGCAATGCTGCATATACCGGAAAACGAATGAAAACCCTTCCCGTCTGCATATTCACGCACAACCGGACGGCGTGCGCCCTGGCCACCGTCGAAGGGCTGTTGACGAATCTCAAGTGTACCGGACGCAAGATCAAGTACATCGTGTGCGACGACCGGTCCGAACCGGGTCACGTCAATGCGATCGTCGCCAGGTTCAAGATGTCCGGCATAGAGCCTTCCGTGCATCTGAACAACGACGGAAGGATAGGGCTGGGCGCATCGATGAACAAAGGGCTGGAAGACGCGTTCCAGAGCTCGTACGAATGCCTCAGGCTCGAGGACGACTGGCTCCTGAAGAGGCCGCTGGACCTCGGCAAATGGGCGGACTGCATGGATCGGCTGTCGATAGGGTCCATACGCCTGGGGATGATGTTCAGGAAACCGCACGAGCTGGTTCCGTTCAAGAACGGGCTTCTAAGGATGAAACCCGACGCGAACAGGACGTACAGCTTCAACAACCAAGTCGCGCTGGTGTCGGACCAGATCTACCAGCTTACCGGAAGGTATGTCGAAAACCGCCATCCGCAGGCCACCGAAAGGGACATGGCCATCAAGTTCAACAAAGCGACCCACAACGGGATGCTGTCACCGTACGTGTGCTGGCCCGCGGGATGGGAGACGATGTCGCACTACGGAAGCAACATGGCGTTCGACCACATAGGCGTAAGCACGCTCGGGCACAAATACGCGGTGCCCGAGAAGTACGCCAGGATCAACGACCCGGAGTTCGACAGGAGCATCCGGGAGAAATTCGCCTGATAGGTAAAAAATGAATTTCGCAGGCGCCCGAAGGCGCCCGCGAAATCCGGGTCATGCCTCGACACCCAGAAGGATGTTGAGCATGACTCCAGTCGGGATGTTCGGCTTCATCCGCGACTGCCTGACGACGTAGACGGAGCCGGATTCCGTCCACATCTTTAAAAAGTCGTCTTTCCGGCGAACCTTGACGACGGGCGTGGAATGCCCGTCGTGATGTTCCGTGGGGCTGGGGCCGAACCCATAGAACATCAGGTTGCGGTGGGCGTTGAGCGCCCACCAGAAGAGAGTGCGGTCTTTCATATATTATTATAACCAGGACAGGACGGAAATTAAACTAGCTGTTCTTCCTGTACGGGATGTTGTGCAGCGGCGACGTAGGCTCGTACTCCACGTCGAAATGCCCCTTGAGCTCGGTCTCCGTAACGTTGTCCAGGAAGTCCGTAGCCACCAGCGAGAACGCGTATACGCCGCGCCTCAGCTCGGAGGACACCTCCTTCGGGATCCTGATGTGGACGAGCCCTTCGACGTTCTCGTCCGGAACGATGCCGCTGTACCACGTACCCGTCCAGAACGGCTCCTTGATGAACCTGTTCTCCGTGAGGACGAACTCGAGCTTCACGGTGTCAGGCGTGGCCGGTAGGCCGGTAGAAGGGTTCCACACGTCCGCGTCGACAACCCAGCTGTCGCCGTTGATCACCTTGATCACAGGCATCCTGTCCTGCTTCAACGACGGATTGACCCCGACGGGTCCGTTTGGCTTCACGTACGGCATTTTTACCACCACTTCAGAGATTTCAGCAGCCGTCCGGCCCACGAGACGACCTTCGGCTTCCCAGGCCTCCCAATCGCGTTCTCCGTGTCCCTGGTGAACACGGGAATGCCCCATCCGGTGAAATCGTCCCTTCCCTCCGGACCGATATCGTAGGAAATGCTCTTCAGATGCACCCTTACGTCCTCCGGCGTGAGCTTGACCCCCCTGGACTTGTACTCCGATATGATCAGGGCGCATATGCCGGAGATGACAGGGGCCGAGAAAGACGTTCCCGACATCGAGGCGTACCCGTTGTTTTTGTACGCCATCATCACCTCCACCCCTCCGGCCGAGAACTCGACCTCGGGCCCGTACGACGAGAACTCAGCCTTCCTGAGCCTCCTGTCGACGGCGGCGACGGCTATTACCTGCGGAAGGGCGGCGGGCCAGTTCACCCTTCCGTTGTCGTTTCCGGCCGCTGCCACCAAGGTCGCTCCCTTGCCGTAGGCGTACTCGCACGCGCTTTGCAGGCCCGGATCGCAACCATACACGGCCGGGGTTCCGAACGACATGTTTATGACGTCTGCCCCGACTTCATCGACCGCCCATCTGATCCCTTCGGCTATGGCCTTGAGCGATCCGGCCCCGGACTCGTTCAGGACGGCGCCGTAGTAGTCGTCCGCCTCCGGCGCTATGCCTACGATCCCCATTCCGCTGGCCCCCATTCCGGCTATCAGGGAACCGGCCCCCGTGCCGTGCCCGTTAAGGTCCTCCAGGTATCCCGGAATGAACGATTTCGCCCCGGTAACTGACAAGTCCCTGTGCTTCGGCATGCCCGTGTCAAGAACGACGACCCTGACCCCCTTGCCCTTGGTGTGCTTCCACATCTCCGGCACGTTCGTGAGCTCGTGGTTGTAGTCCCGCACCTGGCCCAGGATCGAAACGGTATATTCCGGAACCGTGTCCGGAATCATCGGTATCAGCTCGTCGTCCTTGAATCCGCACATGCTACACTTCCTTCATGACGACCTTGCCGGACGATTTGTCGACGGCCCTCACAAGGAGTCTCGGAACCCCGTAATAGGCCTTGAGCTTACGGAGCGAAGCATCCGGAAGGCTGTTCATGATCGACAGGAAGTCGGAAGACAGAGACGCCGCTATACGACGCTTCTTGCAAGGCTTGCACCCGGGCCCAAGGTCCGTATGCATGGACTCCATCTTCCTCTTGATGGCGGAAAACTCCGGCATCATGGTGAAAAAGTTGCTGTCGGCTATCGCCTTGGTTATATGGGACGACGACAGGATCGTCGGTTTCTCGTTGTTCATCCGTATGTCCTCGTTTCCTCGTACTTGTACGTGGTTTCGTCATTAAGATTATTATACAATCTGGCCAAAGATGCAAGGTCTTCGTCTATGTCCGACTTGGCCCTCTCCATGTCCTCCATGTTCCTGAACCAAAGGTCTATCGACGAAGACCTGTAGTACGGCATGCCGTTGCATGTATCCGGAGCGCCTGCCGGTATGTCGTACATGTCCACCGGCGTGGCCACGTTTATGAACGTGTCGTCGAACACGCAATCGGTACGTCCGTACGGATTCATCGTCGGCGTCGACCTCTGGAGCACGAACACGTTCGGATCCTCATCGGATTCGACCTCTATGTGGAGCGCGTACGCGTAAAGGCCGTCTTTCGTAGACGTCTGTCTGTATGTTGTCTTCAGTTTCATTTGTTGGACTCTTCTCCACCGCTTTCGACGCATACTTTGATTTGTGCATAATCGATCTCAAGGCCGTTAAGCCCGCATCTTACGTCTGACACCACAGTTATCGTTTCCATCTGGTCGCAGCCGCTATCGCCTTTAGGGCCGGTAGGACCTGTTGGTCCCGTAGGGCCAACAAGACCTGTAGGTCCCGTAGGGCCAGTAGGACCGTCGTATCCGTCGCGTCCCGTAGGACCAGTAGGACCGGTAGGTCCATCGTACCCGTCACGCCCCGAAGGTCCGGTTGGTCCTGTTGGACCGGTAGGTCCATCGTACCCGTCACGCCCCGAAGGTCCGGTAGGGCCGTCAGGACCGGTCGGTCCCGTAGGACCGGTAGGGCCGTCAGGACCGGTAGGGCCGTCAGGACCGGTAGGGCCGTCAGGACCGGTTGGACCGGTAGAACCTGTTGGACCGGTTTGTCCAGTTGGACCAGTAGGGCCTGTCGGACCATCATGACCGGTTGGTCCCGTAGGACCTGTTGGTCCGGTAGACCCAGTAGGGCCGTTAGGACCGGTTGGTCCCGTAGAACCAGTAGGACCTGTCGGTCCCGTGGGACCAGTAGGACCTGTTGGTCCGGTTGGTCCCGTAGGACCTGTCGGTCCCGTGGGACCAGTAGGACCTGTTGGTCCGGTTGGTCCCGTAGGACCTGTCGGTCCCGTGGGACCAGTAGGACCTGTTGGTCCGGTTGGTCCCGTAGGACCTGTCGGTCCGGTAGGTCCGGTAGGACCTGTTGGACCATCGTACCCGTCACGTCCAGAAGGTCCGGTTGGACCGGTCGGTCCCGTAGGTCCATCGTACCCGTCACGCCCTGGAGAACCTGTAGGGCCGGTTGGTCCCGTAGGGCCTGGTGAACCGGTAGGGCCAATAATCTCCGGATACGTGAATTTAGGCGTAAATTCATACTTGCAATTTGGCCATTTACTATCCTCACCTGGAGTTATTGAAAGGGAAAAATCGTCCCCCTTTTTAACTTCTGCCTCCTTGAATTCTATTTTCGCGCAAGAATCAGGTATTGGAGGAAGGTCAACAGAATACTCGAAATTATACTTGCATTGATATGGGTATCTTCCCTCTACCAGATTTTTATCTTTATCCGTAGTAGAAGGTTTAATTGATATAGGCCCGCTTTTCCAGGAAAATGATATGTCAGGGCACGGAACGTCCGGTACCTTTAAAACGGGTTTGTATTCGCACCCGTCCTGCACCTCTTCGTCTGAACCAGACCATACGTCTCCCGCGACGAGGTCAAACGAATCCTGGCCACCGAGCGAAGCCAGTTCTATTTTCGGGCAAAGAAGCAAGGGAACCTGAAGTTGTATTCCGTATTTGCACCCGTCATACGCGTCGTCTTCCGATCCCGATTCCGACAGATCTATCAGCGCGAACGGCCCTTCCGCCGTCTCTTCGGCGATATTGACGGACGGGCAGTAGATAGGGTCTAGGCTGAACGACGCGTCGAACCTGCAATTGTCGTCGCATTCGTCGTTGCTGCAGGACCTCGATATGTCTATGTGAAGATGGCCGTCTTCCGTTTCGTCAGGGCTGCATCTGTCGATGACTTCGACGTTCGAACCTCCGGACACGTTTATGTTGGCCAGCATGCACGGCACGTCGAACGTGAACTTCTTCCGGAAGTCGCAGTTGTCGTCCGGTGTTCCGGTGCCACCCTCGGTGTCTCCGTCTCCTGGAAGGGATTCCTCCTTTATCTTTATGTTGCATCCCTCTTCCAGTACAAGCTCTATCGCCGGTACGCACGGAACTACTACCTCCGGTATCTTCAGGTCCAACGAATACAGGCCGACCGCGCAGTCCCCGCCGCTGCCTCCGCCGCCTCCGGTGCGCCACTCGGCGCTGAAGCCGCCGCCATACCCTATGTTGGCCTGCACGTCTATGCACGTTACGTCGACGCCAAACTGCACGTCCGGCATGTCTATGACGATCGGAGGGCGTTCGAACGAGGTAGGTACGAGGTCCGGCAGGTCGCAGGCCGATACGGTCACTATTTCGTCCGGATCCAACGGAGGGCATCCGTCGGGCATGTCGAACGCCCGGCGTACGCACTTTCCAACTGTTTTTTCGCAATATGCCATTACCTGTACATGAAGCTGTCTATTGTTGCCGACGTCTTTATGAACACGGCCGGTATGCCCTTGTATGTGCCGGACGACACGGATACGCCGTCGTCGCCCTTTATCCAGATACTACCATCGGAATCGGACTTTTGTCCATTGAGATAATACAACACCCTGCCATGGCATATCTCGTTCCTCAGATCCGGGCATATCTGGCCCTTTCCGGCTCCACGAAGAACCTTCAACCGAAGCGCATTCCCGTATACGTCCAGCTCCGTATTGTGGCCATCTACGGTCTTTACGGTGCCTACCGACGTCGTACCGCCGCATGACAGCGTATCGACCCCTATGCCATACGGCACCGACAGGACCCTGCTTCGAAGCATCCTTGCCGGCGACAGCAGAACATATTCGCCGTGCAGCCTTGACATGGATTCGCGGTCGCCGTACGTTATCCTGATCGACATCTCGCCGTCCGACTCTATGAACCTTTCAGACGATACATGGACGTCGCGATCGAACGCCTCCAACACGAGCCGTACGGACCCGTCCTCAGAAACAGACGCCGATTTCAGGAACACGTCGCTGTTCCTGTCGCCAAACATGCATACCCTGGCGTCGAGAACAACGGAGCTCGGAAGCGTCTTTCCGCCGCTGCACGAGAAGTCGCTGTCCTCCTCGAACGGAAACGCCCTGTATGCGTTCTGGTTCAGCCATTCCTGTCGTGTGCTACCTGCCATTTGAAAGCCCCGGTATGCTTATTTTTATCCCGTTTCCGATCTGAACGGGTCTCTTCAGCATCTTGCTGGCCTCGTTCACCATGGCGTCTGCGTCCATTTCGGGAAGTATCCTCGGGCTGCTGACCGACATCCTTCCTTCCACCGGTACGACATGGACCGAGTTCTTCAAGCCTAGTATATCCTCCGCCACGAGGTTTATGTCCCCGACCTGGGAGGGGCACATCCATATCTCCTCCAGCTTGAACGGGGGAGGGACGGACGGGCACGGGGGTTCGTCGTTGCTGTCGTCGCATGTATCTACGACCGTCGAAACAGCGTCCTCCTGGTGCGCCTGCCAGCATACGTCCTCCCTGTCCATCGTAGGGGTCGTAAGCAGCACCGTGTCTTCGCTTTGTTCGCTTATGTCGAACACGGTCCTTCCGACCGCCACGAACAGGAGCTGCCTGACATACAGGGTGTCCGTCGGAAGCTCGTCGTTCTGCACGTCGAACGACAGCTCGGGCCCGGTATCCTTGTTCTCCAGAACGGGCGTAATGCATCCGTCTCCTACGAATTCAACGAATTTCCTCGTGGTCCTGGACCCGTTTCCGACGTCGAACGAATGCACTCCCGGGTGCACGATGACGGAAACGGCGGACGACGCGAATTCGACGCCGTCGAACTCCCGAACCCGCATCGCCGAAGCCTCCCTGCCCCAACCCGGTCCGCATACCAGCGTACCGGCATGCCTTCCGAGCCCGTCATACAGCTCGACCGATCCTCCGGAGAACGACCCGGAAATCGTTCCGTCTCCGACGGATATCTCGACGAGGCCGCCTTTGGAAAAATCCAGCAGCTTCAGAAGGGGGACGGCATAGGAATCGACCACCGGATACAGGAATGCGTCGACGAACACGTCAGTTGCAAGCGCCGACGCGTCCCTGTCCTCCATGGACGCGGTCTCCGAGAACGGATAGTTCCTGTACGAATTCTCGTTCTCGAACTCCTGGTATCTCTCGGATGTCATTCTACCTCCTTGAGTTCGGACTCGTCGTGAAGAAACACGACCGCTATCCTGCCAAGTTCGTCCGGAACGACCCCGTTTATGTTCTTTATGGGCGGAGACATGGTCTTTGGGCCCGCGTCTACGTCGTAGCATGGGGACGGAACATGGCCCCTGATCGACGGGCCCGCCTCGAACACGACCTGGGAATTGTCCCCGTCCTCGTGCATCGAAATCGATATGCCGTCCGGAAAATCGAATCCGACTATGCCGGACGCCTCCTCCCCGGTCTCCACCTTTACGAATTTCTCAAGCCTTCCCACAACCGGCCTTGCAACGGCGGACTCGGACAGCGGGAGTCCAAGCCTGTAAGTCCGTTTCATTCCGAAATCGACGTTTCCGAACGTAACCATGCCGGATACGCCGGGCATTACCGATTCCATGGCGACGGGGGTGAAAGGCTCGTACCTGTCTTTCAGCACGTTGCAGTACAATGCCGGCTCCCCTCCAACCAGGATGAAAACAGACGCCATGGACGGGCCTATGTGCATTGATCCGACGGACACCTTGGCGTCCGACGGCGCCACCGACGACGGAACCACAACGAACGCGTCGACTATCGTGTCCCGCGGAAACCCGTCCGGAAGCGAATCGTCGGCGAACGGAAACGACCTGTTGGCGTTTCCGCTCTCCCACTGTTCGGTCTCCACCGAATTACCGACAAGCCAGTTTGGCTGCATCATGTCTCCTGCCTTACCGTTAGGTCCCTTCGAAGAGATTTCGTAGTCCAGCATTTGCCGTCTTCGTCCGGCAATATCTTCGGCATGTCATCTCCGCCGGAGTAGTCTCCGTCGTTGCTGTCCAGCGACAGGTCGACCTCGGGCTCCACGAAATTGTATTCCGGCAGGAAGTCGCCGAAATGCGCCGTGTAGTCAGCGTCGTTTGAATCGTTAGAATCGACGTCGAAAGCGGTATGCCAGTAAAGATCGTTGCTGAAGTCGTTGCTGTAGTCCGGGAAATCGCCACCGCCACCTTCCGGGCACTCTATCTCCTCCCTCCACGAGAAAATGACGAAACCTTCAACCATGCACTCCTTGGACGGTGTTGTCGTCTTCCCCCTGGCACCGTACAGCCGTATCGTAACGCCGGATCCGGCCGGTACCGGTATGTTGTCCTTTACGAAGACGCCATCGCATTCTATGACGCGGTTGTTCACGCGGGTCCATGTGCTTCCGGCCCCGTTCGGCTCCAGTATATTCGCCATTACGATCTTCTGCGGGCTCATCTTGGCGACGACAAGCGCCTCGACGTCCTTCGCGGACATATTCTTTAGCGACACCACCGCCTGCGAACGATCGATCGATCCACTTATCTGCTGGGAAAGCGGCTTCGAACTGAGACCCATGTTCTGGCTGTGCGCGTCGCCATGGTCGTATCCCTGCCCCATGATGACGATGCGCGCAACGAGCTCCTCCGGCTTCAGATGCTTCAGCCTCTCGTTGAACATCTCCGCCTGCCCGTTGTACGTGTATGCGCTGTCAATCAGGTCGTTATACGACGCTACGACGTCCTTGCTCTGCGACGCGAGCCTGTTGTTTATCTCCATGAACGCGTCGCACTGGCAGCATGCCGTGCACCTGCCGTTCAAAAGTATGTGCACGTTCTTTATATAAGCTTGCGAAGCGTCTTTATGAAGCACCTGGTATACCCTGTGCTCATCCGGCGATATCTGGTAGCATTGGTCGGACTCGAACACCACGTTTCCGTCCTCGTCGGGCCTCATGGATCCCCTGTTCGGAACGATGTCGTTGCTGCAATCCTCGTCGCACGGCACCGTACCGAGGCCCAGACCCGGACCCGCCGCCACGACTATGCCGTCCACGTCGTCCATGCCCGGCCTTACCGGTATGTACGACGCCATTCCCAGATCGTCTCCGACATAGGTGTTGTATCCGGCAAGTATCTTCACGTCACCCGTTATTCCAGCGTCCGTAAGGATATCCACGGACGACCCCGGATCATGGTTGTACAGCGATATGCTGGTGACTCGTTCCGGCTCGATCGAGCAGGCCGCCGGGTCCATCCTGTACGGACCGGCGAACGTCCTACCGGCCATCTCCCTCACGTGGTGGTTCTCCACAACGAAGAAGCACCACGACGACTTGGCGACGGAATAGACGGAATCCGACAGTGGCACGTCGAAATCGACGCTTGACGCCACCTTTCCGTCCTTTCCCACCTTCAATGCGGAAAACCTTATCGACGATACGCTGGGCTCTATGCTGCCTATGCACACGCGGAGGCCGTCCTCGTTGCGGTACAGCGTGGCAGAACCGTCGGCGAACATGCGCGCCGCGTCCCTGTCCAGCCCCGGGTCATCGCCGTCCAACGGCCATGCCGTATTGGTGTTAGACGTAAGGTATCCCACATTCGTCATGCGACACCTATACCCGCTCGACCTTGCCATTGTCGGACAGCAGCACGTTCATCGTGAACTCGCTGATCCTCTGGCTCAGGCTTTCTGCAAACGCTGAAAGCCTCATCTGGGAAGTCGTTATCTCGTTTGTCTTCTGGTTGAGGAAGGTGAGCTCCGCGCATCCGCAGCACGGCTTGGAGCAGTTGTCCGATATCTTTATGCGGCCGTCGGACGTCTCGACCTCGACGCATTCCCCGTCGCCTTCTATTATCACGTCCTGCACGCTTATACCGTTCACCGTTTTGACCACGTTTCGGTTGTCCTGCATGTTGCATTCGCACTTCTCGTTGTAGTCGTAATCGGACCTGGCGTGTATTATGATGGCGTTGTGCGGCTCGTCGAACTCCAGCCGCACGTTCCTGCCGGCTACGAGGGCCACGTCGCCCCTGAACCTCTTCGACTCGAAGGACCCGACCGCGTTCGTGACGTATAGACCGCTTACGCACGGTACGGTAGGCCTTATGCACCGCGCCTCGAACAAGGTCTCCGACGGGTTGAACGAATAAATTCCGTCCGGAAGCTCGTCGGACGACTTGTACAGGTTCCCGAATACGACCGTCCCCCTGATGTCGTCGTGCCTTCCGGTTCCGAAGAAATTTACTGGCACGTAGTCGTCGTCGGATACCGCCGTAGACGCCGTTGCAACCGGCTCAAGGGTGTCCGCGTCCGAGAATACGGCCGTAACGACCCCGTTGATCGACGTAAGGCCGCTCAGGAACACGGACGGAGGCGAATCGTAGCTGGTGGTGGCCATCGTCATGTCAAGGAACATGCCGTTTGGTATACGGTAGTCGCTGGACAGCACCCCGTCGATCACGGGGCGCATCTGCATGTCCTCGCAAAACGGGTATGCCCTCTGCGAGTTCTGGTTGAGCCACTCTGCGTTTATCGTCGGCATGTCACTTAAGGGCGTTTATCATCCTGGTAAGTATCGTTACGAGATCGTAGCTGTTGGCCATCCTCGACGTCTTTGCGGCCGCCTTGCGCAGGTTCAGCACGGTCTGCGTAACCAGGTCGGCGACCTCGTCGTCGGAGGAGACGTCGATGTCGACGACCTTCTCTATCTCCCACCTGAGGTTGAGGATTCCGACGGCTCCCGTATACGGCGTACCGGAATCAGGATCCGACCTGGAGAAGCGGACGGATACCGTGTATCCGGGCTTTATGCCGAACACAGTACCCGAAAGCATGTTGGCGTCGAAGTACGACTTGCAATCGTCCTTAGTCGGAAAAGCGTGGTCCATGACCTGTACCGACTTGCCCAGCAGCGGATCGATCGACGAATCGTTATGGATGAGCAGCGGATCGTACGCCGTGTACCGGTAGAACCCGTCGTTGCCCATGGTTCCGAACGGAACGTTCAATACGAACGGCTCGTCGGGTTTTATCAAGCCGGTCTTCAGGTTCGCGTTCTCCACCAGGCCCCCATTTACCGAATTGTAGTCAGGGAGGATATTGTAGTCCATCTTTATACCGGCCGTAAGCGGGACGTCGTTTCCGTCGAACGATTCCTCTCCGAACACGGTGGCGTAGAACTTGACCCTGTATACGCCGTATTCGGCGGTGGCCGGTACATGGAACTTGGCCACGAATCCGGTAGGTATGTTCGACCCGGATCCAGGCGTCCACTTCAAAAACCTGACATACGGGAACATGCCTATGGATTCCAGCTTCGCGTTCTCAAGGGCAACGGTCTCGAAATCCCCTGCGTACTGCGCCCCGTCGGCCGAAATGGTTACGGTGCCCTGCCCGTCCGGCATTCCGGACCTCTTCGATATGGATATGCCGGGACCGGCGACTATCTTCTCGACCAACGGGCCCAGAAGCAGCTTTCCGGACCTTGTCGCCTTCACCGCCTTGTATCCCTCCACGTTCATGTCGGATATGCCGAGCGACAAATCAACGTCCAGCTCAAGGTCGCCGACGGTAGCGTCGTCCGTCGTACCGCACCTCTTTATCGTTATCGGGGAATCGACTGCCGGGTGCAGGGACGTAACGGGGCCAGTTTCCGAGTGGAACTCGGAAACGAAATGGAACAGAAGCCTGTATTCGTCCTCCACGTCCACGTTCGGGTACGTGGACGGCCACGGCTGCCTCCCTTCCGTCGGATCCCTCCAGTAGATGCTGTCGTCCCCTATCGCGTACACCGCGGGAGAGTCGGCCCAGGTAGAACCCGGAAACATGTGGTACGACTCCAATTCGACCCCGTTAAGCATAAGCGACCCGGATCTGGCCGGGACCGGCGGAAAATGCTTCTTCAGGTCGTTGTCAAACTCGATATTGTACCTGTAGCACGCACCGATGACCGGAAAGAAAACGGAAGCTTCCGCGGAGTCACCGACTTTCAGGGACCCGCTACCGACCAGCTTGTACGACATGCCGTTGTTCATGCCGAACACGGTATACGGCTCGTCTATCTTGGACACCGATCGTCCTCCGATTCCTGACGACAGCGACTCTCCGGTTGCCTCGTCGAATACGACTGCGAACCACACCTGGTCCGAATTGCTGTTTACGGGATCGGAACCGGCGACCTCGCCGAAACACAGCACCTGTTTCAAAAGCTCGTCGTATATGGCCGTATCGCACTCCATCGACAGCGCCACCATGGACTCGTACGGCGTTCCGCCCTTGAGAACCTTTATTGCGTCCTCGTGGCCCTCGGTACCGTCGCCGTTCACATTCGTGAACACGAAATCCTGTCCGTCTATCGTGATTACGCTGCCTATCGCATCGGACATTGACGTGAGATCGTAGACGTTTTCCGGCACATGGAACTTTATCTCGTTCTTCTGCCTGTTGGGATACCCGGACAGCACCAGGGTATAATCCCCGAACTGCGTATTGGCGTTCACCGAGCAGTCCGACCATCCCCTTGACGTCTTTCTGCTCACCGTCCATGTCCTGTCCTCAACGGAGGTCCATCCGGCCTGGAACGGGCTTGCTTCCGACATCCCGTAAGACGGTTCCAGCCTTACAGACATTCCAAGGTTGCCGATCATGGCCTCGTCGCCGAAGAACCTTATCTCCGCGCGTCCAGAACCGCTGTCTCCGCCATGGGCCGACCATGTGACGTAGCACGGCCACGAGGACGGCTCGTTGCCGGAGTCCGAAGATACCGATACGGTGTACGAAGCCTCGTCGGACGACGTGTAGTCGCCGCCTACGACAAGCCTTGGTATGCCGGAGAACGCCGGGGTGTCGCTCGAATCGTTGGAGTCCTCCGGCTCCACATAGTTGTCCGGATAGAAACCGACAACCCTTATCTTTCCGTTCTCCTCGACGGTAGTCCCGGCCGGCGCAGGCTCGAGGACGTACGTCCTGTGCGAATGCGCCTCTATGTCCATGTGCTGGGGGTTTATGATGGCGAACGAACCAGAATAAGTTCCGTTGACCTGGGTATTTTCTGCAAAAAACCCAACCAGTATCCTAGGTCCAGTAGGAAATCTTGTTATCTTGCCCGGAGTGGACGACGACAGGTAGTACTGCCCGCTCATGAACGTCTCGTCGGACATGGACCCGACGTCCAGATCGTGTATGTCGACCCTGCCGTAAAGGACGACCGTTCCGGTCATGTCGGTCTTCGATATAAGAAGTCCGACCGCATACGCCTTTTCGGACGCCGTATACGCGTCGTACAGGTCCATCGAAGCTATGGCCTTCCTGTACCTCTTGGTTTCAGGGTCTACGCACACCACATCTCCGACAGACGGGGTATCCGACTCCGAAAGCAAAACCTGTATCTGGAGGCTCGAATGCCCGTCTCCGAGCTCGTCAAGCCGGTTCTTCAGGTAGTCCGTCCTGGCCGTAAGTTCGCCTATCGGCCTGTTGAACGTCTCAGCGTCTACGAACTGGCCGTCCCTGAGGCCCTTTACTTCGTTCCAAATAGCCATGTCAAAACCCCTATTCGAAGGTTACCCGCCAGTCTATCGCCAATTCGTAGCTGTCCGGCTTCTTCCGGTACGTCTTTCCGTCCTTCGACAGATCGACCATGGCCAGCACGGTGTACTTTTCATCGTCGTCGCACGGTATTCCGTCGCCGAGCAACACGGCCCTGTACATGGTGTCACCGGAATGCAGCTTTCCGGCAAACCTGGAGTCTCCGGACGTATCCATCCCGTATTCACCGTCCACGTTTGACCTGGTAACGGCATGGAACTCGACCACGTTTCCGCGGTACAGGGGCTGGTCGTTGGAATCGACCACCTCGGATACGTCTATGGACGGTTTCCTGCTGAACCTGGCCACCTGTATGTTCCCTTCCAGATCCTTGGTCATCTGCCTGACATACTTCCAATCCATGTCCCTCGTTATCGGAGGAAGCGGATTCTCAGACTCCGGGCCGTAGATGAAACCTATGTATTTCGGTACCTTGGACGTGTCACCGCCGTACGCGGCGGCCAAAATGTCCGCGGCCGAATACGACATCATGTTGTTGGCCTCGAACGAATCTCCGCAGGATTCGCCGTCGGTCCACCTTGCACGGATCCGGCCGTGCGCCATGCTTGCCCTGTAGGTATCAGTCATCGTAGTCATCCCTGCATGCGGCTACCCATTTGGAGTCGACCCTGTCGTGGTACTTTGCCTTCTTGGACCTGGCGCCGTATTCCATTTCGTCTTCGTACTCCTCGTACGCGTTGAGATCGGCGTCGTCTGACACCGATGTGCCTGTGTCGAACGAGTCCTCGTACACGGTCTCGTGCTCAACGACGTAAAGCCTTATGTAAGCCGGTATGCAGTCCCTTACGACGCCGAAGAACTTTGGATCGTATAGCGGGGCGTCATCCGCCAATGTATCCGTTCTCACCGTTATGATGAGCGTGTTCGCACCGATCAGATTGTGCATGAAGAACTTCATCGGAGAAATCCTCCCGCATACCTTTCCCGGCGCAAAAATCTTATCATACTCGATGCCCTGCAGGCAAGATTCCATGGAAACTCCGGCTTCCTCGTAATTGGCCCACGTGTCGTTCCAGAACAGGTCCTCGTCCATCTCGGACCCCTCAAGGTGGAACCTCAGCTTCGGATTGCCGTTCTTGTCGAATCCGACGCATACGACTTCCTGCTCCTCCCATCCGACGGAGAAGCCGCCTTCCAGCTCAGTCCTGAACAGCGCCGGAGGGAGGTCCACGACCGGCACGTCGGCGACGAATTCCTCGAAGTCGGACACGAACTCGCTGTAGTTGGCGATCCTGTCCACGTCGCTAACGCACGGATATACCCGGATCGCCTTGTCAAGCGTGTCGAACCTCTTAAGCCTGGCCCCCTTTACGACGTCCTTTCGCAGCTCGGTATAGTTGACATATCTCTCCTCGCCCACCGGATCGTCTTCCCCCGGAGCTATTTTTGTCGACGGGAAAGTATATACGTTCCTGTCGGTAACGACATGCAGCGTCTCGTCGTCGTCCCTTATAACCCGGTCAACTACCTCCCCGTCCTCCTTTACCGTAGGAATTCCGCAAATGCAGGCCATGAGAGACTTTAAGAGCAAAGGCGTGCATCCAGAAGCGACTGTGTTCCAGGCCGCATTCACGACCTTCTTGTACACCTCCGACGACCTGGCCGGAAGCCTCATCGCGTACCCGAGCGCCGTATACAGGAAATTCCTGTCGAACATGGCGTCCGACGCCCACAGCACGGTTTCCACGTCGTTGTCCGCCGGGTCGTCTGCCACGACCTCGAACTTCGGGAACTCGTCGGCCTTCTCGCCCTCGAACGGATCAAGCTCCTCGGCTATCGCTATGGCACCGTCGAGTATCACGAACCCGGTGCCCTTGCTCATGACCACCGTGGCGTCGGCTATGTTGTTGGACAGGCACGTAAGTACGTCGAGCATGCTCGACGAACCTTCGTCAAGCGGATACACGACCATGTTCCTGTAGTTGGCGTCTACTCCGCCCAACGTTATCCTGGTGCAGTCCGGGTACGCCTCGTTCGTCTGCTCCCCGTACACGATCGTACCGTCGGACACAAGCTTGAACATGCCCTTCGACCCGGTGTTCCTCTTGCTTTTCCTGAGTATTATGGGATGCCACCTCTCGCGATGGAACACGGGGGCGTTCTCCCGGTCCTCAAGCTTGAGGTTCTCAAGGAGATCCAGGTAAAGCTGCGATATCCTCAGCGCCCTTGCACCCTGGATATATTCTACGAAGTCCGGGTTCTCGTAGATCTCGGACCAGAACGACCCGAGCCACTCTGTCAGAGTTGCCGCGTTCCTCGCGTACTCGTCAGACGTATCCGCGGGGAACGAATCTACGGATTCTGCTGCAATGGACGTCCTGTTTGGAACGACCAACGTTTCCTTAGACATGTTATGCTATCGGTATTGTTGTGATCTGAACGTTCTTCTGCTCCAGTACGAAAACAGCGGTGTCTTTTGTAAGCATGTTCTTCGCGGACTTAACCAGCTCCACGTCAAGCGCGTCGCCGGACATCTCGTGTTTAACCCCGTCCGCGTCGTAAACGTAGCCGTAAAGCATCTCGTTCTCGTTGTACAGGTCTACGCTGGTAGCCCCTAGGTTCCTGAGTATGGATGCTATTTCAGACCTGGTAAGCCTGCCGACGAATCCGGACGTGTTTACGTACTTGCATATCTCTGACTTGGCTTCTTCGACGTCGAAGGCCACGCTGTACGGGTATCTGACGACCGCGTTGACGGACGTGTTCACGATCATCGGCCCGCGTACCACGAAATCTGACCCTACGTTCCTGACAAGTCCGTCGTCCACGTACGACTGTATCTGGGACGCAGCCGGCAGCGACACGACCTCCACCCTGAACTCCTTGGACCCGGCCAGGCGGTCCTCATCCGTTACCGGAACCTCCGACACGGTGACGGTGGCGTCCCTCCATACCGTGTTCGCCGTCTCCCTTACGCTATCCTCGGACACCGATATGTCATGCCACGTCGAAGACACGTCGGCGCTGTATTTCACGGAAAACGAATACGACGACAGCGCGTTCGTATCCGGGTCAGAGACGGAATACACGGAAATCATGCCCGGGAAATCTACGTGCGATATGTCGATCGTAAACGTATCGTCGTCGTTCAGCCTGCCCGTCTTGGATACGGCCTGCGCGACCGGGAGATCCGTGAAGTTCCTGACGTAGACGTCAACGCGTCCGCCAACTCCGACGCCGAACAGATTGTGCTTGTCCCTTATCTGGGCTTCATTCCCGTAACCGCAAAGGGAAACGGCCACGATAGGGTTGTCCGTAGCGTCGAACCTGTCCCTTAGCTGCGACTCGACGGCCGTTTCGGTGGTCAGGGCCCTGACCGAGAGCGACGACTTTATCCTGTCGACGGTCTTGTCAAGCTCCTCGAGATCGGAACCCCCTGAAAACTTCTTGTACGCGCTGGCCGAAACGAACCCCACGATGGCCGTATCGCTTTCCAGGGAAACTCCCTGGTCAAGGTTGCCGTTCGATCCAACCTCGTCCGCAACAACCGGAACCAGGAACCAGTAGTTGGACACGCCCTGGAACTGCTTTACCTCACCTTCCCCTGGGTCCATGGACGCCGTAACGTCTTCGGAGACGGTGAACGAAACGCCGTCTATCGTATGGAACTTCACTCCGGAAAGTATCGTATGCTCGCCGTCGTCAGAGACGAATACCCTTACATACCCCCTGGCGACCGTTCCGGAAATGGACTCCATGTTGAAATTGGACAGCACCGCGTTCACGTCGTCGGTAGATATCTCCTCCCCGGCGGCAGCCCTTCTGGACAGCTCCATGAGAGACGACGAAAGACGCTGTTCGTCCGCCTGTGCCGCGAACATGGCGCCTACGGCTGAATCCGCGTCGACCAGCAGGTCCCTGAGCACGGTACCCCTGCGAAGATCCAGCTTGGGATACTTCGTTCTGATCATGTTTATGAGCATCTGCGATTCGGATGACAGCTGCTCCTGCGTCAGGCTGTTTAGCGTTATCTCTCTCATTTCTACATCGTAAGTCCTGATGTGACCGGTATTATGAACGTGAACGAATCCCCGGCAGCGGTCGTTATGAGCACATGTATCCTTATCGTCCTTGACGCATAGTCAAGATCCATGTTCACAAGCCTCGTGTCCACGACCCTTTCGTCGTCAGGTATGGACCCGAACCCCGGATCCTCGTCGTCGGCCCTCATGGCCGCCCGTGCGCTTGAATTGGCCAGCGCATAAAGGTTTCCGAGCTGTGCAAGGCTCGAAACCCGGCCGGACAGGGCGTCGTGAAGCAAGGTGCTTCCAACATCCGGTGCCAGCTTTACGCTTCCGAGATGGGTAAGAAACAGTATGGCATACCTCTGGACGGCCTTCTCTATCCCGGCAACGATCCTTGGATCCGTGTTCACGTCAGGATGGACACGCTGGGTGCGTATGGTCCTTTCGACGTGCTTCAACGCCTCCAGGTCCACCTGCCTGCCGGCATAGCTCCTTGAAGTAGGTCTGTTCATTTGGCCATCTCCATGGACGTAAACGATTTGGTGTTGTCAAGCATGTACAGCTGCTTCGCCATCCTGGCCTTGCCCATGACATGCTGCCTCAGTTCCGTCTCCTTGTATCTCTTGAAGCATCCGATCCTGCCGGAAGCCATGAACGCTATCGCGCGCCTGTTCAGCATGAGCACGTCTATGTCCGGGGACTCCTGCTGCCGTTCCGAATCCCATTTTTCATTGTGCTCGGTCGGCTTGAACTTATCAAGAAGGTCGTCTACGTCCTCCGCCCCGAATACCTCTATGAAAAACTCGCGCCTCGTGCCGCCGGAGAACATTTCGTACTCCTTGTCGGCCTCGTCCTGCAACTTGGGTATAAGCTCGTCGATCTTAGCCATTGTTAACAATGTACGCTATCTTGTCGCCGATGGCCTTGGCCCTCTGGCTTACGGCAGCCGGAGATATGCCGAGCCTTGCGGCTACCTCCTTTGCCGGAAGCTTTTGCGCCCCGTTCAAACCTGTTATGCTGTCGAAAATGAACCTGTCGGTGCTGTCCAGCTCCCTGTATATGGCTTCCTGAGCGAACGGAATCTTGCTTGGCGTAACAACGCCTGGCGCAGACGCGCTGATGTCGTCGCCGTCCATTTCGTCGAACGAGCTGCTGGCCACGGAGGCTACCGCCTTTTTTCGTACGTCTCTGACTCTTTTTACCGTCATTCCGAGCTCGTCGGCAAGCTCCTCGTCCGTAGGCTCCCTGCCATAGTCGTCCACGAACTCGTTCATAGCTCGATTGACGGCCGCCGCCTGCCTGGCAGCCACCTCCGGTATCTTGACGTCCTTTTGCGAATTGGAATACCTGGATAGCGGCTTCAGGTTCGTCACAACCCACGAGTTCAACCTGGCTCCAGACATCGGGTTGAAACTCTTCAGGGCCTTTACCGTCAAAATCTTCGCCTGCGACCTCAGCATCGTCTTGGGGCCCGAATACCTGGTTATTTCCGAATTTATGGTCGGATAGAAAGCCTCCACGGCCTTGGACAGGTTCTCCGGAGTCTTGTCCTTGAGCCAATTGGCATAGGCCTGCTCGCCCGTTGTCAGCCCCGTCAGCTTCGGGCCTTCGGTCTTCCGCTCGTTGGCTATCGCCTGTATGCCCCTGACAACCTCGTCGAAGCCGTCGTTTTCAGTGAAGTATGGTTCTGGCATTTCGTTTCCCGTTTCCCAGATATTACACCAAGTCGAACGATGACGCAACTACTAGCTTGACGCAGCATGGGCGTTGTAGAACGGTATCTTCGGCGCGTCGCCTAGGATATTCGCGCTAGAACGGCTGGAAAGGCAGTATGAGAGCTGTATGTTGGTCGACGCGGACGACCTTGCACAATCTATATTGTGCTGCACCGTGGCTATCTGCCCCGTGAAAAGCTCGTTGCCCGATATGAACGACGCCCTTTTGCCGGGTATCAGCCAATTGTCTCCGTCGATAGCGGTGCAGAACGCGCCCGACAACGATGCCGATACGCCGGACCTGTACTCGGACATGAACAGGCTGTTCATGTACAGTATGCGCACGGCGTTCCACATCTTTAGATCCTCGTTGCCGCCCGATTTTGAATTACTCGTCTTTGTCTTCGAGTACGAGTTCTCCCCGGTAGCCGTATTCGTAACGGGGTTCATCGAACTCGCCTTCTCGTTGGCGACATGTATCCACGGGGGATCCCCGCACGGCAGCAGGCGCCCTACCGACGAATCCGACCCGGATGGTATGAACGCAAGGTTCGCCGTCTGTATCCCGGTCTTTTCGCCGGCGTTCCTGGCATACGTTATGGTACCCTCGGCCGGAGTCGCGCCGGGGCCGTTATACATGATACAGCCGTAAATCGGGTCCGGATCCTTGCTGGGCAAGTTTACGTTGTTCTCGTTGAAGTCATAAAGCTTTACCGATACGCTCTTCCACGGCATTATCGGCACGACATGCAGCTTGTCCTCGTAGAAGGTCGGTATCACCTCCAGCATCATCTGCGGGCATATCGACCCCGTAAGCGCGCTCCAGAACGAGCTGTTGCCGCCCTGCAGGGCGGAGGTCCACATGTCGGCCAGCGCGTATTTGACGCCGTTGATGTACCTGGACTTCAATATCGTTTCGCACGGAAGCTTGTTCGTGGCCCCTGAAAACTCCAGGTCGAAAATCAAATGCTTCATGTCCGCCTTGACGGCGTCCATTGCGGACAGAAGCTCCTTTGAAAACTCGCTCGCGCTCTTCAGCGGAGTGGACATGAGTATCGACGCCTGGGACGAGAACTGCGTCTCCAGCTTGGCCTTCTCGTTCGCCGCCTTCATCGTGTCTATCGCGACTTCGGCGGCATTTAACGGGTCCGTAACCTTGGGATAGGTCTTGTCGAAGTTAAGCGTATTGGACGCGTCGAAGTAGAACCCAGAGTGCATCAAAAGCCGGTATGCCGGGTGCATTATGGTTACCGCCATGTCGAAAATACCGGTCGTCGATACGTTGTAAAGACCTACATCGGCTATAAGCCACTTCTCCAGCTTCAATTCCTGCGTAGTGCCCTTGCCGTCCTCTGATACTATCTCCAATACGATGTCAAGGTTGCATTCCTCCAATCCGGCGGCCTTGTACGATAACATGTCGAGCGCGGACTTCAGATTGTTCAGATCGAGAACATGCACGTTTGTGCCTGACGACCCTTTCGTCGGAGCTATCCCTACCTGGCACGTCGGTATTGAATTGGTTGACAGCATAATGGCGGCGGTAGACACGTCGTACTCCGTGCCCCCGATGTCGAAAGTGGCCTTCTTTACGCCATATATGTAATTCTTACTTGGCATCTGCTACGGTTCTTCTGTATTCGAAGTCTAAAAGTACGACAAGCGCCACTATGCACGATGAAAACGCCTTCGACGACTCCTTCGATCCAGTACGTATCAAATAAAGGCCGTCCAGCTTGGAATCTACATCAGCGTCCCCAACGTGCTGGAACACCATGGTTGAATTCGTCGACGAAAGTACCCTGGATACCATGTCGCTGGAACCCGGGTTTATGTTCTTGTAGAATGAAAATACCGATCCGGTGGAAACCTTTGGCCTGTCGTCAACCGTCATGCGCCCGTCTATTCCTGAAATAAACGATGAAAATTCAGGTTCCATGACGAAAGGCATAAGTATGTCCACCGCATGAACCTTTTCATCAACGGTTGCGCCCTCGCCGAACACATCGTCATACAGCCTTTTGACGTAGGGCTTGAGCTTAAGAGAAATGAAAAATCCGTCAATTACCCATTCCGGCAATCCGGGAACGGCTGCGCTTTCATTCAGCAAAAGTGTTCTAACGTGGTTTACCATGTCATCTCTCCAGACTCATGGCCTTGCCGGATACCGTCACGGTAACCGTATTGAACTCGGTCTCGTACGTGGACACTGACAGGCTCAGTATGATCCCCTTGATCATCACTCCGTTTCCGAACATCACATCTATGGTATTGGCGTACTTGGAAACCTTTATGTCGTTGTACGCCCCGACAAGCTCGCTAAGAGAATTTCCAGGCTTGAACTTGTCGTCCTTCATGCACTTCTCGCCGAGAAACGTTATATACGTTATCGAAAACCCGGACTGCTCCGGATCGTGGCCGAACGCGTAGATATGGTTTACGTCGTTGAAGCACTGTATGATGGAATTCTTTTCGCTGTCGCTGAACGAAAAATTGGAAACAAGGGTGTTCTTGATGGTTGCCGTGTCCATGCCGGGTATGTAGACCATGCTGGCACCAATGTAGGCGTCCCTCTGTATGTGGAAGGACCCTCTGACGACTCCGAATATCTTTGACATGCAAACCCCCTATAGTCTAACCGTCTTGTCCTGTCCGGTGGTCTTCATGGTAGATATGAGCTCGTCGAGCCTTCCGCAAAGGGCGTCTATCTTTGCCCCGGACACGCCGGAACCGTCCCTTCCTTGACGGGTCGACGAGACTCCCGTAATCCTAGACTGCGCGCCTTCCATCGCTTCACCGTTTCCTGTAGCGTAGTCGACCGCCGCGACACCCATTCCAAGCGCGTTTGACAATATGCTGTCATCACCGAACAGACCGTCGGACGCCCCCTTTAGAAGCCTGAACGGGGACGACAATATGGCGCCGGCCCAGTTTCTCTCGCCCTTCTTGCCTGAATGGTACCACGTCTCATCGGACTGCCCGGTCGACGCCGCCGCCGACGCGTCTTCCGGTCCGGAAACCGTTCCGCCGATGGCCTCTACTACCTTCTTTATCGCCTCCTGGAACTGCTCGACCGTCGTTCCGGCCGCCTTGAGTGCTTCGGCGAACTTGGTTGGATCGTTGTTCTGGAACGCCTGAACTATCTTCTCAAGGTCGCTCATTGACGCGGATTCCGCCTTCTTCTCGTACTCCCGCATCTCCTTCCTGGCCTTGTCGCGCTCCTCCTCGGAAATGTTCGTGTTCTGGCTCTTCTCGACCGCTTCCGCATAGGCCAGCTGATCGTCCCTGTTCATGCCGGCCATCTTCTTGCCCATGTCGCCGTACCCGGCAACCCTGTCTATCAGGTCCTGCTCCTTGTCCGACTTCGCCATGAGCTCGTCTATCTTGGCCTGGGCCTCCTCCTTCTCCTTCCTTGATTTTTTAGGATCGTTCAAAATGGCCCTGTTGTCGGCAAGCACCTTCTGGTCATCCTCGGACAGCCTCGACACGGACTCGTTGTAGATCTGGTCCGTCGTCCTGTACGACCCCTTCAACGAGCGCTGCAGGACTTTCTGGCTGCTTTCGTCGAGGCTTCCGGCTATCTCGTTGAACAGGGCGTACGCCTCCTCGCCCTTGCCCTCCTTCATCAATTTGTCGAACTGGTCCCGCTTCTTCGCTATCTCGGCCATGTCGATCTTGCCGCCATCCTTCGTACGGAACGTATCGCCGTACTGGGTTATGGTGTCGAACATCGAATTGGACGCCTGCGAAAGTGCGGACCTCGTGAGGGTTCCGTCCTCCGAAACGGCGCCGACGCTCTTGAGGAAATCGTTGCCCTCCAACGCGAACCTGTTTCCGTTCTCGTCCTTGAAATACTCGAGATCCCTCAAGGCGGAGAACCTTGACGCGGCCCTTGTGTCCTCTATCTTGTTCCTGTTGTCGTCTGACAGGAGCTTGTCGTAGCCCTTTGCCGTGAAATTCTCGGCAGCAACCCTCCTTGCCTCCTCGTCCGACATTCCTTTGTCCTTCGCCGCCTGGAACTCCCTCTGCATCATCTCCCTGGCCGCAGACGCACCTTCGTCCATGTTCTCTCCGCCGGTCATGCCTTCGAGCTGGTCCATTATGGCCTGGTAGTCCCTTCCTCCGACGGCGTTGTCTATCTCCGATACGGATACACCGGATTCCTGCAAAGCCATCTCGAGCCTTCTCTGCTTTGCGTTCCGTCCACCCTCCCTCAGCATCCTGGAATCCTCGGCCTGCGCCATCTGTACGCCTAGCTTGCCGGCGCTGTCCCTTTCCTGGTCAGTAAGCTTGGACGCATATTTGGCAAGCATCTCCGGATCGTTCGCTATCTCCTCGTAAAACTCCTCCGACCCGAAACCAAGCTTGGCCAGTCTCTTCTTGGCCTCAAGAAAATCCTCCCTGCGGCCCGTCTTTGCCATATCGACGATTTCTGAAAGCTGGTCCTCGTTCCCTGCAAACGCCCCGTTTTTCTTCGCAACCTCCAAAAGCGTGGCAAACGCGCTTCCCTCGGACTGGCCGTAAGACGCGGCGCGCGAGACCTGGGCGTCCATGAGATCCGCCTTGTCGTTCGTCGACCCGCCCAATGAAAACAGCTGTCGGGCGAACATGTTTTGGAAATTGAGAGCCGTCGCCCCGCTTACGCGGGATCCGAGCCTAGAGCCACCTCCGAGCGCCCCGTTCACCTCCATCAGCTGGGTTCCCATTATTCTGGGATCTATTCCGGCCATCGTTCCTAGCAGCTTTATCTCGTTGACCTGGTCGTGAACCCTGTCTGCCACGGCCTTGTCATGGGATCCCTGTCCGTTGGTAAGCTTGTCAAGCGCCGCCTTCGATTCCGTCTCGCTTCCGTAGAAGTCCTTCAGGGCTGACGTAACGCCCGTGACGGCCTCGACAAGCGGCGTAGCGGCCTTTTCGACCAACCCGTCTATCTCCTTCAGCTGCTTGGCGGCTTCCTCTAGCCTTTGGTCGGCGTCTTTTATCTCGCTTTCAAGCTGGCTCTGCGCATCCGTATCGCCCCTCTCCTGCGCCTCCTTGTATTTTTCTACGTCCTCTTTCCTCCTGGCCTCCAGGGTTTTCATCTCGCGTACCACGTTGCCCCTGTTCGTAAGGATGTCGCGCATGTTTCCGGCGGACTGGTCCTTCCCGTCCAGGCCTTCACCCGTAAAACCGGTCTCCTGAAGCATTTTGTCAAGCGAACCGTTCTGGATGGCGTCGGCTATGATGTTTCCTACCAAAGCCTCGCTGGCACCGTGCATGTTCTGCCTCTTTACGATGCCGTCGTACATCATGCTGTTCGTGGTCGAACTTATGAGACCCGCTACGGCGTCTCTTTGCGTGGCAACCTGCGAATCCTTGTCCGTAAACCCGGTAAGCGCATCCAGCATGCCCATAGACCTGGGGGCCTGCTCGTCTCCGAACATGGTTCCGCCATATAGCCCCTGCATGCCGGCCACGACACCGAGAGACCGCCCCGTGGCCACATTGGCGCTTGCCCCGCGATCGTACCCCAGAGCCTGGTTTACTATCGGAAGCCCGATCTTGGCGCCGATGTCGCTGCCCAGGAACGACATGAGCGCGGACCCATTCTCCTCGCCGAGCGCCGCCTGCGCCAGTTTTCCAAGTACCCCGTCGGTAGAAGTGGCCTTTCTCCACCCCTCGGCCTGCGGCTGCCACGAATCGGCAACGGCATGGTTGTAGGCTCTCGTATTCGAGTCCGTAACCATGTTTGAGAATCCGGATCTTCCGCTGTTTCTCAGCGTAAGATTGGTCTTGAACGGAAACACCATCTGGCCGCTGTCGTCCTCGACCATCATCTCCGGGAACATGGCGCCTATAAGATTGCCTATCGGGCCAAAAAACGAACTGGACTCGTTTGTAGTGTAGGCAAACGGGTTTGCATCCGGGCCATACCCGTGCGTGGACATTCCCGCATCGTACATGGGACCTGAATACCCCTGCGGCTGAGAAGCCCCAAGGATAAGCATATGCAACAGCTGTTCTACCTTTTTTTCGTCCATGCCGAGATTATATCAAATGCCCGTCTCCAGTTCAATTTTACGTCTTCTTTCCGCCGAGGACATGTACCTCCTCCTTCTTGGAAGTGACAAGCCTGTCGTACTCCCTCTGTACCATTTCCGGCGTAAGCGTCTTTTCAAGCTTCTTGAACAGCCGTACACCGGATATCACTCTCTTGCGTTTCTTGTCCGTCTGCGAGGCTATGTACGGGATTGTGGAGAACAGCCTGTCCTTCTGCTCGTCAAGCATCCTTTGTGCCTTTGACATCTTCACATGGCTGTTTCCGATTATATTTGACAACGACAGGTATATGCTGGAATTTATGTCCAGCATATCCCGTGTCTCACGGAATCTATACCTGAGGCTTCGCGACAGGAACGAATGCGGGTGTTCGACCGGTATCCACGTCCCTGTGAGTACGGCTTCCTCTAGACCCCGGTAGACTCTCCGGGATTCCAAAAATTTTCGTCCCCGGCATGCGCTATCATGTTCCAGTACCTGACTTCGAACTCTATTACGCAGTCGGCGCATACGGAAAACAGCTGTTCCGGCTTTGACCCCCACATGTCCATCTGTTTCTCCCATGCCGGAGGCTCCATCTTCTCTGGAGTCTCAACGAAGTAATACGGAGATGCAAGTTCCGGGTACTTGACTCCGTTCACCTCCTCTATCTGGGCCGCCACTATGGCCCTCCTGACATAGCTGGAATACAGCTCCCTCGTCGATGTTTCGCCGGTAATCACCTTCCTTCGTATATACGAAACTATGGCGTTCGTCTCCTCCGCGGTCCTCGACCTGACGACAATCAGCAGCTTTCCTCCGAACTTGGAAAACGTCTCCCTGTACCTGTCACCGCTTATCAGACACGAAATGAACGCATCCTTGTGCTCCTGGAGTATCGGTATGGAATTGGACGTATCCGGCTTCGACCCATCGATCGACGAAGCGGATTCCGACTTCTCCTTGGCTATGGTCGCGGCCTTCAGAAGCGTGTCGTTATCCACGGCGTCCGACACGCTGGCCGAATCCGGCATCTTGGATGCCTTCTCCGATTCGGACTCCTCCTGCCTGATCTCCTCCTCCGCCTCCCGTACAGCTTCTCGTATGCCCTCCACGAACTCCGGGTTCTCCGGTTTATCCGGATCGTCCTCCGCGGCCGGCGAATTCGGCATCGTCGACATCGTCACATCCGACTCGCCGGCCGGATGTTCCTGGTTCAGTACGTCCTTGTCGGACAGCGTATTTGGGTTTATTACTTCCATTTTGTTCACCTGTTAAACTTTGAACTCGGACATCTTGTCGATCTTGAGTGATACGGAATCCTTCAACGCCTCCCTTGGCTTTGAAAACCCTTCCTCTATGTTTCCATCCCCGTACTTTACGAAGTTTCCGTCCGTGATCGGCCCCTTTCCCGGCCAACATTTCGTCCCATATACCTCCTTCGGCTCAGGCGTATACGGATTTCCTATAGCCATCGGGTCACCCACATCGTGCATGATCTGCCAATACGGCTCGTACAGCGTGAACGTCCCGTTCTTCTCCCACGGCTCTATTCCGGAGTTCGTCATCGCCTGCACAGCCGTCCTGAACGTGTATACGGCGTTGGCGCACACGTTGTCCCAGGTATACGGGTCCTCGATGCCGGAATCCTGCAGAATGGACCATATCTCCTTTATCCCCGACATATCCGGAGGAGAGGCGCTGCCGGACCATAGTATGGGAATCTGGTCTCCATTTATGATCATGGCGCCGTCTCCTCCCCAAACCAGAGCCGAGTTCGGGGAAAGAAGGCCCGCGAAATTCTCGGTGGCGAGATAGGTGGTCTCCTCCACTATTCCGGCTACTAGCTTGGCACCCGTCATTATCGTGTTCTTTCCGTTCAGGAACACGTTTCCTTCCCTCGTGCTGCCATCCGGCCCTCCCCACACGAACACATTGTCCTCGCCGTTTACATAGGCGTTCTTTCCGCTTATCAGGACGCCGGCCGTCTTCGACCTAAGCACGACACCGCCTATAAACGCCGAAGACCCGGCTTCCGGCGGGGCCGAAACGGCCGGAGGAGACCCTATGGATTCCACCAGTACGCCTCCCGGAGACTCGTTGGATCCGCCGGCCATGGTGAGCAACTTCTTCGCATGCACCCTGGTGTCGCCTTCGTCGGAAGACATTTCTGCCGCCCTTACGCCACGGATGACCACGCTGTTCCGGGCTATCGACACGATATCCTTGTTGGCCGTAGATATTATGTTTCCAGGCGTGCTTATCGTTACGTTCCCGCCGATCATGGTTATCTCGGAGCCCCAGGCGTCACGGATTATGACGCTGCCGTCCTCGCCTATGAACACACCGGCCTTCCTTGTGGCGTACTTGGACTGCTCTATTTCGGTAGACCCCATCGGGTCCTTGTCCTGGTCTCCGGGAACATTTACGTCCTTTTCGTTCTTTACCTCGAAATCCTTCTTCAACTCGTCAAACCGCCTATACATGGTTCTTTGCTCCCATGCCATGCGGCTCGCCTCTGCTATGCCCCTGGAATGCGGGTCTTCGACCTTGAACGGCCTGAACGGCTCATGCGTGGTTTCCACCTCCCTGTCGCCCTTCGGATCCCACGGCTCCACAAGCCTTTTCGGAATCGGTATCTTGGGGTACTTCTCGAGCGATATTCCACCGGTGCTCCTCACCATGATGTTTCCGCCCTGGCTGCCATGTACGCTGACAAGGGTTTCGTCATCCGTTTTCGGAGTTTCCCTGGCCCTGACGGTGAACCAGCTGAAGATATTGCCAAGGAACCCCTTCCACCATCTGCTCCTCGGCCTGGGCTCCTTTCCTTCCGTATCCTTGGGAAGTTCATACCTGGGACCCTCCAGCCCTTTCGTGCCGAGAAGTTCGCCCTGGTACGAATAGTTCCTACCCTCCGAAGAAATGTATCCGCCGTCGTTGAACTCGGATAGCGCCTCGTGGTTGGTCCACTTGGTAAAATTGGTCGACCTGATCTTTATCTCGTCGTCAAGCCTTCCTACGCGAACGAAACTGTTCCCTCCGGACAATTCGACGTCGAACAGCGTAGTTGTGACGCCGCAATGGTTCTCGTTTATAAGCAGCGAGTCCCCCGGAACGATATCCTGTGGCCTCTCCGCGTTCGACCACAACCTGCCGGTGTATTCGCTGCCCTTGTACGGTATATAGTACGCCGAATTATCAAGATACGGGTTCTCGAGTTCTCCGCCCGTAGGGTAGTTCTCAAACAGGCTTACGGGATCCGAGTCGTTTGACGCGAGATGCTGCGACCTCGGGGCGGACCCTATGATCCATCCGCATGCGCTGGACCCCTCCTTCATCAGGACGAACACAACGGTGCCTTCGACCGGAATCTCGCCCCTGGATACTCCGAATCCCTGCGATGTCTGCGAAACAAGTATGTTGCACGGCACCTCGTACATTCCGACTTTGACGGAGCAGTCATACCCGCCAACGCCGGACCGTATTACTATGCCCTGCTCCACAATGTACGAATTGCGCTTTCCAAGGAATCTCCTTCCCTCGGATCCGGTAGGATCGTACGAAACCTTGCCTACGCCCGTCGAACCGGCTATCCTCGAAGCGAGGAGATACGGTGTATAGTCTGGATGGTTCTGTATCATGGATACGTGCATATTACAAAAAATGGTTCTACGTAGTCAACATAAAAGATGGGAACCCGGCCATGGACCGGGTTCCCATCATAGGCGGAGCTGGAACGCTAGCCAACCTGCATCTCGATGCCCACGAACTGGGCCGTCACATCCTCCGTGACGTATGCCTGGGCGGCCTGGCCACCGAAGGCTACGCCGGTGAGGATCGTGTTCTTGAGCACGAGCCTTACTCCCGTTGAACTCTTGCACTGGCCGCTGAACGCAACCACCACGATGTCCTTGGGTTCGCAGACGGTGCCGAACGTACCCTTGATGTCGTGGTACTTCGAGCTGACGATCGTATTGCACGTAAGCGTGCCGGCACCGTGTTTGACAGCCCAATACACGGTAGACGTGCCGCATTCATAGATCGGCTGCGCCTGCTGCTGGTAGTCGACCCGCCACTGCTGGAGCAGCTTGATCGGGTTGCTGTCACCGATCAGGACGCCCTCGCCGGACTCGATGAACCCGTCGCCCTTTTCTACGGTAAAGCCGAAAATGTCTTTTGCCATGTTTTATGTCTCCTGTTGTAGGTTTTTCCGATACGGCCGGGCTAGATCTCCAGGTCGAGGTCGAAGTAGTTAAACGGAACCGGCAGGTTGAGATGAACCTTCGCGTACACATGGTCGCGGTTCACCTCGGACTGGCGCAGCTCCACGATCTCCGTGCCGTCGGCGATGACCTGCGGTCCGTAGAGGCCCGCGGCCGTGTCGGTCTCGAGGTACGACAGTCCGGTCGACAGCCTGGAACGGATCACGTTGAGAAGCTCCGGCGTGATGTTGTACTTGCCGATCATCGGAGCGAACAGCTCCGCGAAGTAGTACGAGATCGAGTCGAGGTTCTTCGTGATCGAGAGCTCCGACTTCATGAGGTTGCCCTCGCTGTAAGCCGTGGAGATCTGGTGGCGTACGTAGACCTGTGAGCCTGGACGGTCCTGCATGACGATGAAGGTTCCGCCGGCGGCGATCGTGTTCAGCTGGTCCCTGGAGTAGGTCTGGTAGACGACCGGGATGTCTCCGATTCCGTTGAGCTCAACGTTGGTGATGGGCTGCTGCGGAAGCACGGACGACGCGAGGCCGGCGGCAGCGGCGGCGATGAACTCGCCCGTAAAGGCGATTCCATCGGTCGACGCCACGGACGGGAACACGTTGTACATGCGGCGGGTGGCCAGCGAGCTGGATATGTCCGCGATGTACTGCACCTGCTGCTCCGGCGTGAGCTTGCGGTAGACCTCGACCTTGAAGTGGTTTCCGGTCTTTCCGTTCGGGATCATGTCCGGCGAGCAGTAGTCGTTGCCCGTGTCTCCGTCGTCGATCGTTTCGTCCCCGGCGCATTCGTACACCGGCTTCGTCAGCTGGAGCACGCTGTTGGAGAGGATCTTCTTGACGTAGCGCTCCGTGTAGTGGGGCGTGTCGTCCCAGTCGTCGTCGCTGTTGTCCAGCCAGATCTTGACGACGTCGCCGACCTTGACGTCCTTGAGGCACTTCACGGTCGTGTTGATCGTGTCGTCGTTTACGTCGTCGTCCTTCATGAACTGGACGAGGTTCGCGCCTTCGGTGTACGGATCGCGGTCCTTGAAGACGAACTTCAGGTAGAAGTCGGTCTTGCTCGGGTTGTTCGTCTGGTCGTAGATCGTGTCGGTGGCCGGAGGGGTCTGCGAGACGAACCCGACGCGCCACAGCTTGTTCTGGGCGGTGGACATCGACTCGACATGGGCCTTGACCGCATCGATCACCATCTCGTTTCCGGACAGCGGTACGATGAAGTAGACCTCGTCCGTGAGCGTGGCCTTGTCCAGAACCGCATTGTATCCGGACAGGTCGTCCGTCGGAACGCCGCAGTAGTACACGAGCCTGTCGCCGGAGTTGAGCGCCGTCATGTAGACGCCAAACGCCAACGGGTTGTCAGGATGGACCGTGCCGAGCGCGTTCTCGACGAGAGCGGCCGACGCGATGGACGTGATGTCGTCCGAGGCCGCCGTAATGAGATCGCGGTGCTCGACGAACAGCCTCGCGGACAGAACCCTGTACTCCGGGGAAAGACCGGTTGCGGGGTCGGAGGGATCCCAGTTGGAATACCTCGCCTTGAGGTTGCCCGTGATGACCACGCCGAACACGTCTTCGTCGTTTCCGGCCTCGGTGTCGGAGTAGGAATCCCAGTTCCACACATGGCGCACGACGGTCTTCCTCGGGATAAGGACGTTAGAGAACTGTGCGCAGAGCTGGACGGCGCCGAGTATGTCAGTTCCGTCGTCGTTGCTGTCCTGGTCGTTGCTGTCGCACTCTCCCCTGTCGTACGGATAGACCGGATGGATGGTGTTGTCCTCCTCGGCCTTGAAGAATTCGGTGGTGTACTCCACGGAATACTCGTCGTCAGGATCCGCCGGTATGGTCTCGGTGGTCATCGGGAAATCGTCCGGAAGCGTGTCGGCGAGCTGTACGCTGTCGAAGATCCCGCTGTCCTTGACGGACTCGAACACCTCGACGATCGTGGACTTGTAGACATGTGGCTTCTCGTCCGTACCCATGTACGGGATCCTGATGGCGTCGCCGGCGTTGATGCTCCTCGGGAAGTTCTTCATCTGGCCGGGCTTGAGGGCTCCGGTCGGATCGACGTAGCTTCCATCGTAGCTGATGGCGAAGTACGGGGTCAGCTCCTTTCCGCAGCCGTCGACGCACTTGCCGTCCTCCGGCTTCAGGTAGCAGCGGCACACGTACTTTGTCGCGAATCCACGCTTGTCGCCGGTGAGGGCGTAAGGGAAGCGAAGCCTGGCGTCGAGGCCGGCCGTCTCCTTGTCGTCCAGGAAGTAGAAGCTTCCGAGGGACGCGAGCTTGATCGTGACCTCGTCGGCGTACACCTTGCTGTAGTCCGCGTCCGGTACGGTGGCCGAAGCCTGGGCCGGGTACGGGATTACCGGTCTGCTCGAAAGGTTGTCGACCTTGAGCTTCTCGTTCTCGTACGCGTTTCCGTTCTCGACCGAATACTCGACGTTAGAGGTATCAACAACGGTGCCGCCACCCTCCTGTCCGGACGGATTGACGTAGTCGCCGATGTAGATCTTGGTCTTCTCATCCGCGACATCGTAGCGGAAGAGCTCGTAGTTGGGGCCGATCACCAATACGTTCTGATTCCTGATGGTATTGAGCTGTACCTCCGAAATCAGTTGGTTGATCAGGACCTGCGGGACAATGTAGTTAGCCATTATCGTTGTTCTCCTATGTGTTGGTCTGGCAAAACCTTTCTAGACGAGAGTATGCCATATTTTTTCCTGTCGTGTAAAGCGTCAAGCGTAATCTCCCGAAGTATGGGAGACTCCATCTTGATGCCCCATTCCTCGTTCCACTCCGCATAAAACGTTGCGGCGCTCTGCCACCTTTCCTTCGAGTCCGGCTGGGCCTGCTGTATCGGAGTTGCCTGCATTTCAAAGAATTTCGTAAAAACGAAATCCCTTCTTATCGGCATTGAAAAATCGGAAAGAAAGTACCTGGTATTGTCGCAAAGGGCGCACGATTCTCCGGCGTTCCCCCCGACATGGACGAACGAAACCTGAGTCCTGCCGGACCTTATTCTTTGGTACACGGCGTCCTTCAGAATCATTCCTGAATCTATCGGAGGGGCCCCTTCGCCAAACGGAGATCCATACTGGACTCCACCAAGTTTCACGTAGACGGCCGGCAGGAACTCCGGGTTCGACGGGTTCCAGTTCAGCTCGGAGTCTATCCATATGCCGGTCTTCTGCGGATCGGGGTCCCAGCGAACGGCCGGAGCGCCCATCACATACGGGGAATTGAACCTGTAAAATTCCCTTACAAGTTCGACGAACATCCCGTATAGAACCATGTTTGTTTTCCTGAGTTCGCAGATGAGCTCGCGTTTTGCCAGCTCGTGTACCTCATGCGTCTCATTCGTTGAAACCGGCAGTATCAGGCTCATTTCGACACCCCCACCGTATATGCCGGATCGGTAACCGCTATCTCGCTGGCCACTACCGTCTGGACAAGCGGCACCCTTCTCAGCTCCGCGGAAGATTGGACCTGGGATACGTAATACCTCTTGGCCGACCTGTCGTCATGTATGATATCGTTCTTCTTGACTGGTATGCAATTTACCATCCTTATGTTGAACGACTTTTCCTCCTGCATGCCGTTTCCGTCAGCCCCCTCCTTGAGTTGGTGCTGGTTGTTTTCGGTAAACAGGCACCACACCCCGAAAGGTCCCCTGTACGCAGGGTAGAACCCGGTCCCGAGACAGTATCTGCAATGGTTGTCCCTGGAATGCCCGGTTATCGGATCTAGGCAATGCGGGCACCTTGGACCGTAGTTCGCCACGCTCCAAACCTTGCACTCGACACCAGCCATCTTGGACATATGCAGCACTTCCCTGCGCATTATCTCCCTGGCTATCAGGAATTCGTCCCTGGAAAGATCCCCGTACGGGGTCCTGGCATCGGATTCGTAATGGCCGGATGGCGTATCCATAACCAGTCTGAAAAAAAGCACGCTGGATTTGTTGACCCTTATGCGGTCTGGCGATTTCCATGCCATCGAGTCAACGATCTCCGGGGATATGTCATGCCATTCGCCCTCCTGGGACAGGGACATCTGAACCCTGTATCTCCATGGCATCGGGTCATTGAACCCTCCCCTCATGCGCCAATGGAAGGCAAAACCAGCACCGTAGTCTGGCAAAACGTCAAATCTTGCGATAGCCGGGTCTTCCTGCATGGATCTACAGGGTGGCGAAACCCTGCTCCGCATTCATGGACCGTTTGTTCCAATTGACCCACTCCTTGTACTGCTGCCACAGGCTGGATCCGGCCATATCGTACTGCTGGTATTTCTCCTGGTCCTGTATCGTCAGGCCTCCGGCGCTGTACTGCAACGAGTCTCTGCGATACTTGTGGGCCGCCATAAACAAAAGGTTCGCGGCTGTTCCGGTGAGAAGCTGCGATCTGAATGGAAACTTGTCGTAGTCGTACGACCTTATATATGGCGGCTGGTCGTTCCAGAAATCTACGGTTAGGGTCATCGCCGTACGTATTTCTTCCGGCGAAAATTCGAAATCGTCCAAAAGCTTGTTGGCTTCTGGATCGTTGTCCCTAAGCCAAATCCTTACATCGAGATCCGTAAGGTATGTTTTGCTGCCCTCCGCCATTATCTCATCGTAAGGCTCATTGCCTTCCCATTAGCAACCGAGTTTCCGAACATCCTGTTCCACGTGGCGTCGTCCTGGGCGGTTCTTACGGCCTTTACACGATCGTACTCCTTCGATCCGGGCCATACTACCTTCCTGCCAGGAAGCATCCATTCCAACGCTTCCCCTATCGGACCCTTGATCGGACCGGCTGGGTTGTCGTTCTTTTCCGCATATCGGCCCCACCGTTCCCCAAGCTTGAGGGCAAGATACCCGCCGCCTAGAGCAAAAAGCCACGGTTTCAACTTCTGCCACAACGTTCTCTCGTCGTCGTACTCGGCCTGCTTACAAAAAGAAGCAACACCTTCAAGAAAGGCGTCAGGGTCCGATCTGAACGAGTCTCTGTAGGCGTCTATGGTCTTCGCGGTCATGTCTTTAACCAACCAGTCAAAAGGCTAAAAAATCCCCCCTCGCACCGCCGCGAAGACGATGCGAGGGGGAACCGGTCGTTAGCCGTTCGAGTCTTCCTTGTCGACGTTGAACCTGGCGAGGGCCATGCCGGCGGTGTTGCCGAACGCGAAGCCACCCATCCAGTAGCTGAACATCGAGATGAAGAACGCCTCCTTCTTGACGTACATCGTCCAGTCGTCGAGATAGAAGCACTTGCCGAGGAAGTCGGGCTCCGCGAAGAAGTAGATCCAGTTCGTAGGAACCAGATGGTTCTTGATCGTGAAGAGCGTCTTGATGCCCATGATCGTGTCGGTGGTGAGGCCGTTCAGGAAGAAGTCCTGGGCCTTGTCGCCGCCGACCGCGAGGCGATCGAGCTTGAGCAGGTCGCGAGCCGTGATCTCGTTCATGAGCGCGCAGTAGTTGCGGGCGATGAACTTGCCCTCGGCGTTGCCGGACGGGAGCATCTTGGTAGCCTCCGCGAAGGTGTCGCGGTTGAGCGGATACTCGAAGTCGCGCCACTGGACCTTGCCCGAGATGTGGTTGGGCTGTCCCTCGCCGTCGGCGTCGAACACGATCGAGTTGACCGTCTTCATGAACTTCGCGTCGATCTCGGCCAGACCGTCCTTGATGGAGTTGTCCGTGAGGATCTTGCGGATGTCCTGCTTGGTGGTGCGGAGCTCGGCGATGTCCTTGCGGAAATCGGGCGTGAGCACGCGGGCGAACGGGATGATGTACCTCGAGCTCTGGATGTACTCGCCATCCGGAACCGTCTGCAGCGGGACCCACTTCGCGGCGGGCGAATCGGGCTCGCGCTCCCACACGACCGCCAGGTCCTGGACGATGTCGTAGCGGAGCATGTCGTCCGTCGCCTTCTCGGGCGGGAGGATCTTGAACGCGAAGGAATCTTCGCGGATCTGCATCCGGGTGTAGTTGGTGGCCGCAGCCTGGGCCTTCTTCACGAAAGCCTGGTCGTCGCCGCTGTTGAGCGACTCGAGGATCTGGGCGTTGATGATGTTGACGTTCTGGGTCTCCATGTTGAAGTCTCCTTTCATTCTAGGTTACTTGCCGCACTGGAAATCCAGGACGCGAATCATCGCACCGGTCATCAGGCCTTCAACTGCGACTGCGTCATTGGCCCAGCGGGTATATGGTACCGCCGTGACATAGCCTACGGTGTTGGTGTTATCGGCTCCGTTGGTCGTGATGATGCCGTCCTTGACCGTGACCGCGGCGCCGATCTCGTAGTCGGCCTTCTCGTCGAACATGTCGGTCTGCCAGACGTCTCCGTCGTCCATGTGGATGCCGGTGATGGACGGACCCTTGGGACCGACCTCGGGTGCCTTGCCGAACACGTCCTTGACGGCGCCATACGCGGTAGGCTCCGCCGGAGGAACGTTCGTCGGACCGGCGCCGAGGCCGAAGAACCCGGCCATGTTGGCGGTAAGATCCTTGTATCCCTGGAGAGCCAGGTAGAGCGGCTGCACGGAGGTATCCGTAGCGAGCTCGAACTGGTTGTTCTTGTTCACACGCACGACGCTTCCGCGCTCGATGGCCTTGTTGGCCTCGTCCGCGGCGACCACGCAGGTGCGGTCATGCTGGTCCTTATGAGGGAATCCACCCTTCTTTGGGCTGAGATGTGCCATGTTTGGTATCTCCTTTTCTTGTTAGTCGATTATGCCGTTGTCGGCATTGTTTCCATAGCTGCCGAACTCACGTTCCCAGGGATCCTGGGATGTGGTGGAAGCCGTTACGTTTGACCTTCCTCCGACCGACGGCGGCTGGATCGCCGCTGCCAGCTTTTCGACAAGGTCCCATGCCTTGGATGGGTCTTCTGCGACCTTCTCCACAAGCTTGTTAACATCGTTCTTCGAAACCAATCCATTCTCTGAAAGGGTCTGGATGGCCTCGGTTGCGCGCTTTACGAAGCCGGCCTTGGAAGCGGTAGCCTCCTTGGCCGACTTCTCAAGCTTCGCGAGTCTCTCAAGACGAGGCTGGACGACGCCGATATACTCGGCGACTTTCTCAGCGAGCGTATCGTAGTCCGTATCCATCGTTACTTGAGTCTTCTGAGAGCTTCGATCAGCTTTCCAGCGGTCTCCCTGGCTGCGGCCTTCTTGACGGAAGCAGCCTTTTCAGCCGGGTCAGCCGTGGCTTCTTCGGCACCAGCTCCGGCATCGGCTCCGGCCACGTCACCGGCAAGGGCCTCGGACGCCTCCGGGGAGTCGGATTGTTCGGAAATCGCCTGGACTAGCGCCTGGGCGTCTTCCTCGGACAGTTCTCCGGACTCGATCGCCTCGGTAATGGCCTCGGCAACGTCGTCCTCGGAAATGTCGTCAGGAGCGCCTTCGTCCTGGGCACCCTCGGACACGGCCTGCGTAATGGCAGCCGCGGTCTCCTGGTCAATCGTGCCTTCGGACGCGAGGTCCTGGACGGCTTCGACGATCTCGTCTGCAGAGAACTCGTCAAGGGCAGAAGCAGCCTCCTCCGGAGACAGCTCGCCACCGCCAACGTCGCCTCCCTCGCCTCCGGCAAGAGCGGCCTCGGCATCGGCAGCCCCCTGTGCTTCGGCTGCATCGCCAAGGGCCGCTTCGGCGTCTTGAGCGCCCTGGGCCTCCTGGAGATCGCCGATCATGGATTCGGCATCCTGCGCGCCCTTCTCGAACTCGTACTGCGCCTGCTCTTCGGCGGCCTGCTTCTCAAGAAGTTCGATGACCTCCTTCGCGAATTCCGCACCGGCCCTCTTCGTGAGGGCTTGCTGAACGGCGAACTGGCCTTCCTCGTCCGCAAGCGTAATCGCCGCGATCTTGGCCAGCATTCCCATGTCGACCGTGATCTTCTCCGGCTGTGCCGCAGGGGCCGCCTGCTTCTGTACCGCCTGCTTCTGCACCGGCTGCTTCTCCTCCTGTGCCTTGGCCGGAGCAGCAGCCTTCTTCTTGAGGATCATGTCAACAAGGCTGTTTCCGAGGCTGTCCAGGGCGGAGGCCTCCTTGGCATTGGCATCCGCCGTGTCAAGCGGCTTCTTGTCCGGAGTAAGGACGGACTCTTCGGCCGTGTACCCCTCGTCTACGACCGGTACGTCCGATCCGGGTTCCGCGCCATTGAGATTCCTGTTCTTCATGTTGTCGATGGTGTCGTCCTTGAGCGCGTCCGTCGGAGTCTTGGCGCCGGACGGAATGTCCTTGTCGTGCTCTGCACCGGGGAGGGAATCCACGTCCTGCCCGGTGATGTTCTCGGATTCGCGCTCTCCGGCCTCCTTAACGTAAGCCTTCACTTCGTCCATCCAATCTTTGATTGTGTCTGCCATGGTTTATCTCTTTTGTAGGTTGTTTATGGAAGCCAAGGCCTCCAGTTCTAGTTTGTTGCCACGCCGGCTGTTCACAACTGCGTCTATCGCAGACAATTGGTAAGACAAATAGGCCTCCGCCAGTTTTGTCGTAACACCGTCATTTACGCATTTATCCGAAATTGTGTCAAGGTTGTACTTGATATCTGACGGGCATATAGTTGCCGAAATGATCCTTTCAGGTATCGAACCGCCCTCCTTGGACATCAGTTCCGAGCATCGCCTCGACACGTACGTCCTGTCAAGATCGTCGAACGCGTCGTAGGTCGTATCGTTGCAAAGCTTCGACACGGACGAAGACTTGACAAGAGAAGAAAGTACGGCAGGAACGGCCTTTTCTACACGATCCATGTACGGTTTAACGACCTTTTCATAGTCGTCGCCGGTGGCATATTTGAAGAACGTAGGCACGTCCATAACTATTCCGGCCCGGGCCAAATCCGACATCGCGTTCTTGATCGGCTCCTCCCTTAGCCTGGACACCAGTTCGTCGGAAAGGTGGTCCGCCGCGATTTTCCTGAACTCGTACAGGTATCCGTCCCTCGCTGTAACTACAGAAGCGGATTTTGTCAACCACCCTACGAACTCGTCCTGCATGCCGGCTATGTCCCTGGCATACCCCAGCTTCCTTGATGCAGAATCGGATTCTACCGCGAAATCGTCAGGCGCCGTCACTCCCTCCAGCTCGGCGTACTTCACCGAATCCAAGTCCAGCGCCGAAGCCACCTTGAGATTCCATGCAATCCTGTCAGCCGGCCTTCCTACGAACGAAATGTCGAAGAACTTCGGCTGGTCGTTGAACGTTCCGACCTTGCGTCCGTCGTCCCAGAGCTCCCCGAGATGGTTGGCCACATGGTCGCACTCCGACGAATCGCCGGCGGATTTACGCAGGGAACCGCAGATGGAGCATCTGTCGTTGGGAACCGTGCATGCCATGCTAAACGGTATTTCGCCCTCCTTTTCGAGCCTTTCAAGCTCTGGAGCGGCCTTCTCCTTGTCCGCGTGTATGAACAGTTCGACCCGCCCCATCGGCTCGTTGTACGCCGCAGCCGCGATCTTCCCTATGCCCTGCGTCTTGGAGTCCTTGTTCCTGTGATGCCTATACACGCACCCGTCCATGAACGTTGGGTGGTACTCGATGCACGCCTTCTTGCTGAACAGATCGCCGTTCCTGTTCATGCCGTAGTGCTCCGCGTCGCCGAGCGCCACGACATGTATTCCAACGGACTTGTCGTCCGGCTTGAGCTCCTCGTACTCTTTTCCGAAAATGGTGGAAGCCTGCTTGTGCAGCTCCCCCTCCCTCGTTATTATCTCGGCACCGACTCCTATCGTCGGATCCCAAGACGACGAATGTATCAACTTAACCATGCTCATTCTAGTCAGCCCCGTTCAAAGCAGCCGAGCCAAGTCCGCTACCAAGGGAAATCGCGGCCAGCAACGCGATCTTCCTGGCATTTCTCCCCTTCCGTATCGCATCCATGTACTTCCTCGGATTTCCTCCGGTAATACCTGTGCCACCGGCCGGCCGAAGGCCTCTTATATACCTTCTAAATGCACGGTCCTTTCCGATCTGGGCACGCCTGGCTTTTTTACTGAACAGCATCTTTATGTCGTTCAAAATGCCAGATTTTGCCTTATCCCACTGTGCCGCCGTCTCCCTGATCCTGTCGACATCCGCCTGGCTCATGTTCCTGGTAGGATGGAGATCCCGCAGATAATTGGAGTCCTCCAATTTAAATACGTTTGGAACGCTAGACCTTATTGCGGCATCCCTGTTCTCAAGCACCTTTTTCTGTATCTGGTAATACAGGCTTCTGCCGGCGGCCGTCCCGGTTCCTGCGGCAGTAAGCCCGGCAGCGGTGCTCCATCCGAACTCCGGTACGTTCCGCTGGAAAAACCCGGGCTTGTCTACGAGCATGCCGAGGCGCCTGCCAAGCCTGCTCATGCCGAATCCGCCGACGCCGCCAAGGGCAGCACCGGTAAGAATGTTGGTCAGCAGCCTCGACTTCTTGTCCTCGTCTTCGTCCTCTGGCGTCAATTTGTCAGCGACGTACCCCGCTCCGCCGCCAAGGACGGTTCCGGCTATAGCCATTGCAAGATCCGATTTGGCATCGGATTTCTTGCACAGGGCCGGAGCCGCGAATTTATACAGGCTCATAGCCTGGTCTGAAACGCTAGAACTCATAGACTTCTTCCTTCACAAGGTTTGAATTTATCTTCCTAAGCCTGTCGACGGCCTTGGCGATACGTTTCACAATCTCGTCTGCCCAAGACCTGGCACACAGGGCAGGGTCGTCGAAATCTTCCTCCCCGAATTCGACAAGTATCGGCATGTCGCTCCTGATCTTTTTCTCCTGTTCCGGAAGCTCGAAGCAGCAATCGTCATCATTGCTTTCATCGCAGCCGCAGTCTCCGCTCTGCGACGTAAGCTCTACGATACCTGGATCCGTACCGTACCCGCTGTCCAGATCGTCCCGTACGATCATGCCAAGTTCCCTGTCCAGCCTGCCTTTTCTCCTGCCGTGCCGTTTGATGCACTTCGTGCAATGCTTGAGAAACTTTCCTCCGATCTGGATCGTAGGCTCCCCAAACCTGACGATCAGGTCGAGCTCGTGCCTGCTCCAGTCGTCGGTGGATATCACGACGCTGAGAACGGAATTTATCCTGTTCTGGTTTACCCTTACCTTCATGCCCTGGCCCCGATTTTTCCCTGGTTCTTGAGAAGCACGTTGTCGAGGTCGGCCCACTGTTTGGCGTCAAACGGCGACACCGCTACGGAATTGACGGACTGCCTAAGCACCGCCCTCACTATCTCCTTGTTCAAGGACGCCTGAGGAGCCACGTCGACGAGATTCTGGTACGCCGACGTTACGGCTTCCGGATCGGCTTCGGACAAAACAGGGTCATTGGCGTACAGATCGCTTATGATGCTGCTCCTGATCACGTTGTCGACGTAATTCTTGATCTTGGAGTCCTTCTTGTCGGACCCGCCGATGGCCTTGTCTATCTTCTCGGATGAAATTCCTCCGCCCTGTAGATAGTTCCATATCTCCTTGACTCCGGCAGGCGCTTCAGGGATTCCGGCCTTCAAACCTGCTTTTGTGGCCTTCCACGTACCTGAAACTCCTTTTCCAAGCCATGGATCGTCCTTGTCCTTTTTGGAGTCCTTGTCGTCATCTCCGCCGCCATTCGGCTGCGGAGGTGGCGGAAAAGGGGGATTCGGAGCGGCTGCCTCCTTCTCAACCCTGTGGTAGTCCGCTATAAGCCTTTTCGCCTCGGATTCCCTGGACGCGACCAATTCTACCAACGAATGAAGCTCGGCGACCTTCTTCAGGTCCGATTCGATCTGCTTGGCCATTTCGACTTCAACCCTGACGCCGGAATCGTCGAACACGTTGGACCTGTTGATCGCCTTGAGGTGCGGGCCGGCGGACTTTATCAGGTCTGGCCTTAGGACCTTGTCTATCTCCCTTACGGCCGACGGAAACTTCTTGGCGGCCGCGGCCTTGAAGATGGCGTACCTGGCCTCCGGTTCGTAGCCGGACGACAGCATGCGGGCAACCTTGTCAAGCCTGCTGGCTATGAGGGACTGTGACATGGCCTCGCGTTCCTCCGCGAAACGTCTGCGCCCTTCCAGTTCAGAAGCATACTTTACAACCCTGTCGACGACTTGTTTCCTCGTGAACCCGTCCGTGGCCTTGGGCCTCTTCTCCTCGGACGCCGCCTTCTCCATGTGGGCGGCCTTGCGGTAATCGGACTCGTCGAACCCGTACGCCGAGTAGTCGTACTCGGTATCGCCGAAGGACGCCTTCTTTTCGGTCCTGTCCTCGAAAAGCATGCGATGCACCTCGTTCTTGTCGGCTATGTCGCAATTGGACGTCCTGTCCTCCGCGTTCTTCTCGTAGTGGGCTATCACCCTGGCGGTGTTCATCGTCTCTACAAGCCTGTCGGTCTGGTCGACATTGAGATTGAAGTCCGCCGCAGCCTTGACGATGGACGAATTTATATCCATGCCAGAGTTGTAGTAGTCAACCGTCTTAGGAAGGATCTCGTCCCTCAGCTGTTCCTTGAATGACATTTCAAGTGTCTCCTTTTGAAACTGATTTTACAACATTTCTACCGCTTTCGTCCAACTCAACGGAAGCCACAGCCGACTCGGCCCTCAGCCTTGCGGCTGTTGCCTCCTCTCGCATCCTGGCCTCGTCGACCCCCTTCGCCGTAGCGTCTATGACGGTAGGCGACACAAGCCGCAGCATGTCCTGCATGGCTCTAACCATGCCTATGTCGGACTGGCCGGAATTCTTTCCGTCGGCTATTAGCTTCTGCTGGGCCGATATCGCCGAAAGAAGCTTTGCCATCGACTCATGCCCGACACGGTCCGCGAACATCGACATGAACAGCCTGGACTGTGCGAGCCTCCACATCTCGTCAAGGAGATACTCCTGCGATTTGTTCTTTATGCCGTGGGCATCCTTCCACAGCCATACGGACACGAGCGTGTCGTACCCCATCAAGGAGCCGATCATCTTCCACATCTGTTCGGGCGGCGTGTCCTGGTTGAATTCGCCTGACGGAAGCGCAAAATACTGTCGAAGCTGGCACGACCTCGACAGACGGCCTTCGGAATCCCTGATATTGAAATACAGCTTCTCGTACGCGATTATGGCGCCTATGTCCTGCCTGTCTCCAAGCAGATCCATGGAAATGGTGTCGTAGCTCGCTGCGGTGAGAAGCAGCGGCTCAAGCCTGAACCTTACATCGGATACGTTCGAACCCTGGAACCACAGGCTCGCAAGCCTTAGTTCAACCTGCTCCTTCGTGAGTATCGCGTTCCTCTTTATGGCGCGAAAATACGAAAGCTGCTTCTTTACCCACGGGTCGTTCCTGTACCTTGCGTATACCGGGTCTATCCTGTCGTTGGATTCTGTCAACGCGACGGCAAGCTCATTGCGCCAATCCGGGTCGTACTGGCCCGGATTGTCCATAGGCGTTACTATGACCGTATCGTTGATCCGCATGCATTACTGTCCGAATTGCCGTCTGGCGACAGGCGCCGAATACGGCGCATCCCATGGTTTTGCAGGGGCGGGCTCCGGCTTCGGAGCCGCCTTGTAGTCGGCGACGGCCTTCCTCGACTCGCGCATCCTCTGGTTCCAGAGAACGGCATTTGGATCAAGCTCCTTGCCATCCTTCCTGTAGAACTCGCCGGTTTCTCCGTTGAACAGGTGGTTGTAGAACATCGGAAGGCTTCTGCGCCCGTCCATCAGCTCCCTGTACATATCCCTCGGCGCGGCATTCGCAGCCGCCGGTGCCGACCGCCTCTTCAGGCCTCCGCCGTCGTAAAGGTAGAAGTCTCGTTCCTCGTTGGAAAGGCCGTTTCCATGTTCGTTGGCGGCAAGGGCCGTATCAATATGGCTGTTGAACTGGTCCAACCTCTCTCGAAGCTTAAGCCGCTCCTCCGGCGTGGCGGCTCCGGCCAGCTGGGCCTTCATCCAATTTTCGCCGGCGGACCTGAGCCCTTCAGCGTAACTGGCCCTCTCCTTACGTTCCCTCGCGTGGCTTCCGCTAAAAATGCTTCCGAGCGCCCTGGTCAGGAGCCATCCCTGCCTGTTGCCGTCTGCAAAACCGTCGTTAGGAAGATACCTTGTAATGTCGCCAAGATATTTGTTGTTCTTCGCGAAGTCGAGGGCCATGTTGCGCTGGCCATTCCTGAAGTCGTCGTCTATGGCTATCTTGCACAGCACGGACGCGTCGTCGATCGACGCCCCAAGCTCCGCGCACTTCGAGAAAAACCCGTTTACATACCCCTGTGTCATCGGTACCCCCTATTTAAAGAAAAGGTGTTCAACTATAGGCGCAACGACGACAGCAAGTATCGTAATGCCGCAAGTGATCCACACTGCGCTGTTCTTTTCCTTCGTCGCCATTGACGCCTTGATGCTCGCGATATCCGTCTTCATGTCGTCAAGTCCGCTTATCTTGTCTTTCACTTCCTTCAACTCCGTCCTGAAGTTTTCCATCTGGGCATGCATCGCGGCGAACTGCGTTATCAACGGTGGCGTGCCATTGCCGTGCATGACGGTCTTCTCGAGCTTGTCGACCCTGCCTACGAGGCTATCCAGCACGGCCTTGTCCTTCGCCAGATAGCCACGGACCTCCTCCCGGAACGCCTCCTGTTTCTCCTCTTCAGACATCTTATGCTCCAATCGTATCCACATCGGCGTCGGCGTCTCCGCCGCCAACGGCCTTGCGCTTCAAATCGAGGGTCAATTTGCCAAGTTGCTTGAAGCAGCTCCTGAGCGAATCCTCCATCTCGATGACGTCGTCGGTACCGTAGCGCTCTATGAAATCGTTGTGCTTCCAATAGTACAGGAACAGGACTCGGCCAAGACGGTCGACCGCCTGTATGAACTCCGGCAGGTACGAATCGATGACGGCTCCGGTATCATATACCTTCGCAAGCCCGCCTATCGCGGCCTTGTCGAAGACGTGCTTCTGACCGAGCTTCGCGGCCTCCTGTGCCAGCTGTCCGGCCTCCTCGTCGAAATCGGCCTCGCCGCCGGCGTCGCCGGACTCCTCCGACTGCCGCGAGATGTCGCCTCCTATGTTCTCTCCCTGGAAATTGTCCGGAGGAGGCAGCTCAACACCCGTAAACGGCATCTTGGACTCGTCGTAGTACGGAGATTCGTACACCGGGATTCCGGTGTACGGATCCGACTCCGGCGTCTGGCCGCCCGGCATGTTCGTGCCAACGCCTACAAACTGTCCAAGTTTGAGCAGACACACCGACTTGCGGTTGACCGAAGCCTCCTTCAAAAGCCTCTTGGCGTCATGCCCGTCTACCCCAAGCCTCGTAACAAGCATTATCGCAGCCTGCTTGTACCCGTACGGCCGCGTGAAATGACCGCCGTCGAACCTTACGAGAAACTCGCTTCCGGTATCCGACTGTATCTCCAGCTTCGCGGCGCCCTCCTTGCGGAGCTCCAGAGTAAGCGAGTCGATCGATCCGAGCCTGTACTCGACCTTGTCCCTCCGCTTCTTGTCTTCCGTGCTATCCGGGAATGGCGTCGTGTCGGAACCGAAATTTATGATCTCGCCGATCTGCAGCGCCTTCCAGTCGGACGGAAGCACAACGGTGCCTCCGACCTGTTTTGCGGATCCGGTGAAGTCGGCCAGCTCAATGGCGCTGATATAGCAGCTTCCGACGTTCTTCATGGACCCGTCCCTGTTATGGAACTCGTCCTTTGCCCAATAGTTGGTGAAATCGTCCTGCGGATCCGGCCTCCAATTGTCCTCCCCGTAGTACGAGAACGATCCGTTTATTACGGGGCGCTCGCCCTTGTCCCTCTTCAGGCTGGAAACGTGGTACTCCGGCATCGACGTACCGTTCTTGCTGATGAAGATGTAGTCTCCTCTAACCTCAACGTCCGGAATCTTCTTGGCGGCGTCCATAATGTCCTTTACGCCCCCAACGGCACCGCCTTCCGTGAAGATATCGCGGCTCTTCGCCGTGATCATCTGCCTGTTGTCCGGGAAATAGACCACCATGGACGAATTGGCGCCCCTGTGGAACACCCTGTCCATGTTCATGACGTACGCCTTGACGGTCTTTCCGCCGTTCACGAGAACGTTGTAGACACCGGGCTTGTCCGGGTTCTGGAAGTTCTTCTCGTAGTCCGTCTCGATGACGTCGGACTTCTGCTCCGGAGGACGGCTGTCGTGCACGATGAACCCGTCCTCAAGAACCTCCCTGGCCTCGTCCTCGTCCATGGCATCCGAAGTGATCCTGACTTTCGGGGCCTTCTCCGCGATCTCCTCGGCCTGCTTGCGAAGAAGATAGCAATCGCGGCCATGGTTCGGGTACGAATCGACGTGAAACGCAACCGGTCCTACGTAGAACTCCGCCGCGGCATTTGCCATTTTGACGTTGTTCAGAGACTTCAGAAGCGTTCTTTCTGCACGAGGGCCTCCCACCTTCAGGATGAAATCCCGAACCGGGGACGAAGCCGACTTCTTGAACGGGGTACGAACTCCACCCATCGCGCAGCAGGAACCAACGAACGACGCCTTGAACTCAGGATCGTTGTCGAACCTGTCCTGTATGTCCTTCCTTATTACGTCCCATGCCTCGGCGAACTTCCACGGCTTGTCGTCGGCAGACGCGTACTTTGCGCTGTACCTTGGACCCCCGAGCGGCCCTACCGTTGGCCTCTGAAGGAACTGGAAGTTCGGATTCTCGAACGTAGACTGGTCCCCGGCTATCTCCTGCGACTGCGCCGACGGGGCCTCGTTTCCAAGCTCCTTGGCCTTCCTGTTGATGATGTAGTTGATCCACTCCTCGGTAAGCGGCACGAACGAATTAGTCCTCTTGGACAGAATCGAATCTATGCCCTTGACCTGGCTGTTCATGAAGAACGCGGGGACGTAATAGTAATCCCCGTCGATCTTGAACCCGAAGATTCCAACGGCCCTCGTACCGTTCTCGGAGCGGTCTACGACCTCGAACCCCACGATGTACTGCATCAGGGCCGGGGCGCGATCCTGGATGAACTGGAACGCAAGATTCGAAAAATCCTGTGCGAACTGCACTTCGTCCGGCTGCTCCTGCGCCTTCTTCTGAAGCCAGGTGTCGACGCCGGAATCATGCGTAGCCAGCAGTGAATTGATATCGAGTTTAGCCATTACAGTCCACCCTTAGATTATTAAGCCTTGCCAACGGTTACGACCTGTCCCATCGGGTCGAGCCCCGCGTAGTCCCTGACCTTGTTGCTGAGATGGGCCGCTCCGAGGCCAGCTAGGGACCCGATACCGACCCCTGCGAGTGCTCCGGCTCCGCCCTTTGCGGTGCCACCGGCAACTCCACCGGCGTATGCGCCAAGAAGGGCGCCAAGGATCAGCTTGAGCTTCCTTCTCCTTGCGACGTAGTCTATGTCGGCCGACTCCTGGGCCAGTTTAAGCATGCGCTTGCATTCGGCTATGCGAACCGCATGCGCGATCTTGGTAAGATTTTCCTGTTTCATTATGCCATTCCCTTCAAAACTGCGTCGAGCTTCGCATCTACCTCGGTAAGTTTGGCCGGGTCTATCGCGGCTGGCTGGGCAGGAGCCGACGGAGCCTGTGCCACGCCGCTAGGCTGCTGGATGCCGAGAACGCTCTTGAACACCTCTGCAAACTGCTTGAACAGCTTGCTGAGCTGCGTAGGCGTTATCTTCATGTACGGCTCTCCGGACGGAGACACGTCGCCGCCGGCGGCAGGATCGTCCATCGGAGGTGGCGGCATTCCACCCATCGGGTCTCCTCCGGGAGGAGGCATTCCGCCCATGGCAGCCGGGTCTCCGGGAGGCATTCCACCCATGGCGGCTGGATCGCCAGGAGGCATTCCGCCCATTGCGGCCGGGTCTCCAGGGGGCATTCCACCCATGGCGGCGGGATCGCCTCCCGGGGGAGGACCGCCGGCACCGGGATCGCCGCCAGCCATCGACGGATCCATAGGAACGAACTGCGCCTGCTTCTTCAGAAGAAGCTGTAGCTGCTTGTATTTGTTGTAGTCGAACATGTGTTACCTCGTTATTGGAGCTACTTTGTCCTGTTGAAGCTGAACTCGGGCATCCAATTCCCGTAGCCATGAGCCTTGGCGCCAGTTGCCAGCATCGATCCCAGCAATCCGTATAATATCATCTTTCTCCTCTTTGCGGAAGACGAATCATCAGGGTTCTTCAAAAGCGTATTGTACAGAAGAGCGCCTCCGGCAGCTCCTATCAGACCCGGTACGGCACCGTTGTTCATCCAATCTGACTTGACGGACGAAACGGTCTTGTTGAACGCGCCCTTGGTCCTGTCCCATGCTTTAGAAGCGGCATTGGACACACCGTCAAAGAACCCGCCGGCTTCTGCAATTTTAGTATAGACGTATCTGGCGGCATCGTCCGTCATGCCGTACTCGGCGCATTTTGCAATAAATCCCTGTTCGTGTCTCGTCATTGGCGCTTGCCTCCTAAATTCCTAAGAACATCCATTATCTTGTCCCCAGTGCCCTTCGGCTGTCTAAGATTTTGAATCCCATTGGCCAATGCGGCAGATCCAATACCGGCGGCAGCTATTGCCGGCAACTTGTACTTCAAAGGAACTTTTCCAAGGTTCTTGAACACTCTGCGAAGCCGCTGTGCGTCGGACAAGATTGCGTCCCTTGTCGCGCCTACGACCTCTTTATTACGAGAAGAAAGTTCTTTAAGCGCACCAGATCTCAATGATAGCGCTTCTCTATTGGTAAGAGCGTTTCCAGTCGCATCAACGGACATCTGCTGTAAAGTTCTAGCATCTCTTATCAGCTGTCTTATTCTAGCTTTTCTTGAAAAAACAGCTCGTGGGTCAAATCCGTTTTTACCCCTGAGCAATTCGTCAAATCCAACAACGCGCCCTCTGTTTACGGCTGAATCTCTGAATTTTGAGTCAAGGAGCTCTCTGATGTCTTCCGTAAACTTGCGTCTTGCTGCGTCTCGTCCCTCTGCGCCCATTCGCATTGCACGGTCGAAAATGCTCTTTTCATCTGCAAGCGTACCTTGAGCAATGTGCATGCCCTTCAAATGATTGAAAGCGTCATCCACCGTTGCGCCGGGGTGGCTGCGCAGGAAATCTTCCACACGTCCGTAAACAGCCGCGGCAGCCGAATCGTATTCACGAATAGCTCCAAGACCCTTTTTCTTCGCAAATGCAATGTTGCCTGCGTTCAGGTTGGAATCCTGCATGAAGATTGACGGAGTCCGGATGCCAAGCATCTCCGTCGCGCTGGAGGAGCCGCCGTATGCAAGATTCAAGTCGGCCCCGTTGTACAGCTTCGATATCAGCTGCTTTGGGACATAGTTCGTAACGGTGACCTTCCCGCTGCGAACAGCCTCTTCAAGCTCAGGAGCGATGTTGCCGTACCACTTGTGTGCTCCGCCTACGCCGCCACCAGTTTGCGCGAGGATGTGGACGTTGTCCATTCCTTCGGTGGCCTTGAGGACTTCCTTGATCTTGTCAGGTGCAAGAGGACCGGCCGATCCTCCAGAAAGAAAGATAATCTTCTTTCCTGCAAGACTTTTCGGAACGCCTATCTTCCCGGCATCTTCTGTAGTGATGAACTTTTCTAGCACGCGCCGATCGAGCCTGTGCTTTATACTTGACAGGATGTTCGACCGGTTGACGATTCCGGTGTCCATCGAACTGGCAGGGATGTACTTCTGTACCTCTGGCGTGTAGTTTGCCGCGAATCCTGCATCACGACCGATGTTCCTGGCCTTTCCGAGACGCTCACCGCCAACAACCTGGTTCCAGTCGTTTTTAAGGCCCGGAATCTGGGAATACCGCATTCCACGTTCACCGGAAAAGATAAACCTGGACGGATCGCTCTTTGCCATTTCTCCGGACATCATCGGAAGACGTCCGGTGACTGCATCGGTTCCTAAAACCTTGAAGTTGTCGGAAAGCTCTCCAACACGGAACGTGTCGTACTTTCCTGCAACAAGTCCGGTCAGGACCTTCGCTTTCGCCTTCGGACCACCGGCAACGCGGGAAAACAACTCCTTCCACACGGAAACGGGAGCTCCGGCTATCTCTTTGACAGCAGGAGCCTTTCCTGACGCAACCGCATGCAGGGCCGCCTTGTCAGCCGCCGAAAACGCCCTGTGGTCGATCTTCAACGCGGCCTGGCCGTAGTCGGCCGGGTTGTTCACGCCGAGCGGATTGACAAAGACGCCGTTGATACCGTGCCTACGGGCCATGATGGCGTTGTTCGCGGCCATCCTGGCTTCCCCGGAACCACCCGAAGCGCCGGCTCCGATTCCGGCAAGGTACTGGACCCTGTAACGCGGATTCCGACGCAGAAGCGCAAGTTGCAATGCATCGGAATCAAGCGCCATCGAAGCAGCAGATGCTCCCCCGACAGCACTTGCTCCGTTGATAATGTTCCGTCTCTGCCTATCTGTCATTGCGAAACAAGAATGAAACTGCTACTTGCTTCTCTTCTTCTTGTCGTCTTCCTTGTCGCCTCTGTCTTTCTTCTTAGACGCGACAGCCGCAGTGCCGGCAGCAGCTCCGCCTATACCAAGAGCGGCAAGAAGCGACGCCTTAGCAGCCGGAGAAAGGGCGGACGTAGCCTGTCCTCCAGACAGAGCAGCAGCCGTACCTGCTCCTGCCGCTCCGGTAATCCCGAGCGTTGCCAGTATCCGGTCCCAGCGAAGCCCACCCTTTCCAAGCTTGGACACTTCGTTAAGACCGGAACCGCCAGACGACGCATAGTGCCCGCCCTTCCCGACTGCTGCCGGAACGGCCGTGACGCTATGGATCATCTTTCCCGGTTTGCGGTAAAATTTTCCAATGGCGCTCAGTACTCTTTCGAGTCCTGCCCTCTTCTGCATCTGCTCGAGTACGGCATTGCCGTCGACACCGTATTCGGCACACTTTTCGATGAACCCCTTTTCGTATCTGGTCATGTGTTTCTCCTTTGTCTGGCAATTCCAGTAGAGTTGCCGTTATTAAAGCATTTTCCAAAAAATAATGCAACAGACTAAAAGCTCGCAGCCACCGCATTTTTAAGCGCAAATGCTAGCATGGTCTTGTTCATACGGCCCAGCACTTCGCCCTAGTAATGAAACTCCTCGTTCTTATGTCCGGGAGACCCCCACTGTCCGAGCGTTACGCCCTTGGCTACGGCAGGATACGGATTGATCCCCTTCGAATTGGACGTCGCGCCACGCTGTACGTCCTCGACAAGACGCTTTCCGATGTACGTCGTTCCAAGCCTTCCCATCCAGTCGTCGGTCTGGCCGGTCGTGTATACGACAGACTGCATCTCGGGGCGGACGCCAACGGGCTTGTCGTTGTAGAGAACCGCCGGAACCTTGAACCTGTTCAGCTCGTCCGCGACCCGCTTGGTGATCCTGGTGCCTATCGTGTAGTGAAGGGCCGGCTGCTCCAGGTATTTCCCTATCGCCTTGCTGGGAGGGGCCTGCACCGAGTTCGTACGGGGCTTGTACCCCCACGCCCATCTGGCGTACGAGACGTTGTCCCCGGGCAGCATCTGGCCCTCGGCATCCTGGTCCTCCACGACGACGTTGTTTATCAGGGCTTTCGCAACGGCCTCCACGTTGCGCCTGTTCGTCTTGTACCCGGAATCCCTGTATGCCTTCGTGAACCTTTCCGTGAAATAACGGCGGCCTTCGCCGATCCCTTTCAGCCGGACCGCGTCGGCCGGGGAGACAACGCCATCGGACAACTGGTCCCCGGCCTCGACCTCCTGGCCTTCCTTGACGATGAGGCCGTATCCGGCCGGAACGTAATGCCTCTGGTCGTTCACGTAGACGTACTCGCCTCCCTGCGGCGCCTTCTCGATCTTCTCCACGCGACCGTCTATCTCCGACACGGTTGCCCTGTCCTTGTACACCTCCGGAACCGTGGCCATCCTCTTCAGCATGTCGAACCCGGAATACCCTACGCCTTGCTGCTTCTTGCCAGAATGCTTCATGTTGAGGCCGCCTTGGGCGATCCTTTCCGCCAATGCAGAAGCGGAATTCAATCCAAGATTGTATCCGATCTCCGGGAACTTTCCGTTCTCGCGTATTCCGGCGCAATGGGCGCACACGCCGTTCTTGGCGTTGCATGTGGTAGGAGACCTTACGGATATCATGTCCTGCCCGGACGACTTGAGATCCGCCAGAACCGACTTTGTTATGACCGTACCGGCATCGTACCCGCCGGCCGGCATGGCCAGAACCGCGCCTATGTTGTCGTTGTCGTCGGTCTTAACGGGAAGTCCGTTCGGAGTTCCGCAATCGTCCTCCGTGACCACCTGCTCTATGGCGGCCGAGTTGAACAGCTTGCCCAGCTCGCCGGCCCTTGCCGTCGCGAACTTGGTTGATATGATGGAGGCCCTCGCGCCGTAAAGGCTGGCCCAAAACTCCGCCGGAGACAGCCCGTCCGCATAACTGTGACGGATAAAAAGAGGTATGGTCCTGCCGGATGCGTCCTGGTAGACGCCCGGCGTATTGATCATGGCTGACAGCTGGTCCTTGTTGCCCCTCGCGTTCGACTTTACCTGGAGTGCGAAGCTGTTGTTCGCCTTCAGGGCCGCGTTGTACGCGTCCAGCTTCGTCTTGTCGTAGACCTTCCGGTACACGTCGGACAGCACTTCCTTCTTCTCGTCGTCCGTCAGCGTCTTGTCGCCGTAGATCCTGTTTTCGGCGTCGTCCAGGTTTTTATATATTGTCGACCTGTCGAACGGCGGCGCAACGTCGGAAAGACGGATCGTCGTGCCTTCCTCGAACGCCGCCTTGTTGCCGGCCCGCATCAGCTTTGACGCTATTTCGCCGTACTTGTCCGGATCGTGAGCTATGATGTCCGTCAACAGCGCGTCCAGCTCGTCCGCACCAAGCGTACGATTGTAGTCCCGGTACCTCTCCGGGAGTATCTCGTTTATTATGAGCTGTCCTACCGTTGTAGCCATTATTTTCGAAGTATCTCTATCGGGTCGTTTGGACCGATCTCACCCCTGGCATAGGCCGCCTTTGCCTCCGAGACCGTATTATACACCCGGACCGGCTTTTCCGTCATCGGCCTCGTCAAGGCATACAGGCCGAAAACCTGCTCCTTGCTCGGCGTGTGCCTTGGCGAACGAAGATCCGTCAACGACGTTAGGTTCTTGGACGGAAGCATCTTCTCGTACGCCTGCCTGACCGCCTTCTCCGACGACGGCACGTGCGCGTTCATCTGGTCTCCGTCGAAATCCGCGGTGAACGACTGCGTGATAAGCGGGCATACCTTGATCGTGCTTCCGTCCGTGAGGAATGGCCTGAACGCCGTGAAGTTGAACTTGTGCCACGTCGGCGCACGGTCAAGGATGACCGGGCGCTTCTCCATCTCCTTGACCAGAATGCTCCTGGCCGTGGCATCCCTGTCCGCGATCATCTTGGTCGATACGGACGCCGGATACCCGTTTCTTGACAGCTCGCGCATGATGTACGGCTTGTACATCGGCCATGCCATGTCCTCCGGTATGCCGCACTGGTCCATGTCCAGGTTCGGATCCGGCGTTATGACTCCGCGGGACACGCCTCCAACGGCCTTCGATATGACCTTGTTCTGGTACATGCCGAACTTTGGCCTGGACCCTATCACCTGCCTTATCGCGCCTTTGACGCCTTTCGCGGCGTTCTCCGGCGTTATCGGCTGTCCAAGCCCGTACGCGGCCTTCACCGACTCGTAGATGTTCAGCCTTTCGTCAGAAACGCCATCGTCGGACAGATCCTTCCTGAGCTCCCTGAAATGGTTCGCGTTCTCTATGATGTCCTTGTACAGCTTGTTCATGTCGGAAGTAAGGGCGACGTCGCCCATCTTCGACACGGGCCTGAACATCGGAGGTATGACCGGAACCTTCGATATCATCCAATCCTTGGGATGCAGCCCCTGGTTCTTCATCGCCGTCAAGTATCTATAAACCTTGACCGCATCGTCCCTCTTCTGGCCGCGGAACGTGGTTATGCCCCTCGACGCCTCCTCGATCCTCTTGTCGACGTCTATCTTGGACAGCGCGTCCTTCAAAGCCTGGCCGCCGGTCTTGCCGTCGAGCTTCTCACGACCGGACAGTATGTCCTCCATCCTTGACGTGGTCAGGCCGAGCACCCTCCTGACAGGCTCCTCCATTATCGGGTTCGGAACAGGTTCCGGAAGCTCTATCATGGACCATTGGTTTCCGGCCATACCGCCGGTCTTGCCAAGATCGAACAAGCCTCCCTTTACCGGCTCGAAGTCGGAATCAACCATGTCGGAGGACGATATGACACGTCCTCCGGCCATCTTCTCGACATCCTTGTCGGTCTGCGGCATTATCCGGGTTATCGACCCTTTTTCAGTGACATTTATGCCGCCAGCCCTCAACGTGTTCAGGAACTTGTTGTATATGAACGGCACATCGGGCTCCGGCGTCGGAAGCCCCAGCTGCAGCGCCCTCCAATAATCGTCGTTCCTGGTGCCGCGTATGATCTGGGTGTCTTTTATCACCTCCGGCACGTTGTGCGCAAGCATTCCCCACAAGTCCATGCCCGAGCTCTTCTTGGCGCCCTCAAAGCCTCCCTTCGCCGGCTGTTCGTCCTGCGTATAGGCGCCGTCTGCCCCTCGGGCCGACGCCTTCTTCTCGGACAGGTGGTGGAACGCATGCATGTAGATCCATCCGTCGCCGACGTTCTTGATTGTCTTCCCGGACACGGGATCGAACACGTCTGCTGACTCCTTGACACCGGCTTTGTCCATCTGCGCCTTCGTCCACCTGTACCACCCTTCCGGCGGAGGAAGCTGGGGGATCCGTATCTGCTTTCCGGTGGCCTTCGCCACCTTTCCGAGGGAAATCTCCATGAGCTGGTTTGGCGCCGTCCTCGACAGGAATCCCATCGGGTTGACGAGGACGTCGTACGGTTCGTTCGTGACGGCGTCCCTCGGCATCTTGTCCATCGGTATGATGGTGCCGACCACCCCCTTCAGACCGGAGAACGGAGACAGCTTGTCGCCCACCCTAACGGGGGGCTGCGCATGCACGTTCACCTTCGCTCCAGACGACGTCTTGACAGCGTCGACGACCGTGCCCTCGTAGTCATGCTCCCAGGTCTCCGACCTGTCGGTATAAGAATTGCGAAGCGCCTTGGACAGCTTTCCAAGCGCCTTGTCGGACGATGTGAGTACCTTTGGCCCGAGCGACAACACGATAGGATCGCCCCTGTGCAGCACGGTCCCCGGCTTGACGATTCCGTTTTCGTCCAAGGTTGCTATCTGGTCCTTGGTGAACTTTGACGGGAACGCTGATATGTACCTGTTCCTGCCGAGCTGCACTCCGTTCCTGGCCTCGTGGTCGAAACTGTACAGCCTGTCCGTGGCGAGCTTCTTCGCCGCGTCCTCGCTGATCGTCCACGCGTCCTCGTAGCTCATGCCGTTCCACGGAAGTATGGCGGCCCTGAGGTTTTGGCCCATATTCAGTGCCCCGGTCTTCGCGTCCGTGTAGTTGGAATGCGCTATCATGTCGCCGGGCTTCACGCTTTGCCCCTCCTTGACGGACGGGAAATAGCTTATTGCGGACAGCCTGTTGAACGGTACGTTCTTGGTAAGCTCGACCTTGACGGTCTTGCCGTCGTCGCCCTTGATCGTAACCGTATCGTCGTCAACCTTCGTGACAACTCCGGAAACGTCGGACTTTAGCGTACCGATTTTCCTGCCGTAGTATTCGGACCACGTCGTCTTTCCGTCAGGCATCAGCGAGTCGACCAACGGAACCTCTCCGTTCTTCTGCGGAAGGTACTGCGACCAGAACTTCGACCCGTAGAACTGCCTCGTGGACTGGACTCCGGTCGGCATGATGTTCATGTTCGTGTTCGAGGTTATCATATGGCCGTACGACGGAACGGTGTACCGCACCTCGCTTCGCTTCACCCTCTGCGGTATGCCGTCCTTCATCGCAATGACGTACGGCTTTGTCATGTCCTGCCCCGGAAAGGCCACAAGCCCGTCCGACGCAGTCGCTATGTCGACGTATGTAAGCTTCCCGGTTCTGTTGTCTATGAACTCGCCGTACAGCTTGTTGTCCTTGCCAAGGAACGTGTTGTAAGCGGCACGGACGTCTACACCCACTTTTTCCGACTCGGGACCCGAGTTCATGTCGACGAACCCCAAGTAGTCCCCCTGGACGTCGCGCGCCTCCATCGTGACCGCCTCCGGAGACCCTATGCCTCCCAGTCCGAACTTGGATATCCTGGACATCTGCTCCAACGTGGAAAGCGGGTTCGCCTCCTCGCCGGGCATGGCGAGCCCAGATCCGTTTATGATCGTATCGACCCACGGGTTAAGGGCGTTCCTCTGGATGGATTTAAGATTTCCGTTCCTCCTGGCCTTGTACAGAAGCGTATTGGCCAGGCGTCCGGCGTTCTTCTCGATGCGTTCCTTGAAATAGTCCTCGACGCCGTAGAACTTGGAAAACCTGGGGCTGTCCCTGTTGTCGGCCTTCTCATCGCCCCTGGAGACGTTCAGAAGCTTCTGCGAGGCCCTGAGGAGGAGCTCCGGCGTAACATGGTCGACGCCACGGAGGCCCATGGTCCTCTCGACGACCTCCGGATCCACCTCGTATCCGGCGATGGCGTCGCGAACGAACTGGATCTTGTCATCCTGCGTGGCGGCCGGATTCGACTTGTACCCGGCCATCCTGGAATAAAGCTTGTTCCACGCCTGAGGGTCCGCCTTTGCGGAGTTTGCCGCGGCAACGTCCGCGCCCCAGTATTTGACAATGCTCTTGTCGTCTACCCCAAGCCCGCGCAAAACCTGGTACAGCGGTATCTGCCCCTGTCCGGTCTGCAGCGACATGACGCCGGTCTCCGGGTTCAGCCCGAAATGGAACGCGTGCCCTGTGCCCGGCCTGATGTTGAACTGCGCCTCGTATTCGCCGTTGGACTTCCGCCTTGCATAGACGCCAGGACGAAGCCTTGACTGCGAAATGACCGTGTACTCGGACCCGTTGTTTATAATCGTTCCGCGGTCGGTCCAGTACGGAACCTGCATGACGGAATCCTTGCGCTGGTCCAGCACCTTCCCGGTCTTCTTGTCGGTGAGCCTCCAGGTGCCGACCAGGTTTGTCCTTAGATTCCTGTTCCTCAGGATGGCGTCCTTCTGCTGCTTCAGCGTGAACTCCTGCGGACCGTCGTATGCGATGTCCACAAGCTCCAGCCTGTAGTTGTCGTCCTCGACTGGAAAACGCTTCTGCATCGCGGAAAGAACATTGTCGTAAATGTTCCTTCTGGCCGATTTTGCATCGTCGAACGCCCTGAGACCGTCTGGAATCATTACATGTTCCTCTGGTAGGATCCCGTCTGGTAGTTCCAGCCATACCTAGGCATGGCCTCCATATACTGTCTTTTCTCGGCGTAGCTTCCTGGCGCGGCCTTTGCATCCGGGTTGAACTGCTGCTGCTGTCTATAATCGTACAGCTGGCCTCGGAGATAATTGCCGCGTTCGGCCGGAGAAAGCCTGTCCCAGTCGCTCCTGCCCATGTACGCCTCGAGATTGTTGAAATTGGCATCGTTGTACGCTGCCCGCATTCCCGCCCTGGTAAGGACCGTCTTGCCGACCGGAAGTCCCGTTGCGGCTTGAAGACCGAACCTGCCGGCCCCGTATACCGCCCTTCCGAACCGTGTCGCGTTCAATGCATTTTTGGCGGCGATCGCATTTTTTCCGACCCTGGTCGCCGCCAACGCGCCCTTGGTTCCGGCCAGCGCACTCCTTATCGCCGTTCCGCCTATTCCGAAAGACAGCAGATCGGCTATGCCGCTTCCTATGCCAAGGCCAAGATTGCCGAGGCCGGACCATATATGCCCGTTTGCAAGAGACTTTATGCCATCGCCTATAGACAACGCAGAACCGAGTATCGGGGTTGCGTACATTGCGGTCTGGCCGAGTGCGCCTCCAAGACTCTTTGCTGCCGGAAGAACGGTATCGGCCTCCTTTCGGAGACCGGCCGTCTTCACGATGTAAGAGTCTATCTTTCTTTCAAGCGCGCATGTATTCACCGTCAACCCCCGTTTTCAGAAAGATACTCGTTAAGGGCCTGCCGCATAAGATCCCCCCTCTGCTGCGGCGTCATGGAATTCCAGTCGCCATGGCCTTGCGCCGACTTCGCGTCATTGGTGATCTTTTCGAAGTTGTTCGGATCGACCTTTTCCGGAATTATATACGGCGATGCAATGGACGCGGCCATATCGGCAGCTATAAGCTTTCCGCTGTTCCTGGCGGCCCAGCCTATCGGCCCTCCCATGGTCCTCGCACGTTCAAACGGACGTACGACGCCGTTGAACACGCCGCCCGGGAAATGGCGGAGGAACGGCGTGAACAACGCCGCCCTGCCGAAGTTTACGGCGGCACTTCCGTAATTTCCCTCTCGAATGTTGTCTATGCCCTCCCCGACATCGCCGGCTATGAACACCGGATCGGCCATGGCCAGGGCCTTGGTACCATACCTCTTCAGCATGGACGCGGATGCAAGCGATCTGTTTCCGAACGCCTGCTGAACGTCCCTCAACGTCGAAAGGTTCCTCTCTGCTACGGCGCGATCAGCTCCAGAAAGGCCGCGTGCCCTGCGCTCTCCGGCCTCTATGGCCTTTTCGACCATGTCCTGGCGACTCCTGTTGAGGTACGCCGTTTCACCGCCCTTAAGTTCCTTCCTAAGGCCCTTCAGCTCTGAAAACCGGCCTTGATCCATCCTTGGGCCGGCGGACGCGAACTCGTGCTCAAGCTCCGCAAGCCTCCTGGATTTCATGGCAGCGTCGGCCCTGCTGGCCCTGAACTGGGACGCGAGCTCGGGACTTTCCCTCAGGGCCGCGCGTATCTTCGACGCATTGGCACTGGACCTCGACAGCCTTCCAGACCTCGAGAAGATCTTCAATATCCTTGAGCCAAGGGACGAAAATGGCAATGCTTCCTTATACATTTGCGGCCTCTAACGCCTTTGCCAGGCGATCCCTGTACTCTTCCGGTATGACGCCGTCCAGATCTTCGTCGAATTCCACAACAACCTTTTTGTCTTCCTGCGGCTTGCCCTTTCTCCTTGGCATATCTTCCTTGATCCGGTTTATGGCGTCTATGACTTCCTTGTTGGAATTGTCCTTCACCGTTTTCAGCCTGGAGGACAGGGCCAGCAGGTCGTTCAACGACGCCGTCTTCTGTACGCCGGAACCGGGAAACGCGGACCCGTCAAGCCTGGTCCAGCCGCCTTTGGAAAAATCGTATCTTGACAGCATGTCGTTTATCGCCTCCGGGCTTACGCCAAGTTCGCTAAGCATGCTGCCAGCTACCCTTTTCCTTCCGGATGCCGTGTTATTGGCGTACCACCCGACGATTCGCTTGACTAGAGGTCCTATCAACGGAATGGACGCAAGGGTGGAAAGAAACCCGCTGCCGTTGTGCAGGCCGGCTATCCGCTCGTCCGCCTTCATCCTGACGAGATCCCTGTTGCGCTCCTGCCCAAGAAGCTCGAACCATTCCTCCGGATTGTTGCGCGCGAGCTGCATGACATGCGACTTTACAGCGTCCTGGTACATCTCGGGGTTCTTCTGGTACGCGTGCAGGGACGGCCCGTACTTGAACAGGGTCGACATGGGCATCGAAAAATCGCTGTCGTCCCTCTTCAGGCCCTGTGTCTTCGCATATTGGTCCAGGATGTACTGCTTTCCGCCCTTCGCGTTCGCGATATCGTTCAGGAACCCGTAGTCTATGTCGCTACCGGCCATCTTGCTCATCGGAAGCGAGTCCGCTATGCAGTCGCGAAGTATTCCGACCGTGGCCAGCATCTGCTCCGGCTCGATTTCGCGTTCGAACGACCCGGACTTGAACAGGATCCTCGTCTTCTGCTCCGGCTCCTCCTCCTTCTTGGAGAAACGCTCCTCCAGCAGCTTCTTGACGATGTAGGCCGCGCCGCCCGTGGCCAGTATGTACGAGGCAAGGGCCGCACCGCCTATGTTCCTCGTCGTCCTTGAAATACCGCCAGGAAGGGACACTATGTCCGTGATTACGCCAGCGGACTTCTCGAACTCCTCCACCGAATCGTCCCCGAACATGAAAAGATCGGAAAACGCCTCCGCCGCCTTCAGCCTTCCGCCGCTGAGAAGCTGCACGTATTCGCGCTGCGCCGCGTCGACCTGCTTCTTCAGCCTCTTCTGCTCGAGTTTTTCGGCTATTTTCGATACGACGACGTACCCGGCGACACCGCCTCCGATGGCGGACAGTATGTTGCCCGCCTGGTCCATCGGGCCCGACAGGAACGCCCTTTTCTCGGAGCCCATCGTGGAGTCAAGGCTCGTGTACTGGCCGTTCGTCTTCCTGGGCTGCCCGAACACCGGCCAGATCTCGCCGTCGACGGAGGATTCAACCTTGCATACCTTGTCGTGGCTGTCGCAGGATTCCTGGCAGGATCCGTCCTCGGCCGTCTTCCTGTTCTTGCCGATCGTGAGAACGATCGTATTCGGACCGATCTTGTCCGATACGCGCTCCTCCTCCTTCTTCTTCTGCCTCCTGGCTTCCGCAACCTGCCTTATCAGCGCAACCAGGGCAGCCGCACCGGCGCCTACCGCAAACGCGTCGGCACCATGGTACAGCATGCTCCCCATGTTCTGGCCCTCTTTACGCATTGTCGCCATCCTTTCCATACGAATTAGGCACCTTGGTGGTCGTCGACTTCTCGTTCTTCCTGAAATAGAACCACTCCATGTACCTCTTCCATGTATCGCCCATTACCTGAAGGTCGTTCCTGCATATGACACACTGCGACGCCTGCACCTTCTTGAAAAGCTCCTGCATCAGCTTCATGTACTCGAGCCTGTCAGACGACGAGGACATGTCGAATATGGCCACCTTGTAGTCCGTGACCTCGATGGGATACTTGTCGTACTTGGCCATTTCGACGCCGCGTTCTATCTCGTTCATCGGCGGAAACATGCCCGCAACGCCGCCGGACGACATATCGTACCACGGCGGCATGGCGTTCTGGATCGGATTCGTCATCTTACTACCCCCATGGCCCTTGAACTCTCGGCGGCAACGTCGTTGAAATGGTCAAGCTGCGCCTTCAGCTTCCTGGTCTTCTCCGAATCCTCCTTCAACGACGAGCTCAACGCGTACCATACGGCGCCTATCGGAGCCCCTATGAAAACGGCCGTACGAAGCGCCGTTCCCAAAAGGGACAGCGGGCCGGAATCGGCGGCCTCCTTCTGGAAAGTCGTCGGCGTAAGCCCCTCGGCGGCCAGCTTCTTGATGCCTCCGAGCCTCATTGCCTCCAGCCGTTCGCTTGGAGTAAGGAATTCGTTGATTCTGTACATCAGTAACCTCTCAGTATCAGTCCGGGACCGACCTTCCTGTTGTACGGGTTCGGGTATCGGTCGTTGTACATCTTGTTCCCGTACATGGCGCCTCCGACGGTTGCAACGCCCCTCCAGAACGGATTCGCCCCCAGGTATTTGGCGGCCTGGTTGCCTATAATGCCGCCTCCAAGGACATAGGGTATCCTGGACGCCGGGGACTTTACGTCCAGGCCGGCGTTGTTTATCCTGTCGAACGCGGATCTCCGTATGTTCGGATTGGCGTTCAAGTTGGCGTTCCAACTATGCATGAAGTCCCCAACCGTCTGAACCGGTTGGAGACCCGCGATCTTCAGCAAGCCTGTAAAATCTCGTTTTCCTGTCATTAGTCGGTCTTTTTCAAAACTTCCCTGTCCTTGAGGTCCACGGCTATCCCAAGCCAGTGCTGCAGACCTACGTTGTCTACAAGATACCACTGTTTGGCCGGCGAAGTCAATTCGGGCACGACTACGGTCTCGCCCGGAGAAACCAGGTTTATCCGGTCCCCGACGACGAACACGGTTGACTCCGTCCTTCCTCGTCCAATGGACATGCACCCGGACGGAGCAAACGCCGCGGAAGCCGCAAGGACGGCGCATATGATGGACCGTCCCTTGGACGAAAGCTCCTTCTCAAGCCTGTCAAGCTGCTTTTTCAATATGGCCACGTCGGTTACCCTCCCTTCCTCCAATGCCAGAACCAACCTCTTCTTTGTGTCCTCTATCTGGGACATGATGCGGTCGACCCGGTCCCTCCTCCTGGTGAATATGCCGGATACGAACCTGAGCAGCTCGGTTAGAAATCCTATCAAAGACGACATCGAACACCTCCACACTAAATCCCGTACGAAGACGCGCCGTACGATCCGGTCATTCCCCTGAAGAAGCTCGCAAGGTCTTCGACGCCGGACCCGGACTGGTCCTTCGATTCCGACGGAAGCACGTCGGGGTATTCAACGCGCAGGCCATTGATCAGCTCCACCCGCTGGCTCAGCATCTCCTTTACCTTGGATACGGGGACTGACCCCTTGGATGCCAGGAACCCGGCGGCCTCCGCCATGGACTGGAACTCCGACTCCGAGCCGTCGGTATCGTACACGACGACCTTGGTGCCCGACGCAAGCTTGTCCAGCCCGTCCATCATGCGGCGGAAATCGAACGAAGCCTTCTTCATGTCGGAATGCTTCGTCCTGGCGAAATGCTCCGCATCCTCGTCCGATATATGCTCGGCGACCTGCCGTATCTTCTTCGGGGCGTGCTTGAGCTTTCCGCGCTTGTACGCGGTTACCATTCCGAAAAGGCGCTGCTGCGATGGTGACTTGGCCGGCATTTTGTACCTCTGTTCATGCGCATTATACACAATACGTCACGAAATGTCATTAGATTCGTCGTTGGAATCGCCGGCGCCGCCGTAAATCCTCGCCGCCCTGATCCGCTCGGCCATTCCCCGGTCCCCGGCAAGCCTTGCATAGTCCTCCGCCGCGGCAAGGTATCCTATTGCCTTGGCCTTGTTTGAATCGATGTCCATGCCGGCGCCGGACGCATTGTCCACCAGGGACAGCAGCAAGCCCTCGGCGTCCAGGTTGCAATCGCCGAACAGCTCTCCTATTGCGACGCGGCACATGTCCGACACCTCGGTGCATTTCAAAGCCTCGGCATGCTCCTTGGCGCACAGCAGGTTTCCAAGGCATAGAAGCTTCTCCGCCTGCCTGGATCTGTCCTCGTTGTATTCTACGAACTGCCTGTACGCGGCAGATATATGCTTAGCCAGGCAATTCCAGCATGCCAACGGGCTCTTCCCATCCCTAAGCTCGACTGGTATGTAGGCGACGTACCTCGGAGCCGGACCTGACGATCCGGCCTCTTCGGAAAACGCCTTCGCCATGCGGGCTTCGGCCGATTTCTTGGAACAATTGCAAGACATGTCTCTACAAACCAGTTGGAATTGCAACCTGCAGGGATACGAATCCGATCTTTCCTCCAGGAACGTTAACCCCTACACTTCCAGACCAGTCGTCGCTGGAGCTGCTGATGGTGTATGAACTTGTGACTTCATCGTCGATTCCCGCCTGAAGTCTTACCTGGTAATACCACTGCGGGTCATATTCATAATGCCCCGGCGTAGTCCTGGTCCTAGGTATCCAATGCCTATACCTCTCATAGTCTATGCTTTCAACGTTAAGCGATATGCTGCCAGGTTCGCTCGGCCTTATGGACGCAAAAGCGGAGGCTATGGCCGCGCATCCATGCTGCCTGGATCCGCAATATCCGTACGTAGAATTGTACTTTTGGTTGCAGGTATGCCATACGCCTCTCAAATCGGCGCCGCATACGGCTTCTGTCGAACCTGAGTCGGGCTCCGGGGCACTGATCACCTTTATAGCCCAGTCGTATGCATCGTTATAAAGGCCCTCGATGTTGCACTGGGAATCGGAACAAAGCTTCGTGCCGCTTGGAAAATTCGGGGTTGTGTACGGAGGCTTCGGACCGTTAAACCTCCTTCCGTATCTGCATTCGCAGCCGGAAAGGTCGGACGTACACGCCCACTCCTTGAAAGAATCGGAATTGGACGTAACCAACGGAGAGACGCTGGAATAGGCACCATTTATACCTACGCACGGAAACTCCAATACGATACCGGACAGCAACCGCGCCTTGCCCATGAAATTGGTAGGCCACCACTCGTAGTCGTTGTTGTCGACACTCTCCCAATCCCCGGAAGCGTCGCATTCTGGACAATATCCAGACTGGTCACGCGACACGGAATACCCTGAATTTTCGAAATTTAACGTCTTCTCTATTCCAGACGTTATTCCTAAGTCTATCGGAAGAAAATCCGATTCGGACGGAACCGTCTGGCAGCAGCATCCGGACGATTCGCACGGACTTATGATTTTTGTCCTCATCCTAGTGCGTAAACCTTCCCGGCATGAGCGCCGCGACGCTCTGGAACTGGGATGTTGTTCATGCTGAAAACTCCGGTGGCTTCACGCCGATTGCGGCTGCGGCTTTCACAAACGACGCATGCTCCTTCTTGAGGTCGAGACGGCCGTGTATCACAGACCACCCCGTCGGAAAGTGTATTCCGTGCTTGCCAGACGGGACATGCTGCGCGAACAAGCATCGAGACGCACGTCCGACCGGCCCCATCATCACGCCGAAGATGTAGTCAGCCTTCCCGTTTCGAGTCCACGCATCGCAGTAGTCGAACATCGCACGCCGTGACAAAAGAGCGTAGGCGTGCGACCCCATGAGAACCGAGCCATCCCACTCATCTTCAGATTGATCGTCGCACGGGAGCCAACCAAGCCGAAGCGCCACGTCGCCTCGATCCCTCGCAGCATCCAGTTCAGCCGGAAGGTCGGCCGCAGCACTATCACACGGAATCGCATCGTCCTCAAATACGAGAAGCGAGTCGAACCCGGCTGCAATGGCGTGGCGAACGAGTGCGTACTGTGCGATTGCATTTCCAAGCTGGCCGTACCTGTAAATGCCGTCAGATGTCATTCCAGAGTGGAGCGACAGCCCCTTCCATTCCCGCACGGCATCAGACGGCAGGCCGACCGCATCCCATGCCTTGCGGAACTGGGCAAGGCGGTCTGCATCGATTGACACGACGAATGCTGGTGGAAGGGCTCTCATTAGACTTGTGCGAGCACTAGGAATCCGTACGAATTGACGGACATCGAGTATTTAGTTCCGTTGATTACAATGTAGGATGCTTCGATAGTGTCTGTCGAGACTTGAACGGATGCGGAGATAGTGTTTGCCGAGACGTTGCTGGCCGAAACATCGTTATATGCGGAGAGGCTATCGCAAGTAACTGCGCCGACGCTTCCGCTCGCGTCCTCCTTGAGCACGCTGTCGCCGAACGTGACGTTCTTGAGTTGTGTAGACATTTTTGTCTCCTTTTGTTGTGTTGTTAGTTAGAGTTATTTGTCCTGGCCTACGATAAAGTCAGCTCCGCCTTCTTTTCCGTAAAGTTGTCCGTTCACCTTGTTGTATAGGAAGCCGGTATTTCCCTTGCGAACCGGGATCATATTGAACATCTGGGAAGTGTCGACGGTCAACTTGAACGAGAACAATCTAACCGGAAGAGAACAAACATGAAGTACTGAGCCGTCTTCTTCGCAGACGCAGAATAGACCAAAGTTTCTCATTCTGATTTTTTTTTCTGTACCGTATTTGGTCATGCCATTCCCGTCGAAATACGCAGTCGCTCGTGCGGTGTTAGCACCAAACGTATGCCTACTAGTATCCTCTGTTCCGAAATTGAAATAACTGGATGGCATTCCAACGCCAAACGCAGACGCACCTTGCTCGCTGGTCTGGCCGTTGATGCAAGCATAGAGATATGCTGACGCTGATCCGTAGCTATACGAGTATCCAAAACCTTCCAACTGAGTTGTAATGGAACCTCGCAGCGTGTCTAGGTATTGTACATCCAGAGTAAATGACATATGTTTACCTACACCAAAAACATTCACCGGAAGACGAAGATACGTGCCGGAGTTTGCGGATGTCTCTAGATACTCGACCTCCGCATCAAACAAAAAACTGTCCAGCATGCTGTGATGGGCCGCGATCACGATTCCGCTCCTTTCACGCCGACAAGCCAATGATTATCCGAAATCTCTGTGAACAGGACGACGTTGACACCTGCTCTGAGTTCGGAATTGAAATCCGAACCGATGTCGATTGTTTCCGTTGCCGGCAGCGTCAGTTCGTAAACAGAACCTGTCCCTGTCACGACGTACCGAACGATGAAGTCACGTGCATAACCATCTACTTTTGGCGGGAGCAATAGCTTTATAGAACGTCCTGCGCTACCTGTGTCTTTGGAAAAGCTGTTGATTGCCCTGTCTTCAATGTCTACAACATACCCGTTGTCGTACCGGACTGTTTGCGACACGAGCTTGTACCGAAGGTCGGCAATGTTCGCCTTCCCGGATATGTCGGGTATTTTCTGTACAACAGTCCTCTTCTTGAAGTGAGAGGCGTCCCACGCGCCAGCCGCATGAGCCGTCGTGCACTCGTAGAGCATTCCGAAGCGCATGCAGAGCGCGCCGACGGCGTAGGCGGTCGTCTCGGAGAACGGAGCGGCAATCGCGTCTTGAAACGCGAGCGACCGCGTCCAAGACAGGTTCAGCGCCGCGTCGATTGCTTCCTGGATCGTGGCCGTTGTCGGAAGGCCAAGCTCGTTTCTGATATCGTCTGGCGTGAGGTTGTCCGACATCGTCAGCCCAACGGCTTCCGCAAGGTCGTCCCAGTCCTCGATTGGGCCATCATAACCGCCGCCATGCGTGACTTCAACCGTTCCGTCGTTCGTTGCCACGGCGGTTGTGTCCCCGTCCTGCGACACGAGATGGTCGAATGAATCCGGGATCTGGTCGGTGGTAGCAAGGACCTTCGTATCGTCCCTGGACACCGATATCGAGCCTACAAGAGTAACAGTAGACGTATCAATCGCCACGGACGGAGAATCGGAATCGAAATTCTCAATGGCAAATCCTACACTGGCCTGGCTTCCTGCGCCGTCTGACACCATCACAAAGTGCGTCCCGTCTAAAATAACATAGTTGAACGTGTAGCCATACTTCACGACCTCCCAGTTGTACGTATTAACCCTGACGGCATCGTTCTCGAAGTCGACGACAGAGTCTTCTGAGAACGAAACGGCATACGATGTTACGGTATTTGTCAAAGACGTACCGGACGCGAAAGTTACAATCGGTCTGGATAGCGGGTTATCAGGGATGACGACGCCACCGCCTCCCTTGGTGATGACCTTAAAGTCCTCGTTCTGCGCAAGCTTGATGTTCATTCGTCGCTGCCCTCCTCTCGGCCTGGGCGCATTGGCGGCTCTGGCCTAGCCTTCGGGTCCTTCATTCCGATGGACTCCCAGAACGCGGCACGCTCCTCGGCGGTGAACTCGCGCTCATCGTAGTTGTCGATAGAGTCGCCGACGCCGAGGTCGACGCCGTCGCCCAGGACAACGTTGTCCGACTTGCGGACGAACATCCTGCCGTCGTCGGCCAGGTAAAGATTCGTTCCCTCTTCGTGCTTCATCGCGTCTCCCTAGACTGAGATTGTTTCGGAGTTCGCCGGCCTGTACTCCGTCCTGAACGTCTGTCCGACCCTGGAGTCCGAGATCGTCTTGTCCGAGACCCCGCTGCATACGACGACGTTCTGGAAGTACGCCGAGGAGGTCGTCGTTCCGGTTGGGTTCAGATACACGTTTTTGACACCAGGCTCCATCTTGATCCACCTACAGTACGACTTTGTAGCGGATGATGTTCCGAACGCGTTGGAGGAGCATTCGCCCATGAACGTGTTGGCGTAACAGCTGCTGCCGAATGTGTTGGAGTAACAGCTGCTGCCGAACGTGTTGTAGTTGCAGTCGCTGCCGAACGTGTTGGAGGAGCAGTAGCTCCCGAACGTGTTGGAGGAGCAGTAGCCCCCGAACGTGTTGTAGTTGCAGCCGCTCCCGAACGTGTTGGAGGAGCAGTTGTTATCGAACGTGTTGGAGGAGCAGTCGCTGCCGAACGTGTTGGAGTAGCATTCGCTGCCGAACGTGTTGGATAAGCAGTTGTTATCGAACGTGTTGGAGTAGCATTCGCTGCCGAACGTGTTGGATGAGCAGCTGCCGCCTAACGTGTTGGATGAGCAGTTGCTACCGAACGTGTTGGATGAGCAGATGCCGCCTAACGTGTTGGATGAGCAGTCGCTTCCGAACGTGTTGTAGGAGCAGTTGCCGCCTAACGTGTTGGAGTAACAATTGATCTCGAACGTGTTATAGGAGCAGGAGCTATCGAACGTGCTGTAGGAGCAGGAGCCCCCGAACGTGTTTGAGGAGCAGGAGCTCCCGAACGTGTTGTAGTTGCAATAGCTACCGAACGTGTTGGAGGAGCAGTTGCTACCGAACGTGTTGTAGTTGCAATAGCTACCGAACGTGTTGGAGGAGCAGTCGCTGCCGAACGTGTTGGAGTAGCAGTCGCTGCCGAACGTGTTGGAGTAGCAGTTGTTATCGAACGTGTTGGAGTTGCAGCCGCTCCCGATAAACACTATGCCGTTCAACTTCGGCTTAACAGAATAGTGCCAAGGTCCAATCTTGTTTCCGTACACAGTACTCGATGCGGTCAACGACATGTCGACCGCATTGCCGGACACGATGTCGGAAAACGTGTAGTGCCACTGGCTCGTTGATGCGTCGACGATCAGCACCGTGCCGTTGACCGATATGTTCGAGCCCTTGTAGGCGAAGCATTTACCTGTTTCCGAATACGAGAACGAACTTACGAGCGATGAAACGTCACTTATCTTCGTGCTCGTGACATTTGTTATGGCCCATCGCTTGAACTGGATCCCCTTGAAGTCGTACGGGCAATCGTTGCCGAACTCGTCTATCAGCCTGTAGACGACGCCTTTTCCGTTCGTGGAATCCGCCCATGCGAACCTGTTCGTGTCGTTGTCCAGGCAATACTTCAGCTCCCAAGCCTCGAGATTGCAGCCGTCGAAGTACGTGTCTCCGGCATGCCGAATCGCATACGCGTTCTCGTTGAGCTTGTTGGTCGAGTCGGCTCTGACGATGATGTCGAAAGGATGGTTTGCAGACTGTGTGTCTGCCTGAACGGTTGTGGCCACATAGTCCGTAATTCGATACTGCTGCCCAGGAACTAGCGTCCCACCGTCGCGCAACGCCTTTAGCTCAGACCAGGTCTTCTCGACGACCGCCTGTACAAACGACTTGTCGAGGTTCGCAGACGGAATCTTCCCGTTTCCGTCCACGATTACCGTATCTCTGTACCTGAACGTATTAGACGTGTTAAGGTTCCCAAGCGTGCTCTCGCCAAGCTGAATGCTGTTCGTACCGGCTGTATCAACGCCGGCCCTCTTACCTATCGCGATAGACCCAGCCGCAAGCGACTTGGCGAATGTTCCAATAGCTATAGAACTCTCGCCACCGGAGTTTGTTGTATTGCTGTTGTCACCCGCGGAAATCGCTATGGACTTAATCCCGGCGGCCCGGGCTTTGTTGCCTATGCCTACAGAAAACGGGGAATTCGCCGTGGCATCATTTCCGGCCGCAATTGAGCTACCGCTCTTCCATCGGTTGAACTCGGCCTCCGAGGTGATGTACCCGGCGTCGTTCGTGAACGCGGACACGTTCGTAGGAACCGTCGGAATGTCGCTCTTGAGCGCGTAGTCACCGGCAGGCTGAAGCGGTTTGTCCGACTGCGAACCAAGTTTGTATGAAGAGCTAAGTTTAGTTCTAGTGGCTGAAAATTCAACGCCAGGAGCGCTGTCCATGCCCTGTGCGACTATGGAAGTTCGTGTATCCGTTGGATAATAGAACTCCGCCAATGAGACACTGGGGGCGGATGAAGGATAGAACTGATAAAAAGTTTTACCAGTCGGGTCAGTTGTAAATCTAACCTTCGCCTCAGTTGTTACCTCGCCATTTGCCCTGACAATCCACTCACTGAATTCAGCTATCTCCGTCAGCGTCGCATCGGCCTTGGTGGCTAGGTTGTCCAGGACCGTCTGATCGATCTTGGCGGCGGTGACGGCGCCGTCTGGAATCGATATCTTCGCGTCGTCGTCGATTGAGATCCCCTGCCCTGGCGTGAGCTTCTTCTGGTACGCGGCCTGCGCCTCATCCTTCGTGAGGTACATGTCCATGGACGGGCCTAGCGGATCCCATACGGGGTCGTCGTTGCTGGTGTGGCCGGCGCATGCCACGTTCATGCCGTCCTCGACGACATTGTACACGTCGCCGACTTCGACTCCGTCCTTCGGCAGGTCTTCGTACGTAGGTACGGACCCCTTCCACCTGAGTACCTTCCCGAGCCCTGACAGGGCCTCGTCTATCGCGGACCTTATGCCGTCCGACGTAACCGGGTTCGACGACCCGGAGACGGGCTCATCGTCGAACGTAAGCAGGTCCTGCTTGGCGGACAGCAGCCCGTCGATCTCCTCGATCGAGTAGATCTTCTTTGCAAAGTCGACGAGTCCGAGCTTCTTGGGCATCTATGGCCTCCTACTTGTCAAGGAACAGGAGATTGGACCTCTTAGATCCGCTCTTGTTCATCACGAAGAACAGGACCTTCTTGGCCCTGTCGAACCTGGCGCCGTCCCATCCCTTGTAGCCGTCGTGTATGTTGTCGAACTCGCGGCGCACCCTGTCGACGGAGCCCCATTCCCAGAATCCGCCGTACCACTCGCCGGACTCCTCGAAGAAGATGCAGTTCCTGGCGTAGGCCTTGTCGTGGGTGTAGCCCCACATCCCGCCTTGCCCGTTGAACGTTATTGCCTTGTTTGACACCGATCCGGAAACGAGCTTGTACCCGCCGTCCGACGTGTCCTCTTTGGCGGCCGACCCGTTGCATCCGCCGTACTTCCATTGCAGCCTGGAATAGTCAAACGGCTCCTCCTGTTCGATGTCCAGCCAGCGAAGTATCTTCTTCCAAAGCTTCTTAAGGAACTTCTCCATGTATGCCTCCTTGCCGCACGGGGCCGCGGCATGCGCCGCCGTACTGCCGTGCTGCACGACAGTATACTATTTGGCGGGCCTCTTTGCAACGGTCGGTATGCGTATGCTCTGGCCGGGTCGTATCGCCAGTGCCGACGGCATCCCGTTCTCCGCCATGACGTCGTCCATGGACACGTTGTACTTCCTGGCTATCCCGGAGAGGACCTCCCCGGGCCTTACCGTGTGCCTCCTGGTCGTGAGCCAGTCCTTGAAGATCTCGGACGCCCTTTGCAGGTTCGGATCACCCGACTCGGCCAGCTTCATAAGTCCAGAAGCCAGTTGTTCGGGAATGCCGAACGACTGGCATCTGGACATGAATCCGGACTCGTACGGAGTCATGCTAGTAGGCTGTCCCCGCCGGAGGCGTTATCCTGGCCGGGGCTTCCGTTTTCGTTCCAACCGGAAGCGCAGGTTTTCCGTTTCCGGCGAGCTGGCTGGCCTCAGGCGCACCGGAAAGCTTTCCTCCGGCGTACCCCCCGACGCCACCCACAATACGTCCGAGCCCGCCGCCTAGAAGTGCGCCTCCAATAGCGCCAACCGGCCCAAGCACGGCCCCGCCAAGCGCCCCCGTGGCCGCTCCGATCCCGGTACCCCACTTGCGGCCCGTGCTCTTGTAGCTCTCCATCGACCTGTTTGGATCTTTCCTGTTAAACAGGTGGGAAATAAGGCCATATGCGCCTATGCTGCCAAGTCCCCCAAGCAGAAATCGGCCTAAGCCGGCCTGTTTCCTCATCAGCTGGACGGCCGTGTCTTCATCGACGCCGTACTCGGCGCACTTCGTGAGAAATCCATGTTCGTATGGTGTCATTTTGTCTCCTTTTTACAGTAAAGCAAGAATCGATTTTATGTTTTTTGTCCTTGCTTCGTTAGACTTCTGTTTTTTCTGAATACTGTTTCCATATCCGTTCGCAATTGACCCGGTAAGGATCGTGGGCAGCGAAAAATACGAAACGGCATTGGACTGCACCTGGTTTCTATACGTGTCCAGCGCAGCCTCCCTGATTGGATTTCCCTTGCCCAACCCGGCGTTGTCCCATGCCCTGCTCTCCATCCTCACCAAATGGGAATCGTCTGGATGTGCTATGTACCTGAGCACCTGCTTCAGGTCCCTTGGTTTCGACAGCAACGACTTGATTACGACGTTCCGCCCATGCCTGGCCACGTCCTCGGCGTGTCCGAGCTCGTGCATGAGCACATAGGGGTTCAGCTCCCCCTTGTTGCCGAGCGAAACGTACGACATGGCCGGATTGTAATGCGGTCCGTTGAAAACGGGGGACATGATGACCTTGAGCCTGTCGGCCAGCGACGAATTGGACAATATATGTTTTCTTATGATATTGCCGTCCTGGTACACCGGAACGGGCCCGCCGAGCCCGTAATTTCCTCCGATCCCCTTGTAGACGGAATCCGCCCATTCGTATTTCGGAAGTGACTTTCCCGTCTCCGCCATGTGCCTTGCAACGGCCGCGTCGACCTCGGCCCTGCTTCCGAGCATCCCGGCGCTGATGAGCTTCCTCAACCTACGTGCGCGGACGGCTCCACGCAGCGAAAATATAATCGGAGCGGAAACACCGGCCGCCACCAGTGACCGGCCGATGCTCTTCGCCACATTCGAATTGGTCCTATCTCCTGCCATTGGCATTTCTTCTATACCGATCCGGCAATGCGTTCCACTTCCGGAGCCATACTCTTCGTACGTCTCAGAAAATGGTCTCCCAGGACGCCTACGCCGAATCCGGCCCCTATGAACGACGGAACCCTAAGCATCCCGGCCACGTTCGACAGCATGTTCTTTACGCCGGGCTTGGTCGCCTCGCCGCCAAGCCTGGTGACGAACGGCATTATCCTCTGCCCGAACGGCGAACCGACAAACTTGGTGAAAGCCTGCAGGAACCCCGCCTCCTTGGCGAGGCCGGACGGGTCTACGCCGGCTTCCGCGCATTTGCACAGGAAGCCGGCGATGTATGCGTCGCACGGATCGGCCTTCATGGCTATCTCTGCCCTATGGCCACCGTGTCAAGGGAAGGATCCTTGCCCTCCCACATCCTGAGCCTTGCGTTGGCGTCGGCGGTAGCGCCTCCGATAAGCGCGCCTCCGCCGAGACCATAGCCAAGGCCCTTCAACGCCGCTCCTCGCATCATCTTGCCGCCGTATCCGGCAAGACGCGCCATATGCTTTCCGTTCCCCGCATGGCGCATCATCATGGATGCGAGCCTTGCTCCCTTGCCTCTCGAGAAGAGCGCAAGGGCCACCGCGGCAGGAACGCCCAGCAGCGCGCCCTTCAATGCGCCGCTTCCTGCGCCCTTGAGATCGTTCACGATCAGGCGCCGCCTCGTGTAGTCGGTATTGTTGTCGAAGTACCGCTGGTTCCTGTCCATGTTGTTCGTATTTCCGGAAGCGGCCATGGACGCCGGAAGGTCGGGCATCTTTCCGCCGACCACGTCCGTGTTGAACGCACGGCTCCCAAGGTATCCGAGGCCAAGCCCTCCGGCCAGCATGGCCGGGATCTTCCAGTTGAGCGCCTTCTTCTCCAGAAGCTTGCTTCCATCTACGCCGTGCTCGGCGCACTTGGTGAGAAATCCGTTGCTGTACCTGTCCTGAACGGTCATTTTGTGTACCTCCGTTGTTATTGTATGTAACGTCTTCCGCCCGGCGTGGCGAACGGGTTGCCGGAAGGCTGCTGAGGCGCCGGCGGCTGAAACTGCTGTCCTCGCATCTGATCTCCGGCCGACGTTCCACGGATAGGCTGCTGCGGCTGCTGAACCTGGTTGGTGTTCACTACGCCACTTTGTCCACGAACGGGCTGCACGTTCGGATTCCAGTTCGGGGCCGTATACTTGGCAGCCTCGGTCGTCTGCCACTGGGTGTTTCCACGGGCGAACCTCTGGTTCGGATCCACGTCCTGGATGCCCTTGACGGTCTCGACCCTGCCGCCGGTATTGAGCCTGTTCACGCCAAGCGTACGGGCGTTCGCGCGATTCTTCTCCTCCTGCATCCTCTGCATGACTTCCTGCGCGTTCTCGTCGATGCTTCGGCCATACTCCTCCTCCTGCCAGTCCTTGGAGTGGAAGTTCCTGTTGAACCACCTGCCGAGAGCGGTACCGGCCTTTCCGGAATCCTTCCTGGCCATGAGCTGCTCGAACCTGGCCCTGTCGCCTTCGCTCATGTTCTGGGTATACTGGCCCATGATGTCCTTCTGCGTACCGGTGATGGACTCGTTCCTATGGCCGTCCGAATCCCAGAAATACGCCCTCTTCATTAGAAAATGCGCAACTTCCTCCGGAATGCCGGATTCGGCGCACTTGGTGAGAAATCCCTGTTCGTATGGTGTCATTTTTGTCTCCTTTTTCTACGAAATCCCAAATCTAGCCTTCGCCTCTTCCCAATCGCTGTCCGATTTGTTCGCGAAACACCAGGTATCGTCCACTATCCTGGACATGAACGCCACCGGTTCTCCCCTGTTGCTGCGAATGACCACGGTCCTTGCCTTGTTCGTGTCAAGCAACGGCCTGTCGAACACGTTGTCCGACAGGACCGTAACATTGCCACGGGCGTAGTCTGAACTTTGCTCCGACATTAATTAACACCCGGTGTCCTCAGGCTCTGCTGCAGCTTCTTGCGCCTGAGCGCCTCGACCTTATTGACCGCAGCCTCGAGATTAGGATCATTTCCTGGCTGCCCGGGCATTACCAGGCCAGACCTATGAATTACGGTTCGCTGGGCGGTCCTCGGTGCAGGGCTTGTAACGGTCCTTGGAGCCGGGCTTGTAACGGTCCTTGGAGCCGGGCTTGTAACGGTTCTTGGTGCAGGGCTTGTAACGGTCCTGGGCGCAGCGGGCCTTGGCTGTTGAGCCGGCCTCGCCGGATATGGCCTAGGCTGCGGAGCTGGCCTTGGTTGCGGAGCCGGTCTAGCCGGGGCTGGCCTCGGCTGTGGAGCCGGTCTAGCCGGGGCTGGCCTCGGCTGTGGAGCCGGTCTAGCCGGGGCTGGCCTCGGCTGTGGAGCCGGTTGTGGCGTAGGTTGAGAGCCACTTGCAGAACCGGTCGGAACGCCTGGAGCCGGCAGATCGTCGCCAGGATGCCAGTTCGGATCCATCAGCCTTGCCTTGTTCTGCTGCCATTGGTCATGGGTCATTGACTGGCCGCCTATCTGCAGGTCGGACATCTTCAAAAGACCGAAAGCCACTTCCGGGTGAATCCCGAATGCGGCGCACTTGGTTAGAAATCCCTGTTCGTATGGTGTCATCTGAAGATTTTTCCTCCGAATCCCTTCCCGAATTGTGTCTTTATCGGCGTGTTCGGTTCGCCACGCATTTTTTTATCAAGCTTCGACCACACCTCGGAATAGGTACGGCCTTTGCCATAGGATTGTATCAGCTTGTTCGTAAAAATTCCACCTGTCCCTGCTCCGTACGAGTATTCATTCTCCTGCGACGCCGACCAGCACAGCAGCCTCGGACCCGCCTTTTCGTACCTGTCCAGCGCCTGTTCGACGTACCTGCTCTTCTCGTAGTCCGGAAGCGACATGGCATCGGATTTTGCCCTTGAAAGGTCCAAATCCCTGTCGAATTCGTACTTGTGTAGGAACCTACGAAACGTAAACGGGTACGGCCCCGTCTTCATGTCTATGGACTCCTTGCGGTCTATCGCACGGTACATCGTACCGGAATGGCAGCAATCGAATATGCACATCACCCTGCCCTTCGACTTGCATATTATGGACCATATCCGGTCGTCCAGAATCATTCTGTCGTACGGGCAAAGATATTCGTTCCTCCCGTCCGTCTCCCCGAACCTGTTCTTGGATTCGTTCTCGTCCCTTCCACCATGACCGGAGTAATAGAATATGCACAGGTCGTGCCCAACGGCCGCTTCCAACGCCGAAACGACGTTTGCCGCGGTGGCCTGCTGGTTCAGAAGCAACGTTAGGCCGCCGGACGCGTATTGCTTCAACAGCGAAGCCATGTTGGACGCGTCAATGCCCGCGCCGGGGCAGTTTCCGGCGAACCTGGACTTCTCGAGGCCGACGCATACCACCGCCGTGTCCTTCGACTCCTCGGACCTGTCCGAAAGCTTCGACTTTATCCTGCCCCAGTTCGCAAAAAGGGTGAATCCCGCTACCGCGAGCCCCGAGGCTCCGAAAAGAATCTCGCCAAGCATGCGCAAACCTCCGTTCTCAAAGGATGAAAAACAGCCAAGACAGCATAAGAAATCCCTCCAGCCACAAAATGGACCTCATCATCGACTCGACGACGAAGTCGTACCAGTCGTACCGGACGCCCGGTTTCCTGGGAGGATCCCTGGAAACGGCCAGTACGACGAACGACGCCGCCATCACCGACGCGGATACGGACAGCCCTCCGTAAAGCAAATACCGTATGAAATCCTGTATTGACATTAACCGCCCTGCTGCATCTGCTGGATCATCATTTGCTGTCCTTGCGACGACAGCTGCTGCCTCTGGTCTTGAAGCTGCCCCTTCACCATGGCCCACAGCGTCGGGTTGGTCTGCTTGATTGACGCGAGGGTCTGCCTTGTATGGGCCGGATTGTTCTCGGCGATCAGCTGCTGCGCGATCTGCTCGGCCTGCTGCGCAACGTCGCCGGGGGTGGCGCCTACCTGGCCGCCGGGACCGTTCATGCCGCTCCCGCCTCCTCCGCCACCGCCTCCGCCGCCTCCCATGGCGCCGTTGGCCTGCTGGGCCTGGGCGTCCGCCATGGCCTTCTCCTGCATCTTCTGGACGTCCTGCTGCTCCTTGATGATCCTGCGCTGCTCGTCGAGGTAGTCGATGCCGATCGTCCTGTACGCGGTCTGCTTCGAGATGTCCTGCCCTGCGGCGGCCTGCATCTGGATGCCCTTCTTCTCGAGGTCGTCGGCGAGCGTGATCGGGGTAAGATGGACTTCGACCGGATCCCACTGCATGTAGTTGGAGATCTCGTCGGTGATCCACTGCAGGATGTTGTTTATGCCGGAAACGAACGGGTTCCATTCGCGTTCGAACAGCCTGAGCGCAACCGGCGCGGCCTGCAGCGACAGGGTGCCGGCGAACAGCTCCTGGGGGAATCCAAGCGAGTTCAGGAGCTCCTGGGTCGCCTCCTGGATCGACTCCTTTGGCGCAAGCTGCTTTGCCTCTCCTCCGATCAGCTCGTACCCGATGGCCCACGGTGCCACTTCGATGGAGGTCATGTTCATACGCTTCTTCTCCACCATGGACGACATGGCGGCTATGAAGGTCTGCATGGAAATCTGGGTGAGCGGATCCTGGCCTCCCGGCGCGTTTCCCTGCGGGTACAGGATGCGGAACGGCACGATGAAGTCCAACGCAATCGCTTCGTCGTAACGACGCATGAGCTGGATGTAGTATGCCAGCTTGAAGTAGGGAAGGATCGGCGGGATGCCCCAGCCCTTGATCGGAAGACCGGCGAAAACGGCGTCCCTGAGATGGTATATCTTGTCCGGATCGAACTCGAAGAGGTGCTCCTCCCCGTCCCCCGTGTGGTCGTCGTTAAGGCAGGTCTCTATGAATCCCCAGGACACGTTGTTGATGTAGAACGGGTCTCCCTTCCTGACCCTTTCGACGAACTTGGGATCCATCTTGTAGTAGTACTTCAGCTCTCCGGTGATGTCGTTCACCTTCAGCTTTATCCTTTTAGGATCCCAACGGTTTATCCTTATCTTGGAAGTATCCCTTGAACGCCTGTCCACGCGCTTGAACGGAACCTTGCCATGCTTGCACTTCGGGCATTCGCAAATGAATTCGCCTTTGGTGGCCGAGAACTCGTATTTTATCTTGGATATATGCACCTGTGCACCGCAGCCGGGGCACTGCAGGTACCTCTCGAACGGAAGATACACGGAGACGAAGGAGTTTCCGTAGCAGTTTCCCGTCACGAGCCCTCCTTCGAGGGCGAACGTATGCGTTGCCGGTTCTACGCAGCAGAACACCTCCTCCGTACGGTACCTGCTTCCGATCCTGGTCGGCGAGGTGGCTATCCTGGCCTTCACGGTCTTGGACGTCCTGTACAGGTCCTTCTGGTCCTGGCACAGGAAATCGTCCTCGAGAAGGCTTGAAATGCGGAACGGCATGTAGTACCGTTCGTAGTCGGACCATATCCTGCGCTTCACGATCGACTTTGGCACAAGCCCCAGCTGTATCATGCCCTCCCGCACCGCGGAAAGCTTCTTCCTGTCGTTGTGGGTAAGGAAGAACGAATTGGCCTTCGGCTGGAAGAATCCCGATACCGAGGCCATTCCGCCGAAGAATCCGTACCAATACGACCGGGACGCGTTCTTTGGCACGTCCTTCATGGAGGCGTCGACCTCCAGACCGTATGCGGACTTGTACTCCTCAAGGAACCTGGATTCGTAATAAAGCGGCTTCTCCCTGAGGCCGAAGACTATCCCGTGCAGCCCTCCGGCCACGTAGTCCCGGTTCTTTTCCGGCCTTGGAACCATGACGACCGGTATCCGGCTGCTCTTCTTGAGCTCGTCCGTCCTGCACTGGACGTAGGCGTGCTCCTCCTTGCCGTTGCACTTCCTGTACCACCTGTGGTCGGCCGTGACCCTGCACTCCGTGCCGTTCCCGAAATGGACGTCGACCGTCTTCTGCCTGCCGAACGACTTGAACGACGCGACATGCCACTTTCCGTCTATCGACAGCACCTTGGCCCTCTTTCCGGCCAGGTCCCTTATCTTGAACACGCCCTTGTCCGTGACAACCCTTGTGCTTCCGCCGAAGCAGAAATAGTCCTTGCCTATGTCCTGCAGCCTCTGGATGATGTTGATGTCCTTGTCGAACACCTTCTCGTACTTCTCGCGTACGTCGTCGGCCACGTCGTTGATCTCGACATCGGTGAGAAAGTACGATACGACCCTGTTTATGACGGCCATGAACGGCGGTATGGTGAGCATCAGGTACTCGGACCACGTGAACGCGTCGTTGATGTTCGTCGGTATGTACGCCGACGCGATGTCCATGAACGGGTTCGGATACTTGTAGGCGTCCGGAAACCTGCCCCCGTCCCACGGTGTGCCTGAAAACGCGGATGTATTCTGTGTCATGTCGCTATGAAGATGGTTGCGGGTCCAGGAATCGAACCTGGTTCGAGGGATTATGAATCCCACGTGTTTCCGTTACACCAACCCGCGGTTTATGGAATTTGCACCAATATACGGCAAAAACCGCTTCTATGTCAATAAATAAAAAACCGGGCCTGTAGCGAGCCATGTACTCCCCCAAACCAACAACCGCCCTTGGGCCCGGCAATAGAAGTATCGCATATGCGGCGGAAAGAGTCAACAGATAAAAAAAAACGCCGGCCTAAGCCGGCGCCGCCCCGCTAGGGACTGTCTTTTTTCAAATCTTTCCGTCTATGCCTTATAGGCACGTCAAGCGATACCCTGAGCAGCCCGCACCTCTTCTTCGTAGCCTCGTCTATCCTTGCAACCAGCCTGTTGGCCTCGGCCCTGTCAGTGATCTCGAGCTTCGCGCCGTCAAACTCCAGAACCAATACGTCTCCGGTTAGCTTTTTACGTATGTACCTCGACCGAAGTATCCTGCTTACCAGCGGCTGACCCTCTATCGTCATTCCTTGTCCGCCTTTTCGTCCTCTTCAATAGCCTTGTTCATCGATTCCATCTTGATCCTGATCTGCTCGATGCTGGTCTGCGCTTCCTTCATGATCCCCTGGGCCCTGTTTATGCAGGCGGCCGCCGTCTTGATCGCCTCGTCGGAAGCTTCCTTGATCCTGGCCTCCGTGGCCACGTTCCTCTTTTCCATTTTTTTATCCCTTCTGTTTCTTCAGCTCCATTGCGAGCTGGTGTTCGTCTGAAAGCAACGCGCTCATCACGCAATTGGAGACAAGCGTGTCGCTGAATTCGTTCCTTAGCCTGGCCATGGCCCTGTCTATGCAGTACGCAACCTTGCCGGCCGTGTCCCATCCTTCGCCCTTCAAATTGATCACGGATCCTACGGCTGACCGGACCGACCCCCTGGCCAGCTCAAGGTACTTCTTCGCCTTCGGATCGTCCTTCCTTCCCTGCGTGACCCAGATGTCGTACTTCATGAAAAGCCGTGCCGCCTCCATCAGGTGGTCGAAGCACTCCTGCACGCTGTCCGGCACCACCCTGGTGGCTTCGGAACATGTGGCCTTCGTCTTCTCAGTACAGCCCTTTCCCGCGTCCTGCAGACTCTGGATCCGGACTATGATCCCTTTCTTGACGAGGTCGACGACCTTCCTGTGCAGTTCGTTGCGGCCCATTTTTCCGGCCCTTCTGCACTCAATCCCGCAATCGTTGCAAGCCTTGGCGTACAGCTTCCTGAGCTCGCTAGTCTCGCATTTGTCTAGATCAAGTTCCGTGAACGTCATCTCGAAAATCCGGTTGAATGCCGTCCGCGCGACAGGGTTGTCCGATCTACCTGCATCTCCTGGGCGACTTACCGGACGGCCATGCCCCGTCCGGTTGTTAGTCTACGCGCGGACCACGTCGTTGCTTCGCTACTTCGATTCGAACGAATTGAACTTGAGCCCCTCGACGATCTTGTCGAACCGCTTGGCGATGAGGTCGTCCCTGTCGCCGCCGATACGGACGTTGAGGTAGGCCGGCTCATAGCTCTGCTTGTCGGCCGGAACGCTCTTGTAGCTCTTCTGGAAGAACTGGACCTCGTACACGAAGTTTCCGTGCTTCACGTCTACGTGCGACGCCACGAACTTCACGCGGGAGGACGGAACGGCGTACTTGCTGCATTCCAGGACCGTCTTCTTGAGGTCGTCGATCATCGGGGTGACGCGCTGCTTCTTCACCTTCGGCTTGGCGGTCGGCTTCTTCACCGGCTTCTTGAACTCCTTGCCGCCGTCCTTCGCCAAGTCCACGGACTCGTCTTTGGTGGGCTTCGGCTTCGCCTTGAGCGGCGGACGCATCACGGTGAACGAGGAAACGGCGGTGTCGAACGCCGCGATCGAGTCCTCCAGGATTGGGGTGACGCGAACTATGGCGGATTCTGAGCATACCCTGGTGGTCCCGGCGTCGTCCTTTTCGGTCTTTCCGACGGACACGGCGAACGAGACGGAATTCCCGTCGTCAAGCTCCGGGACACGCCTGCCGGAAACGTCGAACCCGCTGAAATCGAACTTGGACCTCTCCACCATGATGCGGAACATGCGGTCCGCAGGATCGTACCCTGCGCAGCCGGCCGTCTCCTTGCCTCCTTCGACGACCATGCCGGAAAGGGCCTTGCAGACGTCGGCGCAAGACTGCGCCTCCCTGGACAGGAACCTCATGACGCCCTCCAGCTTTTTTGCCGCATCGGCGTATTCGCCGGCCTTTCGACGGTTGTCGTCGAACATCTTCCTGACGACAGCGTCCACGTCGAACGGAACCTTGGCCCCGTCGTGGTCATTCTTGCATACGCAAGCCTTCTTGCAAGCATGCTTGCACGTCTTGTTCTCGTGTTTCATGTGTGTTTGTTGTTGGTTGGTGGTCAACGCCCGCATATCATATGAAAAACTTGGTTCTGTGTCAAGCCGTTTCGGTGGATTCTTTCTTCTTGTCGACGATGAAGCACAGGCCCATTATGCCAAGCTCCTCTATGTCGAAGCTGACCCCGGTGTATATCGTATCGGACACGGAATCCTTGACCCCTATCCTCACATGCGCGCCGGTCCTCGGCACGAACGTCATGGAGTCGTTGTTCGTAGGGAGTATGACCGTGATCCCGTACAGAGACCTTACAACGGCGACGGCCGACACGTTGAAGGTCGTCTCCGTCGTGCCGATCTGCACTCTCGTACGGCGCTTCGACCATTCCTCGAACGGGCCAGGCTTGACGACCTCCTTCTCGACGACCTTCTCGACCTCCTTGTATACAGGAACCTCCTTCGTGACGTATACGGGCTTCTCCACGACCTTCTCAACGACCTGCGACCGCCTTTTCCTGGCCCCCTGCTTCACCGATGGGGCCTCGACGGCCACCTCCTCGGAGACAACTGGAACGGACTCCGTACGAACGGGAACGGGCTCCGTGCGAACGGCCTCGCTCGCGGTTGCGTCGACGGAGGAGACCGGACCGCCCTGCTCGGGGGCCGGGCCATCCCCGACCTTCATCTTCAGCAGTTCGACCTGCTCCTCGGTGAGCGCCCCGTGCTGCGCGACGTGCATCTTGTTGTACGGGGAGTTGGACGACGGGTGGTCGTACAGGGCCGGGTCGTTGTCATCGATGCCGCCGGGGATCGGAGGCAACTCGCCGCGTAGCCTCTTGTTCATGTTCGACGCAGCCTCCATGTAGTCCACGGGCTTCCCGTACGAGATGGCCTTCTTGTTCGGTGGGATGCCGCCCACGCCGAGCTGTATCCCCGAACCGTCGGTCCTCGGAACCCTGGGAAAATCCTTCAAAGAATCGAATGTGACGTTTTCCATGCGTTGCCTCCTATAGAAATTCCGATTTGAATTCGATGCCGGACATCGACGATATCTCCCCGTCGTAATCGCGGCACCTGTTGCGATACCTTCTGTTTATGCCTATCACGTCGACGAAGGGCTCCGGCTTCCCGTCGTCCGACGCCGTCTTGACCGACTTGGGGAACAGCACCCTGGCGTTGTCGGTGTAGCCGTAGTTGTTGTCGATCAGGTACTGGCATGCCGCGCCATGCGACATGTCGTGGAGCAGCCCGCCAGGCATGAACTCCGACGGCCTCGCCATGAACGGGCACGTCGGGTCTATGACATGCGGGCAGCACACGTTGTTTGAGCCTATCTGCCAGAAGTCGTCGGAATACCCGTTGAGCGCGTATCCGCAAATGCCGGTCGCATGGGCCATGACCCATCCGGAAAGCTGCACCATCTTGACGGAGTGGTCGTCCGCAAGAACCCTCTCGACCTTGGAAAGCCCCATTCGGAAAACGGGCCACCAGAACGGGGGAAGCACGAGGACCGGCCTGTCCTCCTTCACCCGTACGTTCAGGAAGAACGACTCGACCGTTGCGGCTACGGCGGACGTCGTGTTCATCGCCGAAACGGAGGCCCTCACGAACGGTATGCCGTCCCTCTCCAGCATCCCGGACACGCGGGACGACCCGGAGATGAAGATCGGCTCGGACGACTCGATCCTGTCGGGAACGGCTGACACGTAGGCCGAGCACATGCTCTCTATGCACGGGATGGACGCGGACGGAACCGGGATCAGCACTTTCATTTCGAGCACTCCATCGCGATCCTCCTGTTGAGCAGGAAGGCGGTCGCATAATGCCTCATGGACTCCGGTAGGGCCGTAAGGTCGAACTTGGTCTTCGCGCCAAGCGTGACGAAATGCACCGCGTACGGAACCTTCCCCGACTTCGACACGTCGTCGCGATACGACGGGAACCACAGGTAGTCCGATATGTCGAAGATCTCGTCGTCCCTGGCACACTTTACGGACGAGTAGTCGTCGTTCACATGGCAGCACCTGGACCACATGCTCCTGAACAGGAACCTCCTCATGTCGGACTTCGGATTGAACAGGAAGAACCCGCCGAGCGGGAACGCGGACGTGTCGTACATCTCGATTCCGAGGTTCCTCGAGATCCTGGTCCGCCCGACGATCATGTTCCTGTCGGTGAAGGTGTCGCACAGGGCGAACAGGTCCTCCACGTCCCTGAGCACGTACACGTCCGTGTCCATGAACAGCACGAAGTCGTCGATGTCCAGCACCGACGAGCACAACTGCGGAAGGTAGCATCCGATGCCGGCCCACCTGTTGTTGAGGTCGAAGCACTCCAGGTCGACCTTCGACGGGACGTCGTAGAACCTGCACGAATCGTGCCTGCCGAGCTTTTCGCACACGGCGTAGAACGAATCCTCGTTGCGGCCGGAGCATCCGTCCGAGTCCGTAAGGAAATGGAACGAAAGCGCCGATCCCGTGTGCTCCATGGCGGACATGGCCGTCGGAAGGGCCATCTCCACGAAATGCCCGCGCCCGGTGAACGACATCACGACGTTCCTGGCGGAACCGTTCGATCCATGGTACGGCTCCGCGATCCGCTCGACCGACGGGATGTTCCTGTACTCCCTAAACGACGTCTCGCACCTCAGCTCGCCGACGGCCCGTATCCTGTCGGCAAGGACGACAGCCGGGTTCACCTTCCTGGCGAAAGGGAACGCGAAAGCGTCCGAATTCCTGTACGCCACCTTGTACGAGGTGGTATGGATGAACAGCGTCCTTCCCGGGTTGTCGATCTCTTCCTCTTCGTCCTTCGTGAGCTGCCTTCCCATGAACCCGGAATAGTTCGGGCGGTTCGAATCCCCGTTGTTGAAGGTGACCGTCAGCGCAAGCAGGGGGTCGAATATGTCGAAGTCCAGGCCTTCGTCTATGAGCAGCATGTTTATCTCGCTCTGGTCGTGCCATGCCGCCTGTATTTCCGTCTTCGGATCTACCTTGTCAGGGTAGACGTCCCTCCTAACTATGTTCCAGTACGATTTCAGCAGCGCCCAGTCGTTGTCCCTGAGCATCCTGGTGTTGAACAGGAGGAGCCCCGTGCAGACCTCGAAGTCGATCCCGTTCCTGGAAAGCCTCCTTATCCCGTCCTTCTTGTGCACATACGGGTCCAGCGTTCCGACGAGCACGTTGGATCCGACGTTCGACAGCCTGTCGACGGACCCACCGTTGGAGAAGACGTCGTTGTCGAAGCACAGAACCTCGTCGTACTCCGGGAACAGCTCCGCGCAGCACGGCTTGCACAGGGCCATCCTGGCGAACCTGCCGTCGTTCCTGGACCTGGATTCCGACACCCTCGCTACGTCGTCCCTGAACCTGGACCGACCGATGTATTCGTATGTGTCCACGACCGACACCGACACGTCCTTCCCGGGGAAGAACACGGGAACCGACTTCAGTATGTCCCTGAACCGCCTTGGAACGCCCTTGGCCAGGATCCTGATGTCCAGCGGGACATCCGAGTACATGCACACCGACACGATACTGGTAAGAAGCATCTGCAGGGGGTCCATCCCGTTCGACGACCTTACGTCCACCGACGCGTCCATTATGTAGAACACGCCGACCCTTCCCATGCTTCCAATCCGTTCCATGCTACTTAGGAACCCCCGGCGCGCCCTTCATGGCCGCCTTCATCCTCTCCCCCTCGACGATCCCCTTCCCAAAGTCCGGCATGCCGGGAGGGACGTCGTCCTTGTGCGACTGGTACCATTTCGGGTCCGTCGGCACGACGGTCGACCCGGCCACGACACCGGGCTTGTTCGAGATGGGCTTGCCGGACGCCGTGGTCATTATGGCCAGGTTGTTCTCGAGAACGGACCTGAGGTCGTCCTTCATGTCCTCGTGGACGACCGGCTTCACGTCCTCGCGCACGGCCTGCGTGACTACCTTGTCGTTGACCGGATTGCCGGACTCGTCTATGAAGTTCGATTCGGCCTGTATCCTGGCCTCCTTTTCCCTCTCGGCCCGTATGGCCTTGGAGATGGCCGACTGCCTCTCTATTCTCCTGGACACGATCCTGTCCACGAGCTTGTCGAAACCTCCCCTGGAATCCGCCCTGCACGCCGTGCCGGGCTCGTCCAGAAGCTCCCCCTCGACCCAGTCCCTCACAATGGACCTAAGGACGCGGAGATCGTTGTCGGACAACCTTACTTTGAACCCCTTGGTGTCCTTCCGTATCCCGTCGTAGGCCGACACGAATACGTCAAGGTCCCTGGACCTTCCACCGGGAAGTATGGTCTTGTTGGCCAGCTTCGAATACTTCTGCGAGCCGGAATCGTTTATCAGGTACATTCGTCGTCCTCCGTCTATAGCGGCTGGCCCGCCGGCAGGGGCGGGCCGTTCCGCCGTCCGTCTACAGGGAAGCCTGGGCCCTGCACAGGCGCTCCTCGAGGGCCGCCCTGTACATCGACATCGCCTTGCGCTGCTTCTTCAGCATGCGGAGGTTGCACCTGTCGTCCTTGGTCCTTCCGACCATGGACTCGAGCTTGTCGATGGCCGCGTCGATCTTCACGAGGCGGTCGATGAGCTGCTTGAGCTCCGCCTGCAGCCTCCTGACGAACGCCGGAAGCTTGGCTACGACCGACGCGACTCCCTTCTTGCTTGTCTTTTCCTTCATTTTTTGTTTTTCCCTTCGGCACCTGCTGTTGCGGACGACGTACGGTGCCGCTCCGTCGCCTCGCACATCGCCAGAGACAGCCTCCTCCTGTACCTGGATTCGGCCTTCTCCAGCCTCCTTTCGTTCCTTCTGCGGTGGAACCCGCCGTTGCACCGGTGGCCCGATACGCCGTTGCGCATGTCCTCCATGTACGACCTGTACGACTTCAGGAACAGCTCCCCCTCCTCCGTTATCGTGTAAGCCAGCGCACGGTTGAACCCACGCTTCACCACGGGTTCGCCCCTTCCGGGAGGCAGCCTCAGCGGCAGCCTCCTTATGAAGGAGTTCCTCTCGGCCGACCGTACGATCCGTTCGCAAAGGTGGGTCGCCTTCCTTCTTCCAAGCGACAGGGCTCTGCCCTCGCCGAGCACGGCGCAGGTCATTTCCCAGACGGACACCGGCCTCTCCCTGGTGAATATGCCAAGGAGCTCCGACATCCTCCGCTGGACCCTGTGCGCCTGCGGTATGGAGAAAAAGCCCTGTCCCTTCTGCATCAGTAAAGGCCCACGACCTTGACCTGGTCCTTGCGGGCCTCCTCCGGCGTCACGACGCCCTTCTGGGACATCCCGGCCGGAAGGCCCGACGGAAGAACGATCTTCCTGGCCCTGTCCTCCGCGTCCTTGTTCCTGTCGATCTCCGGATCCTTGTCGAAATCGGCGTCCTCGACGAGGCCCTTGAACTTATCCAGGGCACCCTTCCGGAACGCTTCGGCCGCCTTCAGCATCGTGCGGTACAGGGAGACGATGTTCTCCTTGCGCTGCTCCTTCATGGTGTTCACCATCGGGGAAACCGCGGGAACGCCGTCGAACGTGGCGATGACGACGGCACCGTCCATCCTGGAGCGCGCGAAGCACTGTGAGGCTGTCTGCTCGAACGCCAGCATGCAGTAGTCGCCGGGGAGCACGAGCTTGGCCAGCGCCTCCATGGCCCCCGGTATCGACATGCCCTCGATCTCCGCGCCTCCGACAATGTAGGGGCCTTCCCACCTGGGCTCTCCGTCCTTCGGCGGATCCGACTTCTCCTCGTTCTCGAAGGAATGGACGGACACCTTGATGCCCTCCATCTCCTCCTTGGACTTCGTCTCGGCCAGCCGTTCCGTGATGCAGTCCATCACTGAGAACACGTCGCGCCCCACGATCTTCACCGACCCGTCTCCGGACGACGATTCGAATATGACCTTGGCCATGGTGGACATGACCACCTTCCTCTTGGCCCCTTCGGACCCCTTCGCGGCGTTCGCCGCATCATTGCTGTTGTCAGCCATTTTTCTCTTGCTCCTTTTTCTGTTTTGCGAATACCTTCGCCAAATGCTCGACGTATGCCTTGCCGAGGTCCGTCATCCACCGCATCGATACGGTAGGCCCGGCCTTCGGGTCCGGGAACCTGAAATTGACGACATAGTCCCTTCCCTCCGTGGGCAGCTCCCTGGCCATCTTCATGTACACCTCACCGATCTGCATCAGCTGGCCTTGGGTGAACTCGGGCCCCTTCGGCGCACCCTTGACGACTTCGTACATCCTGCCTTCATGCTCGACGTACTCGGTCTCTCCGGGGCCTGCCGCGCCGTTCCAGGGCCCATGGGCTCCGTCCATATGTCCCTGGGCACCAACGGTTTGTCCGTCAACGGAATCGGCCATCCTACAGCTCTATGGTTTTCTGGTTGCCGGTCCCCGGGACGCCGTCCGGCCGATCCTGGCTGACGTATGACCGTGGGCCGACGGAAAGGTCATTGGAGGCCATGACCTGCTTGAACTGCGAATCGCTGCTGACGATGTAGTTCCAGCTGGAGGACAGGTCCTTCATGTCGTCCCCGTCAGGCACGAGGGACATGGACGAGATGCCGAACGCGGACATGACGCCGCCGATCGACTCTATGGCCGGGTACACCCACTTGGACAGGCCGTCCGGAACGCCGTCGAAGAACTCGGTCTCCGTGGGCCTGAGGCTGTGGCCCCCCATGGTCTCGAACGAGGAAAGCCTCATCGACCTGATGCCGCACGACTGCATTAGCTGCGACAGGGCCTTGGCTGCCTGCATGGACAGGTTAAGCATGGCCTTGCCGTCCTGGTGCGACATTATGGACTGCACCCTGGTGATGTTCATCTTCATGGGTTATTCGGCCCTCATGAGCTTGAGCTCGTTGTCCTTCTTGATCTTGATGCGATACGACGCCTCGACCTTGTTTATTATCAGGTCCCTGCTCTCCTTGTCGGCTACCAGCGTGCCGTTGCACTCCTCGGCGTCCACGAACTGGATGATCGGTCCGGCGCACTCGCCTCCGAAGTAGGTGGGCTTGAGCGTGATGACGCCGCCTTCCTGCTTCACGATCTCCATGTCTCCCTGGCTGGGCATGATCAGCTTGATGAGTTTCATTTGGTTCTCCTATCGAATTACGTTGTTCCCCTCTTCGGTGCAGCAGTAGACCCCTCCCGGGAGGTCGAGAACCTCCCTTGCGATGTCCTGGTACAGTGTGGTTTCCAGACCATGCATGTCCGACAGGTTGTCATTCCACAGCTGCACCGTCTCGTTCGCGAACGAGATGTACGTGAACGGGCTGCTGCAGCCATCCGGGTTCACGGTGTCCGTATCGAAGAAGACCGGATTGTCGCGGAACGCCGCCCGTAGAAGGGCCTCCTTCGACGAGTACCCCATCGTCGTAGAGGACATCACGGTGACGTCAAGAACGACATTGCCGAACTCCCTCTTCGTCGGAAGAAGCAGCTTCAACGCCTCGCGCTTGGACGGGTCGTCCACATACAGGACGAGCCTCATCGTGGACTCGTCGTACGCGATCTTGATCTGGGGATCCTTGCCGAACAGCGCCTTGATCTTGCGGACGTACGTGTTCCAAGGAGCGGAAAGCTTTAGGGCCTCCTCCTTGGTGATTGGCCTCTGGTAGCCCAGCGTGGCCTGCCCGGATCCTGTCTCCGGGTCTACGGCAGTCGTCTCGCCCCAGCTGTCGAGCACGGGACAGGCTTTGTTCGCGAACGGGCAGTCGCCCAGCTGCGGTGGGTACGTGGGATGCACGATTCCCGTGCACTTTCCGTCCTTGAACTTGTCGCATCCGTCGCGACAGGTCTTGCCATACCAGCACCTACAGTCGTTCTTGCGCTGGGTAACCTTCTCGACGACGTATTCACCGTCCGCAAGTTCCCGCTGTGATTTCACTCCTTCCATTTCTATTTTCCTTTCATGTTGTCTTTTGTACTTGCAGTTCCTGCAATCTCCCTCGATACAGTTTGCCGTAGGATACGGCCCTGGTTTGTAGGGGCAGTCAACCGGCTTTTTCATCCTTCTTGTCTATCTCCATCAGTCTATTTTTCCAACTTTTACACACCTTACCGTTATCCAGCTCATTACACAGTTTCATAAGCGAGGACTCCTTCACGCCCCATAATTCAGATAACGGACCTACAGTATCTTCATTCACCAGGACACTGACGCTATTTGGATGTCTCAGTTTCATCCTTCTTCTCCTTGTTTTCCGTCCCTAGACTTAGCTTCGGAGTCGTAAGCACCGCGAACATCGCGAACACGGCGGCGAAGTACGGATGGCTGTACAGTACCATGACGACGGCCGCCGCAAGGAACGACAGCATCGGCACCATGCACAGAAGCATGCATAGGATGTTGTATACCGCCGTCATACGAATTTCGTCCCAAAGATTAGCACCCTACTAGTTGTCAGCAGGAACCTGATGTCGTGGTTGACCCTAGCCTCGAGATCGTCGCCGCTGGATCCGTCGTCGCTGTACGACGTCACCGTGTGCCACCTGAACGGAAAGACCCTCTCCTGCAGCTCGTACCTCCGAGTGAGCCCGCTTTCCTTCGACACGTACCTTACGATCCTAAGCTTCATTCCTTCATTCCATCCTTGTAAAGCTTTGCGACCCTCTCGTCAGCCACCTCCGACGTGCACGCATCAATCACGTCGTCAGAATCCTCGTCCACGTACAGGACGAACGGAGCCTTGTCTCCATAATACGGCAGTGACCGTATGACGTTGTAGTCCACCCACTCTACTGCGTCCGTATCCGGATCTTCGGAGTCCCTGAACTCCTTCGAGAACGTCTGCACGAGACGCTCGTAGTCGTAGATGAACCTTCCGGACTCGACGTCGAACGCCACGATGGCCGGATAGTAGGCCTCGCGCTCATCCTCGTTTCCGATGAGCACGGAGACCGGGCTCGTCTCCGCGATTTTGCCGACTTCCTCCTTGGTCATTTCGTAACCTCCGAATCGAACTTGGCCTGGATGTCGGCGAAGCAGTCGTACATGCCGTCCACGCACAGCTGCCTTAGGATCTCACGTGCTACCGCACGGATCTCCCACTGGGCATGCCTGTCCAGTCGAAGCTGCAGGAAGTGACGCCACTCGCGGAAGTTCGCGGTCATGTACAGCGAGGTCTGGTAGCCTTGCGGCATGGCGAACCTGGCGTCCTCCGGAGGTACGCCTTCGGTGAGCATCGCCCTATAGAGCGCGTACGACTTCTTCATGTGTTCCGTGTACTGAAGCATGAGCGCATCGTCCATCGAAGCTGAATGAAGCTTTGCCGGAAGAACGAACCCGCATCCATTCTCCGCATCGTACTTCGTGTATCGGTCGCTCTTCTGGCTGAAACTGGCTAGGCGGTGCCGCACGATCTGGTGGCTACACGCCCTGCTGATTCCTTCGATGAGGAACGTGGCAGACGCGTGCTCCAACGGAGACTCGTGCCCGTTCTTGATGAGCTTCCTGATGAACTCGGAGTTCACCTTCGGGTCGAACGGCTCGTTCTTCGAGTCGTACGAGATGCGGGCGCAAGTCTCGATGAGCTTCTGCGGTTCCGGCGTATGTGTAATTCGTGTGACGTGCATTACGACCTCCCTATCAACGAACAGTTCATCACGTCCAAAACAGGCTGCAAGATCGAGGTGCGCTGATTGTAATCCATTTTTCTGAACTGCTCCTGCGTGTATCCGAATATCCTGGTGTCGTCAATCCTAGGATTTCTCTCCCGGTGATCCTCGTCGAGCAACTGTGCAAGAACGCAGTTCGCGTCGCCGATCACTTCTAGAAGGTGCTCCTTCATCGCAAGATCGGCGTCCTTCTCCTCCCAGGCCGCGGCCTCTCGATAAAGGTACTTGTGTAGGATCTTTAGGACTGTCATCGTCCTGTCACTGCTTTTGGCTGCGTTCATTTGCTTTTCCTTTCTATTACACGGATCCGAAACTCGTCGTAGTCGTCCAGGTTCGTCCCGTTGTGCCTCCAGAAGTGCCACAGCCTTCTGCATGCCCCAAGGAATCCGATGTCGCAGTACTCCCTGGACGAGGATCCGGACGAGTCGGTGCCGGCGGACTTAATGACTTCGACGATCTTCTTCATTTGCCAGCGTCCTTCCTGAAGACCACGTTGACCACGGCGTTCTACCTCCTGGCAGGGAGGCTGTTCCGCGTAAACTAAGCCCCGGTTGCGTCGTGTCGTGGTTGAAATTCATTTGTCCAGTTCCCCGTCGAGACCTTCCTTCGGGTAGTCGTCGGTCCAGTTGTCCGCGAACCCGGGCCTCCTGTCCATCAGGTTCGTGCGGTTCCTCGAAACCATGTGGAACCCGTTGGCGTCGCAATAGTGCTCGCACTCCTTCTGCGACGTGAAGCCCATGACGTACATGCCGCCCTTCGTGACGGCGTACCAGGGATAGCTCCAGTTGCGTTCGGCGAGCTCCATCACTTGATCCCCGGATCGCCAGGGTCCTTCATGGTGGCGGACGGAACGATGCTCACGTTGCCGTGGCAGTCCCCGTGCAGGACGTACAGCCTCGGGTCTAGGCCGTGAGAAGCGCAGTACTCCTCGAACAGACAGGTCATCTGGTGCATCGTGTCCTCGTCCATCTTCCTGCCCTTGAACGTCTCGGTCAGGTAGTCGATGAACTCCGGCTCGTCCATCTCGGACACCGGCTTGTAGTAGCCGGTATTGATCCCCTTGAAATGCTCGGCGGTCCTGTGCGCCAGATCGTCCGGCGTCACCTCCGACGACTTGTGGATGCCCTTGAGAGGAATCTCGGTCTTCGGCCAGCTGTTCCAGAAGATGAATTCGGCCGCACGGTTGTTGTAGGCCATGACGACCGACTGGACCTTGTTGCCCTTCCTGTCGTATGCGACGACGTCGTACATCGGCAGCGGAGCGATAGCGTCGCCGTACCGGCTGTGCAGGTCCGACTCGGCCGAGTAAAGCGCGGACCTGTCCTTGCAGTCCAGGTCCTCATTGGCCCACGTAAGGCAGTACTGGTACCTGTCCGGATCATGCGTGCGCAGCCACTCGGCGAACCAGATGCCGCCCTTGTGTGCGGAGAACCGGCCCATCTTGTGGCACTTCGGGCATAGGGCGATCCCGTTCTCCGGGGCGAAGCGCAATGCGGAAAACATCTGCCTCGGCATGATGTGGTGCGCGTTGAGCGGAGCCTCCTTCGAGTGCTCCTTGCCGCAAATGGCACAGCGGTTGTTGTAGTATGAATGCACGATCGCGGCCCACGTCTTGTAGAGACGCGTCGTGATCGTCTTCGTCGACTCCTTCTTCGGACGGTGGAGCTTCGGGATGCGGGGCTTCTTGGCCTTTCGCGTCCTCTTCGCCTTGCGTGGCTTCCTGGATGCCCTCTCCTTGAGGGCTTCAGCGATGACTGGCGTTGGATCGAGCGGCATGGTTGGCGGTCCTGGTTGGGTGGAACAGCGCGGGAGTCTACTACAATTCCGGTTCTGTGTCAAGCGGTATCCGTGGATTTTTTTAACTATAGTCCGTGATAGGTAAAAAATGGGGGAAGCGACGGCCCTTCGGCCGTACGCCACCCCCATTGCCGCTAGCGTTCGCGCTTTTCGAACATGCGGGAATACAGCCTCACGGCTGACGCGACCAGGGCGCACGGAAGCAAAACGACGATGCCGAGGACCGCCATCATGCCGCCGAGGACCGCCAGCTTTCCGAGACCGAACAGTATCGCGACCGGCAGGACGAAGAAGTACTGCAGGATCATCGGCACGCCGATCCTGGCGGACTTGTCGTCGCACCAGTCGACCACTTTCCAGATCCCAGACTTGCTCATCTGCCGCCTCCGATGCGGAAACCCCTGTGGTGCGCGGCGTCCGGATCGCTGCCGGGCGAAACGGAGAACCTTTCGTCGGTGCCCTTCGGCATCTCCGACAAGGCCTCCTTCAGGGCCATGTTGTAGGCATGGCGCCGCTCCGGCCAGGTGTTCATGTCGTCCTGTATCATGTTGTACATTTTGGTCATGCTGGTTGTTACGTCGCCGTGCGCCGTCTTCACGAACGCCCTCGTCGGGCTGAGGAGGACGACCTCCTTGACCTCGCCGTGCATCTTCGCCCGGCGGGCCCTGCAGCATTGGGTCCAGGCCCATTTCGCGACCCGTATTGAAGGGTCGGCCTTCGAGAATCTGAAAGACATTTTTTGTCCTTTTTTTGTCGGTGCGGAGAGTATGAGGACAGGCCCCGGCCGCACCGGCCGGGACCAATCCGTTTTTTTTATGTATCGCCTACCCCAGATCGACCCGTTTCCTTTTTTCGTCCCACGAGCACGCCAGGCTTCCGAGGAACCTGTCGCGCTCGGCAGGGCTAAAAAGGATCGAGTAGGCTTCTGAGAAGGCGGCCAGCCGGATCCCGTCGTCACGAAGACGTTTGAGCGTCATCCGGTACAACGGGTCCGACTTGGCATGCTGCGGAAGCCGGCTCTTGACCGACTGCAGCATCTTGAGGAGGCCCCTGGCCTCGTCAACGGTCTCGGAGAACCTCTCCTCGAATTCCGGCCTGTGCTCGTTCATGCGGGCGCATGATAGCACAGGACGGAATCCGATTCAAGGCCTTAAAACCGGACGCAGCTCATCATGGGTGCCGTGTTCCGCGGTTTCGGAACGTACAGCTTGACCCAGGATGATAGACATCCGACCCTCCATGCCTTCCCGTCCTCCACCTCTTCCGAGTCGAGGATGCCGGAGGTGATCTCCGGCATGATCGACAGGAATGGCGTGGACGAGTAGGGCCACTCCTTCAGCGAGGGTATCTCGCTGACGGGGCGCAACCCGTACCCAAGGGCCTGTGCGGCTCCCTGGGCGGCGGCCGGTACGGACGGCGAGGGCTCGATGCCGGGTCCGCCGGCAACGACCATGGGGAATTCGAACTCCCCTGCACCGGAGTCGTTGAAGACCCCGATGGCCTCGTTGGCCAGGGGATCCCTGAGATCCCCAAGCATACCGTCGAATTCCGCCGACGGTATGTCAATCTTGCTGAGGGTCAGCGGCCCCTCGGCACAGAACGGGCACGTCAGGTGGCTTGTCCCCTTGAAGGGGAACAGGTCCTGACGTCCGCAGGACTTGCAGGTGTAGTGATACACGTTGCAAGTCCCCATCCCGCAGCCACGGCTGTGGAAGTCCGGGAACCGTTTACGGTCCCAGAACTGCGGAGCCTCATAGCGCATGAAGCTCCACAGCACTTTCTTGCCGTCCAGGGTGTACGCAAGGTACCCCAGGATCGGCCAGACCGGGGGTTGGTCTGGCGAGACCTTCTTCAGGTACTCGTCAGAGCTGTCGAAATCCCGGCGAACGAGCTCCGACGCCGGGATCCCATGTTGTCCGTCTTTTTCTGGGCAGTGACGGAAAGCTGCCGCTATCCCAATTCTCATTTTTTTGAATTGATTGCGTAGGGCTGCGCCTTGCCGAAACGCTCGGCAATGTAAAGCGGATACCCTCCACATTGTTATAACTCGAATAAGACCCGTTTTCACAACCTCACTTCGAAGTGTACACTTCGTGTACACGTAGAAGTGGCCGGTTTCGATTAGTGGTGGTCTCACGCGCGCGGGACAGGTTTCACCAGGTTCGGATCCTAGCGGATCCGAACCTGGCTCACCTGTCGGAACCTTTCCAAAAATTGCAAGAGACCCCTGAACGAGGTATACGAAGTATACCGAGTGAAGGGGGATCTTGCTACGTGCGCGCGAGGCTCGCCACCTATCAAAACCGGCCACCTTTACGTGTACACGAAGTGTACACTACAAGGTGCAATCGGAAAGGGTCCGAAGGACCGCCACGTGGATCTATGTTCCGCGGCTATGACGATTCCAATGGACATGCAGACGCATATGGCCCGTAGAAGGCCCGTAGAGGCCCGTGGAGCGCGTTCTACCCCTAGACCCGGTAAAGTGTACCTTTTTCGAAAGAAATCGATTCTAGGGGCCTTGTAGCCGATTCTAGGGGCTGTTGATAACTTGTAGATAACTTCAATTGTCGATCAGGAGCAGCTGGGCAAGGTCCATCTTGTCTCCGGATCTGGCCTGCCAGGTGACGCCCAGCTTGTAGGACTCCAATATGCATCTGGCGACAGCCCTGGCCCCCTCCCTGGTAAGCCGTTGCAGGAGCCTCGACGCCAGCCCTAGGCCGGATTCTATCCCGGCCCTGACCTTCTTCCTTCCGTCCACCGTCTCGTAGAACCCGAAGCAGTCTTCGTCTACCACGAACTTCCTTACGGCCTGCAGGTCTGCATAGAGACCTGCGTTCGCCTTCCAGTCGTCCTGCGTCCATCCGTCCGATTCGGACATGAGCCTGTCGAGCTCGACGCCGAATTCGGAGAGAAGCCTTTCGGCCCCCATCTGGAGCCTCTCCCTGACCTTGGTCCTGTTGACCGGCCTTATGAACGAAAACTCCTTGTTGCCCTTCATGCCAGACTCGACAGTGCTATGAGCGCCATGCCGGCCAGCCCGAGGGACGATACCAGCTTCACCATGGTCAGGAACATCTCCTTCCTGGCCTGCACGAAATCGATCTCCCACCTGTAGTCGAACTGCGTGGTCGACGATCTCTTCCATACGTACGCCAGGAACGACGTAACGGCACCTACGCACGACAGGATGCCAAGAAGCGAAAGGGCCTCCTTCATTTCAAGGCCTCCCCGAGCGCCTTGATCGTGTCGCCGTCGTAGTCGGCCACCTTGAACGCGTAGTACGCGCACACGGGGCAGCCCTTGGCCTTGATGCGCTTCGCCCAATCCCTGACCTTGTTGGGGTCGCCGTGGTTCTCGAGTCCGCCGCCGATGTTGAGCTCGCGGATGATGAGACCGTGGTCGGACACGACGAACGCGTCCTTGGGGTTTGTGGCCGCGATCTTGGACGGGTGGACCGCGTAGTATCCCATGCCCGCGATCGGCTTCGTCGGATGTCCGCCGCTGCCGTTGTAGACGAGCTTGAACCCCTTTCCGACGAGCTTCTGGATGCAGTACTGCTCGAACTTCTTTCCAGCCGCCGTCTGCGTCTCCGCGACCGGCTGGACGAACACTCCGTCCTTTCCGCCGGCCATGACGACGTCCACGAGCTTCTGTGCGCAGGAATACGCCTTCTCCAGCGTCGGGCCGGTATCGCCGTACTTGCCCTTGCCCATGTTGTCGTTCACGATGGAAACAAACAGCCACAGCTTTCTGGCGCGGCACTCGGACAGGAGCCAGCCGTACCACTCCTTCACCTCGTCGACCCACTTCGAGGTCCACTGCTTGTTCTTGTAGCTGCCCCAGCCGGACATCTCGATGAGATACCCGGAGCAACCCCTCTTGACGATCTGGTCGAGCTCCTTCTTGAGCACGTCCTTCGAGACTGCCCAGCGGTTAACCCTGCCGTACCATCCCTGCGTCTTGCCGATCTTCACCTCGGCATACCTGTCCCTGGCCCTCTTGAGGCCCAGAAGCGCCAGGACCATGTCCCAGAGTTCCTTGATCTTCATCGTTGCTTTCGCTCCTTTCCAGGTTGAGCCTGCGTATCGCGCGCAGGCATATCGCCATTACCCTCTCCATACTAAGTTCAGCCGCGCCTAGATCTCCTTCCGCGTACGCCAGGTACGCCCTGGCCAGCTCGATTCCGACGACGTCCTCCACTGAATCGATGCCGGCTACCTTGAACTCGTCGTACAGGCGCTCCCTGGCCGAGACCAGCTTTTTCGCGTTATCGGCCGGCCAGTTCGTGAACTTGGACACGAACACCGGGTCGTCCGTGCACATCGCGGCGTATTCCTCCACGACCGCGGACATCACGCCGTCAGGTATCTCGCTGTTCAGGTCCATCTTGGTTGGTGGGGGCGGGGAGGGTCGAACTCCCACGCCTTTCGGCACGGGATCCTAAGTCCCGCGTGGCTGCCATTACACCACACCCCCGCGTCCAAGTCAACAACTTTGTGCAAGTCCAAGAATCCTACTTACGCCTGCGGCGGCAAAGCCACAGTATAACAGCCCCTACCAGGGCCAGGCACGCCACGTTCGGCTCCGGTATCGCGCCGTAGAACACGGAAGGCCTCCACGGCGTCTCCGTCGGAGGAAGCAGCGTTCCGGACTCGTACGTGTGCGGCGACCACAGGTCCCCTAGCGAGGCCGAGGCGTACGCCACTGGTACGAACGACCAGCCGGCGTCCTCGTCCCAGTACCCGATGTCGAAGTACACCGTCGAACCCTGGTCCGCGATGTCCAGCCGTATCGGCTGCCAGTCCGCCAGCTGTCCGGTCGGTTCGTCGTTGCCGTCTAGCACCAGGAGCCCGAACTCCGTTATGTCGTCGTCGAAGGACACGGCGGGCGGCTGCATGCCGATCGGGTACTCGTACCCTGCCGGCATGGCTCGGTCGCCTATCCGTATCCTACCTCCTATGTCCACGGGGCTGCAGGGGAGCGTCGAGAACCAGTCCGCGACGTGTATCCGGTTCCCTCCTATATCCACCACGGCGTTCCCGTCCATGCCCGCCCACAGTATCCTGGCGGGCAGCGCTACCATCGGCAGAAACGAGATGGCCGTTGAAATGATCGTTTTCAGTTTCATGCGCGAAAATATACCATTTTCGTGCATTTAAGTAAATGGTGCCATGGGCGGGACTCGAACCCGCACGGGAATCCCGGCGGATTTTGAGTCCGCTGCGTCTGCCTTTCCGCCACCTATGGCATGGTGCACCTGGCGGGGCTCGAACCCGCGCTGAGGGGATTTTAAGTCCCCTGGCTCTGCCGATTGGCCTACAGGGGCAAATGGTGGACCGGGTGGGGCTTGAACCCACAGTCTCAATCTTATAAGGATTTTGCTCGAACCAATCGCAGCTGCCGGTCCGTTGTGCGATTGAGTATCCTGATGCAGGTCGGATTAGCGACCCGGATTGAGACTTACCAAAATCATGGTGCGCCCAGCAGGACTCGAACCTGCAGCCGAGGGATTAGAAATCCCTTGCACAATCCATTATGCTATGGGCGCAGGTTGGAGCCAGCGGCAGGAGTCGAACCTGTAGCCTGCTGATTACAAATCAGCCGCACTGCCATTGTGCTACACTGGCATGGTCGGAGTGGGGCGACTCGAACGCCCGACGGCTTGCTCCCAAAGCAAGTGCGCTACCAACTGCGCTACACTCCGAAATGGCGTCGCTGAGAGGATTCGAACCTCCGACCCGCAGTTTAGGAAACTGCTGCTCTATCCTGCTGAGCTACAACGACTTAAATGGTGGATGCGGAAGGATTCGAACTTTCACTTGATGGCTTCTGGGACCATTGCCTCTGCCGTTGGGCTACGCATCCGTTGGCGGAAGGAGCAGGACTCGAACCTGCATGTCCTTTCGGACGACGTCTTAGCAAGGCGTTCCTTTGACCGTTCAGGCATCCTTCCTGGCGGAGAGTGCAGGTTCCGACCCTGCGATCCGGCGTTACCGGAAACCGGTTTTCAGGACCGGCGCTTTTGCCATTCAGCCAACTCTCCTGGCGGAGGGGGCAGGATTCGAACCTGCGGGACTTGCGCCCTCCGGTTTTCGGGACCGGTGCCTTAAGCCTCTCGGCTACCCCTCCCAAACGGAAAACCGATCCGGCCAGCGACTCGAACGCTAGACCCTCTGTACGGGCCGACAACCACGACGCAGGACCGGCTGAAATGGAGCGACGTACCGGGGTCGAACCGGTCTAACCAGCTTGGAAGGCTGGGACCCAGCCGCTAGGCCAACGTCGCAAAATGGCTTGCCCACCGGGACTTCCACCCGGACCTCCGGTCCCCGGTATTCTGTTCACCGGGCCTCTGCTAGCATTGACCCGGCATAGCCCCTTACCCCTCGCGATGGGCGTTTGGGCTTATACTATGGGCAAGATGTGGAGCCAGTGAGACTCGAACTCACGACATTCGGCTTGCAAAGCCGACTCTCTACCGACTGAGCTATGGCCCCATGAAGGGATGCCAGTCGATCCGGGAATCGCGATCCGCCGGTGCCTGCCGTAGCGCCTCGTTCGAGGATGCGGTGCTGCTCGTAAACGCGTCGGTCCGTACGGGACTGGCAGTAAATGGTCGTGGGGGCTGGACTCGCACCAGCGCTGTTTCGAGTGTCACAGATTTACAGTCTGCTGCCTTCGCTGCTCGGCACACCCCACGTAAAAACCGGCGCTCGTGCCCCCGAGCTGCATGCTTTCGCACGGAAGGATTCGAACCTCCGCCTCCGGTGTGCCGCGCTCTGCCAATTGAGCTACCGCTTTCGCGGGCTGGATTCGAACCAGCATACCCGGCTTCAAAATGGCACGAAGAGCCAGAATCGAACTAGCATCGGCGGATTTGGAGTCCGCGGTCCTACCATTGAACGATCTTCGTGTGGATACGGAGGCTGGACTCGAACCAGCGACGCGGGGCAAAGCTGTAGGGCCCCCGCACTACCATCTGTGCTACTCCGAAAATGGCTCCAGAGACAGGACTCGAACCTGTAGTTGCTTTCGCCACGGATTAACAATCCGCTGCCCTACCAATTAGGCTGACTCTGGAAAACGGAGGGCGCTTTTCGCACGCCCTCGGAAACCGATCCTGCGCATGGCAGGCCGGAAATGGCGGACCCTGTGGGGATCGAACCCACTACCTCCGAATCGACAGTCCGGCGTTCTAGCCAACTGAACTAAGGGTCCTAAAAATGGCTATCTTGCTGGTAACTACGGGAGGTTCTTCTCCTTTCGTCCCTTCGTGCCTTTCGGCGACGCCGCTGAAGAACGGTAGCCAGCCGAGGTTGCCCACCGAATTTCACAGGCAGTGCACTACCCCGGAGCCCCACTGCCAGGTTGCTCCGGTGCGTTTCATGCTACTTTACGGCAGCCTTATCGGACTTATTTGGTCGTGCCCTCCCGGTCGTACTCCCCGCTCCCGAGAACGTGTGCCGGATTCGAACCGGCCAGGTGGTACGATTTGTTCGGTAAGGTAATCCGGTGAGGGCATGCCCCTCTTAGGCGTCCGGTACACCCCACGGCGGTGAGGAACGCCGTGGAAGTTTCTGGATTCTTGGATTGTCAAAGATCTTGGATGGTTCTCGGGGTGGGACTCGAACCCACGGTCATTCGGATGTAAACCGAAGGTTTTAGCCGCTAAACTACCCGAGAGCGGAAAACCGCCACGTACCAGCGGAAGGCTTGATCGGACCGATGATACGTGGCGGTATTCATGCAGGCGGATTCTATACTAGAACCGTATTTGTGTCAAACGATTTCGCACTGCTGGCTCTGAAGCACCTTCAAAGCCGCCTCGTGAGATTCGTTCGTCACGTCCGCGCACGCGTCCTTGTGGACCACGATCTTGGCGTCCGGGTACTTGGCCCGAATCAGGACCGCGTTCGCGAGGACGCAGATCGAAGTGCAAACGCCGCAGATGTGGATCTCCAGTTCGCCGCCCTTCGTTCCGAATGGAAGCGTTACGTCATGCTCGAAGTCCAAGGACTCCCTGATTTCGTAATCGACAAGGTCGAGGCTGCCGAACGTGTTCTTCTCCACCGTGCGATAGTGACCGGTCGAATCAAGCGCCTTCTTCACGTCGTCGTGCAGCTCGTGGCCCCATGTGCCGTAGACACAATGCGGGACCGGCAGCTTCTCCCCCTCCAACGTCTTCTGGTAGTTGCCGAAATGCGTGTCCAGCGTGCAGACGACGGCGTCCCAATTGATGCCGACGTCGATCAATTTGCATACTTCGCCGACCACGTCTTTCGTCGCATTGTCGTCATCGTTCTTGTGAACGTAAAGCGATCCGCGCTCGTACACGAAGTCGTTCTGCATGTCCACTACGACAAGCACCTGTGCGATCCCGTCTTTCATTGTTTTTCCTCCTCTTCGACGTCGTTCCAGACGACCAGACTGTGGCCATCGAATTTGCCTCTCTGGTACCCGAGCTGCTTCGCCAAGGCGTCCGGATTTCCGTAGGTCTCCGTATACTCCGCTTCAAGACTCACGGCAGTAGTGTACAGCTTCTCGCCATCCTTGACCTCGTCGGTCCAGGAAATCTTGCAGAAGTGCATCCCCTGCTTCTCGTTCATTTCGTTGATGATCTCGAGCCCGCCGAGGTTTCTGATCGTCCTGTCCTTCACGGACACTTGCGAGAGCGCGTCGTCCAGCGCATCCTTGATCGAGTAGTATCCCCAACAGGAATCCAGCTCCTCTCCGGATCCGTCTTCGACGACATATCCATAGATTTCGCCGTCCAGGAACTGCTGGTAGGTCTCGACCTCGCCTTTGAGCCATTCGTAGGCCCTTTCCTTGAGCTTTTCGTCGTCGCCCTTCAGATCCGGGCAGTCCTTCTCCGCTTGCTCGCGTGTTATAACGGCAATGGCACCGATTCCTGAGTCCCACGGGTCGTTGAACGATCCAAGCGAAACGGAGATGCCAGAATGGTCCAGCATGTAGATCGGACGGGCGTCCAGGAGATCCGGATTTTGCCGAAGGATCGCGTCGCGGATCGTCTCTCCTTCTTCGGTTTCTCCATCGAAGATGTCGTCGATCTTGTACCAATGGCGCGTTTTGTAGTCCCTGTCGAACGAGTACTGCCTGTGGTTGCTGTACCATGTCCAGGCATTGCACCACTCTCTCGGGGACTCCGTGTTGTCGTCCTGCCGGATGTGGATCTTCGCGCTTCCGACGGCGTAGGTCTCCTCGTCGTCGATATCCGTTTCGATCTTCTTTGGTTCAATCTTCATTTTGTGCTTCCTCCAAGTCGATTCCAAGGCTCTTCTTCCAGCAATCGTTGCACAGCCCGGTGATGAACAGCTCCCGGATCGCCGGTTTGACGTCCGGAAGTATGTTCTGTATCAGTCCGTCGTGCTCCTGGAGCCGGTGTATCTGCAAGGGGGTCAAGCACAGCTTGAACGTGTTTCCACAGCCCTTGCATCTCAATGTCGCGACGTTGTCGCTGTCTATCTTCACGATCGGATTATTCCACATCTTGCTCCTCCATTCTTGCTTTCACCTTTTCCCAATACGAAACGGTGCTTTCCTTCTCGTACCCCTTCGGCCCGCCGTTGTGGATCCTGGCCAGGAGCTCGTACGTCACCTCCCGGTCCTTCGGGAGGTATCGGTTCCAGTATCCGCACATCACGGCCACCGCGACTTCATCGTCGTCGATGACCTGGCGCAGCGTGTAGTTCGTGCCAAGATGCTCGTTGGCGTCATGCAGGTACGCCTGCGAGATCTGGTACGGCCCGTGGGACCGGCCGCCGTCCTGGTCCCCGAGGTACCGTCCGTCCGTGCTCTCCACGAAGCGGATGGCCTCGAAGAACTCCCGCTTCACGAGGAACTCGTCCCCTGAAGCGGAAGCCGCGGCGATCGCCATAGCAACGGAGATCAGGCCCTTCATTCGGCCTTCTCCTCCTTGGTCTCCTCGATCTTGTTCCCGACATCGTCGTAGAGCGCGTCGGGCTTCTCGTCGAGCATGCGCTGCATGACCGTGTTCAGCGCCTTCTCGATACCGTCCTCGAACTCGCGCTTCAGCGTGGCCATGACGCACTCGAAAGTGCTCTGGTCGTTGAATAGCCCTAGGTCGATCGAATGAGAGAACTTGCTGGACCGCTCGATCTTCTTGTCATCCTGCCACTCTCCGTTGTTCACGGAGAACGCCACGCTGATGTTCATCGTCTTCATTTGTTTTCCTTTCTTTCTTTAAGATGAAGGCCCGGCTATCGAATGTCACGCACGACAAAACAGATTGGGTTTTGTTGTTTTCGATTCCGGGCCGTAAGGCTATGCTTTTTCGTTTTTGCAGGCGCGAATCTCGTCGAGCTTTTTCTTGTTCACACGAATCTGGTGCCTTACAAAAGACAGTTCATTTTCGTATTTGGTCTTGTACTCCAGATATGTCGCCTTCTGCCCGTAGAGATGCGCCAGCTCCTTCAAATACTTGACCTTGTCCATCTTGGAGCGTTCGTTCTGGAGGTTCCTGATCCGGTTGTTGACATCCCTCTGCAGCCAGCTGTTGCCGGGCAGCTCGCTAGACTTGAGGCGCGAGTACCGTGCTGACAGAACGGCATTGCGATGACGAAGGTCGTCCCCCGCCGACGGTGTCTTCGCGTCGATGATCAGTCCAAGCGTCTTGGCGTCGAGCTCCTCCTTCCATCCGAGGTGGTCCATCTTTACGGACGGGCCTCGGGCTCCGCACTTCGGGCACATGTAGAACGACACCTTCAGGTGATCGTTCTTTCGATCCATCGGCTCATTGCAGTATTTGCAGCTAGGCATCCTTTTCCTCCTTTTTCTTGAGCTCGTATCCGTGTCTCTCCTTGAAGTTTTTCCGTACAACCGGGTCTTCCAGCAGCTTCTCGTAGTACTTCTTCGGGGAGAACTTCTCCTTCTTGATCGGCTTCGGAATCAGCCAGTAATCCTCGACGACCTCCTCGATGTGTTTGTCGGTCCAGACTGGTTCGACCGTCGTGTCTACCGAGTGCTGATACCAGTCCTTGAGATCGCCTTCTCCGTGAGCTTCCCTCTTGAGAAATGCGCGCAGCCCAGGGGTGTTCCAGGTGATCCTGTGGTCGCCATCGTCCTCGTACGCCTTGACGAGACTCTCCATCTCGTCACGCTGCCTGACGCGGTCCCCGGCTCCGTCGAAGTCGTACAGCCCGAGCCTGATCATCATGAGATGCAGCCTCGGGTCGTCGATCTCGATGGCCAGCTGCGCTAGTTCGCCGAGAAGGGCTCTCGTGATGTTGATCGGGATCTTCAGGATCGCGCAGGTCTGGTTGTTCAACACCTCTTCCAGCAGTCCAGGCAGGTTGCTGTCGAAGTACAGCTTCTTCACGGGACGTCGAACTTCGGCTTGTTTCTTTCGTTCCATGCCTCTATCGCCTCCTCCGGTTTGTCGAAGTACTCCGTGGTATTGAAGCAGGCGTCGTACGAGCATTCGACGAAATAGCCGAGCCCGTCTTCCACCAGATGCGCTTCGTGCCCGCTGTCGGAGCATCTTTCAAGCTTAGGCTTTTCCATCCTTCTTCTCCTTGTCTTTCTCGTACCACTGCGCTTCGGAGGCCATGATATCGAGCTGTTCTCTTGCTTCTTTCACGAGCGCTCTGTAGTGCCGGTACGTTTCCGTGTCCGGGGCCTGAGTTTCGTTAAGAAACTCCAGTCCGTCGGTCACTTTCTTAAAGGTGTCGAAAACGGCGCTCATTCCTTCTTCTCCTTGTCGAGTTCAGGCTTCTTGTACTTCTCGTACCAAAGCTTCAGGCAGGTAGGCTCTCCGTTGGAATCCGTCTTGATCTTGTAAAACTCGCAGCGGTCCATGCAGCACCCTCCCTGCGCGTCGCAGAACTTGTCGAACTCGGCACCGTACCTGGCGACGATGTGGTTGTCGAGCTCCCTCTGGAAGTCCTTGTCCTTCAGGTCCTGCATGATGCCGAACCTGTAGTCCGGGCTTGGAGGCCTCTTGCCGACGAGCGGGATCGTGACGTGCCAGCATCCTCCCTCCGTGAGCAGCTGCCCGTACCGGTCGATCTCGGCGGTCTCGTCGTCCGTGAGGATCATCACCTTCGGGACGACCTCCTCCTTCTCGTAGACGAACAGGTCGGACTCCTTGCCCTCCTCCTTCTCGCGGTAGTAGTCCGCGTTGATCTGGTGGTCGAGCTTCTCCAGGGCTTCCCCGTACGAGTCGGCCCGGCACCATTCTCCGTCCGTCATCAGAATGACAGTGATCTTCATTACTTGTTCCTCTTGGATTTTAACGCGTCCACTACCACAGCCACGACAAACGACGCAGCCAGTGGCCCCAGGACTACCATCTCGATCACCGAGAACGTTGCCAGGCAGCTTCTTGCCCCCTGGCTTTCAAGTGGCCATGCGTAACCGTACAGCCATGCCATGATTCGTCCTGCGAAGTAGATTATCATTGCTCTTTCTCCTTTTCTGAGTCGTAGTATCCTTGCAACAGTTTCCTGAATCTGTCAGCGAATTGACCCATGTAGTACGCGACGTATCTGCAGTCGTTGCTCTCGCTGTCTGCGTAGTTCTTGCTCATGGTATTCATCTGTCCTATGAGCAGCTCGACCTCGGCCCTTTCCGTGTCGTTCAGCCTCATTGCTTTTCCTTTCTTACGATGACGACCTTGCGGTCATAGGCAAGACGAACGGTAGCTGTGGCCACGGCAAGGGCTAAGCTCATTTCGCTCTTTCCTAGGTCTTTGAGCTCCTTTGTGTTCTCGAGAGTGTTGGTCACGAGCTTCAGAAACTCATCTTCGCTCAAGGCGTCCACGGTACGGACGCCTTCTTCATCCTTTTCGTCCATTCTTTTCCGCCTCCCTTTTCATCTTGTCGAACTGATCCCATGCGCGGTTCATCAGAACGTCGTACATATGGCGAACCAGGCGTAGAGCCGTTTCCAACTGCTCGACGCCTTCCATGTGCCCCTTGCCCGTCGGAAACGACGAACTGGTCTCGGCTATCAGCCTTGCGGCCCAGTCCAGCCTTGTCATGCCCTCCGTGGCGTAACGCAGGTTTGTCACCTCTTCGCTGGTCATGCGTGGCTCCGTTTCGACAGACTTTTCTGGACAAGATCCAGAAGCAACTCTCCGTCCGCCTCCCCCGCCTTTTTGACCTCATCGCCCGTGAGGCCGTTCAGGTACCCGGCGTACTCGTCGGTGAACTCGATCTCGTTGACCAGCCCTCCACGTACGGACTTGAACTTTCCATCAAGGCTGTTCCGACTGAAATAGCATTTGTGTCCTGCACCATTCATGTGTGGCTCTCCCACCCGTTGTCACGGTAGATGAGGCCTCCGACCATGACGCGGTTGTTGTCCCGGTCGAACACGCACCAGCTCATCCAGTTCTCCTCGTGCAGGTCATCGTACAGGCGGCAGACGGAGTCCCAGCCCCAGCTGCACAGCACGTTCACGAGCCAGTCCGAGAGCTTCATCTTGCCGACGGACACGGGTAGCCTCAGGCATTTCTCGAGGCGCTTCTGCGCCTCCTCGCTTGCACATTCGATCTTAGCCATTTTTTCCTCCTACACTTCGATTTCCAGGCAGGGGTCCGGATCCCAGAACTCCCAACGGTTCTTCGCGTCGTTCTTCCACGAATCGTCCTTCCTGGCCTTTTCGATTACGGCCTCGATCCAGTCGTGGAACGAATCGAAGTCGAAGTAATCGACGTCGTCGGCCGCTTCGTGTATGGAATCGATTTGCCCCCACGATAGATCGAAACGGAACTTCACGTACGTAGTTTTGTCGTACGCCCTTTCTCCTTCGGGATCAGTGTCGGTGAACTTGATCAGCTTCGTATCGGCGTCTTTGTTCTGTTTGTACATCATTGTTTCTTCTCCTTGAACCACCTGTTCTTCTCCGCCGTCTTGACGATGCATGACCGCAGCTCCTGCCCGAACCATTCGGACCTCAGGTAGTATCCGTATACACTGTCCTCAGCCTCGACGTACACCTCGTCAATTGAAAACTCATCCGCCTTCGAATGCGAGTCTTCGTTCACTATGGACATGGTGTCGTTGACGAACGCGTCCACGATCTTCTTTGCTCTGTCAAGCGTGAACGGGCCCTCGACTGTGACCCTTTCTCCCTCGGAGTCTGGCTCGGTAATGTATACCACCAGATACTGCTTCTTATCATCCTTCATCATTCTCTCCTCCCGTACATCAGCCAGTGGACGCCCTTGCTGTGGTGGTCGTCGAACCAATGCCAGACGTCCATGACTTTCGTTCCCCTCTTGAACTTGACCCACGGGGTCTCGAACTCCTCGTCGATCACCCAACGGTCCCCGGAGCTGTCGGTCGGGACATCGCCGAGCGCCTCCCACGCGAGCGCCAGCCATCCGTCGCACAGCTTCAGGTTATTCTGCGGGTCGGCGTCGCGCACCCAGTCGGAGAAGGACATGAAGTCCTCCGACCCGGTCTTCAGGAACACGGCCATCAGGTATCCGTCAGTTGGAAATTTCATCGCTGTTTTCCTTTCATACTAGTTCGGTGTCTATCTCCACGACAGGCCAGTCGCCCAGTATCATCCAGTCTCCAGGCTCGAAGCCCGCGTACGCCATCACCCGGCGTATCCATTCGTACACCGGGCAGTCGTTCTCGAACTCGTCGGAGCCACCTGACAGCATCTCGATCTGGTCGTCGGTTATGTCCTCTCTTAGAGCGATGCGAAACCCGCGAAGCTGCAGCAGCCTTCGGTCGGATCCATCAAGATTCGTGTTGAATGTCATTGTCAATCCTCCCAGTCTGTATTTCTCCGTACCCATCTCCGAAGTCCATCGTCATCGTACAGGCGCTCCTTCAGCACCTCCTTCGCGTCAACGTCCCAGGCGTCCATGACGGACCGGACCTTCATCCATCTCAGATGGCTCCTAAGAGCCTTCTTCGACGGATGTTTCTTTCGCCACTCGTCGTAGAGACGGAGGGAGGCGCCGGCGTCCCACAGGCAGCCGCCTGGACGGCACCTCGCATAGAGGATTCCGTCCCGTTCGACCCACTCGTAAGGCTCAACACCTTGGAACCTGAGAGCCTCTGTTGCCAGTTTTTTGTTCATTGGACGTCTTCCTTCTCCTTCACGATCACGTTGTATACAGTGTCGTCGCTCTCCAGGCTCCACTCTCCGTCGATGTGCTCGTACGAGCAGTCGTCGACGCAGGAAACCTCGTTCCCGTCGGGATCGAACAGGACTGCCTCGGACCACAGGTTGTGCTGTCCGGAGCAGACCTTTACGTCCACTTCATAGCCGTCGTCGAACCTGGCTGTCCTGATGAAGAGAGTGGAGTCTGGCTCGACTTCCTCCCTCTCCATGTCCTCCTCGTCGTACACGACGTCGAGCAGCCTGTTGAGCCGCTCGATCTCCTTCTTCGGTACGTATACCGACTTGGTGTAGCTTTTCATGGCGAGCGCCTCTTCTTTTTGTTTCTCTTATGATGGTCGTTGTAGACCTTGTCCTTGAAATGGTCCACGATCCATTCGTTGTCGCTCGGATCATACGCCCCGCTTACGAACACGTCTCCGGAGGAATCCCTCACGGAATAGTAGTACCCTTCGTATTCGTCGAGATGAATATGCCACCCTCGAAGCATGGACTCGAACGAACCGTAGTAGAACCGCTTGACGACATCGCTGTCGTAGTCGGAATCCTTCTCACCACAGCTGCAGTCGTACGATTCGGGGTTGTTGATGGTGATCACGTATTTCCAGTCTTTTTTCATCATCTCTGGTCCCCCGTCATGAGGTTGTAGCCTTCCCCGGACGCGAGCTTATCCAGTCCCTCGTAGCAGTCCTCGGACAGCTGCGGCATGTTCTCTGGCTTCAGGTCCTCGATCAGCTCCAGGTCGCCGACGGCGCGGTCCAGCGCCTCGAACGGGATGGAGTAGTCGTGGTCTTGCTGCCACTTGATGCGATGGGCACGGACCACGAGCGCGAGCTCCTTGGAATATCCTCGGATCTCCTGCGCCGCCTGGTCCAGGTGGCCGACGACGAGGTGCTCGTACGGATATCCGTCATAGCATTCCTCGATCAGTACGGCCGCGTTTCCGATGTGCTTGCGAAAGCACTGTAGGCACGGTTGCCTCATCCCAGCTCCCCCTCCAGAACGAACCCGCTTTCGTGGGCGATCTTCAGCACGTCGTTGTACCACTCCTCATAGTCTCTTTCATCAGAGGGGTCCGTGACCCAGTCGGGAGGGTCCTCCCGATAGAACCCTCCCTCCCTGATTTCGACTTTTTTTCCGTCCACGAGCTCGGCATAGGCATGGACGCAACGGTCCTCCTCGTGCCATTCCAATATCAAGTCAGACATTATCTTCATAGCTTTGTCCGGGGTTATCACCAGTTCTCGGTAGACTTGATGAAGTTCTTGGTCAGCTCGAACAGCTTGCGGCAATTCACGTTCGCGTCTCCGTCGACGACGTACCATTTTCCGTCCATGAAGAGGTAGCCCCACTCGTCGATATCCCCGTGGACAAACTCGTCGACGCCATTGTACTTGATCTGCTCGAAGTCTTCACCACGGTCACGGTGGTACGCGACGGTAACTTCCCACTGCGGACGATCGAACGTGTGCGGCTTCTTCGTCGAGACGTGCTTCCCAAGGGACGAGATCGCCCCTAGATTCACCAGGCTCTTCACCTTGCTGAGCGTCTTGTAGTGGTTCAGCAGAATGGTCCCGTGATGGGACGGATAGCCGTCCCAGTGGGAGTAGATGGAGACGACGGAACCGTCTTTCTCCACGTATCCGATTCTAGATCTTGTGCTCATATTGCCCTCCTATTCTCCGTATTTTCCGACCTTTTCCTTCTTGGCCAGTGCCTTCGTATCGACCCCGATCGCGTTGAGTCGACGAATCGTCACGTTGGTGTAGAACCCTGCGAACGTGGCATGGTCCACCACCTTCCTGCCATGGTCGTCGTAGTGGCCGTTGGCGATCTCGTGCCCATGTAGGATCAGCTTCCACCAATTCTCCTTCTTGTCCACGACGACGCATGTGTTGCAGCCAGCGAACCATCTGCCTTGGTCGACCGCGTCCCTTACGTTTTCATCGATGTCCTTCATGACAGCAGATCCTTGTTTTTGTCCAGGAACTCGTTGGCTCTTACGATGAGACCCGGGTGGTACTCCGACTTTCCAACGGCGTCGACGAATTCCTTAAGAAGCCTTGCGGCCTGCTCGGCCTTCTCCCAGAACTGGACCTTCTCCCGATGCTCCGCTTCGTTGCTCTGACGCAGGTCGTCGCATTCGTTTCCGATCTGATGGATCTCGTCCTTCAGATCGTGGATCTTCCAGTTCAGAGCCGTCACGGAGTTCTCCCCGTAGTAGTCGATCAGCTTTTCGCAGGCCTCCTTGTACGACCCGTTCTCCAGAAGGGTCCGGATGTACACGGCGTCCACGTTCGGCAGCGACAAATGCGAGTCGATCGCGAACCGCTTCACGAACAATGTGCTTAGGTCGGTGTCCATAGATGCTCCTTTTTGTTGTAGGTGTTCAATTTTTCCATCATGTATCGGTACATTCTTTCGGTCGGGATGAAATTGTGCCTGTGCATCTCCTCGAGACCGAACGTCCATGCCCGGAGCTCGTGTTCGAGGATCGCCATGTCATGGTACCGGTTCTTCTTCCTTCTGACGTCGACTATGTGGCCGACCTCATGGAAGAAAGCCGCCAGCATGTCGTCGCCTCTGTCGAATTCGCCAAGCCAGATGTGCCTGCGGCACTGCCCGCCGTTGTTCCTGCCCGGATTTGGATCCGGGTACAGCAGAACGATCCTGTGCTTCCTGGCGTAGTCGCGGATGCACCATTCAGCGGTTCTCTTGCTTATCATCCTTGTACTTCCGGCTGCACCGGAACTCGATGTTGATGTCCTCGGCGATCGACATGGCCACCAGGCCGCAGATCCCTCCTCCCAGACAGGCCGCCACGATTCGTGTGAACTTGTACAGGAAGATGGCGTCCAGCACCGTCGCCACTATAGCACCGACGAAAAGCCCGACCGTGACCAGGAAGACCCAGTCGAACCACAGGTGCTTCGGATCACTGCTCATTGGGCTTCTCCTTCCTCACGGCGTTCATGGCGTCGGCGAGATCCTGGATCACCTCGACGAGGTTCTCGACGAAGTACCTCTTGCAAGAGTATCCCGGCACCGAGAATCCCTCCATGGACGCCCGGATCCCGGTCAGCTTGTCGTACGCGGCCTGCGCATCCCGGTATTGCAGCCCGTGCTTCGTGAACACGTCCGTGATCTCGTCGTAAATCTTCCTGTCGAAGGCGCGCAGCTCCTGCTCGGCCTTCTTCTCCTCTTCGTAGTCGTTCATTGGTTCCTCCTTACAGTTCGATGTTGTTCGCCACGCGGCGGACTTCCGCCATGCTTTTCATGTCGTCGTTACGAAGATGGCCGACCGTCTTCTTCATCCGGTTGACAGCCTTCTCCAGCTCGTCGGCCCAGTCCAGGATAGCCTTGTCGTCGTCCCTTAGGCATTCGGCCGCCTGCCTGACCGTCACGGAGTCGGTAGGATTCTCGTACAGTTCTTTTGCGATCTTGGCCGCGTATGAATCCGTGGCGGCCTTGCGCATGTTCGCTATGATCTGCTCAATCGTGTTCATCTTTATGTCCTTTCTATCATGCTGAAGATTTTTTCCATGGCTTCCCTTGACTTCTTCCTTATCTCTGATGCCTTGTCCGTGAACCCCTTCGACGCAAGGGACCGGGCCCTTTTGTCGTACGATTTCAACTTGCCCAGCGTCTCCGACACGAACTTGGCGTTCTTCCTGCGTTCCTTGAGGATCTTGCGGCCGCCTTCGTTGAACCGGCAGAAGTGGAAGTCGCTGGCCTTCTTGACGACATCGAAGATCTTGTCGATCTTCGCGTCGTACTCGGCCCACTCCTTGACTGCTTCCGCATTCTGGCGCTTGTCGTCCGGGTCAGGACGCTTGTGCACAGGCCTTGTAGGCGCGCCTTCGGCAGACATGTTGAGCCTTAGGCATTCCCTGCACGGAAGCGGAGGCGTAAACGATTTCATCCCTGCGAAAAGATCGCTTGAAATGAATTTGTCTACGGTCATCCCGTGCTCGTGCGTAGCCAGGTCTATGCAAGGCACGTACAGGTCCAGCGAACTAGGCCCATCCATGGCGGAAGCCGGAACCATGAAGTTCGCGCTGTGCCACGACGAGTCGTCGTTCCTTCCGACAAGCGGGGCCTTGCATAGTTCGTCCGCGGCCATCCATCCCGATATCGACAGAAGAGACGGCATGCATGACCATCTGTTCATTTCGAGCCACGACCTGTCGTTTTCGTTGGGATTTCCCTCCCTGGCAGACCACGGCTGCGGTTCAAGGTGCACTCCAACAAGCACGGCTATGGTGTCAATGTACGGCCGCATTCCGTTCTGGCCGATCCTTGTCGACAGCCATGGTTTTCTTATGTTGGTTGACACCACTGCCTTTATTCCTATGGATTCGACATCCGACCTCCTACATGGTTTTCCGTATACGATTTCGTCAGGAGACGGGCACCATACGGTAAGACCGTACCTATCCGCTATGGCCATCTCGGCCAGGCATTCCAGAAACCCGTTTCCGTACGCCATTCCGCATCTGCACGCCATGGATCTCGCATGCGCCAACACGTGGGCCGCCTCCAGCAGCATGTACCCATTGTCGTCCGCTACCAGGTCTTTTATCCATTTTCCGACCGGTCTAAGGAATTCCCCGTCCCCGGACGGCCTTCCAACCCTGTTCAGGGACGAGGATATGCTCTTCCAGTCCGGGTTCACGTCGGCGAATGCGGGGATGCTCTTTCTTGTCACGACACGTATCTGTCCTTTGGAGTAAGGGCATCCAAACACATGGTCCCATAGTTTTTCACGTTCCTCCGCCGGGCTGTACGCTATGTTGGACCGGTCGTTACCGTCCAGTTCCAGATGGCGTATCAACGACATCCTTTCGTCGGTGACAGAACCGGGTAGCATGCAGCCTGGCGGTATGTGAAGCCTCTCGGTGTGCTCGTTACCGCAGCGAATCCTGGAATCCGCCGCGGACTTGACCCTGTCCACCCTGCCGGACAGCGCCTTTTCAAGATCCAGGATGTCGTTCTGCGGCAACGATCTTGTATTCATAGTGTGTCTCCGCGCATTTCACCACGATGCATGACGAAGATGTCTTGAACGATCCTTTTTCCGAAGATTCGAACACGTCGTTCAGCATCGATATCGCTTCGGATTTGCTCTGGAACACGAACGCAGACACCACCATTACGATGTCGCCGAACGAGTTGCATTCCGATTTCACGACTACCCATCGTCTGGTACTCCGTTCTGCCCGCTTCCTAGTCTTTCCGGTGAATTTCCTGAAATACGATTGCGTAAAGTCTGGGTATCCGTCGAACTTTTCACCGGTCATCGACTGGAAATACTTCCTGTATTCGTCGTCTGTAACCTTGCCTTTTTCGTACGCGTCGACCAGATCGGCGAATGTCCTGTACACGGGGGCGCCACTCATGACATTGCCTCCATTATCATCTCCTCGGACACGGATCTCTGGCATCCTATTCCGTAGAATTTCTCCAGAATCTTTCTAGCATGCGACGTAAGGATGTACGCCCTGGCCTCGCCGGACTTGTCCACGATTCCGACATGGTCCACTATGTCGTCGGCCACATGGCTCATCTCGTGCACCATGGTAGGTATCGTAGTGCTTTTTTCGTCCCTGTTGTTGATCCACACCAATGCCACGACACCCATGTTGACGGACGTTCCGAACGTGGTGTATCCGTTCGCTTCGCTTTGCGGCGTATCCTTTCCCCTGAAAATGAGGTTGTATATCTTCTTGTATTCCTGGAACGAGCAGTACACGAAAATTATTCCTACTTCGAACGTACCGTCGACCCATACCAGCATGTTGCCGTCGGCGGCAAGGCGCCTCGGGATGGATTCCTTCAGCGCCTTGACGACGACGGTGTTGCTAGCGGCCTGGTTCGTCGACGATTGTTGCGTCTTCAACGTCGGCTCCGTTTGCGGCATTTTTCGGCTCCTTGTCCTTGCTGCCTTTCTCCTTCGAATAGCTGTCGCGGATCTTCGACACGACGAACCGGCCTCCGATCACTGCGAGCATCGCGATGCTGCACGCAAGGATCCTGACGCCGTCTGCTGCATCCAGGTAGTATTCCTTCGCTGTCTTCATTTTTGTTCTCCTTTGTTCTCCTTGTTGTTTTCCTGGTGTTCCCGCCATTGTCTGGAATCGACCGGCGGACCCCCGTACTTCTCGCAGATATCGCGGACGTACGGGTTGAACTTCTTCCAGTTGTTCTTGTGCCCGACCACCTGGTGGCACGAGCGGCACAGCACGATCAGGTTGTCCGGGTCGTTCTTGCGATCGGGGCATGCCAGCTGGCTGATGACATGGTGCCTGTTCAGGTTCACGTGTGAACCGCAGAACTTGCACTCGTGCATCGGAAGTTGCTTGTACTGCCACGCGGCCATCGCCGTCCCCTCCGGCACATAGATGTACGCGTCGGACTTCCTCCTTAGAAGAAGCCACAGGACGTAGGCCACGACACCGAAAGCGGCGATGTCAAGAATCTCTCCGATGCTCATTTGATCCTCCATTTTGTGTTCTTCTTCACGTAGCCGGCGTCACCGATTTTGACGGACGGCCCTTCCGACTCGTCCACCGAGAACTGTGTTCCGTCTTCGCTTTCATAGAACGAAGGCTTCGAAGCATACTCCTCCTTGATGGAATTGTACATCTCCTTGGCGTCCTTCTTGTCCTCAAACACGGTGACCTGCAGGTCACCGTCCAGTACAACCGCAACGAACGGCAGCTTGTTATCCTTTCTTGCCGGCATTCCTTTTCTCCTTCTTCAGATACTTGAACCAGTCCTTTGCAACTTCGTACATCCCGGCCTGGACGGTTTCCGTCGTGTCCTCGTCCATCTTGTAGACGTCTCCTGCGCTCTCGCCTGTGAACCACGAGATGAACCTCCCGAACAGGACCGGTCCGACGTCCTTGTCGAACTGGAGCTTCGTGAAATTCTCCGGGATCCAATCCACGTGGGTCGCGACGCCGGTGTCGAACACGACGTCCCTGAGGATCTGGACCAGGTAGATGAACCACGCTTCGTCTATGATCTTCTCGGGCTTGTCGCCGTACCGCATCTTGAAGAACGTGTCGAAGTGCGACTTCAGCGCCTTCGCCCGTTTCGTGCGAAGCCAGGATTTGTCGTCGACCACGAAGATTTCTTCGTCGGCGACCCGGTTCCATTGGTTTTCGCTAGTCATGCTTCTTCTCCGTGTGCATTCGCCAATCGGCATTCCTCTCTAGTGGTTTTCTTCGTCATCGAATTTCCTCCCATGCTCTTTCTTGTACTGCTTCCAGTTGTTGTTCGTGTCCTGGATGAAATCCCTGAAGTACTCCGTGCCGTTGAACATTTCGTACCAATTCTCGAACACATGCTGGGTATCGACGCATGCATCCAGGAACCAGGCCGGGTCCATGCCATCCTCGATTTCGATGTCGTCGACCAGTTCGTCCAGGAGGAACATGACCTCCTTGACGAACGCAATTTCGGCCGCCATGTTGATGGCGTCGGACTTGTCCATGGATTCCAGCCATTTGGCGTATGCCGGCTGGAGCGCCTTGTAGAACTCCGTTCCGTTCATTTCTTAGCCTTTCTCTTGGGAAGCTCTTCGTCCAGGAGCTTCTGGATCCTTCGCAGTGCCGCCGTGGCTCCTGTGAAGTTGCTCTTTCCGAACTTGTCGCGGGCCTCCTCGACCAGGTCCTCGATCTTGTCGATCAGAACCCCTCGCCGCATGCCTGTCTTCGTGACGTACATGCATCCGTAGTAGTATTCGTTCATGCTTCATCCTCCATTATCCTAAGTGCAGTGTACTCAACATCTCCGTAGTTGATTTTGACTTCGTTCCCGTAGTCGTATTCGGCAAAGTTGTTATCGATGTCGTAGTCGGCATCCTTGCCTGACTCAAACCCCTCCCGAATGCTATCCTTCATGCGTTCGACTTCCTTCAGCATGAAGTCTTCGGCCGTTTCTTGGGTTTCGAACCTATCGGGAAACAGGTATGCGTCGCATTCCCCGTCACTGACGTTGTAAAACGCCCTTACGACTCTGTAGACTTTCATCGGTTTTCCTCCCTGTCTAGCGGTGCTTTGTTGCACCCGTCGTCGATCATCCAGCACAACTTCTCCGACATCTTCGAGATTTCCCGGATGTTGCCCCTCTCGGTGGCGGTGCAGTACGGAATCCCATCGATCACCTCCCGGTGGTCGCAGTTCGTACAATTCGGATACCCAGGGTATCCTCCTTCTACTTCAATTCCGTACATTCATTTTGCCCCTTTCAGTTCCACCGGGATCCGGTCGTTCGGATCGACTTCAGCGTCCTTGTTGATCAGCGACAGGAACTTGTTGATCCTGTACGTCTTAGATGACCCCTGGTCGGTCCACGAGTCCTCCGTCTTCCTGTACGAATAGGAGACGAACACGTAGTCCTCCTCCGGATCAACGTGGATCTCGTCTACGCCGATATAGTCGTACTCCGGGAACTCCGCCTTAAGGAGCTCGAGAGCCCTCGAGCAGACGTCCCAGTAGACGTCATTCGCGTGGATCAGATCCTCTTGCGTGATGATCATTTGCATTCCTCCTTGATCATTTCCTTCGGCAGCTTCTCGACGACCTCCTTGTAAAGCCACTCCAGCAGGTAGCAGCGCACCTCGTCGTCGGACTCGTCCACGTCCCTGTGGCGCAGCAGCTGCAGCACGAAGTGCAGCAGCTCGTGGACCATTACCGACTTCCGGATCGGCGTCATCGAATAGATGATGGCGTCGCCGTACCAGCCGTACGTCGTGGCGTTCGAGTTCACGTGACGGCTCATCTCGTAGACGCGATCCTTCGGGAACGGCGTGTTCTCGCAGGCCCACTCCTGGAACTTGCTGAACTCGCCTCCGACGTAGACGTACAGGTTGGCGTTCCAGATCGGAACCCAGATCCAGAAGCTGCGGTGATCCGGCTCTTTCTTGTCGATCTTTTTCATTTGATCAGTTTCTTTTCGTGTTTTCTGCGCGCACGCCGCAGCGCAAATTTTTCATGTGCCCGGCCGTAGCATCCTCTGGCCCACGGCACGAGATCGAGGTAGTGGTCCATGTTGTCGTGATCGTACGCGAGCGCCATCTCGTCGATTTCACGACGCTCGTTGTCGATGCACGACGCAAGCTTCGGGTGCGTCTTGCGGTATACTTCAATGTCAAACTGGCCTCCTGGAGGCGGTTCCGGTAAGCTCATTTGTTCTCCTTTCCTTTATTTGATCATCCCTTCCTCGAAGCACCATCTCACGAAGTCGGTCTTCTCGTCTTTCGAAATGATGAACTCGCTCTCGAACCACGCGGCCAGCGTCAGATCGTCTTCCAGGAAGACGAGGCTCCCGTCGCTGACCCTCGTAAAGTACTTCGAGTGCTGCTGGAACGCACACAGACTCATCGGTTCGATCCTCGTCGTGACCATGTCCTTCCAGTGAACCGTGCTCCAGTGCTTCGACTGGAACGCCTCCTCGAATGCGTCCCAGTTCGTGATGCCTTCGCGGAGCGCGTTGTCCTCGAAGTCGTCGATCAGAAAAATCGGTTCGCACCCCTGGTTGATCGATTCGAGGTATTCCTGCCCGTACAATACTAGAAGACGTTCGAACTCGGCCACGTGATCTTTTCCTTCGTCGTCCGTGACTATCGCGGTCGACAGGATATCCGTATGCGACTTGATGTATTCCGGACGCCTGATTTCGATTTCAAGACTCATTTTGTATTCCCTTCTAATTCACTAGGCACTTTGGATCGTGATCTTCACCTTGACGGGATGGACCTTAGCCTTTTCTGTGATGCACCGGAGTGGCTTTCCGTCCTTCCCAACGTGGTTCTGCAGGTACATGTGTCGAAGGCCGTTCCACTTCTTTGCGATCTCCTCGGCCTGCCATTTGGTGTCCGTATTGATAGGCATGTACCCGCTAATTCCATCGTAGCCGAATCCGCCGAGGCGGAGGTCCTTGAACTCGACGTTTGGATTGCCTCGGTAGAGCAGCGATCCGTCGTCGGTCGCCAGGACCCATCCGATCAGGGTCCTTTCGTCGTATTTCGGTCTCATTTCTTCTTCCTTTCCGTAGGAATCTTGACGACCTTGTACATGACCGGATACGGTTCGCCGTACTGCAGCCAAGA
>Ga0326513_10000006_pt1 | contig 165479 bp, 210 predicted proteins | sample 2_2465_0518_D_FD_203654 | JGI IMG/M metagenome (GOLD analysis project Ga0326513, IMG submission 203654) | Bovine rumen microbial communities from UC Davis, California, United States - 2_2465_0518 | ecosystem: Host-associated > Mammals > Digestive system > Stomach > Rumen | place: USA...
TGGCATAGTAAGTAGTGAACTACAAACATTAACAATAGATGGTATAACATATACAATTACAGGTAATGTAACTGCGAATCCTACGGTTACAGCATCAGACCCCGATTTAACATCTATTGGAATTGGCGGAACTAATTATATAATAGCTGGTGGTGGCGGAGGTTCTTCAAGATTAAGTGGACTCGTTGATGTTTCTATTGACGGTGACTTAACAGATGGACAGGTTCTCATATATAATGCCACTATGGATATGTGGACTAATGGAGAGGTTATAGCAACAGTAGCAGATATTGGAGATATCGGAAATGTTTCTTTAAACTCTCTTACAAATGGACAGATACTACAATATGACGCAACTAATAATGTTTGGGTAAATGTTAATGCTCCTAGTGGTGGTGGCGGCGACCTTTCAGATTTAGGAGACGTTAATTTAGGAACTCTTGCTGATAAGCAAGTTTTACAATATGATGCGGCAACTCAAAAATGGATTAATGCGACATCTCCCGCGGGAAGTAGCTCACTTTCTACTTTAACAGATGTTAATTTATCATCTTTAACAAATGGGCAAATCTTAGTTTATGATAATAATACTCAAAAGTGGGTAAATGCAGCAGCCCCAACAGGAGCAGAAATAGACGATACTGCCACTGCCGCAAATAAAGTATGGTCAAGTAATAAAACGTCAACAGAAATAAGTAATGTTCCTAATACAAATACCTATAACACATTAAATACTTCAGCAAAAACTCTTATCGGTGCTATTAACGAAGTAGCTAAAGATAAAAATATTGCTAATGAATACGATTCTACTGCAACTTATGCTGTTAATGATTATTGTATTTATAATGGGACTTTGTATAAATGCATTGCGGCGGTCACTACCGCTGAAGCTTTTGACAATACAAAATGGTCTGCAACAAAAGTAGTAAATGAATTAAATCAAGGTGGCGGCGGTAGTTCTACGTTAAGCGGTCTTACTGATGTAGATTTAACAACTCCCGCAAATGATGAAGCTCTTATATATGATAGTACAGAGCAGAAATGGGTAAATAAACCCATTCCCGCATCAGTAGAAATTGATGATACAACAACTTCTACAACTAAAGTATGGTCAAGTGATAAGACTTCGACCGAAATAGGTAACATACCGAATACAAATACCTATCAAAACCTTAATACAACATCAAAAACTTTAATTGGAGCTATTAATGAAACCGCTAATGATAAAAATGTTTCAGATGCTTATAATAGTAGTGCAACTTATTCTGTTGGTGACTATTGTATTTACAATACTACTCTCTATAAGTGCAATACAGATATTGATACTCCAGAAGCTTTTGATAGTACCCATTGGACTGCTACTACAGTCGCAAAAGAATTAGGGGATAATAAGATAATTTTAACGGAAACCCTTGAGGCGGGTGAGACATCGTTAACATTTACAGATGTTCGTATCCAAGATAATAGTTGGTTAACTCTTGCTCCAGAGAATGCTATTCTTTATCCTACAGGCATGAGTGCTTCTGCAGGTAGTGTAACATACACATTTGCCGCACAAGCGGAGGATGTAGTTTTTCAATTAAAAATATTTAACAGATAAGAGGTAAAAAATTAAAAAAGGAGAAATTCTATGGTAACTTTAGCACTAGATTTATCGTCTAAATCTTCTGGTTGGGCGATAAAGGTGAACGATAAAATTGAATATGGATGTATTTCTTCTACCTCTACTGATACAAACAAAAGAATAATCACCATGAGAGATGGTATTCTTGAAGTAGTAAAGAAATATGGTGTTGAAAAAATAATTGCAGAAGAAGTAAGACCGGACTTACAAAATAGTCATACTCAAAAAATATTGACTTATGTTCAAGCGGCTATTGTGTTAGCGATGTATGAATATAATAAAAAGATTCAGATTGATTTTATTCAACCTAACTCGTGGAGAAAGAAAATTGGTATAAAAACAGGAGCGGGAGTCAAAAGAGAAGCATTAAAAGCTCAAGACATATTATTCGTAAAAGAAAAATATGGCTTGGAGGTAGAAAATGATGATGAAGCAGATGCAATTTGCATTTTAACTTCCTATATAAATCCTGCGGGAAACAGTATAGATTATTCTAAATTTGAAGATGATTCTTTTAGTTTCCAATAAAAAAAATGCCGAGATTAAGTTAATTCTTAATCTCGGCACTATTTTTTTTTACCTAAATTCTCTCTAACGCTCTAGATGCAGAAATTGACATCATACCATTTCCGCCAAGAGGCAAGGTAAATGATTTAATTATGAAATCACCAGATATTCTTGACTTATTATCATTAACAGCAATTCTACTATTTGCCTCAAGATGGTAAATAGGAATACATTGTAATGTAATTTGCTCATTATATGAAGTATACTGATATAATAAATCTCTCATAACTTCCTGTGCGGTATATCCAACAGTACCTATTGATATATTTTTATAAATACTATTGCTTACTCTTGAGAAAGTTTGACCTATTAAAGAACATTTTTTAACATTCTTATCAGCATTATCGTCATCCATATTTATCATAATAACATCCGGAATATCCTCATTATATAATCTTCTAATTTTATCTTGTTGATAACTCTTTATTCTACTTCCAATTAAATCAACAGAATAGTCATAAATTTTATCTGCGGGTTCGATATAGTCAAAGAAATACTTTAATTCATTTGGGTTTGTTGTCAAATCTGCCTTAAAAGACTTAGTTTGGAAATTATAAATATCATCAAACAAGTCAAGTAATTCTTGCTCATATACGTCAGGTCTTATTTGTTGACTCTGTTTAACCAATCCTTGAAGATATAATTCTGCTCGCCAATCTACGGGCACGTAAAGATTTATATTGGTACCAGTAAGAGTTATGGTTTTTGTTAACTCATTATATGTAGCTCTTTTCATAGTGATAGTATCACCAGAAGCTATCATAGAGCCATCACTACTAATAATAGTATTATTGCTATAACGATAGCCGCCCGCCGCCATTTCTTCTTGCGTTGCAAGTCTTAGTCTACCAGTGTATTCTCCCATATCATTTTTCTCAAAAACAACAGGATATGCATTCATCACTGTCGGCTTACGCTTTATCGCTACATGATAATGAATAACTGAGTCATCTTTATTCTTACCCCATACATGATAATCATTCTTGATATTGGCATAATTGGGTGCATTAGTATAAGATGCAACCAAACCATTACCTTCTCTGAATGAATACTCTACTTTACTATTACTTTTAACATCAAGTAAGTAATTATCATTATTCAATATAGATGCTTCATTATTCGATACCATTTCAACGGGGTCATAGGAATTGTTTAAATAATTCTTAATCTCCTGGAAATGAAAATTACCATCTATATCAAAAAAGTATTCATAGTTTCCTAACTCTTGTTTAACTTTATCAAGTACAGTGCAGACATTATCGCCAATAGAAGAAACTAAAGAACCTGGGAAAACAAAATCTGTATAAACATATCCGCAATCATCATTGTATTCAAATGGTGACCATACTCCAGGATTACTTGAAGATTTTAATACACTTTTATCCATAGTGTATCTTTTATCATTGTTATTATGATAAAGAGTACCAGTTCCCGTGAAACGAACAATTTGTTTAATCTCTAAAGGAACATCATCTATAAAGATTTTACTTATAGGGATTCCGCCATAGTTACAAACTAATGTCTGTATAATATCAAAGAATCTCTGCGGAATGGACTCTACCGAACCTACCGCCGCATAACTTGACTCTTCCCAATTAGCACCAGACCACTTATAATATTTACCATTGTAATAATAAACCGTATAAGTATTAGGGTCTTGCGGCAATGCCTCAACTTCCGAATAACCTATTACTTGATCGTAACTATCGAAAGTAATTGATGTAGGTAAATTACCACCTTGAGTACCATTTAGCAGACACATCTTGTCTTGACAAGTTATACTAATATTTAAACCAGAAGTAGAATGACTGTAATTAACAGATGCAATTATAAAAACTCCTAATTTAAACCAAATAATATCAGGTCTATCTGGCAGAAGTCCATCATTAGCAAGTCCCTCATAAATCTTAACTCTTTTGTTAATTGATAACAAGTTATCTACATTTTCTATTGACTCTGTTTCTTCTGCTACAAAAGTTAATGAGCAGGTTCTTCGTAATGAAGAATCTGCATTAACTTGTAAGCTACCGGTAGTAATTCTACCTTGAATTGAAGAAATAAGTTCTTCTTTTTCATTTAAAACCTCAATCTTTGCATAATGCTCTTGATTGTGTTCAGTATCTAATATTTTTAACTCTTCTTTTGTTAATTCTCTCTGCATATAGATACCTCCTATTATAATCTTATAGTATGAGTATCTGCATCTATATGAGTATGCTTACCAATCTCATGAATTGGTGGTGCATTGTTACCAATATCCTCTAAAGACGTAATCTTATATTTAAGATAATTCTTAATGGTAGGTTCTCCAATTTCTGTTGCAGTAGCATTGAAATTATATATTAATCTACCTAAATTATTTGCAGGAGAGCAAGATACATCAGTTAATCGAACTAAAATATTACCTTCCGCAAAAGATTTGTAAAGTTTTGGCTTACCATCTGTTAAGAAAGCAATAACTTTATTCCTATACTCTCTCTCATGAGTATGGTCATATTTACCCATATCTCTATCTGCATATAGTTGAGCAATCTCACTATATTCATATAACTGTTTATCTTGTAAGAATATTTTATTCTCGTCAGAATTGAATGATATTATACCTGAAATAGATAATACCTTGTATTTATTATTACCGTTTCGATTAATGAAAGGATATACTCCACCAAGAGTAACAGATGTGCTATCTGTAACCGTCAGTTTATAAGAACTAATCGAATCATTATAAGCTAATCTTAATTGTTGTTCTTCCTGTCCCACCAAATAAGCATAGCTAAAATCACGAATAGTCTGAACATTATAATTAACAACATCTCCACCTATCCTCATTTTCATAAGTTTTCCGCGGTTTTCATCTGAGTCTACTGCTTGTATACCATATCGGTAAAAGACACCACTTTCAACAGTATAATCATAATACAAATTTTCTAACTCTAAAACGCCTCCAGATATCCTATCTCTGAAATCTAATTTTTTAATATCAACCCATTTAGTAAAATTAGAACGGCTATCAGTTCTTCTTACATAATAGATACCCGTCTTAGATGTGTCGATTTGCTCGTTGCCGCAAAGAAAATAACCTATCCTACCATCTTCGCACTCGTCAAATTCACTTACAACAGAAATGAAATGTGCGGTAACCCTAGGGTCATAGACCTTTCTACCACTATAAACATCATAAGATGTGTCAAGTGTCATAATCTCAACATCAGTAGAATTTTGAGTATTAGCAGTACCTTTTGCATTTATTGTTAAAGTTTCTGTGTAATCATTTATAGTATGATATTCAAAAACTATAGTATAAGTTTTTTCGGCATCGAAATCTTCTATACCACTTATATAATCAATTTTTTGATTATCAAAATTTTGGTCTGCATATAAATAACCGCTATCATCCAATAGCGTTATTCCGTCATAAATCTTTATTCTGTAGTTATACAGATTTTCAGTTGTATCTTCTTCACACTTATATTCTCCAATAAATTCAGAACCATAAATAGTATAATCAGAAGATAAATGTCTACTCTGATAACCATTGCCGTCTATACCTTTTATTGAAGTAAATATAATTTCTGGCTGTCCAATAGGCTTTACAGTACAAATTGTTGACCACTCAGAAAAATCACTACCATGCTCAGTTAACCATGTTGACTGACCAACTGAAGAACTTTCTTCTGAAGTGTAAGTAACTTTTGACAATCTTAACTGTATTTTATAAATCCAACCAGGACACCATCCTGAATAACTACCATCAGTAGTATTCAAGTTTTTATTTTCAATATCTATATAATATAAATTTTCCTCCCCACTAACTGCGGTAAAAGGAACATTTAATAATATCCCAGCCATACGATAGATTCGAGGAATACTACTTTCCGCATCATCAAAAGATGCCACACATTTCTCTCCCGTCGTTTGTTTTGTAATTGATACTTGCACATTTTCAAAGTCTGCTTCGGAGTTAAACTTTGATAATGAAAAGTAAACTCTACAATACGAATTATTTCCCGCAACAAAAGAAGGCATGTAACCATCTACTATGGGTGGATAAAGTACATATGAAGCCATAAAAATCCTCCTTTTTTCTTTAACAAGAGAGTGATATTATTAAAATACCACTCTCTCATATAAAGAAACTACTCCTCTTTCTCTTTATTTGCTTGTTCTTGTTGTTCTACCTCTCTTAAATAAGATTGATAGTCCTCATATAAATCTCTGTATACATCTTTAACAATATAGTACACAGCCTCCGCGGGAAGCTGTGTACTGTTTATTAAATCAATAAGCTGTTTTCTAAATTTTTCCATCCTTTTATCTCCTTTGTTTAAAACGCATAATTTTCTGCGGCGGGCAGGTTTCCGCCTCCGCCACCTTGCATAGCGATATAATCTGCTAAACTAACGTATGTAGTTCTTGGATATAACACGCCATCAATTTCTACTGTAGGTGTCGTCTCGTCAGGAATACCGATATAGAAATTCTCTGCCTTAATTTGACAAATAAATCTACCATCGGAACTGTTTGAGTTATCAAGATAAAATGTATCTCCCGCCTCAAATAAGTGGCTCATAATACAATAATGTTTCGTATTAATAGAACCTCTACCTACAACAGTTTCATATTCCATCTTATAAGGGTCGTTTTCATAAAGAATACCATTTCTACCCCAATAAGGTACACTACCTATAGAACCACCTTCTGCAGTTATGACGGTTTCCGCATCTCTTAACTGAACCGCAGAACGCTCTGATACTGCGAAGTGTCTTGAAGGTAAGTTACCAATTTCCAGACCACCTGGATCAGTGATATCACTACCGACTCTAGCCTTAAATATATTACCAATACGAGTACCATCAGTTCCAACATATGTTGTCATTGATGTTTCTTTACCTTGAGCATTTAATATAGCATATCTATTACTAGATTTATCATTGCTACTATAATACATAAATGCTCTTGATTTATCGCTACTTGTATTGAATTTCCAGCAAACACTATTAGTTTCAGCTCCTGTAATAGGATCTGTAGAATAAGTAACATCACCGATGGTAACATTACCAAGAATATCTACTCTGAATTGATCAGATACTAATAAACCATCACTACCAATATAAATCTTTTTAGGATGTTCTTGAGTTCCTTCTCTATCCAATATTAAAGCAGTTTTAAGGTCGAAATTTGTACGGTCAAGATTTTCGGCTCTATGCTCACTATAATAGAAATAAGCGGCTTTACCAGAAGCACCTAAATCCCATCTTCTGTTATACTTATCCTCGCAGATATAAAAACATAAATCTTCTTCAACCGGTTGATATCCAGGAACTACTATATTATTTCTATAATATGGTGTTATTTCGTACCATTCGTCCGCTACCTTAAAGCTAAACAAATAATATCTATTATACGCCTCGTAAATAGGATCTGAAGCTTTGTCGATACCTAATGAATTTATTTTATAAATTCGATATCTATTTGGATCTGAAGCATCTAAATTAGGTAATGTTTCAGTAGGAAGAGGTTCTAAACTACTGACTGGTTTAAGTACATCTGTATCTCCAACCTTATCTGGTTTTACAGTACCTTTAATAGAACCAAGTTCAATTTTACCATAATTAGTATCATCTACATAAGCTCTAAAGTATTTTTTATTGTTATTACCTAAATAAAATTCATTATTATTGGCTCTAACAATTTTTCCTATACTAAGACCCTCATCACCAAGATAAAAACCATTCTTTTCACTTTCAAAAGAACTATGGAGTCTTCTCTCGGATGCCTCTGTCAAGTCTCCACTATAACCATCACCCGAATAAATTGCGGGAGACTTATTAGGACTATTGTAAGCAGAGTATAAAGTCATTTTATGGTTCTCAGAGAAGATTCTATCTTCACCGATACGCCATCCGCCTAACTCACTACTCTTAGCTTTAAGATAAGTTTTAACTCCATCAAGATAGTAGAAATACATATTTGTATCAGGTTCGTAATAAACCTTTGACATTAATTCTTCATCCCAGTACCAGAATCTTACTTCGGTACTATCATAGAACAGGTATTTCTCTAAATCTCTATCATAAAAATAATAATGAATAACATCATTATCATCGTAGAAATAATAGCAAACAGTATCTTGTAAACTACTAGTTGAGTCATAAGTTTGAATTGTAGTTCTTCTTACGTAAGGACCAATAGAACCAGAGTTTACTATATTACCATTAGAATCCCTTAAGTCATATCCATCTCTACAGAAGTAAACTTGAATATCTTCTCCGTTGTCATCATAATGATAATAACCAGAACTATCAGTCATTAGTAATGGTGTTAATGTAGATTCAAAACCATGCTTAACTATTGTGGCTTCATAATCTCCATTAGCCTCTTCCCAATAAAACTTATCATAACCATTGTAGTAATAAAGACCTGTATCATCAATATCTATAAGACCATTTTCTTCAGAATTACCAGAATCTATGTTACCGGTAGCTTCTGTTTTATCAGTTCCTCCAACGTGCATCTGACCATTCTTATCTACCCAAAAGCCGCCATTACCAAAACGAATTTCTGGAGTAGTTAAGTCAATAAGCATACCCTTTCCGGTTTCTTTATTGTAGTTAGCAGTTCCATCTGTATTCCACTCATAGAAATTACCGGAATATAGTCTAGCTACATCATCAGTAGGATCAAGTGTAATTTGTCCCGCTTTACTTAAACCAAATTGAGCCTTTCCTGTTTTAGCATCTAAAAAGATTGATTGTCTACCAGCGCTGAAACCGAATAAACCAATTTGACTCTTAGTGCTTTCCGCAGTTTTCTTCACGCCCATCGTAATACCGGTAAAGCGATTTGCTTCGTCTTTTGCACCAGCACCAATTTGAGGGGCTATAATATATTCGCCATTTTCATCAATATATAATTTATTACCATCCCAATCATTTAACCACCCAAACTCATTGGTGTTAAGTCTAAATATAATTGGTTTTAAATAAACTATATAAGATGGATCAGTTAATGTAACTATTTTCTGTCTTGCTCGGAGTATGTTATATTCCTCTAATAAACTATCTACATTGTTAATCAATTCTGAATCATGACTATCTAAATTCATAAAAGGATTTATCTTAATGAACTCTCCTGTTTCGGGGTCCATATTAATAGTTATACTATTATCAGAATAAATACAATCATAGAATGAAGATAATAAATCAACAAAATTCTTAATAAGAATGCTTTGATAATTTACGCTTGAAATAACTTTATTTTGTCTTCCCATCCAAGCACTCTGTAATTCTTCAAGAGTATAAGAATTACTATCTAATAAATAAAACTTAGATAACAGATTATTTAAACTTTGCTGCCAACTTACAAAATCTCTACCGGTGCTTTGACAAATCTCGGAAAGAATTTGTAAACTACTATACTCTTCCTTGTTTGCTAATAAATAAGTTACTTGAGCAATAACATCTGTTTCTAATTTAGAACGTTCTATTAAATCAATAGAAGAAACGTCATATAAGTTAGCAATTTTATCATAGATATTACTTATTGTAATATCTGTTGAACTTACCTGCGGCAAGGCGATAAAATCTGATATTTTAGAATAAATATTCTTAATAGTATCTTCTTCTTGAGCCGATAACGCTTTTATAGATGTTATTAAAGAACTTATTTCACTAACAGTATTGTCATAACTATTTATTGTATCAACTACGCTATTAGTAATTGTATTTCCATCAGTATCTGTTATAAATGGCTTTAAGAAATCTTTTGTCCATGCGGCGGTATGACCAGAGATACCTGTCGATAAAGTTGATAAATTAGTAAGGTCACTCTTTGTAAACTTATCACTAATTAAACCGTATACCTTATTTCTTAACTTGTAAATCTCAAGTTTAGCACTTAAAATATAAGTTAAGAAATCATAACCCGCATCAATGATTTCTGCTTGTGTAGTAGTATCAAATGTAACCTGGAAAAGATGTTGATAATTATTTAAAATCTTTTCTATTGTAGATAATTTATTTAATAAATCTGAACGATATGTTAAATATGGATTATCATTATTTACATCCGCTACCCAATTAACAATTTCACTAATTCTATTTTTGTAGCAATCTTTTAATACTACTTGTAACTGAGCTTTTTCATCTTCAAGATACTGGATACAATTTTCATCTTGCCCATCTTGATTTACGCCGTTATTAATTATAGATAATGTATTTTCATAATTTTCAGTTAAAATTGTTAAATTAGTGTATTTATCTAAGAAATATTGTAAATTAGGTATTGAAGAATTATTTAATAAATATTTATATTCAAATAAATTTATATTATTGTTATAAATATTTTTAACTCTTGTAGATAGTTTATTATAAGTATCTAATAATTCTTGCGTTGTATAAGTTCCTAAATCACAATTCTTAATATTAGTTAAATTATTAATGTCAGACTGTAAAACAAGAGAGATATCATTAACAACCTCTTCAGATAACTCAACAACATATGAATTATTCCAATAACTAACATCGGTATTTGTAATATATGCTGTAATTAAATCTGATAACGGTTTTACATAATTTGTTAAAATATCTTCTTTTAAGTCTTGACTTGCTTTAGTCCAAGTGGATACTTGTTTTGCGGCAGTCGCATAAGAGCTAGTATAGTTATCTAATAAGCTATACCAAGCATTATACCTGTCATCATAATCTGCATCTTGCTCATTAAGACCTTCAATCTCATCCGTTATAACGGTAACACCAACCGCCGCATCCGCAGAGTCCGCAGAAGGTAATAAAGATTCAATTTCTGAATAATCAGTTAAAATATCATAATTATCTATTTGAGCCTTTAATGTAGCAACTTCAGCCTCGTCAACCACAACCATAAATCTCTTTAAAAGTTCTTGGGCTTCCGCAAGATTGTGTAATGCAGATTGATAAGAACTTTCTTTTGAAGAATAATTTATATTGTTAATAGTTGGATTCTGAATTTCAAGTATTTCTTGTAAAGCATTTATATAATCAGTATTTTCAATTAAATTTGCAGTATCTTTATATCTTCCATAAAAACTATTAGTCTTAAATATCTGAATAAGGATATCGTAAATTTTCTTTTCATAGTCTTTTAACTCTGAAATAATACTGTTTATACTTGTAGCATAATTATCATCGCCTCTATCATAGTAAGTTCTTTCAAGAGCGGTCTGATAATTAGATGTTGCTGTTTCCTTATTATTGTTTTGCTCAGTTATTTTAGCATCTACCGCATTTATTTCAGCAATAGTATCTAATTCTTTCTGAGTTGGTTCAATATCAAAAGTAGTAGCTAAGTTTTTAAGTTCTTCATACTGAATGACGTTACGAGCTATTTCTGAAGTATCAACATCTAAACTTGTCTGTATCTCTAAAAGTTTCTCACTAACCTCTTCAGGTGTAAGAGATCCTTCTCCAGAAATATTTGGTGACATAACAACAGAAACATAGTTATTAGCCATACCATCATCATATTTACTTACAGGTCTTATATCTGCGGAAGTCTGCTGTATCTTCTCTTTCATTAAGAGTTTTTCACTTAACCGCCATTCATAGTTAAAGCAATCTATATCTCCATTAATCTCCATACCGGAATTAATATTGAATATTGCTCCACTATTACCTCCATCCCATTGAGGATTTGACCCATCCGCCGCATAAGTTACAATACTATATCCTTTTGTTAAAGAAGGAAAATAAGTCATTTTGTCAAATAATTCTTTATCAACCCTTATTAACTCAACGGGATAGAAAGCATAAATAACAGTATCAGCTTCTTCTTTACTACCAGAATTAATAGTAATTTTAGCTTGAATAACTAAAATTTTATTATCACCAATAGCAGTAGTATTCCAATCACTATTACGATTAGTAGCAATACAAAGTCTACCATCTGAAGTCATTGTAAAGAATGGCTTTATTGCAGCTTCATCAAAAATGCCCCACTCGATATTATAATCAAAAGGATTAGCAACTAAAACTCCATCTTTATAAACCTCCACTCCTAAAGGATTTAAACCTGCGGGAGGGAAGTAGTTTACATCACAAAAGTTAGAATCTATAAGGTCAGAGTTTGTAGGTAAAATGTACCAAGGACCATGCGTACTAGTATCATCTGCAATAAACATAAGTTTTAATTTCTGCTCGATACCCGTAAAGTCTTTTTTACCATATCCGACTCCATTATATGTTAATACCGCAGAATACTTAGTACCATTAGTACCATTATCGCCCTCTTTGATAAATTGTATATCCGCAGTACCAGATAATAATAAATCATTGTTTACAACATTTAAATAAACTACGTTATTATTTTTATTATAATTATAATTTTTACTAATTGTATAATCAATGTCAAACTTACCATATTTACTTACAATATAGCTATCATCAGTTTCAGAAAATTGAATATTTTTAGCCTTTTTATAACCATTAATATCAAAATTCATCATTGAATTTTTAGGCAATGTCCAAGTAAATAAGCAAGTATTATAAGTTTCTTCGCTATACTCCTCACCCGCCGCATCATAAATAGTGCAAGATAATGGGTCTATTGTACTAATTCTTGAACTAAGCGGACCGTCATAGAACTCTGACTGAGGTGAATTGCCATAACTATCATACTTATATAATTTATTGCTATTGCTCATAGAAAGATAACTTCCATCTACACTATTAATAGCAATAAGTTTTTGTACAGTACCAACAAGTTTATTATTACCGTTAGAATCTGTACGATATACAGTACATACTATAAGGTTCATATCATTTGTAATTAAAGAACCATAAAATTGTATATCTGTTATATATTCTCTTTGACCTGTTGTTTCATCAATAACTGAAACATAATTTGTTCTACAGTTTTCACCCTTATTCCAGAAATTATTATCTATATAATCTCCGTCAGAACCATATCTCATCCAAGCATAAGTTAGATAAGAATTATCTTCACTATAATCTGATAAGGTATTAACTTTACAGGTTAAAGTAATTAAATCATTCTTTAACGCAAAAGCAGGACTAGACTCAAGAGAAATGGAAACTTGACTATCTAAATTTTCAATTAAAATAGTTTGTCCTACGTTAGTGCCATTATAAATAATTATACACTTGTATTTTGCGGAAGTCTCTACATCACTCTGCTTAACTGTAAGTGAATATTCATCAGTATTGAGAATACTTTCAGATACAGTACCATCCGAACTTTCTTGTTCTGAATATGTATTAAGGCATCTCCATCCATAACCACCTAAAGTATTGTAGTTTTGAGAACCATATACCACACTACTATCTTGTACAAACCAATAACAAGCAAGATTATTTAATGAAGTTTCAGCTCCATTGATTAATAGTGTAGGAATAATCTTTTTAACAGTTCTAAATCTACTTCCTAAGAAGAAATTACCCTCAGTTGCGGTTAATAATAAATGGTATCCCGCAGTTTCACTTGAATCTATAACTTCAACGGGATAAAATTGAATATTACTAAGAAAAATATCATAGTAATCATCATATCGACTATCATTACTTACTCCAAAATCTTTACAGAAACCTTTAATCTGTATTTCATTTGCTCTTGAATTGTCATAAATTAAATCATCTTCAATAGTAACGTATAATTTTTGAGTAACGTAATCTACAAAGTCATATGGAGAGCCATTCATTTTTTCAGTATTAAAGTAATATGTCTTTGTAACCTCTTCTGTGGCATCTCCAGTTATACGCTTAAATGGAAGTGTTAACTCTATACCATAGTCACCATTAACCTTCTGGTATGGATCTTCTATGGCAGTTTTTACGTCTAAACTTAAACAAAAAGTTTTATTTCTCTCTAAATAATGTGAAAATATTATATTAAAATTGCTTCCCGCAATTGCATTAGCATCTTTCTCTTCTGGGCTATGGTAAGTACAAAAAGCTAAATCGGTAACAGAATCAAAAATTGACTCTCCAATTTTCTTATATTGTACCTCAGAAGTTATATCATAAAGACCAACATAAGGATTACTAGAGCCAATAATTGTAAGCGTACTATCTAATGCGCCATCTTTACTTAATACAAAAACAGAATCACCTTTTGAGTAGTGCGTAGTAATAGTATTAGAATATGCTCTTAACGTCTGTTTTAAATATTCAACTGAATATAAACCAATAGACGCATCTACTATATCTACAATAGTACATTCAATAACTTTCACGTTCTTTTGTTTATCAAGAGAACTACCAATGAGAGTTTCTATTGAATCTAATATTTCTTGTGCTATTGTACTCATTTATGATTTCCTCCTTTTTTCTCATTTTATATTATATATAAAACTTGGAAATAAAATATTATTTAAAAAAGACCAAAAAAAAGAAGGGGAGCATTTCGCTCCCCTATCTTTTAAATAGTTTGTAATCCTGTTCTTTGTGCGGCAAGGTTAGGTAAACTTAATAAAGCTTCTCTTATATCATTTACATCATTTGCTGCAGGGAATTCTGCGTTAATGTTGTAAACATTATTCGAACCGCTATTATTAGTTATATTACCAGTTCCACTTACTCCGCTTATCCTTCCTAATGCAGCAGCTATTGATTCCGCAATAGCAGACTGAATAGAAGAATTAATTCCAGATAATTGTCTTATAATTGAAACTGCTTCAAGCATATTAGCTGTATCATCAGCGTTAAGAACTAATTCCTTCTGGTGTAACATAGCAAGTTTTCCATCATTAGAATTCCAACTTCCTGTATATCCACCGGTAGCAAAAGCATAATACTCACTACCCAAACCATTTTTCTTAATGTACTCTTCAGCAGCTTCTTTAGTCGCCATATATTGTTGAATAACATCTCCACCAGGAGCTTTTACCTTAATACCATGAGCTGATGAAGGCGTCACACTAGCACTATCTTTCATTATTTCTTTTAATATTTCTTCATCTGTCCAACCGCTACCTTTATAACTTTCGTATTGTGCCTGAGTATAAAATCCATACTTAGTTAATTCTTGAGCTAATGAGTTATATCCATCAGATCCTGTACCTGCAATAGAAACCCAGTTACCTGCAACAGTATCCCAAATACCATAGTTTCCACTAAATTGGCTTTCAACCTTGTATCTACCCTTTTGATGATTTTCTATATTAATTCTAGAAGAAGAATCAAGTCCACTGCCACCAGTTCCACCCGCCGCAGCTCTTTGGAATTCATATTCCTTCTGAATTGCTTCATCTAAAACTGAAACAAAACTTATAGCAGCATCTCTAGCAACACCTAGTTTCTTGATATAATTCTCCATTTCAATTCCGTTTTCGTAAACAGAATCTTTAACTCTATACCAAGCATCTTCCAAAAAGCCAAGATAACTTTCGTACTCTGCAAGTTCACTAGTAGCTGTAGCAACTAAATCACTAGTAGCATCCTGTAATTCCTCAGTAGCTTCAACATCTTCATAGATTTGAGCTTCTACATCAGCATAATCTTCACCTGCGGCAATGCATCCTTCTCTTACGGCTTCACCGTAATCAAGTTGAGCTTGAGTACATACTGTCATAGCTTCAAGCATTGCGTTCTTAACGCTGTCAGGATTGTTAGACCATATATCAGTAATGTCTGATGCAGCAGTAGCAAAATAGTCTATCGTTTCCCGCATAGCCTCATCGCCATGCTCAACAATAGCGTCATAAGCCTCTCCCGCAGAATTATATACATCAATAGCACTTTCAATAGCAAACTTAGCCATTTCATCAATAGCACGTTTCTGACTATCGATCATAAGATTGTAGTTGTCTGTGTTTACCATGTACTCAGTAGCAAGTAAAGCATTTGTCTCTTCCGCAAGATTAACCTCATGTGCTTTTAATTCATCTGCTTTAGTGTTCATTTGAGTAGCATAATAATCATTATACCAATCAATCATCATCTGATACTGTGCTTTTTCTTCTTCGGTAGCGCCAATCATTTTAGCCTCAAGGTCTGCAATAGTAGTAGACCAATCCTCTGCAAGCTTTATCATTTCCTCTTTTAAATCAGAAACATTTTGCTTTACATATTCATAGGCTTCATATTGAGCATCTAAAAGAGCTTGCTGTTTGTCGTCTAAGTCGCCCTCATCCGCAACATATTGATAACTCCAGTTTCCTGCTGTATCTCTTGTTACTTTAAGAGCATTTTTATTATTGCGGGCATCCTCAAGATCTGCCTCTGCCTGTGCAACAGCTAATCTCTTTTCAGCAAGAGTGATATCGTATTCAGTAAGAGTAGTTCTATCCTCTAAAGATTTAACTTGACTCTCGTATAAATCCTGTAACTTCTGTTGAGACTTAGTAGTTGATGCTTTATCAATAGCCTCCTGATACTTGAGACTTAATTTTTCTAACTGATAAATCTTCTCCTGGTCATCGTAAACTCCATCTGCAGCTTCTTTTGCAAGATTCCACTGTTCAGATACGAAGTTATAACTTGAACCTTTCATCAGTTTCTTTTCAGCATCGCTAAATGCCTTAGCCACTGTATTAGCATAACTCTTAGCAAGATTCTCTAAGTATGCCTCTTCAGCGGCATGAAGGTCTTTGATAGTATTATCCCATGCGGTTTTAAACTTCTGAGCAGCATCAGAATCTGCACCATACTCGGCAGCAGCTTTTTCATACTGACTCTGATAAAAAGCATTCTGGTCTCTCAAAGAAGCTAACTGTGTAAGATAGTTCTTTGATTGAGCGTTATATAAGCTATCAAGGAAATCATAAGCCTGTTGACCATAAAGTAATTCTATAATCTTTGACTGATGATTTAAGTCTGCGTTGATAGCTTCGATACTATTTTGAACTTCTCCAAATTTATCAATAACTTCATCAATAGCAGAATTGTAATTATCCCAACCATTCTGGTATAAGTCAAATAATGCTCCTGCGTCATCTACAAGCTGATCTTGTAATTCTTTTAACTTATCCTGAGCCTGAGATATTGACTCGAACATAGAGCTATCTCCGCCGGCTTCCATCTTATCGATTTCCGCCATAACCTCTTTAGCTGCTTTAAGTTCATCATCAATAGTTCCGCCTTCTCCGCCAAGAGAGTTAGCATCAAATACAGCAGTTTTAAACTGTGTACCGAAATCTGTCCATCTTGACTTAAAGTTATCTTCTATCTTTCCGATAAAGTCATTCCAGTCTCTATCTGCTTGGTGAGTATCAAGTTTAAGAGTTAACTCTGTTTCCCAACCGGTTAAGTTATTCTCTTTAATCTGGCGGGTAATGTCATCAAGTTTATCTTGAGTTTCCACCATCTTATTATAGAATAACTCGTCATATTTATCAAGAACTTCTTTAAAGGTATTATAATCTTTCTCGTAAGCCTCAAAACTTTCATCAGATATGTTACCAGCATTATAATCTGCAACTACCTGGTTATACTGTTCAAGAGAAGCCTTAGTTTGAGCAAGATAATTCTGTATCTGTCCTTCACTATCAAAGATAATTCCGTAACCTTCAAGCTGTTCTCTTAACTCTGCGGCTTCCTTATGCTGCTCTGCGGCAAGGTCATTATATTTCTGAGCCTGTATTTCAAGTAGCTCATTTTCTGCCTTCAGAGAAGAAATTAATTCTGTACGAGATAATTTTTCCTGTTCCTTATCGAGCTTTGATAATGCATGAGTAACTTTCTCAATGGCATTATTAATATCCCAATAACGGTCATACTCATCATCGAAATCTTTTTCTTCTTTATCTTTTGTCTTACTACTACCGCTTCCGCTACCGCCAGTTCCTTCGAAATAATCAACGGAACCCATTAAGCGTAGTTTATTGTATGCGGCTTGGATAGCTTCTTCAGCAGCATCTGCATTAACACCAAAATCTGAAGCACTTAATCCGGCTAAGCCATAAGCATCTTTAGTAAACTGGTCAAGTAATTCCGTACCTGCCGCAACCTTACCTGCAGTCTGTAAAGCAACATCGCCAAGGTCAGAATATGTTCTACTTAATTCATCGGTGGCATCAGCAGCTTCGCCTTCTTTGAGAACATGGAGGTCAGTAATTAAGTCAGCCATTACTTGCTGTCTCATATAAGCCATCTGAACATCCATTAAAGATGAATATGTCTCATTATTAATCTTTAACTGACCATTTTCAAGCTCAAGACTAGCCACAAAGGCGTTATCCATTTCAACTAACTGTTGAATACTATCTATTGAGAGCTTACCATTATCATTATAATCATCAACGACACTCTGTAAAGATGAATATTGAGATTGCAACATATCAATAGTAGAACCAATATTTTTATATTGCTTTTCAATCTCTGTGTTAGCCTCTGCCGCACTTACCGTACCTGCCTGTAGAGCATCCATCTCTGCCTGGAGTTCATTTGTAACATTAATTACTTTTCGAGTATATTTTTCAACGGCTCCTTGAGATGTTAAATAAGATTTTATAGGAGTTAAAGAAGAACTCATAGCTTCTGCTAAATCATTTTGGGCTTTTACCAAAAATGCTTGAGTTTTTTCACTATTATCTCCATTCGCTATTTTCTCTTGAGCATCACGAACATGTTGTTCAGCTTCAGCAATTTTATCTTCATTTTCTCTTAATACATCTGCTAATGCGCCACCACCGATGGTGTCTAAAAGTTCTATATATTGTTCAACACCAGCACTGCCATCGGTAAGTAACTCTTCAATAGCATTAAGTTGATCATCAGTTAACTGAGAAAAATCTATTGTAGAATATTTTTCTTCAAATAAATTTTCAGCTATATCAGCAGCCTGTCTAAATGTTTCGATATTGCTTTCATCAATATCGAACATATCACCAAATTTTATCGAAGTATCTAAATTATCTAATTCATCTTGTAACTCAGCAATAGACTGTTTAGTAATCTCTGCATTTTTACTAGTATTGATTAAACCTTCAAGTAAAGCTTGACTTGCTACTCTTGTTTGAGTTTCAAAATCACTATTTTCGAAGGTTTCACGATCCATGATTAAACCAGTTTGAAGTTTAATCTCAGGTCTTCCGTCAGGGAATAAAGCGTTTATTTCATCTTCTTCAAATTTACCTTTACCATTGGCAGCTGCGAGTGTGGCAGGTATAGTCATAGCAAATTCAGAATCGGAAACTAAATTAGCAAGATTACCATATTTCTCTAAAAATTCGTCAACATCTTTGCCAGTTTCCTTAAAATAATTCTGGAATCTAGCTAAAAATACTAACTCAGCCTGGGTATGTTCTGCAAACTCCTCGAAATAACCTTCGGGATCTCCGAAGATGGCTTCCGCAAGATTATAAGCCTGAGTGTTCTTAAGTCCTTCCCCAGAAAACTGTGAAAGTATCTTATTAACTTCATCCTGTACTTGCTCTCTGCCTTCATCAGTATCAGCATAAGCACCAGAGCTTATAAGTTGGTTATAAATATCATCCCTAGTTGCAAGGAAATTTTTAGTAGTTACATCATTTGCGGTAAGTGTATTTGCAATATTTTCTTTAGTTGCAGTAATTACCTCTTGAGATATAGTATTTAAAGAATTTAAACTACCTTCAGCAGCATCAAGATATGAAAGTAATTGAGTTGACATATCTGTATTTGCTGATTGTAAAATTTCTTTTACAGCGGTAGTATCTTTAGATAATAATTCAACAAAATTATCTAAATTAATTTCATCTACTCCTAATCCTACAGTAGTAATTAAATCTTCAATACCATATTCACTACCAAGATCCTTTAATCTAGATATAATATACGATTCATCTGTATTTTCACCTAACGAACCTTTTAATTGATAATTACCGGTCAAAGCATCGTATGCTCCACCCCAAGCACCACCTGCCGCAGCATATATATCACTGCTAACAGCATTTTTACTGCTTTCAAGAGCTCTTTCTTCTGAAGCTTTATATTCTTCGCCTCTTTTAGCAGTAGTTTCATCAATAATATTATTTAACTCTTCATAGCTTGCGGAAAGGGCTTTTATAGCGAGTTCTTCTTCGCCATATTGTAAACATAACTTGTAAGTTTCATTTCTTAAATCTGTAATTGATCTAACATCTTCTGACTCGTTAAGTTCATCATATGCCTGCTTAAGATTCTTAATATTCTCATATTCTTCTTTTTTCTTCTCGGCAAGCTCCGCATCTTTTCTAGCAGCCTCTTCAGCATTCTTAGCATTCTTTTCAAGATAATTATTATAAGCTGCAAGTGCCACTTTTGCACCAACAAAAGCAACTGTTGCTATTGCAGCAACGTGTCCTAATACACCAAGACCTGTATATACTTCTTTAAGAGCTTTTAAAAGACCTCCGCCTTTCTTAACGATAGCATCTTTTAAACCACCGATACCTTTTTTAGAAAGAATCTCAAATCCTTTTAAAAGAGTCTTTTGAGGATTTTTTAAATCTTCAATACTCTTTATAATATCAGTAATACCATTTTCATCTCTTAACTCGTCTAATTTTTTCTGCTCATTATCATTTGTTTTTTGAGTTCTATCTATATCTTTTTGTACTTCTTTTTGCTTTTTACTTACTCTTTTAAATTCATCTTCATCTCCGGCATTCCATGCATCTATTCGAGCTTCTTCTAATTCATTATATTGCTCTGTTAATTTTTCTATTGCCTTTTTGTTTTCTTCTATAACCTCTAAAGTTATTCGTATATCATCATTTTCTTGTTCTTTTTCTTCTTGGAGATTTTTAAGCCGTTTAAGTTCTTCATCACCTGCTTCTTTTGCCGCTTTTGTCACTTCTTTTATTGCGGGCGTTATTTTCTTCCAACCCGAACTAACAATAGGAAAATAAAAAACCATATTAGTCATAGTTTGAAGTAATTTTTGTCCTATACTTAAATCATTATTACTCCAAATCTGACCAATTTTAGTAATACCGGCAATACCTGTAGCTACTTTACTTATACCGGCACCGATGTCCATCCAGCCTTTCGCTACTGCCCTAGCATCCATAGCATCAGCAAAACTTTTTTGAGCTTCATTAAGAGAATTTTGTGCCCCAATTACGTTATTAACAGCATCTCTAAGTTTTTCTTCTTTTCCTATTTCTTCTTCAATAAGTTTTAAAGCTAATTGATGATTAATAGTATTATCTTCTGAATTATATGCTCCGCCAACTCTTAATTTTGCTTCAAGACTCTCAAAATTAATTGAACTGCCAAATTTATCACTACTTTTTGATAAAAGATCATCAAAAACGCTCTTTGATATAGTATCTCCCTGATCTTTATTATTATCATATAGCTCTTCAATTTTATCACTTAACTCTTTATAAGTATGCTGTAGTTCAGAAGCTCCATTAACTAACTTTGTTTGTAATTTTCCAAGATTGTCAAAATTACTAAAATCTTCTTCACTAATGCCTTTAATGACACTATTCAATTTTGTATAATCATCCTGTAATAACTCTACAGTTTTTTTATCTTCTATTAACTGCGCCCCAGATTTAGTTAATTCATTAAATCGTTTTCTTTCTTCTTCTGTTAAAAGAGACGCATTTTCATAAATTCTATGATAAAATTCTTCTTGTTCAGCTAAAGCTTTATTAGTCTCACCACCTGCGGCTAATCTTGAAGTATCTCCAACAGTATTCCTTAATTCTTGAAGTTTATTAGCTTCTTCTAATTTTAACTGTTCTTGATTAGCCTTATTCATAGCATTTTGGCTAAAAAATGTTGCTAAAGGTCCAGTAGTAGCCCCGGCTCCCATCGCAAGTGCAGCTGGTATAATTCCTGACAGTCCGCCAAATGATTCTACTAAATGATCTACCACTTTAACTAAGCCAGTAAGCATATCATAGAATGATTTAACATCATCACTATCAAATAAACTAGAATATAAATCTTCAGATGCAGCTCTTAATTTATTTAAATGAGCCTGCATTGAGTCCATATAGATTTCATTCTGTTTAGTAAGTGTTCCTTCTGCCGTTGCCGCAGTCTTTAAGTTAGTCTGGAATTTATCCCAGTTACTCATTAATGCGACTAATTGGGTATACTGTCTTGTACCAGCAACAGTCTGTGCTAAAGCCACTTGAGTATCAGCACTTAAACTTTGCCATTTAGAACCCATTTCATCAAGGATATCATCCATATCCTTAAGATTTCCGCTAGCATCTTTAATATTAATTCCAACAGCCTCTAATGCCTGAGAATATTTACCTAATGTAGTACCATCATCAAGAGTATCTCCTAATTCGAGATCCTGGATACGAGCAAATAATGTCTTAAAAGCTGTACCTACGATATCTGCAGACTGACGAGTTTCAGATACTACTGTGGCAAGAGCGGTCGTAGCATACTCATAACTTAAACCAACGGTGTCCGCAACTGCCGCAAACTTTTCAAGACCTTGAGCAATTTCCTCAGAAGAAGATGCGGTTGCCGCACCAAGAGCGGTAATGGTATCGCCAAAAGATTCAAGTGACTTAGTACCATCATCGAAGTTGTTCCAAATAGCCGTCATGTATTCAGAAACTTCATCCGCGGAAGCTCCTAAGGCGTTAGCCATTTTAATGGTAACGTTAGTTCTTTCCGCAACCTGCTCATCATCCAAACCTTGCTGGTAGTAAATAAGAGAAGCATCAGTATAATCAGTAGTAGTTGTACCTAATACCTGTGCTGCATTATTTGCCTGCACCGCAAACTCTTTCATATCTTCCGCAGATTTTTGTGTAACGATACGAATATCATTTAAAGACCTATCTAAGTCTTTAATATATCCTATAGCCTGAGAAACTGTTTTAGTAGCGGTATTTAATATAGCATTAAATCCTGTATACATTACAGTATTTTTAAAACTGTTAAACAATTTATCAGTAAATTTATTTGTATATTGAACTGCTGTATTTAATTGATATACTTGTGAAGTAACTTTCGCAAAAGCGGCAGTTCCTTCCGGTCCTAAAGTGGCAAGGTTAGTCTTAATTTGATTTAAGCTCATTCCACTATTTTGAATACTTTTCTGGAAAGTGTTGAAATTAATACCGTTTAAATTTATATCAAAGGCAGAATCTAGTGCATTTTCAAGAACTCTCACTGAAGTAGTAACTTTTTCAACTTCTTCTGCAGAGAAATTCTGTAAAAAGTCTGTGTCAACAGCGCCTAACTCCTTTAGCGTTCTTTTTAATTCATTTAATCCAGACATATCAACATTTGTTTTAATACCAAGATTAAATGTTAATTGATTATTAGCCATCTCTAACCTCCTTATAATCTCTTTTTGGTCTAAAAACAAAAAATAGACCTCGTTATTTAATGTAAATAACGAGGTCTATAGATTAAATCATTTTACCCTATTTTATTTAAGACCAGAGCTCTTGGCTATTGAAACAACATTTTCCATTTTATCTAAATCAAGAGATTCTAAGGCTTTATTAAATTTATCTGTGGCATCTGGCGCAAAAGCAAGGAATTTATCAATAAATCCTCTTGCAGAATTGCGGTAAACGGTATAGTCATCAACCATCCTAGAAAGTAATTCAAGTAAGTCTGAATAATCTTTTGCGGGCATGGCATCAATTACTGCTTTAATAATACCATCTTTTTCTAATGAATCATATAAAGCAAGGATATCTGCTTTATCTTCATCAGAAATCTCTAAATCAGTATACTTTAATATCAGATATACTTCAAAAACAGCACTGGTAATAAGATCAGTCATCACAGTACCGCCATCCGCCTTCTGCATTACCATCTCAAGCAGATTCTTTTTTTCTTCTGTTGATAAAAATTGTTTTACCTTAATTTTAAGTTTTCCAACCTCTATTTCTTTATCGTTAGGGATTGTATTATTTATTTCATACTTCATAGAAGTGCCTCCTTTTATTTCCTAATATAATTATAACAAAATTTTTCTATTTTGTCAAGATTTTTTAATTTTACTGTATAACTCTCCTATATTGTTAATATGAACAGAGATTTTTCTCTTGTTAAAAGTGTTTTCTACATATTTTGTAAAATCTTCATAAGGTTTATGTTCAAAACTCTTAGAACTTAATCTTTGAACACCACTACTAATTGAAAAATCTTCATTTGAATTTTTATAATGTTGTAAAATTGCATTAATTGGAATTACCTTTACTTGTTCTCTTGAAAAAACTACTAAAAATTTGGTATAATCATCTTTAACATATCCTTTTAAAGCTATTTTCATTGTTTGAGCATTAACTAATTCATTAGTAATTTTTTTATAATTAGAATAATTTATATTTATAGGGGATTTCCTTTTCGCATCTGATATTCCGCTATCATTAACTCTCAAATTGGCATAATGAGCTGCGAACTCCCCGCTATTATCTATTGATTTTAAAATTCTATCAAAGGGAGTTTTTGAAACTAAAGATACGCTTCTATCAAAATCTTTCGCATTTTTTACCGATAAATTCGTTTTTTCGCCATTAAAAGTTATTGCCACGTCGGTTTTACGCTTATATTTTTCTGTTTTAGTAGACGTATCTATAGTAACGTCATCGCTATTATAACTCTTTTTTACTGTTTGACTATCTTGTTGTTTTATATATTTATTTCCTAAGAATATCTTACTATTGTCAGAGTTAAACTCTTGATTCAAATTTTTTTGAATATATTTAATTAAATCATCTTGACTGTCTCCAGAGAATTCTTCTAAAATACTACATATATTATCATCAGCTATTGCCGATAAAATTTCTCCTATTTCACCCTGCTTACCAGATACGTTCGGTAAAATAGTAAACATCTCTAATATATCATTAATTTCTTTAATTTTACCATCAGTCTCTCTTCCGCCAATATTTTTATTTATTTTTAATTTTTCTTTTATATCTTGTAAATTTGTATCATATTCTTGGAAAAGATTTTCTAAAGTGGCAATTTCTTTTTCTGTATATCCAGTTTTTGATTCTATATTTTCTATAATATTTAAAAGAATTTCACTAGTTTTTCTTGCTTTTTTTAACCTCTCTTTAGATGATCGTCCAATATCTTTACAAGCATTTTTCATCTTATCCTTGTATTGCCTTTGAAGTTTTTGTCTTATTAGAAATAAATCTCTAACATCTTGATTTCTAAGCATAGAATATAAGTTTCCATGTAAGGTATAACTATAACCTTTTATTGCATTTGCCCACTCATTATTAGTTGCTTGAACAATCGCATCTTTAATATTAGAATTTCCCAATAATTGAGTATATCTTTCTTCCATCTTTTCGGCAGTTTCAAAATCTTTTTTAGAAACTTTATTTTCCTTTTGATTAAAAAAAGTATCTCTTTGTCTACTCAACTTTTCTAATCGTGGTGGTGTTTCTTTAACTTTTCCATTTTCCACATTTTTAGGTGTCTTTTTAAGACCAAAACGTTGATAATTTATTTTATGTCTATGAATTATATAATTTCCAAATATATCACTTATAATAATACACCCCTTCCCGCAGTTTTATATAAAAAAAAATAAGGGGTTCATAAAGAACCCCTTATTTATAATCTTAATCAGATTAATCAAGTGTAATTGACTTACTATCTGTAGCAGTACCAAGAGTAGCTGTAACTGTAACTTCAGCACCTGATGAAAGAGCACTAACATCAACTGAGAATGCATTACCAGCTTTTGGAGCAACATCAAGATTTGTAGAACCAGAAACTGCAGTAATTGTAGGTGTATCAGTAGAACCTGTTACTGTATAAGAACCATCTACAGTATGTCCTTCAGATGTCTGCTCAGTTAAAGCACCAAGAGTTACTGTAGGAGTAACTACAGGCTCATTAGTATGAGTATCAGCATCAATATGAGTATGGAACTCTGTATCGTTAATGTCACCACCTGTAACAATCTGGATATCACAAACTGTCTTCTTACTTCTGTCGAACATTGTATAAGCAGGCATAGCATCCATTACGAAATCGAAAGTAGAAGGATCGCCAGATGCAGCCATTGTGAATGTAAATGCTGACTGTACCTTTACCTTAGGGAAGATAATTGATGCAGCAAGATCCTTACCTGTAGCTTCATCTCTGAAAAGTGTATCTGCTTCAACGTAGAAGAATCCACCAAATGAGCTAGGAAGAATATTAATTGTCTGTACGCCTTCCTTGAATGCGATATAGAAATCTACCTTAGCAGAAAAGCCTGCTGTTGTATTTGCTATTGTGAACTCTAAAGGATTAGCAGCTGTGATTTCAAGCAGATAATCTTCATCACCAGCAGCACCTGTTACAGTAATATCACTATCTTCAATGTAATCTGTAACTGAACCTGAAGAGTTTGTCTTCATACCGAACATCGGTATATCAGAGCAGTAATAAAGTGTTGTAGCTGTAAGACCAAGTTCACTATTTAATTCATCAAGAGTAATTCTACCCTTACCAGAGTTATCAATATTTACATCATAAGATACATGAATATGTGCAATCTTAGAAGGTGTAGCATCAATAAGACCTGCACCAGAAAGAACTGCCATACCCATAGGACTCATAAGAGCGTCAGTAACAGTGAAAGTCATTGTTTTTTCACCTTCCCAAGAGATGAGACGGTTATAACCACGACCACCCTGTGCGTAAACTACTGTTGTAGCCTGCTCCATGTTAGAAGTTGTAGCTGTATCTATGACAAAAACGGGCTGTCCAGCTTTAAATGTTTTGCTTCCTATCTTTGTACCGTTACTAAGAGCTTTGAAAGTAACATTACAAATTTCACGAACACCAAAACGTCCTTGCATATATGTTTTCCTCCTTTTTTAGTATGCATTAATTATGTAAACGGTACAATTTTGTTACCGTTATACCTCTGACATCCAATCTTCTGCCTCGTCTAAACCAGTAGCACCTGCAAGTTGTGCAGCATAATGAGCATCCCATTTAACTTTAAGAATATATCTTTGAAATTGAGTTTCTATTTGTTCAACAGTATAATTTAAAATAGTGTTTAAATCCATCTGTAAACCAATACTTAATATAGATGCATACCTTTTATATACACTAATATCTTTTTCATTTTCAAGTTCCTTATTCTTTTTGTTTTTACCTTCCATTAATTTATTTGCTATGGCTTGTGCTCGGCTATCCGCGGGAATATATACATTCTTATCAGAATCGGTACCTGGGAACATTTTAGAAAGAATCTGTTGAAATTCAAGAAAATTAGTATCATCTATGAAAGATACTATCCCCTCTTCCGCCTTAACTAACTGTATATCTCTTTCACGAATTTTTATTTCAAAGTTTGGAAATAGTAAAAATAATAAAGACATAAAGTTTTGTCTTGCATTAACTTCTTGTTGGTCTTTATTATTTACTATTGCTATAAATATCTCAAAATCACTCTTATTCGATAAACCAGAATTGTCCTGAGATTTTCTTATAATTTTTGGAATGTACAAGATTAAATGAACAGCTATTCTAAAAGTTGTTTCGCCTATTAATCCAATCTCTTTTATAGTTGGATTATGTATTACTATTTTAGCAGAAGTAAACGGTATATCATTATTTGTAAAAAATAATAATTTATTTTCCATTTATTCTTCCTCAACAGGTAAAGCGTCATCAACTCCATGAACGGCACTATATAATAAACAATAGCCGCATAAATCTTCATCAATAACCAATTCGTTACAACTGATAAAGTTAAATGTTCCAATACCAGATAATCTTGCTCCATTTAAAATTGCATCTATATAACCGGCAATCTTTAAAGGTCTAATTCTATAGTTTCCAATATCCCAATTATCTGGATGGCACAATATATCAATCATAACAGTGCAATCTCTATAATATTCATTGCTATTATTAGGGGTGAAATTATCAAAAGTGATAATGATATAAGTTTGACTCTCTTGATTTTCACCCCTAGCAAGTTTAGGAGTATATCTTACATATCCTTCTTCTATCAGTTTTCCAACTGTAGTTTCCCTTACCTTCTTATTATACTCCGGATTAGTTCTATTATCTAAGCAATCTTTAGTATTTATAACAAGTAATCTTTTTAATTCATCACTACAAGGCTGATTATCTACAAATAATCGTTTAATAATCTCCTCTAAATCTTTTTCACAAGAGAGAAATGATGAATTATAGTTACCAATATAACCATTGTTTTTTGCTATTCTCATAAAAAGCCTCCTTGTAAATCTCCTTGACTATAGCGATTTTATTACAATAGGCAATTCAGCAATAACATTATCACCATCAGAATATTTTATAACAAAATCTCCCGACCTACCAGTTACAATATCAATAGAACAAGTAGTTTGTGCGGCAGCCGTTATCTTCGCTTTACCGTTAGATACCGACCATGTACCAGACATATCAGTATTCTGTATTGAATAAGATAAATCTGTATCATAAGGATAAACCTGTAATGGTCCATCAATATAAGGTACAGTTGTGTCAGGTTCTATTATTTCAGTTTCGGTTTGAACATCCTGCATTTCATTATCAAAATATTCTTCCAGATATACTTCTATAATATCAGGTTGCGTATATCTATCAACAGCCGCAACCCGCCAGTTATGATTATCAAATTTTAATATTTGGTGTCTTTTGAAGAACTCATTAGTTTCTTCATTTTTAATAACATAAAACATTAAAGAATAATTCATTTCGTTATATTCTATGCTATGTTTCTGTTTCCAAACTAAATCTGTTTCAACTGGTCCCCGCAACCAAATGTGATACTTGTTTTCTTTTGCTTGTATCTCATAGTCACAACGTCTTATTTCACCTCTGAAATAAGCTTCTTCGGTATATCTCCTATCTATAACCATCCAATAAGTTTGAGTCCTATCCCAATAAAAAACCTCTCCAGGTTTCATACCAGATTCAAACTCTATCGAAATTTCCTTCTGGTCATAATCTGTAGATAACTTTATTGGATTGATTAAACATCGCCATTTTTCATCCTTAAAGGTAATCCATTCCGCTTGGTAACTATTTTTCTTAGCACTCCTTAAAGATTGTAATTTACCTTTAACTATACGGTCATCATTCGTAGGACCGCCGATAGCGTTCATGCGGGCCTTCATTAATTCTAAAGACATTCCTTTGCCTTCTCTAACAGGCTAAGACATTCAAAAATGCCTTTCCTATAATCTAAAAAATCATCCTTTTCGGTTAAAAGTGTTAAAGATTCTAACCTACTTAAGAGTCGGAATAAGTCTATCTGACCGTTAAATAAACTGTCCATCCCGCCAATCTCTATAATTAAATTATGTAAGGATGATTGCCAATCTTTCCCCTCTTCTCTATCGGGTAGCAATTTAAAAATCCTATTGCTAATTCTAATGAAATTACTCTCAATTTCACTATCATTAATCTGAATACCATATTTTAATGTCATTTTACTACCTCCTTTTAGGTTATATTTAACCCATACGAAGGCTTAGTCATTATTAAATTAGCCGTTGAGCGAATTTCTCCATTAACATTAATTCTTCGTTTGTATACTCTCTGCAGGTGAAAGCATTGCCGCGAAAACTCTCGTATCATAACTTGTAACTTAGCCATATGATTAGCTTGAGAGGTCATTTTAAAATCAGCTCCGGTATAACGCATTTTGGTATTTTCAGTTATTGCTAACTGACGATTAAACCATTCAATAACCATTGCTAATGATAGTATATTTATTTCCTCCTGTGTTAAAGAACTATTAAATGCACCATCTCTCCATCCGGAAAGTGGTGCATCTGTATAATTACTTTCATATCCGTTATAGATACCAAGAGAATCATAGTAACCAATTTCATAGTCAGTTATATCAAACCTAGGAAATTCGAAAAAATGCATAGCGTTTAAAAGGATACCTTGTAAGTCTTTATAAACATCAGATTCCTCCATCTCCATATACATTTCCTCAGTTACTCTTTCAAAAAAACTATCATAAATGGTAGTGAAAGGTGTAGTTTTATTTGCACTCATCTTTCACTCTCCTTCACGTTTAATTATTCTTCTCGTCTTACGACTCTCCTTTTAGGAGCATCGGCAGTGTTACTAGTAGCGTCATCCGCAACTCGTCTAACTTTTTCAGACTGCTTTGCAGAAGTATCTTCAGAACCATCATCAAATTTTGTATTCTGAATCTCTATTGCTTTGGTAACATTAAAATTAAGTTTCTCAAAAATAGCATCTCTTTTTGCAACGTCATTAAGAGGAAGAGATACTGCGAGACTTTTTACAATATCGAGAATACCTTCTGGTGCAAAGTCAAGTAAATCAAGAAATGCGGCTTGAGAACCGTTAATAAGAATATCTTTTACCTGATCTTCCGTATAGAAATATTCTCTCTCTACATCAAAACCCAATTCGTCAATAGCTGCTTTATCTTTTACAGCAAGTTTATTTAAAATCAGCGCCCTTCCGCCTTCTGAGTTATATAAAGCAAATAACTCACCAAACGAAATTTCCTTAGTCTCTTTCGGAGTAAAATGTCTTTTAATGTGAAGTTCCGGAAGAGTATATCCTAAAGAACCAACTGATATATTTGTTACTTTAATCATTTTATTGTTATCCATATTTGATTTTCTCCTTTTATCTCTTGTTAAATAATTAAAATGGGGGAGTAAAATTCTTACTCCCCCTTATTAATTTTTAATTACTGGTTAATAACGCTAAGTGATGTGTTTTCATATACGCAGATACCAGGATTTACGAGGTAAGCTGCAACACCAACCTTCTGATATGTCTGGATTTCTTCAGACCAATCACGGTTCTCGAAAGACTTAACCTGAGCTGTTCCCTGGAACGCAATCTTAATAGGCTTCTCTGAACCTGTAGGGATAATATAAGCAAGAGCAGGATTGATAACCTTTACTCTGTTTGTATCATCTTCGAATGACTGAGGAAGAATAATAACATTATGTCCCTTGTATGAAGCAAATGTACCATTTGCCCAATACTCATTCTTCATCTCATTAGACCATCTGTCTGTGCTAACTGCTGTAGTAGGAGCTGCACCAACAGTAGACATAGCCCAAGCTGTTGTAGGAAGCATTGTTGTAGCAAATTCATATGTACAGTAAATAGTAGATTTACCATAAACATCTGCTGTCTGGATAAGTCTATCCATTTCTTTTTCGTCGAAAGTTGTATCTGTATGATAGTTAGCAGGTCTACCTGTAGAAATATCTGTTACAGCTGCTGCAAGAGCATTAGCGATTTCCTTGTAGATAGCCTCGTCAATACCTTCAAGAACGATCTGATAATACTCATCAAGAGTGTATCTACCAGATAAGAGCTCTTCCCACTCAATTCTAGCAGCACCACCGATAGCTGATACAGGAACTTCGATCTCATAACCATCGAGTTTAAATGTCTCATATCTACCAGCAAGACCAACCTTTGTGATGAACTGCTTTGCTCTCTTCTTTGAAGCCTCTGAAATTCTTACCTTGAATACAGGCTTATCATTGTTACCATATGTCTGAACGTCAGCAAATACGCCGTATGCCTGAAGAACTTTAACAGGAACAACTTCTGTAAGACCTACTTCGATAAGTTCGAAAATAAGGTTCTTGTTGTTTCTGTAATCTGCGGCAGTCTTACCAAGTTCATTAAGTTCTTTATTGAATGTAGTTCTAATAGCCTCTGCAGAAAGATCATTGCCCTGGAAAGAGAAGTTCTTAGCAGGATTTAAAGATGCTTTAGCATTAGCTCTAGCTAATTCGATAAGTTGTGTTCTATCTAACATTTATCTTTTCCTCCTTACTCAATTCTCATTAACTTAACAGCAGGCTGACCATCTGCAAGTGTATAAACTTTAACTACCTGGAAAACAGGTCCAGCATAAGATGCAGGCTGTGTAGCTGTAAGATAACCATTAGCTGCGATATAAAGTGATGTTGAAACTGCAGGCATTGCAGCTGCTGCTTCTGTGCTATCCTTAATTGCATTGATGTCAGTTACTACAAAAGCATCCTCATCAATAGCGTTTGTTGTGAAAATATCTCCAACTTCTGTTGAAATAAGTCTAGGATAAATTTCACCACCAATGTAGTTACTCTTTACCATAGCGAAATCTTTATGATTCTGCTTTCTTTCATCGGGAAGGTCTTCCTCGTTATAAATAAGCATCCACTCACCAGCTCCGGTAAGATTTACTTTTCCATTAGCATAATCATATTTTGCGAATCTACCATTCTCGATAACATCGCCCATTGTAGCTGTATCAACAGGTAACTGAGCAAGGATTTTACCCTCAACGATACCTGCAAGATGATTAGGCTCAACCTGAGCGAAACCGATTCTAGTATTTGCTTTAGCAAATCCTGGCATTTCTGTATCCTCCTTTGTAAAATTAAAAACTTATAAATTCTTTTCAACTTCTTTAACTGCTTTAACCCATTCCGGCATAGCTGAAAGGTTATCTGCCGCAGCAAAGATGATAGGCTCATTGTTGATTGGTTCTTCTTCAACAACTTCTTCTGTAGCCTTCATTTGTTTTCTAGCAAACAGAATAGAAAGTTTAGATTCTATTTCGTTTAAACTATATTTATCAATATTCTGAATTACATCAGCTTTATCTGCATCTGTTAACATAGAGAATGAATTGATTAACTTATCTTTTTCTTTCTTATCTACATCAGCTTTAAATGCAACTAACTCGTTATATTTAGCCTCTAACTCAGCATACTGATTCTTTAATGTGTTATACTCTGATTCTAAAAGAGAGTATTTTTCTTCTTTTTCTTTGTCAGCATCTTCTTTATCATCAGACTTATCGTCATCAGGCTTGTTGTCTTCGTCCTTAGCGAACTCAGCAGCGGCAGGAGCTTCTGGAGCTACCTCTTCAGCAGGTGCAGCAACAGGTTCTTCTGCAACAGGTGTAGCAGCTTCCTCAGTAGCAGAAAATTCTGCTTCTGGAGCAACTTCTTCACTAGCCTGAGCAACAGGTTCCTCAGCAGTAGATACTTCCTCCGAATTAGCTTCAAGTGTACTTTCAGCATTTTCAAAAGTATTCTCTACAGTATTTTCAATTTTCTCTTCATTAATTTCAAGAGTTTTGTCCGAATTTTCTGAAAAATTTTCTTGAACTGTAGGAGCAACTTCTTCTGTCATATTTTCATTGGTAGGCATCTGTACTTCTCCTTTCGGTGTTTCTATTGTTTCTTTTAATTCCTTCATCATAGAGAATAAAGTTCTATTAAAAGTTTCATCTTTTGTGAACTTTGAACTAACTTCTGGTGCAGTAATGGTAGCACCTTCAAAACAAGGTTCTACATCTTCACCTAAAATGCAAAGTTTCGAAAAGATTGCGTCATTTATAATGAAAAATTCAACACCTTTATTAGTGTCAGTTGACCAATATCCTTGTAAACTTTCTTCATCAAGTTCCATTGATTGATAATTTCCATCTTCAAGGATTCTCTTACATTCTTCGAACTGCTTAACCCACAGATAACCTTCTGTCATTAAGTAGTCTTTAATAGTAACATTCCCAAACTCATCAGTTTCTTGAAATTTTTGGAACCATATTCTGGCGTCAGGAGAAACAAAACCATAAGGTACTGTTAAAGTATTAAACTTAATTCCTTCGTCATCAATGATAATCTGCTGTCCATGGTCTCCAAAATCTTCCTTATTTTCAATATAATGTCCGACAATAGGTACGCCTGGAAGAGTTTGCGCCATTTCAGACGCAACCTCTTTTGATATGAAACTTCCGTTTCTATTTTCTCCGACGTACAAAACTTTTATTTCACACTTTGCAATCGTTGGACTTATTGAAGTAATGTGAATGAACTCGGGAGCGTCAATAGTAGCAACGCTTAATTTTGCTGGCATAACATCCTCCCATTACATTGATTCTTTATTTGCTATCGTTTTTTCCGATACCATTTCGCCCTTTTCTTCATTGGTAGGTCGACCCGCACCACTTTCCTCCTTATTTCCGCTTTTATTAGTAACCTGGCTTATTGTATCGCCATTCATAACAGAAGACATAAGCGGAGGAATAAATACATTAATAAGATCAAGTATATCGTTTTCAAAATAAGCATTTGACAATATACTACTCTGTGATTCACCAAGAGCAACAGCAGGAAGCATCTTAGAGAATCCAATTTGCATTTGTTCTTTATACATTTTAGAAAGTTCTTTATAATTATATATTGTTGTACTTAATAATTGAACTCTAAATTGTATTTTTTTACTTTTATTAAAATTTACTACTAATTCATTTAAAAATTCTTCAAATTGTAGTAATAAATTATACATTGTAGCAGCATCATTCTCAATAGAACGATCCAATGCGGCGGAACTATCGGTGTTAAACTGAAGATATGACACACCGGCTTCGTTATAAAGCTGTCTTTCAATCGTTTTAAGGTCATCCGAACTTGATGTAGCACTTCCTGTCTCAGAAAAACTTTCTACATCAACGTCCGCAAATGTTGTTAAAACTTCAGTACCAATCGCATCTCCAAGCATCTGAACTGCATTGTTATGCATCTGCTGGATTTCATCTATATCGAAAATCAAATCTCCATTTTTATCAAGTGGAAATTTCTGTACGATAAGCCGCATAATTCTTTGCATTAATTTTTTCTTATTTAAGTCTTGAGCTTCGTCAAGGTCTATAATAAGAGGAATAACCGATATAAAAGGCGGGAACTCTTCATCATTAAGAGTAAATCTAACCGTCATAGTAGGATCTAATAAATACCATCCCGCACTATCACCGGGGTCTACTTTTAACTTACCCTTTTTATATAAGTCATATCCCTTTTTAAACTCTTTCGGGAATAAGGTAACTACACGTTGTCTCATTTCTTCATTGCTATACTGGTCATCAAAATACTTCATATTAAACTCAACCGCAGGTTTAGTTCCGTACTTATAACGACTTCTACAATAATTTAAAGGCAATTCTTGTAAAACATAAGAATTTCCTTTTTCTATTTTATATCCATAGTAAGCTCCGAATCTCATTACTTTTAATGCAATTTCACCTAAAATTTTCTTTATTGAAGCTGCATCTAGTACATTAAGACATTTAATAAACTTCTCTATAATATCTTCACTTTTCATTTTCTTGTCGTTGATATATGGTGTTACAAACCAATCATATCTATACATATATGCCATATATCTCAAAATACGACCATAAATACCGCAAGTTTTAAAATAAAAATTAGAAATTTCTCTCATTAATGAGAGGTTACCATCACTGATAGCTTTTAAAACATATTGCTTATCACCAAACTTTGGATTGGCTTTTTTATAACTACCAATATTTATGATTGCATCATCTAATTTTTTAATGCCAACTTGTATTTTATTAAAGTCCATCGGAGGTCTTACTTGATTATAGTCTGAATATATGTCTGCTAATCTATTACGCAAAAGTATCTTGCACCTCCCTTATCTATTTTAACGGCATTAGTATCCCGCCGCCTTCATAATATAATCATAATTAATAAACTGTTCTTCCCAATAAGGAATAATTACCAGTGTTAAATTATGTCTCTTGCAGTATTCCCTTTTCATTTTATCATTATACTGTTGCTGATATAAACCCTTCTTGCCGCCAAACTTTGATTTAGCCTCATAATGTTGAATACCCTGATATTCGATTAAGAAGTCTATGTTACCGTCATCGTCGAAAACGGCAAAGTCAAAACGTAAAGGCCTCCCGCTACTACTTACTAAATCTGTAAATATATACTCTTCCTGAAAAGGTAAGCCCGCCATCTCTAATATTTCATGGATTTTAATTTCTCCTCGACTTGCTTTCATCTTTTTTCTCCAAAAATATTTCCTAATAACTAATATAATGTAAAAAATAAGGTTTGGGCATTTATAAAAAATGCCCAAAATTTATTTTATTTTCCAAAAAACATCATATCCGCAATATTATGAGTTCTTCGTCTCTTCTTTTTATTTTCCTCTTCCTTAATGTAGTATAACGCATATTCAAAAGCAGAAAATTTATCTTTAGGGATACCTCTATTATTCTGTTTTAGAATTATATTAACACCATCATTGGATTCAACAAGATTTAACATTTGTTCCTTTAGAATGCTAGTCTGTTGATATGGCATTAAATATTCGTTACGTTCATCCGGAGTCATATTTTGACCTACTTTTGTCTGCATCAATTTAGCTTTTGCGGTTTGTTCATCTATCAATAACTTTATCTTGCCGCTACTTAATTGGGTCTGTACATACGAATGCGCTTCAGTATTGATAGGTGCATTAGCTTTAATTAAAAACATAGCGTTCTTTTCCGCACCCTCGATTCTTAACTGTTTATAATCTTGGTCAGCACCTTCATAAGTTCCGCCTTCAACACCAAAAGCAGGAAGTTCAGTACCATCAATAGGATCGATTTGAGCTTTTGTCATAAAGTCAACAAATCCAACTCCAAGTCCGTTAGCATCGATAACAACTCGTCTAGCTTTAAACTGATAATAAAGTTTCTTTATATAAATAGCTTGTTCTTCAAAGTGGGTCGCCGCAAAAGAATAGAAATTAACAAGAGACTTAATAGAATCTCCTTGCGGTTGCGGCGTTACTTTTATAACTGCCACTTCCGAGTTACAATCTTTTCTACCTACATCGACACCGAGTATATAATAAGCACTTTTACTTGATTTTCCACTAAACTCTTTTTCAGACAAGAGCAAAACTCTATGTCTATCAAAACTAGCACTGGAGAAATAAGCATTATCCTGGTCTCCACTCCAAACGCTACCATATTCTCGGTCGAAAGATGCTTCATTATAAGTACCAGATAACTTCATTTCATTAACCATGTCCTTTTTAACGGCACCTTCTAGAATAGCTAATTCATAGTCTCCGCCAAAAACAAAATATTTATCTGGTTCAAAAATTGATGCAATTAACAACTCAATTTGTTTATCGTAAGCGAAAGAATTTTTCCATCCCGCGGACGTTATATATATTTGAGATTGGTTAATGACTTCATCGGGATCAGTTGTTGTATCCGGTAAATTCCTATCAATGTTAGTTGTAGGAATAATAATCTCGTTAAGAGACTTCTCTTCTACAAGAATAACCTCTTCTATCAGTCCGCCAGTACGTCTTTGACCACGGGAAGATTCCCTTGCCGCCAGTATATCAAGAACAGAGCCATTTTTAAATATATATTTTAAGTTATCTTTTGATGTTTTAGATACACCTCTATCAAAGTTTATTTCACGACCAAGTGCGGGAATTAACTTACAGATTTCTTCCACTTTTGACATAGTAATTAATGCTGCCTGCTCTTTACCACCGGTAGTAACAAATAGCTTCGCGCCAGGGAAAAGTATAGCTTTCAGCATAAGAGACATTATAGCCAAAAACGATTTACTGAAACCTCGAGTAAAAGTAGCATAGACATATTTATGTCTCATGCATGCCCGCAAGAATATTCTCTGAGTATCCCTAAATTTAAAAGGACAATCATCTCCTTTTATATCATCAACAAAGATATCTGGATATTCTCTATAATAAGCAATTAGTTTTCTTAAATCTGGCATCACCGCCTCTAATCGCTCTTGAGAGATTTCATCCTTTTTTAAATCACTAATATGCGAAGCAGACATATCTAACAAATTTTGTAAACTCATTTGTTATTATCATCCCCTTCCTCAAGAGTCTCTTGAACGGTTTGAGTATCTTCTATTTTTCCATTCTCTATAAAATTACTATACTCAATATAATCTTCATTTGAATTTTCTATGTTGTCAAAGCCTTTTGCTCTAACCTCTTGCAACTCTTTCTCTCGCTCTTCCGCACTTTCGTGTAATTTAATATAATTTTCAATCTGTTGAGCAAGAGCAGTATCTTGAGAAATTAGTTGTCTTTGATATCGTTTAAGATTCTCTATCTTTTCATCAATAATATCTTTTGTAGTTTCAATATCATGGCGGGGTATCTTGCCGCCAACCTTCTCTGCAAAATATACTAACTGACCAACAGAATCAAATTCACCGGTCTTTTCTTCTTTTCTCTGAGCCTCTGTAAACTTAGCCGACTTCATAAGGGCATCGTAAACTTTCGCAAACTTTTGATATGAATCTACATCGCCGCTATCGATAGCCTCATTCATCTTTAACGAGGTCTTACATATCATCTTAAGAGTATCAGTTCTTGCCGCACCCTGTATATCAAAAGAATCCATAAATTCTTTATACAATTCTTCCAACGATACCCATTGCGCGGGAGTGTAGTAAATACCCCATTTCATCGCTAAGTATTGCTTATCCTCTTCGGTTAAGTCTGAACCTACATCGGGAAGTTCTACAACTTCATATGGATGATCATTTACAGGGTAAGGACTAGGAGGACCGCCCTGCCCGCCAACCGCCTTTGTAGGGTCAAGAGCCATAACGGGAGGTGCTTCATGCATCTTCTCGTATGTGAGGAATTGAGCCTCACTAATTTCGCCATTTTCATAGGCTTCTTTCATTTTACAAATATCTTCTTCACTTTTGGCGTGCGGACTTGCGAGGTTCGCCGCATCCTCTTCCGCCTTCTTCTGAAGCATCTCTGTATCTTTCCAACCATACTTTTGCCAATTCTTAAGTCGCATCTTGGAAAGATATTTACCCATAACCGTCATACCGGTCATTTTATAAGGGTCTTTTTGGTAAGCCCTATCCCGCAATACATCCCATTCTGATTTTACGTAGGGGACATCAAACTTTTCGAGTATCCATAAGAATGTATCCTCTTGCCAGTTATTGACATGCATTGTAAGACAGGCTTTGCACAGCTCGCATTTAGTTCCATCTTTGTAAGTATAGAACTGTGTTAACGCCATCGTCTTCCCGCATTTAGAGCAGTACTGATGGGCGTTTTCCACAGGTGTAATTTTAGCTATCGCCGCCATACCTTATAATTTTAACTCCTTTCCGCGATTCCGCACTTGCTTTGTTGCGGCAGTCTTTGCATATAGAATAGAGTCCATCTTTACTTGATTTATTTTTTGAGAAAAATCTATTAGTACCTAATTTTATCTTGCCGCATCGAGTGCATTTCTTCCAATAACCCTTTTCTTCTTCTGTATAGTGCCATAAGAGCCAATTTTCCTTAGCCTTTTCCGCAATCAATTTGGGAATGCGGTTTTGCCATAAAGAAGATAAATGCTCAACAGAATAAGTGGTGTTGAATTTTGTTTTTAATCGCTCTTGTATTTCAATATTTGTGAACCCTTTTACTTTACAATTGATGATTTCTAACATTATAGGGTTCTCCGCAAAAGTTTCTAAAACTAGGTTCTTTAAATCTTCTAAAACCCACTTAACGTCTCCTTGCACATTTGACCAATTTCCTAAATAAAGTTTTTCATAGTTACAAAGAAGTGCGGAAATGTGCTTGGGGTTATAGAAGGAAATGATACCGTCACTCTGTACATCGCCTTCCGCATCAATAGTAACATGTTCAGTAAAGTCTATTTTAGAAAAAGCCTTTATTACATTGATGCAGTTTACAGATTGCGGTTTGAACATACTTCTTAAAACATACTGGTCTTTTTGAAGTTGGGTAAGCTGTTTATGAAGTATTCGTGAACGTTGACCCTTTGCCGCCTTTGCTTGCGCCTCTACTTGTTTTATATCTTCAACAAGTTGCCGCAAACCAGGTATTTCATCATATTCTTCTTCTGTTATTTTTTTATAATGATAAAAGATAATGTTTTTATCATTAGTTATCATATTGTAAATTGCGTCGCCGCAATTCTCATTATCCTCAAAGTGATTAACTAAGCCTTCGAAGGAGGTTTCCCGCCTATTCACAGTTACCATGTGATTTTCGGTAACAATGTAGTGCTTTTTGAAGGTGGGGTCCGCCATAACAATGTATTTACCAAGAGCCTCAAGGTAAAAATTAGTTAATCGTTCAGGAGGAGTATTTGCAATGATTTCTTTTACTTTTTCGACTCTCTCTTCGCAAGTGGTAAGAGAGTAGTCCATTTTTATATAATCTGTTTCCATTAAAAATTCTCCTTTTTTTAACTCTAATATTATTATAACAAAAATTTTAAAACTTTTCAATAGTTTTTTGGTCAAAAATTTTGCGGGAAGAGGGTTTTTTAAGTAGGAGGGGAGGGAGGGAATATAGTAATCGTTTTTAGAAATGAAAAAAACTTTTGGAGCGGGTGTTGTGGAGCAAAACCCATTTTACCGAATTCGCCCAGAAAATCCCATAATACCACCCCCACCTATTGCAAAATCAGAGACCCTATCTTGTCTTTTACACGGGGGAGGGGTAGGAATTAATTCAAAACAGATAAGGAATCCTCGGTTTGTCAACTCAAGAGACAAACCGAATTTGCGTATAATATCAGTTTTACGTAAAAATTGGAACGATTTCATCATCACCAAAACGAAGAAAAAAATCCGAAAAAACACTTTTTTACCTTTTGACATCGATGTCATTTTCTGATGGAAAACTGCCTTTTTCTCTTGGCGTTTCGCATCATCGCAATATGGTAGAAATCGCAAATCTTTCAAAAAATCCAGGAAAAACGCACGATGGCTACACGCAGCTACACCTATACATTATTCGTCGGTCCGCATCCTACCCGCGCGGACCGAATTTTCGCATTATACCATATCTACCAAAATTTGTCAATAGTAAATATGCACAAAAATATAGAAAAAATTTTCCCGAAATTTGTACAGTTTATCTCTTGACATTTTCTTTATGGTATGGTATAATTGTAGGCTAACAAGGATCCTGCTGCCTTAACTGGTCCTATTGTATTAAATAAAAAAAAATAAATTTTTTTAAAAAAAGTATTGACAAGATAAACTTGTAATGTTATAATGTATTTACAAGATAAGGAAAGGAAAGGTAAATGATTATGACAAACACAACAACAACTAACAACAATAAAACTTATAATTGGAGAAATGCTAGAAAAAGTCACAAGTGTATCGAAATCTCACCCTTTGAGAAAGAAGAAGCTAAAAAAAGAAAGAATTTAAACGTTGGTGTTTTCAGAGGCTTCATGTCTGATGGTCACTATCTCTAAAAGATAGTGACTTTTTATTATTTTAAAAATTTTTTAAAAAAAGTATTGACAAGGTAACCTTGTAATGTTATAATGTATTTACAAGGTAAGGAAATAAACAAAACAGAAAGTAAGAGGTAAAGGTTATGACAGTAGTAGAAATCAAGGAAATGATTAAAAATATGAAGGATACAGACAAAGTTATCTTTGTAAAAGAAACAACAGATAGAGATGGTTATCCTTATGAAGTAAAAGAAAATATCGTTGCTATCGTTAAAGAGGGAACAGAAAAAGTCAATGTTGGTTGTGGTATCATGAGATATAAAAGATAAAAAAATTTAAAAAAAAGTGTTGACAAAAGGTATGACATATGATAATATATAATTATCAAGAGGAAAGGTAAGGTAACAAATATGAAAGTAACAAAAGCAATCGAAATCACAAAAGAAATCTACGAGAAATATAAAACAGGTATTCCTTCACAGGCACAGGAAGAGGTTTACGGTAGAATTGCGAAAATGGTATTCATCTATAATCCTTATGTATACAAGTCAATGGATGGAAAATATTTTGCAAGTTATTCATATTATGATTGACAAAATGAAACAGATATGATAATATATAATTATCAAAGGAAAGGTAGGTATAAAGTTATGTTAGTAGTTATAGTGGTTACAATGTTTTCAATAATTCCAGCAGTAAAACTTGAGCAGAAAATTAAAAAAGTTATGAATATCGCTTGACAAATGCTCTACCTTATGGTAGAGTTGTCGGTCTGCGATGGGTTGCCGCAGACCGATTTTACTATTATACCATCTCTTGCGGATTTTGTCAATAGGAAAATTGCACAAAAATTTACACAAACGGATCCCGATATTTGTGCAACTTTTTCTAAAAAAGGTGTTGACAAAATAAAAAGGGTATGATAATATATAATTATCAAAGGAAAGGTAAGGTAAACAGATATGAGCAAAGTAACAAAGACAATCGAAACTACAAAAGAGATTTATGATAAGTACCACGAAACAGGCGTACCTTCAAAGGCTTATGAGGAAGTTTATGGCAGAGTTGCATCTATAGTATGTATTTATGGTCCTTGCACAGTATATAAAACACCCGATGAAAAATATGTTGCAAATTATTCATATTATGATTGACAAAATATTGGTTTTGTGGTAATATATAATTATCAAAGGAAAGGTAAGGTAATAAATATGAAAAGAGTTAGAGTAGAGTTTTGGTGTGATGCAATAGAAATTGCAAAAAAGGCTATCGATGCAATCATTTATGAAGATAGTTATATAGGTTACGTAGTAGAGTATGTGGCTATTTAGGCGGCAAGGCGATATGCGGGAACGTGTATCGCCGGCGCGTCTGCACTTGAGACGCGCCGTTCTATCTATTATACCATACCTTGAATATTTTGTCAATAGTAAAAATGCACAAAAATAACAAGAAAAAAATCCTATAATTTGTACACTTTTTCCTCTTGACAAATTCCTTGCGGTATGGTATAATGATTTGCGGCTTGCGGTGTATCATAAAAGATATATTGTATTAAATATAATTTGATACAATATAATTCGTTAATTTTCACAAAATTTTAGGATTTTTTTGTGAAAAATAAAAATTAAAAAATTTTTAAAAAAGTGTTGACAAGATAAACTTGTGATGTTATAATGTATTTACAAGGTAAGGAAATAAATAAAAGAAAAGAGGTATTTAGTATGAGCAATATGAAAATGATGGTTACCGTTAACAATACACCTGAGGTATTAAGCAAAGGATTTGTAGTTGCAAGATACTGGGATGGAGAGCTTTGGTATTATGGCAAGTATGATTCTAAACAGTTCGCAAAAGAGGTTGCTGAACAGGTAGACGGAATAGTCTTGACAATAGAATAAGGTTAAATATGGGGAGTTGAAAAAATAACTCCCCAACAAAAAAAATAAAAAAATGCTTGACAAATAAAATCAAAGTGATATAATATAATTATCAAAGGAAAGGTAGGTAACTAATATGAATAAAGAAAAATTTTGGGATAACATCGGATACGTAATAATGGCACTTTTACTTGTAGGACAGGTTACTGTTGGTTGGTTATTTATGGTAGGTCAGGGTGCTTACTTACTCGGTAACATTATAAATGTTATTCGTGATTTTAAACTTGGCAGACCTCGAGCAGATAAAGTAAAAAATATTTGCTTTACTGCCATAACAGTAGGACTTATAATTTTATATATTTTTTAAAAAAAGTCCTTGACAAATGAAAAAATTTTTATTATAATAAGTATATAAGATAAAACAAAAGAAAGGTTAGGTACAAAATTATGAGACAGTTAATTTGGGTTAAGGCAGACGGAACAGAGTCAAAGACATACGTTAAGGGGGCAACTACTAAGTTAGTAAATCTCCCCGAGGATAACGGCAAGTCAAAACTCCTTTTCAAACTTCTCCATCAGCACTACGCAGAGGTTGGCGCAAAGGTGGTTGAAGAACTCAAGAACGGCACTTACAAGTCAGAAAATTACGCTTTATATATGTAGCGGCAAGGGGGCTTAAAGCCCCTGCCCGCAAATCATCTTACCTCCTCCCTATACCTTAAGGCACCCTATTTGCAAGGGTGCCTTACTTTTTGGGCGTGTCGTCATGGGTCGCGACGACACGTGTTTTTCATTATACCATACTCTGAATATTTTGTCAATAGTAAAAGTGCATAAAAATTCATCTCTTCGGATCCTGAAATTTGTGCAACTTTTTTTTTAAAAAGGTATTGACTAATGGATGCGAGTATGGTATATTATAATTACAGAAAGGGAAAAGAAAGAAAGTGGATAACCTTTCAAAGAGATAGTTAGCAATGAAAAGTGAAAAGTAGGGATTTCTAAATTAAAGAATTTAGAGGTTTTGAAAAATAACTTTTTACCTGACGGAAACTTTCACCGAAACTTAAAAAATTTTTAAAAAAGTAGTTGACAAATATTAACAGATATGTTAAGATATAATCAGAAAGAGGAAAGAGAGGTAAACAGTTATGATGAACAAAGAATATTTTGAAAACTTATTACAGGAATTAGTTGCTTGTGGAATAATCTACATCAAGGAATACAAAGGCACTGTTAATGTAACTTTTGAAGATGTGGATTTTGTTGATGAAAGAGCCGAAGAATTAGAAAATTTCTTCTATGAAATGTGTGAAGGAGATTTTTATCTCTCAGGCGAAATTTTTGGTAAAGATTACGTAGTAGGTTTTGGAGATATGGAATAATAAAAATCTTCAAAAACCTATTGACAAATACTCACAAGTATGATATAGTATAATTAACAAAAGGAAAGAGAGGTAATGAGTATGAAGAGAGTAAGAGTAGAGTTTTGGTGTGAAGCATTAGAGTTAGCAAAGAAAACTATTGATGCAGTAATTTATCAAGATAGTTATGTTGGGTATGTAGTAGAATACGTTCCCGCTTAACTAAAAAAATTTAAAAAAGTATTGACAACCTTTAAATTATCTGATATAATTTAATCAAGATAAAAGAAAGAGAGGTAAACGCTTATGAAGAACTACACAATTAGATTTTACACAACTGTTGATACAATAATCGAAATGAACATTGAAGCAAAGAACATGCTTGTTGCAGAAAACATTGCTTATGATAACTTTGCTAATGGTGGTTATGAAGGCTCTATTGTAAGAGTTGAGGCTTCTGGAAGAATTTAAAAAATTCTTCCAAAACCACTTGACAAAAATTATTTTTCTGGCTGGCGCGCTTACCTTCGGCGCGCGCTGAATTTTACATTATATCACAGCACCGATATTTTGTCAATAGTAAAAGTGTACAAAAATTTACCTCTTCCGATCCCGAAATTTGTGCAACTTTTTTGTATTTACCTATTGACTTATTCTGTAGTTATGGTATACTTGTATTATCAAAGAGATGAGGAATAAGGACCGAGCCTACAGGGTGGGCGAGAATTGTGGTGACTAAGTCCTAGGGGTGTCACCGCACTCGCGAAACTAACAGAGATACCCATTAAATCGGTGGTGCCTATCACGAGGCAGTTTCTCCTAAAAGATATCGTGACAGTGACCCTTAACTTTTCCACCACTAAGGCAATGGAAAATGACCTATGTTGTGCTATCGAGCAAGGTCGGGCAGAAAATTGCATACCGGTAGCAAGTTGGAGAGGGGGTTTTAATCCCTCTCCTTTTTCTTTTGAGCGTCGCGTCAACTCAAGAGACGCGACGTATTTTCAATTATGTTACGCATAACATATTTTTGTCAATAGGCAATTTGAACAAAAATGCAATGGAAAAGATCCTGAAATTTGTGCATATTTTTTTTTAAATTTTTCTAAAAAGTGTTGACACGCACCCTATAAAATGGTAGTATATATATGTAAGGAAGAGATAACAACCAACTTGGAGGTAAAAAGATATGATAAACATTAGAACACTTAGAAACATTAAGAACAACGGTGGTTTAACACTTAAGAACGGCAAGGCTATCACTTATAAAACAGGTTGGCAGGTTGCCACTGAAGGTGTACAGACAACCGATATCAACGAAGTCCGCGGACTTATTAAAAAATACAATGGTAACTGTGGGCTGTGGCTTGAAAATGGCGTATGGTATGTTGATAAAAGCCATAGAGTAAACACAAAAAAGGAAGCACTCCGAATCGGTAAAGAGTGCAACCAAATATCAGTTTTAAAATGGTCTGATATGTCCCTTGCCTACTGCTAAAAAGTAGGCAAGAAAAAATAAAAAAAATTTAAAAAGTGCTTGACAAAATAATCGGTATATGGTAATATATAATCATAAGGAAAACAAAGAAAGGTTGGTATAGAAATATGTTTATAGTTAAAGGTTTTAAGAACGGCGTTATGGATACAATTCACTGCTTTGGAATGTCTGAGGCATACAGAGCATATCACAAAATGATTAACTCAGGGTATGTCGGAATCGAGATTTCCGAGTCCGATATGCTCGTTTAACCTCCTACCTTACCTACGGGGCGCCAATTCGGCGCCCTCTTTTGTTTTGGACGGGCAGCGATGAACCGCCGCTGCCCGAATTTTTAATTATATCACCCTTTGCGATTTTTGTCAATAGGAAAATTGCACAAAATTTTTAACAATTTCATCCTAAAATTCTATGTATTTTTTCTTGATGATCTCGGTGTGGATTTGTCAATAGTAAAAATGCACAAAAATTTACAGCAAAAAACTTTATCTTTGTGCAATTTTCTTTAAATTTCCCCTTGAAATCTATTTTTGCTTTTGATATAATGTATTTACAAGGTAAGGAAAACAATTCAGTTGTGAAAGGTAGGTGCTTATTATGGAGATTTTAGTAAAGGTTAACAACACACCCGATGGATTCACTCCTAAGTTTGTAGTAGCAAGAGTTTGTGATGGCGAACTCTGGTACTGGGGCAACTTTGAGGATGAGGCTACTGCTTATGAGGTCGCAGCAAAGCTCGACGCAGTTGTGATTCCCGCCAACAAGTAATCACTCAAGAGGGGGTGCAAACCCCCCTCGAGTAAAAAATTTTTTTTAAAAAGTAGTTGACTTTTTGTCCGTATGGGTGTATACTATGTATATAGTTAAGGATAAGTATTTTTAGGAGGTATTGCTTATGTTTTATGTAATGTATGGACAGTATGGAGATTTCGTTAAGGCTTTCGATACAGAGGAAGAAGCTCTTGCTTACATCGAGAGTAAATCTTGCCCTGATGATTATTGGGTTTGCACTGATGATGAAGAACCCGATGACATCGATTCGGATTTCGGTTTTGACTCTTACGAGGGTTGCTACACCTACGATTGCTAGGTGTGGCACAAAAAATTTTAAAAAAGGTATTGACATTCCCTTCGGGGTATGATAATATAATAATGTAAGGAGCGGGAGGGCGACGCGAAGAGCGGGTCACAAGTAGACCGTGTAAGACCTTTTAAACGCAACGAACACCCTGAAAGCAATCTCGGGTAGGAAGCCGAGAAGCCCTTACAAAACAAAAGGCTTGAACTCCAGAGTGTGCCTTAAACACGAGAAGAAAGTGAGTAAAAAAGGAAAGACTCCGGAAGGAGTCTTTTTTCTTTGGGCGTGGCGTCAACTCAAGAGACGCCACGAATTTAGCATTATACCATGGTCCGCATATTTTGTCAAGAGTAAATATGCACAAAGATCTGGTCGGTATACTCCTAAAATTTGTGCATCTTTTTTGCTTCTACCTCTTGCAATGTTTTAAAATTTATGTTATTATATCTATACAAGGTAAGGAAAAACATCAAAGCGAGGTACTTAATATGGCATACTACAGATTTTGCAACATTATCATTTCAAGAAACGACTTAATTTCTATTGTCTGCACTGAAATTTTTGATAACGGCAGACGTGATGTACTCACAAAAGAGTTACAAAAAATCAAAACACCCGAGTTAATCAGACGTAAGGTACAGGCTCGTGCTTATAAGTTAGCCTTAAAGCTCGGTCTTGACGTTGACTATGTAGGATATTATGAAAAGGAGGCATAATTATGGGAGATTTATTTTTAGCAATACAAGAGAAAGGGTATAATCCTGAGTTGGCAATATGTACACCCGAACCAAATAATGATAGATATATCATAGTTGCTATCCGTGGTCGATATGTCGGAAAATATGATACTTTTAAGAGAGAATGGGCTTGACATTCTCTCTTGAATATGGTAAGATATAATTATCAAAAGAAAGGTAGGTAATGATTATGAGAACACTTTGTTATGCACTTGATTGGGAAAATACGGGAGTTTGTCTTGCACTAACAGTGCTTGAAAGTCTTTTCCCTTGTTTCGTATCTTATAACGATATCGATGAGGATACATTCGAGGTATCTATCACATGTCGCCAGGAAGATGCGGCGGCTATCGAGAGAAGGTTGGCGGCTCATATGTAAGCCGCCATCTCCCAAGGCTTTGAACGTCGCGTAATCTACCCGCCACGCGACGTATTTTGCGATTATACCATATTCGGTAAAATTTGTCAATAGGCAATTTGTACAAAATTTTTAGCATAGGAATCCCGAAATTTGTGCATATTTTTTCTATAAAAATGTTGACATATTTTTACTATGTGGTATACTAATAATGTAAGGAAGATAAACAACCAAATCGGAAAGGTAGGTAAGAATTATGGTAGTAATGTCAGATGTAGCAACAACACTTAGAGAGTCAAGAGAGGAAACTATCGAAGAGAGAGAGTATCAGGTTCAGGATGCTGTAGATAGCATCGAATATGACCTCATTCAGTTAGAGGAAGATATAGCAATTCTCTTGGATAACTATGGCGATTATGTGGATGATATGACAGAAGAAGAGGAAGATAACTTCTGTGCAGACATTCACGAAAAGGTAGTATTCCTTGAGAAAGTAAAGGAACTCCTCAGAAAAAGACCTATCAGATAGTTACAAAATAATAGAGGTGGCGGCAAGACACACCTGCCGCCGCCAAGAAAGGTAAAGGATATGAAAAAATTTACAGTAAGAATTTACGCAAGGAGTTTAGAGATATACGAGTATAGCGATATTTATGCTTCAAACTACGTAAACGCAAAACGGGAGGCATCTACAAGATATCTGGAAAGTCACTCTTGGGAGAGCATCTTTAAGGTGACTATAATATGTCCCACGGGTGCCATAGTCACATATGACTGTCCATTCTAAAAAGGTGTCGCCAATAGCTTTGGCGGCACGTGATTTGCTGACACGTGCCGCATTTTTTGTCAATAGGTATTTTCAACAAATTTTCATTTGAATTTTTGTGTAATTTGTCTATTGTATTTTTCCGTCAATTTGCTATAATGTATTTACAAGGTAAGGAAAACAAGCAAAACAGAAAGAGAGGTAAATGCTTATGATGACAATAGAAGAAATGGTAATGTACGACCAGCTCGTAGATATGGGTATCGCAACAGCAGACGAACTTAACCTTGCAAGAAATCTTGTATCAGGCTCATGGGAGGATGTATTGACAAGCGTACTTTATATCAGAACAGGATATCGCTCAATAGAACAGATGTTTGAAGATGAGGAAGAGGACTAAAGTCCTCTTCCACAAAAATAATAAGAAAGTGAGGTGTCGCCTATGTATAGAAAAGTCACAGTAGCAAGATATATTAATGGTAGAGATTCTATCAGATATAACAAAAAAATCAGAGTTTTAGATTATGACACCCACACAAATAAAGGCTCATGGGTTGATAATGAAAAAGCCTATATCAAAGCAATAAAAGTCACACCTAAATATATTTTTATTTTTATTTAAAAATCCCTATTGACTTTTATTAAAAATAATGTTACAATGGTATTATCAAAAGAAAGAGAGGTAACTAAAATGGAAAATTTTGTATCAGTAGTGCTTGGATCTATCGCAGAGGACATTAAGGTGTCAAAAGAGGATGTAATAGCAGATTTCGTCAATTTCAACAAGGCTATCGACGAGAAGATGGCGGAAGGCTACTCTGAGGATGAAGCAACAGAGATGGTTGCATCCTCATGGAACTTTGCTTGGTGGGATACTCAGGCAGAGGGATAAGCAAGTACGCGACGCTCATTAAGTTGGGCGTCGCGTTAGCACTTGTAACGCGACGAATTTTCAATTATACCACACCCTGTAAAATTTGTCAATAGGCAAAATGCACAAAAATGTGACTGTTGCAATCCCGAAATTTGTGTAACTTTTTTTCTAAAACCCCTTGCAAAGTTCTAAAATGTATGGTATTATATCTTTACAAGGTAAGGAAAGCGAGGTATTAAGTATGACACAGAGAACAGATATGACAGTAGAGGATATGGTTAACTATGAGTGGATAGTTGAAAGTGGCATTTGCAAAGCCTCTATACTTAATGCAATAGCCGTTGCTATGAAGAATAGCACATGGGCAAAAGTATTCGACGCCGTAATCTTTTACTATAAAGGTTTTAAAACCTTTGACGAGTATTATATGTATGTTATGGAAAATGAATAAGAGGTGGTAATTATGAGAGAAATTAAGTTTGATATCCGTAAAACAATGACAAAAAAGGCATTTAAGGAAATGCAGAAAAATAGCCGTAACCTTAATGGATTCAATACCGGCACAAGAGATATGAAAACGGCAAAAAGTCCGTCAAGGTCTACACGCAAAGCCGAAACGAGAAAAATAGCAAAAGAGTATTGACAAAAACTGCGGCAAGGCGTATAATATAAATATAGTAAAGAAAGGTAGGTAACTAATATGAGCGATGTAGTAATTATGAGAGAAGAGATTTTAAGAGATATGAATAACTCAATACTTGCAACAGGAGATGAGGATATCTTCGATGTATGGTTTTCAGTAGGTGTCCCCGATATGTGTGACGATGAAACATACGCTGAAATAGCCGAGGATGAAGAGGAATATAACAGAATTAAAAAAGTTTTCAATAGACTTATGAGAGAAAGTGAGGAGTAAAAAATGACAATTTTAATGGTACTTGGAATAATTATTTTAGCTTTAGGGATGGTAGCCTTAGAGGGTTGGGTAGTAATGATACTTTGGAATTGGCTTATGCCTATGGTTTTTGGCTTACCAACTGTTACCTATTGGGTTGCATTAGCACTTATGTTTTTATTTTCTATATTAACAGGTGGATTAGTAAGAGTTAAAGAAAGAAAGTGAGGTATAAAAAATGTTAACAATCGTTTGTCTTGTACTTGCAATTATGTATCTTGCGGAGTTTAATGTAGGAACAGCCCTTGCTATTTGTACTATTATCAAGGCACTCTGTGAAGTATTTGTAGCAATTATAAAAATTATTCGAAATGATTAAGGAGAAAAAATTATGACGAAACTTGATAAAGCAAAAAAGGTTATAGAGCATTATTACACCGAGGCAAGTTGTGGTATCTTTAATACCCATAACCTTGTTAATGACCCTATGGAAACTTTATATGAGGAGTCAGATGTTATCATTGATATCTGTCGCCCGTATGAGTATTTTGAGGTCTTTGGTCTGTCTGAGGAAGAGTTTTCTGAACTCGAGAAATTCTATATGGATTTAGAAACATCGGTTTATAGTCCCCATAATCCTCAAAGATTGGATGAGGATATAAGAGAAAAGTTAACTGGGTTAGAGGAATCTATTGAAATTCGTAATTATAATAAGCCCTATACTATGAAAGAGAAATATAATCTCTGCGTTAAATTAAAGAGAATCCTTGATATGTTTATGGATTAAATTTATAAAATGGCTCGGCATTTCTATTCGCCGAGCCGTGCGCATTTCACACGGCTCGTATTTTTGTCAAGATGGCAATTTGTATAAAAATAAAACTGATATTTTGTGCAATATTCCCTATTGTAATTATCCCATAATGTGTTATACTATAATTACAGAAAGGAAAGAAATGCAAGTGGATAACCTTTCAAAGAGAAAAATGGCACTGATAATCATAAAAGTAGGGGTTGTTAAGACTTTAGCAATTTTGAAAAAAGATTATTACCCATTGGAAACTTGCCCGACAATTTTGAAAGAGAGGAAATAAAAAATGAACGACGGAAACAAATATATAAGACCACTTACAATTAATATACCTCCCGATGTAGAGTATTTTCTCAAAGAGTGTGACGATGAGGGGTTAAATTTAACTGAAATCATTGATGCAATACTCAATGACCGAACTGAAATAAGTATAGGTGGAATCAATGCCGTTATCGCCTATGAATCAGTAACACATTTTTAATTAAAAGAAAGGAAATAAGAAAATGGAATTTATCAAGCCTACAACTATTATAGTACCTAAGAATTTTGTAAAATTTCTTAAGGAACTCGATGAATTTGCCAATGATACATTTACCAATGATACAGGAGAAGATATGATCAGTTTATTAAACGATATTGAAACTGAAGAAACTGAACACAATGAGTATATCAAATTTGAATATGAGGAGTAATTAAAAGAGGGGTTAACCCCTCTTTTTTTTGTTCGGCGGCTCGCTTGCATTCGAAGCGAGCCGCATTTTGTCAAGTAGTAATATTCGATAAATTTTATAACTGAAATTTAGTAATATTTACTACTTGCATTTATCCCTTATTTTGCTATAATTATACTTGTAAGGAACAAGAAAACAAGTTAAGAAAGGTTGGTAAAAAGAAATGGCACTTACAAAAAATGAGAAATTTAAACTTGATGATTTTATGTGTAGACATATCAATGAGTATTTGACAACAAAAAATGTTCCTATCTCAACTATTCATTCTGATATGGAAAATGATGATGTTATATTTTCCACCCCCTTAAAGTTGGTAAGCCTTCAGGCAAGTGGCAAAAGAATAGATGAAAATATTAGTATAAAAAGAGATGGTAATATTTTAGTATTCGTAAAAGGAGCCTTTTTAAAATTTAATGGTCTTTCTTATGAGTACGGCAAGGTTACCAAAGAAAAAAATATTATTCACCTTACAGGTTATACGGGATTACAGTATGACGTTATCACAAAAGAGTTTAATATCAATATAAATAACTGTAAAGACTTTACTCGCCATTATGGTAATTTTGAAAATATGGCTAATAACTATGAATGGATTTTTAACTATCAGAATGACATCCATGAGATAAAAAATATAATTGAAATGTGTGAAAATTTTGGGTACAAGACAATGCCTAAAGGGTTGTCTAAAGAGTTAAATGGAAACAGTTTAACTGCCGATTATCTTAAAAAGTATCTTTTAAGAAATTATAGTGGTAAATATTACAATATAAGTGAAAGTATGTATCGTTACGCAAGTGGAATTTCAATTCCCGATTTAATTAAAACTATATCATGGATAAATGAAAACATACCTTTTGAAAGTTTTATAAAAATGGTTAAAAACGAAATAGTTTCAGAGGATTTTCGTAGTAATCTTATTATCAATGGTGACATGGAAACATTCTTTGAAAGTGTTAGACGTATGCTTAAAAAATGGGATGATAAAGAGCCGTTTAAATTCAATTTTGAAAGAGGTCTTACCTATAACTGTGACGCAATGAACGATTATACAGATAAAGAAAAAAATAAAAAACTTGCTACTAAATTACAGGCATTTAACTTTATCAATAATCTAAAAATCAATGATGATAAATATATTGTAGTAGTACCCCAAACGCAAAGCGATAAACGTGAAGAGGGTAGACAGCAGAATAACTGTGTTGGCTCTTACTATGATGATTATATTATGTCAGGTCACGGCACTGTTTATTTCATAAGAAAGGCAAATAATAAAAATCACTCTTTTATCACTTGCCGTTATGATTATCGTGATAATAGAACTGTCGAGGCAAGATATGTAAACAATAATAGTATCGAAGATGAAGATAAAGAAATTATAAAGAGTCTCGATAAAATAATCAAAGAAAAACTTAATGAAAAAAGAAAGGAAGAAAACTAAAATGAGAAAAATCACTAACCACATTTACCTTGATGAAGAAAACGGCGCTATTGCCATTGACGCAACAACAGAGGGAGAGGCAAGAGAAATTGCTTTAAGATTTCTGCGTGATAACGGCATCCCCAACCTTTACGGAATTTCCGTAGGGGATGAAACGGCACTTGCAAGACTTGACATCCCGAGAGGTATGGAAGATACATTGCTCAACCACGATGAAGAGGGAGAGCAGATGGAAGAATATACAGCCCCTCTTATGCGTCAGACACTCTCACGGCTTATTGATATGGGACTTATCAGAGAAGATACCCCCTATCAGAACAACGATGACGATTATTTGTGGTAAAAATGTGGCACGGCTAAGGGTAAAACCTTTGGTCGTGCCATTTTCTGTCGAAATGGCACGAATTTCGCATTATACCACCCGCCGCATATTTTGTCAATGGTAAATTTGTACAAAAGTAACACAAGAAAAATCCTAAAATTTGTACAACTTTTTTCATCATATCCCTTGCAATTCTCAACGTATATGGTATAATTTAATTACAGTAAAGGAAAGGAAAACAAAAGTATGGCAGATAAAATTTTAGTATTTGATATGGATGGAACTATCGCAGACCTTTATGGAGTAAACGGATGGTTGGAAGATTTAAGGTCTTATAATCCTCGACCGTATGAAAATGCTCTACCTATGTATGATATGGATGAACTTAACAGGGTAGTTAATACTCTAAAGGAATCTGGTTGGAGAGTAGTTGTAACCTCTTGGTTGGCAAAGCAGAGCCACCCTACCTATGATAACAAGGTAAAGAAAGCAAAACTTAAATGGCTTGAAAAGTATAACTTCCCCTATGATGAGATACACCTTGTTAAGTATGGTACAACAAAAGCAAATTGCACTCGTCACCACGGTGGTTATCAGGTCTTGGTTGACGATAATGAGAAAGTGAGAAAGGGTTGGAAATTAGGTAGCACAATAAACGCTAACGAAAATATATTAAAAGATTTGGTGGCTCTTATAGGAGCCACCGCCTAAAACAAAAGAAAAGGAGAAAATAAAATGAAAAAAGTAATATATGTGTTGACTTTATATGACTGTAATGGATATGATGAAGGTCGCGATGATGATGAGGTTTTAAGTGCTTATGATAGTAAGGAAGAGGCAGAAAAGGGAATGATTAAGTATTACAATGATTATATCTTTCCAAACTATGATGAGCCTAATGCCAATACTATCGAAGATGTAGAGGCTTATTTAGATGAACTTAACTTTTATTACGATATTAAAGATATTTACTACTATACAAGATAAAGGAGAGATATAAAATGAGAAAATATTTAACAAATAATGAAATTGCTTGTGAAAGTTATGAAGACGCAATGGAGATATCAAAAATTCTTATAAAAAATAGTTATGTGGTAATGATATCAAAAGAAGAAGAAATATACGTTGTAAATTATATATGGTCAGAAAGATACGCAGACAGAAATGATGTATGCTTTCTACCAACAGAGGATGTTGAAGAAGAAATTTTTGGTGATAAGTAGCGGAGATGTCGCGGTTAGGGGCTAAAGTCCTTGGTCGCGGCGTTTTCCTGCGGAACGCCGCGTATTTTTTGTCAATATGTATTTTTACTAATTTTATTTTTCAATTTTTGGTAACATTTATCTATTGTAATTTTCCCATTATTTGTTATAATGGTATTATCAAAGAGGTAAATAATATGAAATAACTTGATTTTATTCAAGAAAAATAAAAAATTTTTATTGACAAATAAAAAATTTTCTGTTATAATAAATACATAAGATAAAGAAAGGAAAAACAATGGAACTTATCACAATTATAGGTAGCATTTTAATATTCCTTATAGTTTTCGGTTTTCTCGGTACACTTATTGCAAGATTGATAGTGGAATCAACTTACATACCTGATATACCTCTTGTTATTGGGACAATAGTAGGAGTAATAATTTTAACCACTATCTGTACTATAATACTTGTAAGTCAGTGCGAGGGAGTTGAAGAACATTTACAAAATGGTTGTGAGTGCGGCGGTCGGTATGGTCTTTACGATGTCGAGTACAGTGAAAACCGTGGAGATATTTATTACTATAAGTGTGATAAATGTGGAGATATCTTTGAAACCACTTTCCGTATATCATTAAATGAGGAGTGATTAAAATGAAATATATTACTGATAATGAAATTGCGATAAAAAATAAAGATACGGCTTTGAAAATGGCAGAAATGCTTATATCTGAAGGCTATTGCGTAATGTTAAGTAGAGAAGAACAGTTATATATCATTAACTATGTATGGACACCTTCTGTAGAGTCAGACCGTAATGATGTAATATTTTTATCACGAGAAGAATTTGAAGATGAATTTTTCGCAAGTGATGAAGAAAAACATTGACAAAATAAAAATTTTATGATAAAATAAATACATAAGATAAAAAACTGTGGCACATAAAAAATATCGAGGGGTTTTACGAACAGTTTCCCCTCAAGAAACAGGTAAGTGCCTGTAACTCAATTGGCTAGAGTAACCGGCTTTTAACCGGTAAGTTGTGGGTTCAAGTCCCACTAGGCACACTAGGAGTTTTACTGTAAAGGGTTTCTTCCATGCGTAAATAAAAACTATTACACGGGGCTTTTTGGTAGCACACAGTATTTTCCTCGAAAGTTAGAAAGAACTACCCCTTGGTGAAAAGGGCGAAACACTGAGATGAGTTGCACATCGCTCTCACGGTAGCCAAAATAACTAGAGCAGTTTTAGCAAGAGGTTTCTGCTTATCAAAAAACCTCACGGTAGTTTTTTACGGAGTGACAACCATTTTTCTACCTTAAAAGAAAAAATTGTTGTTAAAAGGGTTTTTAGTGTTTAGAATAGTTGTCGATTTTTCCCCTTGCAAAACACATCAACTATCAAACGCGTTGAAAGGCATCTCTGACGAGAGATGTCTTTTTTTTTGTCGGCTCGACATGGGTCGCGTCGAGCCGAATTTCTAATTATACCACCTTCCGCAAAATTTGTCAATAGGCAATTCCACCAAAAACGTCTTCCCGCAACTCCCAAAATTTGTGCAATATTACTACTTGTTTTTCCTACTGTATCTGTTATAATATATATATCAGTTAAGAAAAGAAAGGAAAGTAAAAATGGACAAAAGGATAAGTTATAAACTTGTAATTGACACGGAAACGTGTCCTCTTGATAAGGAACTTAATGATGTTAACCCTTATAATATGTTTACGTATGATGTTGGTTGGGCAATTGTTGATAAAAGAGGAAATGTATATGACACTAAATCTTATATTAACGCCGATATCTTCCTTGATGAAAAAGAACTTATGCAAAGTGCTTACTACTATGATAAAGTGCCTAAATATTGGGAAGATATAAAGTCGGGTAAAAGAACTTTAACCTCATTTTACAAAATTAGAAAGTCATTACTTGACGATATCGAAAAATATAATATCAGTGAGGTTTATGCCCACAACATGCGTTTTGATTATGGTACTTTAAATAATACGCAACGTTGGTTAACTAAATCGGCATATAGATACTTTTTCCCTAAAGATGTAGTTATCTGTGATACTCTAAAAATGGCAAGACAGTTAATTGCAACTATGCCAACATACAAACAGTTTTGTATTGATAATGGCTATATGACTAAAAATAATCAAGTACAGTTAAAAGCCGAAACGATTTATAAGTTTATCTCAGGTGATGATGATTTTATCGAAAGTCATACAGGTCTTGAGGACGTTTTAATCGAAAAAGAAATACTTGCGTACTGTTATAGAAAACATAAAAAAATGACAAAAGAATTGTGGGAAAGGGGTTGACAAGCCCCTTTCCGCATGGTATAATAAAGAAAAACGAGAAAGGTAGGAAATGTTTATGAAACTTTTAATCACATTTATCGTACTATCAATTATCAATGTAGTTTTCTCTACTGTTCGTTCAATTACCACTATCAAGAGTGGAAAGACAGTAGCAAGTTTTATCAGTGGTGGGTACTTTGCATTTTACAATGTAATGTTGATTTACACCGTAGCAGACTTTCCGATGTGGGAAAAATGCGTTATCACTTTTGTTTGTAACGTAATCGGCGTGTATGTGGTAAAACTTATTGAAGAGAAAATGCGAAAAGATAAGTTATGGAAAGTTGAATTAACAGTAGAAAAAGACAAGACTGAAAGCCTTGATATTCACTTAACAGAACTTGATATCCCTCATAACTACATTCAGAATATTGGTAACTACACAATTTTCAATATTTATTGTGCAACGCAAAAGGAAAGCACATTAGTAAAGGAACTTGCAACCAGGTATAATGCAAAATTCTTCGTATCTGAAACGAAAACACTTTAAAATGTCAAGAGAAAAGGTAGATAAAAAATCTACCTTTTTTTGTGTAATTTTACCTATTGACATGCGGCAAGAGGTATGGTATAATGGGCGGTGCGTTCGCTACTCAAACGCACCGCATTTTCGTTTATTGTATAATTTGTATAATTTTAAACTGTAAATTTGGTCATTATTACTACTTGTATTTATCCTATAATATGTTATACTTATATTATCAAAGAAAGAGAGGTAAACAGTTATGGAAAATAAAAACATTATGGATATCATTGAAGAAAAGATTAAAGAGATACCTTTAAAGGGTTCGAGAGAATCTGACTTTTTGGAACTCGGTATGCGCATTGTATACGCAGAGATTCTCGATTATCTTACAGAAGAAGAACTTACAAAAATAAGAAAATAGTAGTTGACAAACAATAAAAAATATGGTATAATAAATATATAAGAGGTGGCGGAAAGGTAAACGCCGGATGTGACTCGTTCTCTGAAAAGAGTGTAGAATTGCAGGTTCGAATCCTGTCCTCTTAACTCTAAATCAATTCATACTTACCTTCCTTTCAAAAGGCACTGTTCAGTTTAAGACTTGGGCAGTGCTTTTTGCTTGACAAATTTTAAAAATTATGTTATAATATTATTAGAAAGTGAGAAAGTATGATTTATAAAGTTGACAATGTAAACAAAATTGACTATTATCGGCAAGATAAAGATTCTAAACAACAAAAGAAAAAAGATAAACGAGAACAAGAGAAGAAGAAACAAACAAGTTTTGAGGATATCTTTGCGGAAGAACTTGAATCTTTATCTAATTTTGATGTGAAGATATAAGCTGCGGCAAGGCACTTTACTCGACCGCGGCGTGTTTTGACGCAACGCCGCGAGTTTTTTGTCAAGATGTATTTTCACTAAATTTTAATTTCCATTTTTGTATAATACTACCTATTGCTTTTGTCCCGAAATAGTGGTATTATTAGTATATCAAAGAAAGAGAGGTAACAGTTATGGAAAAGAAATTTGAAAATAAAGATAGAGTTTTAATGGAAAATGCCTTTTTTACTCAGGACAATATAGGTGTATATGGTTGGTATGGATTAGACTATTTTGAAATAGAAAATAAAGAAGATTTTATAAACCTAAAACGAGATGAATTTTTAACCTTATATAATTTAGTAGTAGAAATGAAAAAAGAAATTGACAGATTAGAGAATTTATAGTATAATAAAGTTAATCAAAGAAAGAGAGGTAAGCAAAATGACAGATTACGAAAGATTAGTTTTAAGAATGAATATTATCGGTGGTATTTTTCAGGATATGGGTAACGAAAATGTAACCGAGAATGACCTTGAAAATATCGCTAAAGATACTGATAGGTACAAGAGATTTGTTAATGATTATGTAACCTATGGAATTGAGTGACGGCTCGAACATACGTTCGAACCGCACCTCCGCAAAATTTCTGCTTGACAAATACCATTAAAGATGATATACTTATATTATCAAAGAAAGAGAGGTAACAGTTATGGAATTACAAGTAACAATTATTAACCCCACAGGAAAGTATAAGCCTATGTCTTGTCTCGTACCTATTCCTATGAAAGAGGTAGTTGCAAAGAATTATGAGCCGTATAGAAATAAGGGTGTAATTAAGATTTGTCAGAACAGAAATATGACAAGCCGTGACCTTAAAAAGTATGGTTACACACAAGTTAAAATCCGTATCTATGATGCGAAGAAAATCGAAACAGAAAATAAGGAAAGATATGACGCCATTAAAAGAGAAAAGTTTGCAAGTGGCGAGTGGAAACCCTCAAAGAGAGATATTGAGAAAGGACTGGCATAAAAATGAAGAAAATAATATATGTGTTAACTTTATATGATTATGAAATAACTGGTGATGATTGTGATGTTTCTGATAGATGTGCGATTTTAAGTGCTTATGATAGTGAAGAAGAAGCAGAAAAAGGGATGCTTAACTATTATAATAACTATATCGCTTTAGACAATAATAGTCCTATTGCTAACACTATTGAAGAAATGGAGACTTGTTTAGACAAACTTAACTTCTGGTACGAGATTACAGATACTCACTACTACACAAGATAAAGGAGAGATATAAAATGAAAAAAATCCCAACAATAACAATTTGCGTAACAAAAGAAGAGCAGAAAATTTTAAAAAATTTTTATGATACAGTATGTAAAGATACTAATATATCTAATGATGATAGTATTGATATATTAGATAGCATTGCTAAAGAGTGTCCCCTTACAAATAATGATTATATAAAAATTGATTTTAAAGAAGAATAAAAACAAAATATAAGGAGAGATATAAAATGAGATTTACTGTTACTAAAACAATAATTTTAAATAAGGCAGAACGTGATGTGCTTACACGATTTGAGGCGATGATAGATGAGATGAACTTAAACGCAGATGAGATAGAACAGTTGTTGTTTGATATTTACCGTGATAAAACGCATAGCACTGGGAGTGATATTCTCATCAATTATGTAGACGATTAAAAAATAAGCCGTTCAAGCATTGACTTGGACGGCTCGTTTGCACTTGAAACGAGCCGAACTTTCCATTATACCACCTGCCGCAAAATTTGTCAAGAGAAAAAGTGAAAAAATTTTCACAAAAAGTTTTCCTAAAATTTGTGCAATTTTTTACTCAAAACTACTTGCAATTATTTTAAATAAGAGTATAATTATAATTGTAAGGAAGATAATACACAACAGAAAAGAGGTAACTGTTATGAGTAAAAAATTAAAAGGTTTAAAAAAACTTAATAAGGCTATTGGGACACCTATTAAAGAGCGTTTCGGTATTAGCAAAGTTTCTATGACAAAAGACTTTGAATATAGTTTTGTCAAAGATAGGGTTGGTTGGTCTTTAGTTGAAAACGCATACGCACAGGAAGATTTTATCTCTTTTGTTAAGGATAGATTTAACTATGAGATAGGCAGATATAACTTTATAGCAAGTCTTTTGCATGAAGTCGGACACGCAAAAAACAATGATGATATCATTGATAGCGTTCAGGATTTTTGCATTGACGAGAAAGAAAAAATAGCAAAAGAAATCAATAATGCTACCGATAGAGAAGAAATAAAGAAAATAAACTATAAATATTTCTCTCTCCCCGATGAAATTATGGCTACGGCGTGGGCAATAAAGTATATGAAAAAACATCCACGTATAATAGCAAAAATGTGGGATGAAATGTGGTCGGCTATTTTGGACTTTTACGAAAAAAATCACCTTGAGGAAGATTAAATCTTCCTTAAGGGGTTGACAATAGCAAATTAAGTGATATAATAGTATTAGAAAGGAGATAAAAAGTATGGCTAAAAAGAATATTGATAAAGAGGCATTGATAGAGAAGATAATGGCGGAATGTGCTAAAGATGGTGAGCCTGTTACGCGGGAAGAGGCAGAGGAAATGGCGGAAATGGAAATTAAAAGTGGTGACATTTCTAACTATACCATTTCAGAGAAAAAGGAAAAGGCTGTCCGTAAACCTCGTGAAAAAAAGGTTGATGATGAAAAGGCAAAAATTATAGAAATTATAGGAAAAGCCTTGACAGATAATGGCTATAATGCTATAATAACTAATGTAGATAGAGAAATAACTATTGACAATATGTCATTGGTACTTACAAAGCACAAGAAAGGTGGTAAATAATATGAAATATTTAATAATTAAGTGTAATGAATTAAGTGACCAGTATGAATGTGATGCCGATAGAACTCCTGTATGTTTGACTGATGATTTTAAAAAATATGATAGATATGAATATGAGATTTATGAAATCACATCTGAAAATACTTTCAAATTGATTAAAGAATACGGCACCTCTTCAAATAAAGGAATGGCTGTCTATAAATGGTATAATGAGGATGATGATAAAGGTGAACCCGATGAAATTATGGTAATGGATAAGAATTATACTCGTGAAGATTATACAAAATCAAAAATTAAGCAGATAAAATCTGATTACCATTTTAAAGATAGTGTTAATAAAATATATACTGATATAAAATGCTCAGGTAGTCATGGAGAAGAAATTAACGACGAATGGGTGGTTATTGGAGAGTATATAGAAGGTGATTATTGGGAGAGATGATATTAAAAAAGAAAGGGTGATGTAAAATGACACGTAGAGAAGAAGCGATTTTTACTAATGAACTGGTAGAACTTTTAACAGGAGATGATGATACAACTGATAAAGAATTTTTTGAACGGATAATTTGTGCAAATACTGTTATTGCGAGATGCTTGTCCCGGTTTAAAGATGACTATGATGAGGTTGATACTAAACCTACTCCCACTGTTAAAGAAGAGACTCCTGTACCTCCCTATTACGTAGCAAGTGTTAGTAATGGAAAAACTTGTGCGAGTTTAGGTTTTTACTCAATTGAGGAAAAGGCTCAAGCAAGTATTATAAAATATGAAAATACGTTAAACTCATCAAAGTCCTATGATAATTGGGGTGATTTTATACATGATTATTGCAATAATGAAACTCAAATCACTGATTATGATATCTCAATGGAATATCTCGATGTTGATTAAAAAGTGCCGTAAGGCACTTTTTTATTGTTCCGACGGGTCGCGATGAACCGCCGCGACCCGAAATTTCCATTATACCACTTTCCGCACATTTTGTCAAGTGAAAATTTGCACAAAAATTTACAAGTTTTAATCCCAAAATTGTACTTTACTTTTGCTAAAATTTTTGGTATACTTATTATAGATGGAAAGGAAACAAGCCGTTAACGGCTATAAGTAAAGGGGTTTCCGTGGCTATATGTGAGGGTTTAGGTAGTCATCTAAAAAAATAAAAAATTTTTGTTGACAAACAAAAAATCTTATGTTATAATAAATACATAAGATAAAGAAAGAGGAAAAGTCAAGTACCTCTTAAAAAATTTAAAAAAAAATAAAAAAAAACACTTGACAAACTTAATAAAGAATGTTATAATAATAACATAAAGAACAACAAACAAACAAATTTTTTAAGAAAGGTGGTCATTAACTATGGCAGAGAAGAAAGTAACTAAGGTGGAGAAATTTAACGCAATTGCAAAGGTACTTGCTGATGCAGGTGTTGAGAAAATCTCTATCCGCAACGAAGAGGTCAATGTAGCAGAGTTCATCGGTAACGAGGTTGCTCTTATCGAGAAGAAAGCATCAAAGGCTACAACCAAGAGAGTAGACAATTCAGAGGGTATCGCAAAGGTACGTGAGGTACTTGCAGACGGCAAGGCTTACACTCCTACTGAAATTCAGGCTCTCACAGGACTTGTCAATACGCAGAAAGTCGCTTCAGTCCTCAAGGCTATGGGCGATAGCGTAAAGAGAGAGTCAAAGGGCAAGAAAGTAACTTACAAACTTGCCTAATCGGAAATGGGGCTTTTAATAGCCCCACTCCCTTAGGGGAAATTGGGGATGGATGGCTACCCCTGTTCCGCGACTAAAACCTAACCCGAAGGAAAAAGCGTGATATCCCGTAGAAAAGACGTTACAACTCCGTAGGTGATAGATGCTACGTATTAAAAAGTCTATCGCTACCGTCAAGGTTATGAAAGTTCAACCTGACTTGCAGAGAAAAACTTGCTCCCTGTGGAAAGCGTGGTTATCCTTTCCCGTTGTGCATTACGTTAAATCCCGTAGAACAAAGAGCAGATTTACTACGATAGAAAACATGCTGCCCGGTTGGTACCACGATATAATACTACGCTTAAAGATTTCCACGTGAAAGAAATCTCTTAAAAAGCATCCCACTATTACGAGGTCTGCAACTCGCGTAGGGGTGCTTTTTTTGTTTGGTCGGGCAGTTCGCTTCTCAAACTGCCCGAAATTTCCATTATATCACATCCCGCAAAATTTGTCAAGAGGAAATTTACACAAAATATAAAAAAATTTAATCCCGATTTTCGTCATTTTGCCAGTAGTATCTTTTAAAAAATTTTGATATAATCTATATATAAACAAAAGGGAAAACAAAAATTTTTTAAACGGGAGTTATAAAAAATTTAAAAAACCCTATTGACAAATTTAAAAAAATTTGATATAATTATTACATAAGGTTAAGGAAAAACCAAAAAGTTTTAAAAAAAAGTCTTGACAGTTTTCAAAAAATCTGATATAATAAATATATAAGGTTAAGGAAAACGCAAGAAACAAAAATCAAAAAAAATAAAAAAAAACTACTTGACAGACCTAAAACCTTATGATATAATAAAGATGTAAACAAAAACAAAACAAATTTAAAAAAGAAAGGTGGTCATTAACTATGGCAAACACAACAATTCCCTCAGTAACAAAGGTAGCAAAGTTCAACGCACTCGCAAAGGTACTCACTGATAACGGTCTTGCGAAGGCAACTATTGACGGTGTAGAGGTTGACTACACAGAGTTTATCGCACACGAGGTAGAACTCCTTGAGAAGAAGGCTTCAAAGGCTACAAAGAAAGTCGATAACTCTGCTAACATCGAACTCGTAAAGGGCGTCCTTGCTGACAGACAGCCCCACACACCTACTGAAATTCAGGCTCTCACTGGTCTGGCTAACACACAGAAGGTAGCGTCTGTACTCAAGGCTATGGGTGACGCCGTAAAGAAAGATGTGAAGGGTAAGAAGGTAACTTATACCCTCGCATAATCCACAATAGCCGATAGGGGCAGGAAAACAAGACCTGCCCCCATACCACAACGGAGAAAGGAGATAGCATAAATGGTATATAACTATGAAGGACATACCTACACGATACCCGATAATGAAATAGCATTGCTTATGCAAAAATTGTCAATATCCAAAGAAGATGCTATTGACCTTTGGTTATGTGACAACGGCAAAGAGGAAAATGAAGATCAGATAGCGCTTGATAATAGCGCAAAAGGGGCAATATCCAACTATGTAGTTGGTGAAAAAAAGAGTCAGGCGCCCCGAAAACCTCGTACTGTAAAGGTTTCCAATGAAAAAACCAAACTTTTTAACGATATTGTTGATTTTTTAATGGAAAATTACAATATTTCCGTTGAAATTCCCAATAGACAGATAAATATTGACTTTGGGAGAGGTTGTAAGTTGATTTTATCGGAAAATCATGCAAAAAAGTGATAAAATTTTGTTAAAAATGGCGAAAATCGAAAGATTTTCGTCTTTTTTTTATTTTTTACTTGACTTTTGCGGCAAGATATGGTATAATTGCCAGGTCGTGCACAGCCCGCACGACCTGTATTTCTTGTCAAGTGGTATTTTCAACAAAATTTTAACTGGTATTTTGTGCAAAATTTATACTTGTATTATTCCCGAAAATGTGTTAATATAAGTATATCAACAAGAGAAAGGAAGCAATTAATGGACAAAAGAATAAACTACAAGATAGTGATAGACACGGAGACTGCTCCTTGTGACTATCTTCTTGACGAGGTGACTCCCGCAAATATGCTTGTATATGATATAGGTTGGGTAGTTACAGATAAAAGAGGCATAGTCTATGAGAAAAGGTCCTTTATCAATTCAGATATCTTCTTTGATGAATCCGAATTAATGAAAAGTGCCTATTACGCAGACAAAATTCCACAGTATTATGCAATGCTTCAGAGTGGAGAGACAATAGCAAAAAGTTTTTATAACATCAGGCGTTGTTTGCTCGAGGACATTGAAAAGTACAGCGTTACAGAGGTTTACGCACATAATATGCGATTTGATTACGGTAGCCTTAACAATACTCAAAGATGGCTTACTAAATCGAAATATCGGTATTATTTCCCTAAAAATATAGAAATATGCGATACCTTGAAATTATGCCGACAGTTAATAGCTCCTATGCCCATTTATAAAAAGTGGTGTGAAGAAAATGGCTATATGACAAAACATAAGAAACCACAACCCAAACTTACGGCGGAAATCGTTTACAGATTTATCAGTGGTGATAACGAATTTACTGAAGAGCATAAGGGTCTCGATGATGTAATGATTGAAAAAGAGATACTCGCCTATTGCTACAGAAAACACAAAAAAATGAACGCAAAACTTTTCGATTAAGCGATATGCACAAAGTTAGAAAATAACTTTGTGCATATTTTTTTAATTTTATACTTGACAAACGCGGCGGGGTATGGTATAATCAGCGGCGCGACCTTGGTCGAACTGCGCCGTTTTTTCACTTTGTCAACCCCTAAATAAAAAAATTTTTCACAAATTTTCACTCCAACTTTTGTGCAACTTTTCCCGAAAACCCACCAACCTACTAGGTTGGTCAGTGATTCGCGAAGGAACTGCTCATGTCCCGCCGCACAATAGCGCCAATAGCCGCTCACTCTGGTAACTCCGGGGCGCCCTCGCTCCTTTCCACCGTTTTCCCGAACCAATTCTAGTGGCAATAGCGCCGACACGCGATAAATCAAGAGACAAGGTAATCTAGGAATTCCCTAAATGCGGCGACTTGACAAATTAAAAAAATTATGTTATAATATTAAAAAAACCCTAAATTTTTCTGCGGTACGTCACCATGGTCACCGCCATTGAAAACTTTAAAAATTTTTGTTATAATAAATATATAAAGAAAGGAAAAAATTTTAAAAAAAAATTTTTTTCCTCATCCCGCATAATAAAAAATTTTTCTGAAAAAATTTTTATATCGGGTCCCCGCAACGGGAGATTTGACAAATTAAAAAATTTATGTTATAATAAATATATAAGATAAAAAGGAAAATAACAGTTCTTTGATAAGTTAATACTGTATTACTCTTGCGGTAATGTCCTCCTCTGGTGTAATTTTACTGCTGTTGTCATAACAATAGGCGGAACGTAAGGGTAATATATGTTGCGGCAAGAGGTGTAACTAGTTGCGTAAGGAAAGCGCCAAAAGGTGAAAACTAGTGGCGTAAGGAAAGCGCAAGAGGTAGTCTAGTTGGTAGAGGATACCCAACTTGACTCCATGTTTCAATTCCATTCCGCCTCTATTGTGATGCCGCTAGATATAATATGGTGTAGCTACGTCCTACAACAAGAGGAATGGATGTTGAGAGGGCGGATAGATAAAGAGATCGGGAATAGCTACACCATCGTGGTAAAGTATGATGGCGGCATGCCATTGTTCCTATACTCCTATGTCCTTGGCAGCAGTTCCTGCATATACTCTAGGGCTACCACATAAAACAATAGCAAAGGTGTAATAGCCTTTGTGAACCTGCGGAAATGTATCTTCCCCCTTTAGATGCGGCGACGGTTGTGGTGCGGTCCTGAGTGGTAGGGTAAAATCCTGCTGCCTGCGGCAAGACGTTTATTATGTTTTGTAAAAAATTGGTCAAAGTCATAAAATTTTATAAGGAAAATTTTCACTAATTTATGCAAAGGAAAATTTAGGGGAGAAAAGTTTTAAAATTTAAACTTCGCTTCGCTCGTTTAAATTTTAAAACTTCACGTGGAGAAACGAAGCTACGCTTCGTTTCTCCACGTAACAATTAAAAAAGGTTAGTAACTTTAAAATTATAATATATAAATAATATATATATATATATATATATATATATATATATAATAAATATAATATATATATTTAATAATATATATAATATATAAATAATAATATATAGAAACCGGATATGCGGGAAGAAGTATTTTGAAGGGCTTGCCGCAACAACTAGAGCATGGAATGTCACGGCTAGTATAAATAAGCGGGATGCAATCATCTAAGCTGCTTAATGCGGCTGCCGCTCTCTATCGTAAATCCCTATGTATATGTCTTTCACAATTCTTTCTTTTGTTTGGCTGGTCTCCGCACACTATCGTAATTCTCTCATATACCCCTATTTCAAGTTCTTATAAATTTTTATACCCCCAGTTTAAATACGCCCCTATTGTTTCAGTGATTATTCAAGACACCCCTCTTAAATTTCGCCTTCAGAGATAAGCCCCCTCATAAAATTTTCCAATTTCTGAGAAATACTCGTGTTGTATCATTAGGCTCATCAAATTTCAAGCAATTTCTTATCTAAATTCGCCTTAAAATTTCGGTGGCGGGGATTAATTTTTGAGCGAGAAATTTTTTAAGGGAGATGTTATTAGAGGAGCGGGAGTTGAGAGGAGTTTTTTAGTTTTTGAAAGTGGTTATAATGGAATGGAGCTGCGGCACCACCAACTCATCAAATTCTACAAAACTTCATCAAATTTTGCAATTTTAACCACCATCTCATCAAATTCTGCAATTTTAACCATAACTCCATTAAATTTTATCCACACCCCTATTAAATCTTACCAAAAAAAATTTTTTCAAAAAATTTTTCCCCTCCTCTCTACTTTACTCCTCCTCTTCTCTTCTCCCTACACCCCTATATTCCTTACCTTCTCATAAACCTTACTCTTTAATATCTCCCACGCATTAAAATTTCTCAGATAAAGCAATTCCTTACATTCATCACTCGTCATATCTGCTCCCGATTGAGCTAAAAGTTTTTCAAACTCTTCTTTTTCTTCCATAAAAATTAAAAACTCGTCTAATATTCCTCTTCCTATTTTTTGATAATCTTTTGTCATTTTATTTTCTCCTTTAAAAATTCAGCGCAGCCCTAACATTTTTGCGAACTTTTGCAACGAAGTTGCAAATTTGCAAAAATGAAGTTACAAAAGTTTGCAAAATTGCAACAATTGTTGCAATTGTAAGATATAAGATAGCTTTGTACAATGCAAGTAAAATTGTTACAATTGCAACAAATCATTGTTGCAAACCTTGCAAAATTGCAACAAAAAAATTGCAAATTTGCAAAATTAAAACACAAAACCATCTTCATTTCTTTTCTTCCAACCAATATTATGGTCAATCGTAGATTTTGATACCCCTAATATCTCAGCTATCTCCGCTGAATTCTTTTTTTCTTCATTAGCTAATCTATAAATTTCAGCATCGTCAACCTTTTTCTTCCGACCATTATTTAAACCACCTTGTTTTTTCTGCTCATATTTTAATTTACTATAATCTATACGCCCTTTTAACATATTAACAAAAGAAACAATAACGGGATCATCTTCATGTTGCGCGGGAAGCTTTACTCCATACCTAATAATATCTGCAATAACTTTATCTTGCATATCAATATCTAAGGCATTAATATTATCAAGCCATTCTTTATGTACAATAAAAGTAATATCTTCTTCCATTCCCTAGTCACGAAGCTTTACTTCTTTGTTAAACACAAAGAAAGACTTAGCTTTTTTCCCCTTTCCCTTTGTATCACAAAACTTATCCATAACTTCAGAAAAAGTTTCGTAAAACTCAGAAGTATTCTGATAAACCCAGCATTTAAGCCCCGGTTTATAAATATTATCTTCTTCATAGAGAGGTTCAAATCCTCTATCCCTTAATGCAATTCTTATCCTTAAGGAATAAACTCTAAAAAAATTATTAGCGTTTGTTTCATTGGCATTCATATTTTATTATAACTCCTTTACTAACTCTCTAACTTCTTCATTATCACTATTTTTCAATTCGTTAATGAGTATATCTCTAGCAATAAAAGAAAAAGTTCTTCTTTCCTGCTTCGCAAGTATCTCCAGTCCCATTTTTAACTCTTCAGGAACTACTATTGAAATTGTTCTTGACATTGGCATTCTCTCTCCTTTCCCTCGTAGCTTCGAAGCTCCGCTTCTTCGCTAGTCGCTAAGTATTATATAATATTATGGATATTTTATTCCATCTTATACTATCATATAAAAATAATTAAATAAAAATTAATGAACTTTGACCACTCTTAGCTTCGAAGCTCCGCTTCTTCGCTAATCGTTGAATAAACCTCTTATCTTGATTTCTTTAAAAATTTTTGATATAATAAATATAGAAATTAAAAAAGGAAGTGAATGATAATGAAAATACTCTATAAAGCGGATGATGGAACTATATTTAATGACGAAATCTCTTGCCGCCATTACGAGATAAACTCAGAACTTAACTCTTCATATGGCGGCAAGAGCATAACGTGTTATGATAAACATAACAACATCATTAAAAACCCAGATTTCCTGTCAGAAGAGTTATATAAAACAGCAGAAAGAATCTATGTCGGGAATGAAGAAAGTGTAAAATATCTCACTAAAATTGCCGATTTAACAGGTTTTATATGTTATGCAGATATATACAGCCCCGGTTTTTGGACATTTAGCTACGATGCTGAGACTTATATAAAAGAATCTTAAGAAAAGGAGAAAATATAATGGACACTTACAAATTATTTAAGGAACTACTTGAAAAAGGATACTCAAAAGATGAAATCCTCAAGACAATAGAAAAGGCGGAAGGCGCTATTAAAGAAGAGGAAAAGCAGAAGGAAAAAGAAACTCAGAATAAGCTCAAGATTGAAAGAGCAAAGCAGAATCTTATTTATGCAGTAGAGTCATATCTTAATGCTATTGACTATACAGATAAAGCAAGTAACAAAGAAAAAGCAGTAAAGTTGACAGAGTCTTTTATCGACAATTTAACTTCAACCGAAACTACAAAGTCTAAAACTAGCTATTATATTGGCGGGAAGAGGGCTTCGAAAGACGAGTTTGATAAATATATAAGTAATCTCTGTAAATATTTCTACTAAGAAATAAATAAAACACGGTTTCGTAAGGAACCGTGTTTTTTCATTCTATGGAATCTCTCTTTATTGCAATTATCTTTTTCTTTTTTCTCGGCTTAGTTGCGACAACTCTGTGAAAGTGCTTGTCTAAATATTGCTTTATAGCTCCTTCCCAATACTCTTCAATAAAGTATTCTACAGTTTTACCATATCCCTCTTTATAAATAATGATGCCCCTATCAAAAAACTTATCAGCCACGCGGCGGAAGTTGGTACGGACAGCACTTTCGGAGATATCGAGAAGATTACAAACATCCATTTTAGTCATAATTGCCACCTTTCTGGCGAGAAAAGTATTACCGTTAATATTATCGTCGCTACCATAACCAGTATCGCCGCCGCAAAAAGAGACAGTAAATACTTTCTCTGCTTTTCTTCCTTAATGTTACCGACACTATATCCCGCCACACAACATAAGAGAAAGTATGTGATACCTAAAATATATATAAAGTATTTCATAAATTCACTCCTTCCTACTGTAATTATAACAAAAATTTTTTTACTTGTCAATTTCTTCATTCTTGATTTTTTTATAAAATTATAGTATAATAAAAATATATAAAGAAAGAAAGGATTTTAAAAATGACAATAGATGAAGCAATTAAACACGCAGAAGAAGTTGCAAGCAGACTGTTTGATGATAATATACATTGTATTAAATGTGCGGAAGAGCACGAGCAGTTAGCAGGTTGGCTTAAAGAGTTAAAAGCATATAAAGAAAAGGAATCAAAGACAGGACATTGGATAGATGTTAGTGGATTTGGTTATGAGAATTATAAATGTTCAGAATGTGGTGACCATTTTCTTAAAACTACAGAGGATTGGTGGAGTGAAGCAAGACCTAACTACTGCCCTAACTGTGGTGTAAAGATGGTGTTTAAACCATTGGAATGCGAGGAAGTAAAGGATGATACTTGAAGAAAAAGAATATTATATTGAAATTGACCTTAAACTGTCAGACGGAACGCTTATAGGTAAAGCGGAAATTGAACCTAATGAAAAGATGCTTGAGAGATTTGAAATATTTGAACCATATCAGAATAAGGGTTATGGTCAGCAAATGCTATCTGATTTAATTGATGGCTACGGAATAAAGAAATTGTGGGTTCGGTCTGATAATGAAAAAGCAATCCATATCTATAAGAAAGCAGGGTTTACAGTAACAAGAGAGACAATGTATGAAATGGAGAGAATAAAATGACAATAGATGAAGCAATTAAACATGCAGAAGAAATTGCAAGTAAAGAGTGTGAGGATTGGATATATTGTATTAAGTGCAGGGAAGAGCATAAGCAGTTGGCGAAATTACTTAAAGAGTTAAAAACACAAAAGACTCCTCTTGATAAGATAAAAGCTGAAATAGATAACATCAATTTGAATGAAGTAGCATTAAAGTATGAAAATAGGTTTTATGGATTTCAGCAAGAAGTCATAAAAATAATTGATAAGTATGCTGCGGAAAGTGGAGAAATAAAATGATAAGAGAAGAAGATACTATCAGTAGACAGACGGTACTTGATACCATATCTGAATTAAATGCTATATCATTCTATGAAGCACAAGAAGATAGCAAGGAATGTTATTATGAGATTAAAAAAGCAATTGAGCAGTTGCAGCCAGTTGTGTCAAAGCAGAAGAGAGGACATTGGATAGAATGTAAAGATAGGTATGATATTTGGTATAAGTGTTCAGAATGCGAAAAAGAATATGATAAGCATTATATAAGTCATATAAAGTATTGTCCTAACTGCGGTGCTAAGATGAATGTAGAGGAGTAAAATGACAAGAGAACAAATAATAGAAATAGCTGATAAGTTTAATGAGTGGCTTGATAATATGATAGCTGAGTATGAGATTAATGAAATAGACTTACTGATATTGGAATTTTGTATATTAAGAAAGTTGATGGGATAAGAAATGACAGAAGAACAAAAGATGGAGATAGTTGATAACTTTGATGAATGGCTTAATGATTTGGTGGTTGAATATAAGATTAACAAAACAGACTTGTTAATATTAAAATTTCGTATATTCGAAAAGTTATCAGATAGAATACACAAAAATGGAAAGTGAGGAGTAAAAATTATGCGGAAAATGATAACGTATTGTGATAGATGCGGAAAAGAATTTGATAAATGGAATTATAAAGGAGAGGAACTAATCGGTGTTGCAGAATTTGTTTACGACCATGGTAAACAATATCTTGATTGTCAAAAAGATTTGTGTAAATCATGCTATGATGAATTAGAGAAGTGGTGGAATTTTAAACCTGCGGCAAAGGATACCGAAACTATAGTAGAGAATACTGATACGGAACCAAGTAAGAAACATAAGGATGTAAGATTTAAAGTTGGTGATAAAGTAAGAACTCTTGTCGAAACAGTTGAAGGCTGTAAACTTTTTCCAGTTGGAACTATAGGTGAGATTACAGATATAGATGATACTCAGGGTTTACCTTATACAGTAAGGTCAGAAGAGTTTAATGATTGGTGGTATTATCCTGGAGATGCACTTGAACTTATTGAAGAGGAGGAATAAATAATGAACTGGGATAATATAGACATATGCGAATTGGATAGAATTGACTCCATAAGAGCAATAATACAAGTTCTTAATTTATTGGAGCGTGATATAGACTCAAGACGAAATAAAAATGTCATTGATTCATTAGCTTATAGAATAATATATCAGTATTTAAAGGAAGCACGTGGTGACTTTTATGCAGCTCTTGAAGAAGATGAATATAGAGAAAGATTTGATTATCTTCAGAATTATTTAAAGGTGGTGAATAAAGAATGACAGACTCACTTGTAACTACAATTAAGACTTCAATAATAAATGATTTTCGACGTTATCAGGAAAGATGGTTAATAGACCATTATGATAATAGACCTGATGAAGATTTTATATTTGATTTTCTTTGGGAAACGGCAGAGAATTATGTTTCAGAATGTGTTGATAAATAAAAGCGGAAAGTGAGATAAGTGAATGAGTAATTTAGTTGATTATGCAAAAGATGAACTTAAAAGAATTGGAATGGTTGACTCCGGTGAACCTTATAATGATATGGCAACAAAGAATATCTTGGATTTGATTGAGTTATTTTCTTCTCAGGGTCATAGCGGATTTACTGCATCATACGTTATTAATGCTTTCAGTAGACTTGCAATGTTTAAACCTCTTTCACCGCTAACAGGCGAAGATGATGAGTGGAATAATGTTGGAGACCATTTTCAAAACAAGAGATATTCTGCAGTATTTAAAGATAAAGATGGTACTGCATATAATATTGAAGAAAAAGTATTTACTGACGATGGAGAAGTTTGGTATACATGCAAAGATTCTAGCGTAAATATTACTTTCCCTTATGTAGTTCCAGATAAACCTGAATATGTATATAGGAATAAGAAAGAATAAATAATATGGAAATAGAATTAGTGATTAAGATACCCGAAGAACATTATAATGCTGTAAAAAAAGGTCAAAATGAAGAGCCTTATATTAGAGAGTTCGCAGACGCAATAGTAAACGGTATTCCCTTGCCACAAGAACATGGTGATTTAAAAGATATAGATAAAATCATAAGTGATGGAATAAATAAAGGATTTTGTGATTGGTATGATGAAATGGCGGAAGAGGTTGCGGAAAGAGCACTGGACGAGTTTTTGTATATGGATAAGTCACTTCGGGAGTGGATAAAGATTATTGCATCTGAGGATGCGATAAGCAGACAGGCAGTGCTTAATGGAATAGATACATATATCAATAAAGCACAGAGTATAGGAACACAAGATGATTTTTATTCCTTTGCCGAATTAGTGGTTAAAGAATTGCCACCTGTTACTCCACAGCCGAAGATAGGGCATTGGATAAGCCATAAAGAACATTGTGAGAATTTAGGAGTAATGCCAAGTGGCTTAGGTGCTTATAAATGGTGTTCTAATTGTGATTGTGGTATTGATGTTAGAGAGTGGCATAAGAATAATTACAATTATTGCCCAAACTGTGGGATAAGAATGAAAGAGGTATAGAAGAAGAATGAATATAAACAGTACAAGAGAAGAATTTGAAAATCTTGATTATTTTGAACCAACAGATGAATTTAATGGAGTCGTAATTATTCCTACAAATGAATTGCATGATAGCGGTTTTGGGTGTATGAAATTTGCATTAATGAATGGCACTGAGGTTGTAGGATGCGTTGGCGGAGGTAGTGATGTTATATATCTTAATGGTATTGGAGGATATGGTAAATACAATCAGGATTTTACTGATATGGTAAAAAGAATTGATTGGTCTATTGATTGCTTATCAAATGGGTTAATAAGACTATTTTGCTCTTATAAACTTGACATAGATAAGTTTATAGGTTCATATTTTAGTTTATATATAAAATAAAAAGTAGAGGTAGAAAAATGACGATAAATGAAGCTATTAAGCGCGCAGAAGAAGTAACAGGAAGAATGACAATAGATGAAGCAATAAACCATGCAGAGGAAGTTGCAAGTAAAATGCTTAATGAACGTGTGCAATGTATTAAATGCGCGGAAGAGCATCAGCAACTTGCGGAATGGCTTAAAGAGTTAAAGCAGTTAAAGGAGAAAGAACCAAAGATAGGGTATTGGATAACTCTAAAAGATGAATATGATGATATTGTCGAAGCAGTTTGTTCATACTGTGGCAAAAATGGAAATCATAAATGGGCGTTTTGTCCTAACTGCGGCACAAAAATGGAAGGAGTGCAGGAATGACAATAAAAAACTTACAAATTGATGAAATAAATTGTTTTAGAAATAACCGCAGAAATGGGGTTATTATTTCATGGAGTGCAAATATCGGATTTGGCGAATTAACATTGTGTCAGGGAAATGAAGATAGCAAATGGAAAGCCGATACCGAATGTATGTGTAATAATGAAGATAAAGAATTTATCCGCATGATATTAAATAAGTGGGTTGATGAAATGGAGGTTTACGGATAAAACATGAATTAACAGTAACAGTAAAAGAGGTGAGAAATGAATATTACAGATTTTATAAGCATTGTAGGAGGCTTTATGTTATGTTCGTTATGTTTCGGGTGTGTATTTTATTTAATACTTGAAGAAATGGAGGATGATGACGAATGACATGGAATGAAGTAATTGAAGCATTGGGACAAAAGCCAGAAGAAGAATTTGAAGAATTAAATTTTGTTCAAGACCATCCAAAGATACCTGTAACACTTCAAACTCCAATATTTCTAAGTGAAAAAGCTCAAAAGGCTTATGAAGATGCTATGAAACATACATTCAGTTATGATGAAATGTTTGCAGAAATAGAGAAGTTTAATCGTTTACAGGCGGAATATAAAGAGCAAACACTTGCAGAGATTATTACTAAATATGATTTTATTGTTGGTTCAATAGAATGTAAGGATAGATTAAAGGGAATCTTGCCGGAAGGAGCAAATATTGTATGTTCACCTTATATAGAGAGTCCAACAACAATTTATGCTATTAAAAAGTTTGATATAATAGATTTCTGCAAATAATAGATGGCGGCAGCCGGTATAGCTATAACGGGGGTATTATAACTATCACTACCGCCGCATTTTTTGATTTCTTACAAAAATTTTGTTATAATTATTATATAAGAAATAATAAAAGAAAGAGGTAAATAAAAATGAAATATTTTATATATGCAGCAGAAGGTATGTATCAGGGACTTCATGGTATGGAAGATTATCGTCTAATTGATACCGATGATTATGACACTGCACTAGATGCAGCTATAGATATGTCTATATCAGTAATGGAAAGTTATTCATCAATTATGGAAGATCTTGAAGATACTGCCGCAGAAGTATATGAAAGAGATTCTGAAGAATATGATAAGTATTTAGATGAACTTATGAGAGAAAATACATATTTTATCATCTATGCCTTACAAGATGGATATGAAGATATGACAGACAAAGAGGTATATGATAAAGTTAATGAATTAGGAATAGATGAATTTATAGAAACTTATTGCGAAGAAGCTTAATATTCGCACATAAAACAAAGAAAAGAGGTGTTGTTTAAATGAGAATAATAGATAAGTATTATGATTTCTATGACTGCTATCAAGACTATACTGATAATAGAGTCTTTGATAGACGTGGTTCTTTTCTTTTGACTAAAGACGGAATATGTCAACAGCTCTATAATAAAAGAGGATACTGGGGTAAGATAAGAGATAATCACTTAATCTTAATTCAGTGCGGAGGTACTTTCTGGTTAGAGTTATTAACTGTAACTGCCGTGGATTCTTTAAATCCTACTGATTTTAAGGTTGAGCTTCTTGACCATTGGAGAAATTATAATAAACCCAATAAACTACTTGTAGTTGAGGAAATCGAGGGTTATGATTCTCCATTAGATGATTTTGGACATGAGTTTAATTATGATGTCATTATAAAGAATACAGAAATTATAAAGAAGGATGTAGATACTTGTAATTATAGAGGACGTACCCTTTCTGAAACTTGGATATGGGACAATAATTTTAATAATCGCATTAAATATGACAAGCCTATACTTAAATCAAGTGGCTTAATTAGCGTTATAGACCCGTTTGAATTCTTTATTGCTATTGAGGAGTATTTTTCAATAGAGAAAACTAAGGCGGAGACCACTGAACCAAAGGGTGCTACTAACGATGATAAGATTATTATGCACGGATTTGATACAAAAACTTCATTTAGGGGGAAATAAGATATGGTAGTAACTTGCGTAAGAACAAATGATATAGGGTTTACACCCTCAAAAATGTATGAAATAGAAGATGGTAGAATTATAGATGACCAGGGAACTCCTAGACCTCTTTTCATCAGCAAGAATGACCCTGGCATCAGAACTATTGCCGATATAAGAGATAGAAAAGATGGTAATTGGAGCTGGATAGGCGAATTCTATTAAAGAGAGTGAGGAGTAATATTTATGAAAATGTTATGTATTATAGGTTTAATGGTTGTTCTTGCATTTTTCTTTTTAGCTGTTTTACCACTAATATTTGGAGCAATGATTCCAGACCCAGATGATTTTGGAACAAGCTATACGCTTGGACTTATAGCAACTATGATTATAATTATAACAATTATATCTGTCAACATTGTTAATTTTTATTTTGCTCCAGAGTCCTTTGGATATCAGGAAATTGTATCTGAAAACTATGTAGAGAGTGAGGAGTAATATTTTATGACAATATTATTTATTATAGATTTAATAATCATTTTTGCACTTGTAATGTTCGGTGTCTTCTTATTAACGCTTCTAGCAAAGGACATATTCTTTGGAGAATTTCTTTATGGAGAAAGGAGAGTTCGATGAGTAGATATATAGTAACATTTGATAAATCAAATGAGGATATTCCAACACTTGTTGTTAGTAGAGAGCGTATGTTTATAAATGGACCAGGTATGGATGTTATTAAAGTGATGACTGGTGATGAAGCCATAAGAGTATGGAATAAACTTGGCTGTAGAGCAGGAGAAATTGAACCAATAACTAACGAAAATGAAGAAAGTAAAGCCGCAAGAATAGTGCTTGATAAACTTTGTAAGTGCAGTCTATTTCGCGGGAACTATGATGCTAAACATGGTGATAAAGCTTTTATGGATGGTATAGGCACTGTCATGGAAGCATTAGCGTTTATGGTATCTGAAGAATGCGGCGAAAATTTTGCCGATACTTTTGTAACAAACTTAATAAAGAGTCAGGAGGATAAATGATGACTTACTATATTAATCCTATATGGTTTTATTTAATAAATATATCAGAAGGGATAAAAACGCTCTTTGGTGTAGCGGGTGGTATTGTATTGATTCTTTCTCTCATTGCATTGTATCTATGGGGTCTAGACAATGCAATTGATTTTACTAACATGGATGATGATGAAAAGAAAGTGATTACCGCTATGAAGAAAATTATAATCGCAAGTTTTGTATCAATATTTATCTGTGTTCTTATTCCATCTAAGGAAACCTGTGTTGAGATGATGATTGCGTCACAGGTAACACATGAAAATGTATCTGCTACAAAAGAAGAGATATACGAATTTATTGATTACGTAACAGATAAAATTGATACATCTGACGAAGAGTAAGTTGCGGCAAGACCTTTTTTGTCTAAATTGATTTTTATATAAAATTTTGTTATAATTATTATATAAGAAAAAAATATAAGGTGATAAGACAATGAAAAAGTTGATTTGTGAATGTTGCGGCGGGCAGATAAATTCCAAAACAATGAAATGCGAATATTGCGGGACTCAGTATAAAAGAGATTATGAGGAAAATACTCCTCAAATTATAAGAGTTGAAACTTATCGAAGTCCGGTAAGAGAACTTAGTTGTCAAATTGATGTTACCGAGCTTATTAACGCAGGTTGGGATGCTCAAACAATATCTGATTATGCTGTATCAAAGATGCGTAACAAATTATCTGAGGCTATAACTCCTTATATTAGGATGGAAATTCGTAAAGAATACCTCAGTACCAAAATAGATGGGCGTATTAAAATAATAGAACCAATAAAGGAGTAAAAATGCAGATATCATCAAAAGATAGGGAAATTATAAATAATGTTATCAACGAATTTTTCTCTATGGTTGGAGAGGACTGGAACTTTTATATTGACTATGAGAGTTCTTATCTTGAAGAATTGGTTAATAGCATCCCAGGGTGTAGTCTATATATTGGAGCAACTAAAATGGTTATTGTTATTGATAACTGTGATTTTGTAATTAAGATTCCTTTTTATGGGGAACAGATATATGATTATGACTCCGATGAATATGCTTATAAAGATTTTTTATACGCTGATAATGGTTATAATGACTGGGATTATTGCCTAACTGAAGCCAATATCTATAACATGGCGGTAAAAGAAGGGGTAGAAGAATTTTTCCCCGAAACATATGAATATCAAGAGGGATATGACATCTTCCCGCCAGTATATATTCAAAAGAAAATGATATTATGGGAAGATAGCCACTATGAGTTTGAATCAGAAGAAGAGAAACAGGAAGCATTGGCTGAGATAGAAACATATGACTCTATCTTTGGTTTTTGCGGGGATATGGATAATCGTATGCCGCCGTATATCTTTATCTATATCTGTTTAAGCTATTATGGCGAAGATGAAACTTTTAAGTTACTTCGTTTTATTAAACGCCATAATGATATTATAAATGATTTACATTGTAATAATATTGGTGTAAGAAATGATGGTAGTCCTATAATTTTTGACTTTTCTGGTTTTAGAGAAATGATAGGAAACAAGGAGTTAATATGAGTAATAATAATAATAATAATAATACAAATAACGGAATAGGTTTTGCGGGAGTTCTAACAATAGTTTTTATTGTTCTTAAACTTTGTCATGTAATAAATTGGTCATGGGTATGGGTACTTAGTCCTATATGGATTAGTTTTATCTTATTCATACTCTTGATGGTTATTTTTGTAATAATCGTTAAGAAGAGGTCTTAAAATGGCTAAAGATAGGGAAAGACCATGTCAATTCTATATCTGTGAGGGACATTGCGGCAAGGGGCGTGAAGGCACCTTCCGCGATAAATGCCAGACTTGTGACAAGTACGTACCGCAAAAAGGTAGTAGACCTGCCCGCACAGACAACAGAAAGAAGAAAATGGAAAGAATTATAAAGAAAGAGAAATGGGATTAAAAGTTATATCTTGAAAGATATAACTTTTTTGATTTTTTATAAAAATTTTGTTATAATTATAATATAAGAAATAAACAAGGAGTATATTATAACTATGGTAGATTTTGTAAAAGAAATTAAAAAAACTGAATACGATTTTCTTCGTACTAATCCACTTTTAGGTGATAATATTATCCTTTTAGGATTAGGCGGCAGTCATGCCTATGGTACTAACAATGAAAACTCTGATATTGATATCAGAGGCGTATTTAAACCTCGTAAAGAAGAGATTCTTGCCTATGGTTTTGGCAATAGATCAGAGCAGGTTGTTGATAACCCCACTGATACAACTATTTATGCTCTTGGTAAAATCACAGAGTTGTTGCTAAATTGTAATCCTAATACTATTGAAATTTTAGGTTTAGATGATGACCAGTATTTACTTATGACAAAAGAAGGTAAACTATTAAGAGATAACAGAAAGTTATTCCTGTCTAAGAAGTGCGCGAAGTCGTTTGGCGGCTATGCGAATGCTCAGCTATATCGTCTCAATCAAAAAGCTGCTCATGCTATGAGTCAAGCAGATTTGGAAAAGCATATTTTTAGAACAATTAACTTTATGGAAGAGCATTTTGCGTCTGAATATACTCATTATAATAATGATAATCTTAAATTATATATTGATAAGTCAAACCAGGAGGGTTATGATACAGAAATTTACATGGATGTAAATATGACACACTATCCTTTAAGAGATTGGTGTAACCTCTGGAACGAAATGAAAAATACTGTTACATCTTACAGTAAACTCGGCAAGAGAAATGAGAAAGCTATTGAGCATAATAAAATCGGTAAACATATGATGCATCTAATTAGGCTTTATCTTATGTGTTTTGATATCCTTGAAAAAGAGGAAATTATTACGCATAGAGTTGCGGACCATGATATGCTTATGGAAATCAGAAATGGTAAGTATATTACTGAAGATAATCAGGTTCTTCCGGAATTCTTTGAAATGGTTAACGAATACGAGAAAAGGTTACAGTATGCCATTGCGAATACAAGTCTTCCCGCAAAACCTGACTACAAGAAGGTACAAGAATTAGTAATGGATATTAATTCAGATATTTTAAGAGGGTAGTTATATGAAAGTATTAGATTGGATTAAACCTATTGATGCATCTCCGCTTAAAGCATTATATTATGTCGCGGGAGATGAAGAGTTTGGAACTATCTGGGATGGTTGCTTATATGATACGCCATATTGGGTTGCGGAAATGGAACTTGCTGAAGCTAAAGATCTTAAAGGTTATCCGCCTATTGCTTGGAGAAGAGACCTCGGTGAGGATTATAACCATGAATCTGGTTTTATAGTTACCGTTAAAGATGAATAACTTGTTTTTTATAAAAATTTTTGTTATAATTATATTATAAGAAATAAAAAGAAGGTGATTTTTATGTTAAACAAGATTAGAAGGCTTATAACTCCTACGAGAAAATTTCAGTGGATAATTGATAATGATTGTTCTTGGACCGGACGTAGTTATAATGGTAAGTGGGTTTACTATTGGTATGGAGATATCAAAACCGGTTATCCTGTTAAAGTAAGTAGAGAAATAGTTGATATTTACGATGCAGGATATACAGAAGGATATTGGGCAGGTTTTAAAACAGGAAAATCTATTGGAAATAATGAAAAGGAGGACTAATTATTATGGGACTTGATAATGGAATTGAAGTAAGAGCTAAAACATCTGCGGGAAGGCGTTATCTCGATGCTTTTCCAAAACGCTTTGGTATAGAAGGCGAATATGATGAGGGATATAAGACATATGAAATTGCTTATTGGCGGAAATGCTGGAATGTTAGACACGCAATTTTGGATATCGTAACTTATCGAAATACAAAAACTGATGGAGATTACCGTTTCTACTTTAATGCGGATGTACTTGAGGAAATTGCGGATAGGCTTAAAGATTTTCTTAATGAAGATTATTGGAATGACGGTGAAGGCTCTAGTATTTGGAGTTGGACAGAAGCCATTGTTAATATGGCTCAAAGCATTCAGCGAATCCGATTTATTCTTGAGGATATCGAAGAAGGAGAGATAAAGGCGGAAGATCTTGAGTTTAGTTTTTACGATTCATATTAAAACTATAAGGTAAGAGTTAAAACTCTTACCTTTATTTTTTATAAAATTTTTGTTATAATTATATTATAAGAAATAAAAAGAAAGAGGTGTATTAAAATGGTAGATGTAATAGTTCGTTCTTGGTTAAGTTGTGATGGTTATGAATGCTGCGGCAAGACATTTAAACTCGATAAGATTAAAGAACTTAAAGAACTGGTTGCGGGAAGAGAGATTAATTGGATAAAGGGACAGAATACTTTTGCGGGGAAGCCCGTTAGTGACAGATTCGCAAAAGATATGAAAGAATTATATTACGCTAACTAAGGAGGTTGATGTATAATGAAACTTAGTAAATTTATAAAATATATTGATGAATATACAGACTGTATTATTTGGGGTGCTAATACTCCCGATGATGAATTTAAAGTAATCTTTCAGGGAAGTGTTTTCGAGATTCCTACAAAAATAAGTGAAGGATATGAACTTATTAAGGCTAAAAATAACTACGATGAAAGAGCTGCGGCATCAGTAACACTCAAAGGTGGTAACCTGACAAAAGGTCAGTGTACAGATATGAGATTTACAGTAGTAAAGAAACAGTAAATATAAAGAAGTATATCTTTAATACGGATATACTTCTTTTATTTATTTCTTATAAAATTTTTGTTATAATATTTATATAAGTTAAAAATAAAAGAAAGGAAACCTTAATATGACCGTTGCAGATAGTTATAAAAATTATGAATATGATGAAACAAAAGCATTTGATAAGGGTGGCAAGCCATATGTAAAAGCTACTTGTAAGTGTGATAGATGCGGCGGTACAGGTATTTATGCCGTTGGAGTAGAGAATGGACACATTAAGCCTCATCCCGCATATGATGGAGTATGTCTTAAATGTAATGGTTCTGGTATCGAAACTAAGGATGTACGTCTTTATACCGAAGAGGAATATGCTAAAGTAAAAGCCACTAATGAGAAAGCCAAAGTTAAAGCAAAAGAGAAACTGGAAGCTAAAATGAAGGCGGAGTACGAGCAGAATCGTATCGAATGGCTTAGTCAGAATAACTTTTCTGAAGATGGCTTTACTTACATTATTACCGGCGATAGTTATTCTATAAAGGATGAATTAAAGGCGGCAGGGTTTAAGTTTAGTCCAGTTTTAAAATGGCATAGGGCTTCCGCAGAAAGATATGAAGATAAGGTAATTAAGATTTTCGTAGATGATGTTATATCTTTTTCCGCATGGGGCAAGGGAGTTTTCAACATTGACGCGCAAGAGTATGTTGATAATAAATTGCGGGAAGCTATGCCTCCGTCATCAAGCGAATGGGTTGGAAATCCAAAAGAAAAACTTGTTAATATTGAGTGTACTATCAAGTCTATTATAGGATTTGATACTCAGTATGGTCATAGTAACCTGTTTACTTTTGACTATAACGGCAATATTTTAACATGGTTCACCGCAACATATCAGCCTTATTCTGTTGGAGATGTGATTTTGTTAACAGGAACTATTAAAGAGCATACTGAGTACAAGAATGTTAAACAGACTCAGTTAACAAGATGTAAAATAAATAAAAAAGGAGAGTAAAATGGATATAGAGAATGTTTATGAGGAAGATATGTCAAGAGCACAGGACTTTATCGTGGCTCACAATGATGATATAGATTTTATGACCTTCCTTTATGAAGTTAGAAAGTCTGATTTAATTCATAGTGATAGATGGAGTATGTGTTATGATTGGCTGAATGAACATTATCCAGAAGCTACTGGCTCTATTGTCACAGGTTTAACTTATCTTACTGAACTTTGATTTTTTAAAAAATTTTTGTTATAATATATATGTAAGATAAATAAAGAGAGGTAAATAATTATGGTAAACAAGAAAACAGGACAGAGAGAACTTTGTTATGTAGTTAAAATTGATAATATAGAGCCAATAGTAGGCTCAGATAACTGTGAAGCAGCTATAGTAGGCGGATGGAAGGTTATGGTTAGAAAGGGTACTTTTAAGCCTAATGATCTTGCTATCTATTTTGAGATAGATTCTCTTGTACCTGCAACAGAGACTTTCAGTTTTCTTGAGAAAAAGCATTATAAAGTTAAGACGCAGAAATATACTTTTGGCGGCAAGAACCCTGGTTTTTATTCACAGGGACTCCTTATGACCGCAGAGGATTTCGGTGGCTCTACATACCAGGATGGTGATGGTCAGTTCTATATCCATTTTGGAGTAGATTCATACCTTAAAAAGAATATCGACTTTGGTGTAGGTGAGTTTCTAACAGAGGAGCTTGGTGTTAAGCATGTTGATTATTCATTACAGGAGAGAAAAGCTGCAAAAGATAAGGGTGAGAAGTATAAAAGAATGGCGGCAAGGCATCCAAAGCTCTTCCGCAATCCTATAATCAAAGCAATTTATAAAACTGATTTTGGTAAAAAGTTTCTTTATCTTTTTCTTGGTAAAAAGATTAACAAGGAAGCTAGTGCGAAGCAGTGGCCTACGGGTGTTTTCCCAGGGGTATCAAAGACAGACCAGGAACGTTGCGAGAACATGCCGTGGGTGTTAAACGATAAAACTCCTTTTATCGTTACTCAGAAATGCGACGGCTCTTCCGGAACTTATATCCTTTCAAAGAAAGGTAGAAAATATGAGTTTTATGTATGTAGTAGAAATGTAAGGATGCTTAGCGAGGATCAGGAGTGCTTTTATGGTACTCATAACTACTATTGGGAAGTTGCTAAAAAGTACGACATCGAGAATAAGATGAAGAAATATCTTGACGCTAATCCCGATTTAACTTTCGTATGTTGGCAGGGTGAGATTTGCGCTCCCGATATCCAGAAAAACCCTCATAGGTTAACAGAAACTCATTTCTATTGCTTCCATTGGACTGATGATAAGGGTAGAAAAGATATTCGTGATGCAAGAGATTTATGGGTAACTTACAATATGGAAGTAGTTCCTATTGTTGATATAATTACTCTACCAGATGATTTCGAGGAGTTTAAGCTCAGCGCGGATGGATATTATGACGCTTCTGTATGTGAAGGACATAATGACTGTGCGAGAGAAGGTTTTGTTTATTACAAAATTGATGACCCGACATTCAGCTTCAAGAACGTCAGTCGAACATACTTATTAAAACATTGATTTTTTAAAAAATTTTTGTTATAATATATATGTAAGGTAAAAAATGCGGGAGCCGATATGGTTCAGTTATAATTTTATCGGTTCCCGTAACAATTTTTAGGGCTGTCGCCAAGCGGCTAAGGCACAGGGTTTTGATCCCTGCATACGTTGGTTCGAATCCAACCAGCCCTGTTATAGATTCGCACTTATGTCGGAACTGGTATACGAGACGGACTTAAAATCCGTTGGGAGTAATCTCGTGTGGGTTCGAATCCCACTAAGTGCAGTAACAAGAAACCACCTTTGAGGCAATATACCTGTGGTTGGTCGGTGAATGGTTTAACAACTGCTAATCCGATGGGGAATAATAGTTAATAGCTACCCAAAACCTCGTTAAATACGGCATGTACAGAACTTGGCTGTACGATTTTAAACATTCGACAGTAGCATATTATAGGTTCTTGGTGTAACGGTAGCACGACTGTCTCCAAAACAGTAGACATGGGTTCAACTCCTGTAGTTCCTGTTATTATAAAAACTAAAAACGGGCAGGTATGCAAGTGGTTAAAGTAGGCAGTCTGTAAAACTATTCCGATAGGTTCGTTGGTCCGAATCCAACCCTACCCATTAAATTAGTATAGAAAAGAGTAGATGAGATTTCTACCCCAGGCTCTTAGAGCCTGGAAAGTGATGTAAAAGTAATGCATATCCTATATATATCTGCGTAGCCAAGTGGTTATGGCAGCGGTCTCTTAAACCATATACCGTAGGTTCGAATCCTACCGCAGGTATTTAATTTTATATTGGAGGTGTACCCAAGTAGGTGAAGGGGTCAGTTTGCTAAACTGATAGGTCGTTTAACACGATGCGAGAGTTCGAGCCTCTCCGCCTCCGTAAAGGACGGGTGCCGAAGTGGTCATAACGGCGTAGACTTGAAATCTTTTGTGTCTGTAAAAGGACCCGAGGGTTCGAATCCCTCCCCGTCCGCTCAATAAGTTTTAACAAAAGGAGAATGAAAATGTCAAGGTCTTATAAAAAACAACCATGGTATACTGACGGTTCTCCGCACTCTACAAAAGAAAGCAAGAAATTTGCAAACAAAAAAGTCAGACGAACTGACGATGTACCCTTAAAAGGTAAAGGGTATAAAAAAATTTATGAGACTTATGATATTCACGATTTTAAATCGAGATATACTAAGCAAGAATGGATACGAGATTATAAAAAAATAAGATATCGTAAATATGAATCTTTTGAAGATTATATCAATTATTGGGAAAAAACTTATAGGAGAAAATAAGAAAGGAGAAAAAAATGGGAAGGGTATTTGCTAGTTCAGATTGGCACGGCTGCGGCAATGTTGCCGATAAGGTTTTTGACTTTTTAAAACCTGATGATACGCTTTACTTTATTGGCGATGCCATTGACCGCGGACCTGATGGTATAAAAATTTTAACAAGATTACTTTCAGATTCAAGAGTTAAATTCATTATGGGAAACCATGAACAGTTTATGGAAGAGTGTCTACCGGAAGCAATTTCAACTCTTAAAGCCTCTAATGATATTTTATCTTATGAGTGGATTTATAGTTGTTGGGTAAATAATGGTGGTTCAAGAACTATTAATGGTTTATATGACTTATCTATTCCCGAGGTTGAAGAGCTTTATCAAAAGATAAAGAATTTACCTTACCAGTTGCTCTATAAATCTCCAAAAGGACATACAGTATTACTTGAACATGCCGGTTATAGTCCATTTGTTCTTTCTCCAAGACGCCATGATCCTCTTTGGGATAGAGAACATTTTCGGGATGTTTGGGATGCAGGTTATAGACCAGACTTTTGCGGGGACCCCGATACAACCTATCTAGTACATGGACATACACCGGTTCAGTATCTCACATATGAATATGGTTATTATGGTAAACCTGCACCAGGACCTAATTATCTACAAGAGAAACATAATTTCTTATACTCGGATAAAACAGATGCTCTCCCTAAACCGGAAGTTATCAGATATTGCGAAGAACATAAGTTCTGTATAGACATGTGTACCATAGTTAGTAACAGAATTGTTTTATTAGATTTGGACACGTTTGAAACAGTTTATATTGACGGTTAATATTTATAAAGTAGAGATATGATTCTCTACTTTATTTTTTTATAAATTTTTGTTATAATATATATATATATATATAATAAAAAAGAGGAAAAGAGGTTTTAATTAAATGCGAATAGGAATTTGTTTTGGCGGGTATTGCCCTTTGCATCAAGGACATTTGGACTTGATAATGAAATCAAAAAAGTTGAATGATAAAACTTATGTAGTTGTCTGCGGTTACGATGGAGAACCCCGCGGAGCGTCGATCGGGCTCCCGCTTATTAAAAGATATAGAATTATAAAGAACTTCTTAGAGGATGAACTCGTTGAGGTTATGTATATTAACGACACAGAACTTGGTTTAGATGAATCAATGTGTCCGGATAATTGGAAGATATGGACTCAGGAAGTAATGAATAAGGGTAAGTTTACTTCAGAAGGCAATACAATTACTTGGTATGTGGCGGAAGAGTTTTATAAAGAGCGACTTGAAAATAACTGTGCTTTTAATTGTACAGTATCGTTAGAAGATAGAACATTAAACCCTATCTCTGGTACTAAGTGTAGAGAGAATCCTATTAAGTATTGGAATGTAATTACTGCACCTTTTAGAGCCTATTTCAGTCATAACATACTAATTGCGGGAACCGCATCAGAGGGTAAAACAACATTGACAAGAGATATAGGTAAATATTACGGAATACCTTATTCGTATGAAAAAGGTCGTGATAATTGCCATTTAAAGACAGACCCCGAGTTCAACGTAAAAGATTTTATGTATAATATTTATGAGCAGCATAAGTATAATGAAGAGCTGATCTCGAGCCCGCAGAATCCTGGAATCTTTTTGTCTGATACTGATAATCTTGTAACTTTAATGTATGCAAATTATTACAGAAAAAGAGAGGGATTTGCTTTAAACGATGAAGAGTTTAATGTGTTATATGAAATGACGAAGGCATATAGACCTACAACTAAGTGGGATAAGATATTCTTAATACAGCCGCAGCCAAAAGGAATTGTGGATGATGGAGAGAGATATATGCCAGATAGCGACTATGCTATTAGATGTGAATTTTTTGAATATCTCAAAAAATTATACGATGATTTTGGTTATGAATATGAAATATTAAACGGAACATATTATGAAAACTATATGACAGTAAGGAGATACATAGATGAACTTTACAGATAAGATAAAAGCTGAATTTATTAACGGAAGAACTAAATTTGATTGGATATATCTTGCTTTTGGTCTAATATTACAGACATTCGCTATTGTTTATGGGTATATAACTGGAACTCCAGATAGTATCATATCAATTATCTGTTCTATTGCGGGAGTAATTAGCGTAGTGTTCTGCGCTCAGGGTAAGATTAGTTTTTATCTCTTCGCATACATCCAGATGTTTACATATACATTTGGAGTAGCAATTCCTAATCACTTATGGGGAGAAGCTTGGGAAAACCTGTTTTACTTTATAACACAGACATACGGTATTTATGCTTGGTATAAAATCTACAGAATTAAGAAAGATAATCAGTCTGCGGAAGTCAAGGGTAAAAAGCTTAAGGCTCTTGGTTGGACAATAACAACACTTATCTTGGTAATTGGAACAACTATATTAACTATTATACTTAAAAAGACAAATGACCCTCAGCCATTCCTGGATGCTATTAGTACAATTCCCGCATTTATTGCTCAGATACTTATGGTACTTGGATATAGAGAGCAATGGTTACACTGGCTTATCATTGATGTCACTTCTGTTATAATGTTTATCGCAGTAGGCAATTGGGTAATGGTTGCAATGTTCATCTTCTGGACAATTAACTGCATTTACGGATGGTATAAATGGACAAAAAGTGCTAAATATGATTAAGTTAAAAGATAAGTGAGAGATGTTATAATCTCTCACTTGTTTTTTTATAAAAAAAATGTTATAATTATAATATAAGAAATAAAAAGAGGTGTATATATTATGGATGATTTTCCTATTGTAGATTATGATTATATTAAAAAGAATGGCGGCATGTGGTTTTGCGGGGATTATGACTTTGATGACTATGTTTTATATCTCGTTAATGACCAAATCGTAAAAGTTAATGTTGATATTTCATATTTAAGAGAATTATTATTTGAGAAGAATCAGGTAATCTGGAGTCTTGTGGGACTCGATCAGAAGGAGGGTAGATAATATGATACATTTATTCGGAGCTAATTCTCCAGTTTTTGGAACTATGGCACTTGCAAGTGGCAGTAAGGCAGATGAAATTATACATAGATTTAATTATGCGGCTTCAAATAACGAACTGCCAACATCACAGAACGACTTTGATGTACTTATTAGCGGTATTAACGATTTAATGCCATGTGATAAAAATAGAGTTTTAAATTCAGTTGAAACAATTTACAGGAGTAAAGGTTACAATGTTAAATTTAATTGATAAGTTGTCTAAAGAAGATAAAACTAAAATTGAAACTTATATTTATAATCATAGTATCGTTGGAAGTAGTTATTGTGGAAACGATGCTTTTTTGGCGGAATGGGCTAAGAATAAAAAGACATTGTTCCATTTACTTGGCGGCAAGCTGATGTATTCTATACCTATTCAGTATGATGTTACTAAATGTGAAAACGGAATCCATTCAGTTCTTAGTAATCATGTTTTCGTAAGAATGTATAAGTGTTTTGTAGACAGCCTATCACATGCAGTAAAAAGTTATGCCGACTATGCCACCCTTTTTAATTTAATAAATATTTTTTCATTAAATAATAACGCCTTAAATAGTGGATATAAGAAAAAGGTAGAAGGTAAGGAGCATACTTTAGTATTAACAGAAGGTATGAAACTGATAAAGGCTATCAATAAAGTTTTTTCATACTTTAGCGAGGAGTTAAAGAACTTTGCAGATGTAGAGGAGTTACAGAAGAGCTATGAAGATTTCCAGAAACAGTATTCAATTTTAATTAACAATAATAAGATTAACTGTAAACTTACTATTTCCATCCATCCACTTGACTTTTTAACAATGTCTAACAACAATAGTAGATGGAGCTCATGTATGAAATGGGATAAAGAAGATGCAGGAGTTTATCATGCGGGAACCGTTGAGATGATGAACTCAAACAATGTCGTTTGCTGCTATCTCGAAAGTGCTACTCCTTACAGTATAGGGTTCGACCCCGCCACAAAAGAGGAATTATTTTGGAATAACAAGAGATGGAGAATGTTAGCTATTGTTACTCCGGAGATTATTCTTCAGGGTAAGGAATATCCCTTTAAACATAAGCCTATTGTTGAAGAAATACTGAAACTTATTTCCAAACTGGCAAAAACAAATTGCGGGTGGAGGTATAAGTATGGCTTAAGTAGATATAATGATATGAAATATATTAATGATGGTTATACGATGGATAATAACCATCTTTGGATTGCGAATGGTAATACAACTAAGCAAAATATCATTATGGATACTAATTTGATGTATAATGATTATTTAAACAATTCAACTTATGAGTTTTATTGTTATCGCAACCCCGTTAAGAAAAATACTATTATAAATTATTCTGGTAAAGCAATTTGTTTATGTTGCGGCAAGGATAGAGGCTACCGCTCTTCTCTCACTAGAGATTCTGTGGATGAAGTATACAATGAAAGATATGGAGATATGCCAGAGACCAATCTCTGTACAGATTGTTTAAGGAATATAAAGTGTCTTTACTGTGGAGAATTTTTTGATGACGAGATATTAGAGCATAAAAAAATAACAGTATATGCAGGTTCTAATAATAATAATAAAAGTTATATCTGTGCAGGATGCTTAACTAGTATGGTTGGTAATTGTCCAGAATGTGGAAACTTATTTGTAACTAATCATGGTCAGATTATAGAGCAAAATATTGATGAGGGAAAATGTGTATCAAAGATTTATTACCTCCCCGATCCTTGTTCTTCTGAATCAGTATGGAGCGATAATATTCGATATTTTAACGATAAACCTTATTATCAGCCTTGTCTTTGTTCAAAATGTACAAGTAAAAAGATATCATCAAAATATAGCTTTGAGTTAAAGAAAACTGAATCTTCCTATAGACTTGCATATTTGAGTTTTGAACCTTTAAAAGCAAAGCCTGACATGAAATTTGAAGTTCAGGCATATACTTGTGATGATATTGATGCAAAAGAAAATAAGAAAATTTTTGCTAAATATAGAGGTAGTGATGTAAAAGACCATCACCCTTCTATTGAAGAAGTCATTGATGCCTACGAAAAAAACTTGATTTTATAGTAAAATTTTAGTATAATATAAGTAGGAAAGGAATTTTGAACTATGAGATATTCAATAAAGTTTTACAAAGGATGCAGAGTATTATCTGCGGCAGATGAGGTTATTCTAAAATACAACTTAGAGCCGGAAATCTGTGATTATATAAAAGAAAACCATCCGAATCAAAGGATAGTGCTTAACATTAAAGACGTAGACATAACAGTTGAAAATAGGCATATTGTACTAGATTCATTAAAAAAGGTATGTAATTCTCATAAGGATAGCACGGTTTTATTAAGTTGGGAGAGCCAGGTAGATTTAGCTCCCGATTTATATGAATTAAATATTCCATTTTTCTTTGACTTGCGGGTAACCACATTAGATACCCTTTCTAAAATAACTCAGTTAGGAGTATCTGATGTTTATATTTGCAATAACTTATGTTTTTCGTTATCAACTATTGCCCCAATATGTCACAAGTATGGAATTAATATAAGAGTTTATCCTAACGTGTTACAGTATGATAAGGAGAAAACAACTCCTCATTTACGCAACTTTTTCTTAAGACCTGAAGATATTAAGTATTATGAAAAATACATAGATTATCTTGAGTTTTTCGGAGACCGCTTAGATAAACAAAGCGTGTTATTTGAGATTTATAAAAGCGGAAGATGGGAAGGTAAACTTAACGATTTAATTCTTGGCTTTGAGGATGAAGTTTTTAATGAGGAAGTTATAGTAGATTTTGGTAAGTATCGTACAAGTTGCCGCCATTCATGTGACAGTGATAAGTGTAATTTATGCGGTGCGGTAAACGATCTTTTAAAAACTTACAATAGAATAAGAGAGGAAAGCGATAAAACATTAAAATTTATTAGCGTAGAGTGATTTATGACAAAAGAAAACATAGATAGATTAAAAAAAATTTTAGAACTTTCCGAGGAAGAGCTATTTACTTTTTTAAAAATAAAATTATCTCAGTATTATAACAAGATAATTGTTAAAGAAGATATGTATATAATTGCGGACGGGGAACTTCCAATAGGGCTTGTGGCTCATATCGACACAGTATGGTCAACCTCTCCTATGATTATTTATGATAGTGAAAAAGAGATAATGACAGGTGTGCATGGACTCGGTGCTGATGATAGAGCCGGTATTTTTATGATACTCCAGTTATTAGAAGAGGGTTTCCGCCCATCAATTATCTTTACCAATGGCGAAGAGTGCGGCGGCATAGGCTCCTTAGACTTGGTAAAGGACTACCGCAAAAAAGAAAAGTTCTTTACGGATTTAAGATGCCTTATTGAACTTGACCGTACAGGACATTGTGATAGTGTTTACTATCAAAGTTCAAATAGTAGCTACGAGAAATGGATTAATAGTTTTGGTTTTAAAACCGCAAAAGGAACATTCACCGATATTAGTATTATTGCTCCTATATGGGATGTTGCGGCGGTCAACCTTTCTGTTGGATACTACTATGAGCATTGTGTAAATGAGCTTTTATATATTAGGTTTTATGAAGATACTTTTGACAAAATGGTAAAGATACTTTCTTCGACGGAATTATTACCTAAAAATTTAGGGTTTTCAGATGCTTACCAATGTTTATTTTGCGGGAAGCCCTTTAGGAAAAAATCCGATATAGAACCGTTTACTTTTGTAGGGGAACAGGTAAACAGTAGTAATTGTTGTGAGAAATGTTATAATTTATATTTTAAATCAAAATCTTATTGATTTTTTTAAAAATTTTTGTTATAATAAATATATAAGAAAAAAGGAGAAATAAAAAATGGCAGCTAAAGGTACAGTTAGCAAACAGAATGTAGCAAATAAGATAATATCAACTTTTGCAGGTGCTTTCATTGCGGCAGACGGTAAGACTATCCGTATACCTCTTGTCGAGGATGGTGAACCTATTGAGATAAAGGTAACGCTTGTTGCGGCAAAGGATCTCGAGGGTGACGGAGCCGTTACAACAGCCGAAGTGGCAGAGGCAGCTCCCGCCGCAACGGATAATATAGAGATAACAGAAGCCGAAAAACAAAAAGTAAATGACCTGTTAAATTCTTTAAACTTTTAATTTGAAATTATAAAAAATTTTTGTTATAATAAATATATAAAGAAAAATAACAGATATAAAAAGATAACTTGAATTTTTAAAAAATTTTTGTTATAATAAATATGTAAGATAAAATAAAAAATATTTTAGAGTAATCTTGCAGATGAGCCAGTAAGCAAATGTTACTGAAATCATTATAAAAGGAAAGATATGTGCGGTTAACTGACCTTAAAGTTATAACTATCTTAGCTTAATTGGTAAAGCAATATTTGATAAAAGTTCAAATCTTTTAGATAGTTCGCAGTGGTGTTATTTACGCAGTTTTTAGGGGTTGCAGCGTCGGTTGTCATCACTATAAATAATAAACCAACTATAAAAAAATAACTCGAGTCGACGCGGTTTTAGAGTCGTTCCGTAAAAACAAGCTCCGTTTCAGTTAAGTTGTTGTGAGTCCCAATGTTCGGTTCTGATGGTTGAGTGATAAACCTATAAAAACAACGTAGTAGACTCCGTAGGTTGAAATTCCTGGCGTGAATCGACAAAATGTTTGCAGACAATAGTTTTGGTGGTATCTATAGAAAAACTACAAGTCTCAAGGAGGCTATGGAAAGTTGCGGCTAACGCGAGAGGGCGGTCTAGTTGATAGTTCTAGGTTGAGCGTTCCTGAATAACTATCCTCAAATAAGAACAAGTGTCCTTCCTTTCGAGGTAAATACCTGTGGATGAGCGGATAGGGTCGCAGTGCCAAACCCGCTGGGGAGCCGGCATTAAGTTTAATAAACTCCCAATACCTCGTTAAACATGGCATCGCAGAGAGCTTGGCTCTGCATTCGGCATATAGTATAATCAGGACAGTGCGCTGCGGCAGAGGCAGAGGTCTAGGTTCGAATCCTAGTGTGTCAACTAAAAAAATCTTAATTGATTTTTTAAAAAAATTTTGTTATAATAAATATGTAAACAAAAGTGATAAGCCACTTAATAAGAATACTAGTACAACTTATTAAGAGATTTCCGCCATGTAGAATGGTTTTAAAAGGTAAAATAGTGAAGCTCCAATATGTACAGCAAAGCTACAGATAAAGAAAATTTGGACTGTAGGAAAAGGAATGAAATCATTTTTAAATATATCGCCTAATCGTCTAGGGGTTTAGGATATCCGCCACTCATGCGGATGACGTCTGTTCGAATCGGGCTTAGGTGACTCCTTGAGAGTGAGAGGTAAACTCTCCACGAATGGTGACACGATCTACGCAATGGTGTAAAATAACACACTTGGTACAACTAAGAGAAGAAGAGTAATGAACTTCTTGCGGGACGCATATTCGTGAAAAGACCTATGAAACTCATCAGTCATAGGCTAAGGTTGATAAAACCCGCTCAGTAACAAGAGAGGTTAGGATTGTTACGGTTTTGAGTTGCTTTACCAGAAAAACAACCGGTTGGAACGAGTTAGACCCGACCGAAGTGCGAGGCGTTGCACAGAAACTTAGGATGGCAACCTTTGATTAAAATAGCCAAAATATGTCCGGTTAGTCAAAAGGTTAAGACATATGGTTTTCATCCATAGAATGCAGGTTCGAGTCCTGTACCGGATGCTTTAACATGGGGGTATCGCTAAGTAGTTTAGCATACGACTGTTAATCGTACTACCTAGGTTCAATTCCTAGTACCCCCGTTATAATGCTTCCGTAGCACAATAGGCAGTGCGTCTGATTTGTAATCAGAAGGTTAACGGTTCGATTCCGTTCGGAAGCTTTAATAGTATAAATAATAATAATAAGGATAAAAACATTATGAGAACATTAACAGTAATTATTGACATGCAGAACGATTTCATAACTGGAGCACTTCCCGCCGCAGGTGGACAGGAAATAGTTGGTAAAATTGTTAACTATATTAAAGATAATCCCACAGATGATTATGCTTACACTCTTGATACTCATTATGAGAATTACCTTGAGACACAAGAGGGAAAGAAACTTCCTGTTAAGCATTGTCTCAGAGGAACTAAAGGATGGGAAATGGTTAAGGATATCAGAGATGTTCTTCCAAGAAATGCTGTGGGTTATGAAAAAAGTCATTTTGGTTCTGTTGCTCTTGCTCAGTATGTTGCGGCAAAGGGCTTCGATAGAGTCAATTTAGTTGGTGTTTGTACTGATATCTGTGTTATTAGTAATGCTATGCTGATTAAGGCATACGCAAGAGATAACACTGAAGTATATGTAATGTCAGATATGTGTGCGGGAGTAACTGCGGAAAGCCATGAAAATGCTCTTGCCGCAATGAAAATGTGTCAGATTAATGTTGAATAAAATAACTTGAATTTTTAAAAAATTTTTGTTATAATAAATATATAAGATGAAATGTGAAATATTCCAATATAATCCTTTAAGGTTGTTTCATCTTATAAATTGTGGTAGTCGAATAGGTAAAGACTTTTAACTTCGGTTGTAAAGTACATTCAGGGTAATGGAAATTATGATAGGTGCAAATCCTATCCCACAATTTAAATTTGAAGGTATTTATGACAAATGGTTAAAGTTAAATGTGATAAATGTAAGAAAGAGATTGATTTAAATAACTATAATGCTATAAGATTACCAAGAAATGTTAATTTAGATTTATGTCCACAGTGCTATACATCGTTAATGAAAACGATAGGCAGTTGGTTAATAGAAGAAGAAGAATAAAGTGCTATAATTATAGTGGCGGAATAAGTAGACGCTTAGCAAGGGCGAGAAAGTAAGCGAGCCTCTGAGCAAGTACCGTGCCCCCGAGGTTCGGGAAAGGATAAGCGAAATCATGTAAGGTGTAAATCCTTACCTATAATTTAAATAAATAATGCGGTGGCGGAATAAGTAGACGCTTATAGCGAGTAAGTTAAGGACGCAGAGGCTCGTAGCAATCTTAATATGTAAGGTGTAAATCCTTACCCGCATTCTATAAACGGAAAACTAATTGAATTAAAACAAGCATCGCACTTGTTTATTAACTCTTGTGATGGTAAAGATATATATAAGATTTTAGGTAGTATTTATACAGAGTGTATGCCTACATCATCATTTAAGTAGGAAACCAATTAGTATAACTCCGAAATGCACAATTAGTTTTCCGTTAACTTTTAAAATAATAATTTACCAAGAGTCGTAACTTTTGTTAATTTTAACAGAAGAGAGGATCCACCATGCAAATGGGGACTGAAATTATAATCGACTGAGTTGAAATACCGGTTAAAAAGATCCAAAGGTAAAGATTTATAAGGCGACCTAACCTTTAATCTAGGAATCTCTTTTGCATAAACAAAAGTATGCAAGAAAACAATGTCGAATAGCGGTTTAAGGGCATCCCGTCAACTCAGCATTGTAAAATAAACGAGTTAGAAAGCCCTTAAATATACTTTTTATACCTCTTTTCTTTCGGGCGGGTTGGTGCGTTGACTCGCCTAATATACGCGGGAATTGATAGTCCGGTTATCTAGTTTATGAATATAAACGAAACGGAGGTTCAAATCCTTCTTCCCGCCATATAAACAGGTTTATCGGGGTACCTGATAACAACATCCCGTTGAGATATACAGCGGAGGGGTGACACTTCTATTCACCCCTCATAACGCTGAATTAAAGAGACAAAAGGAGAAAATTAAATAATGGAAAAGGCAGATATTTTGAAAATGAAAAAGTTTCGTCTAAGTATACTTCGGAATAACGGTAAGAATAATGGCGGTACATCTGGAGTATGTAAAAGACTTGAAAGAGAAATCAGAGCGCTTGAGAACGGAAAGACGTCATAAGTCAAAATAGAAAAGTCAAAAATTTTTTAGCTTTTTGAAAATTTTTTAAGCGAATTTGTAATACATGACCGAATCTCATAATTCCGGTCTATAAACATAGAGAGGTTGCGGCGGCTGGAGGTTAGCGGGTCCACCACCTAGTGCCTAGAAACGAAAAAGCTGGGGAAACTGCGGGGGATGCACCCCGCAAAACATTGACAACTTGAGTTATAAAATCTTGGTACGAAACTAATTCCAAGTTACTCCATACAGTGCCTTTCAGGTTTGGGCAGAAAAAGAATTAAATCTAATAATTAAAGAGTCCTTAGCGGGGGACTCTTTTTTTTTTGGTTAAAACATTTTAATTTTAAGTAGAGAAAAAATATATATAAATATGGTAAAATTCTATTTTCTAAAAGGAAGGAGGAAAAAAATGAGTCATGCTTTCTATTGAGACTTACGCTCTTGCAAAGAAATATACAGATGAAACAGCCGCGCAATTTGGCGGTCTAAAGGGTGCCTCTTGTAAAATTAAAAGTATAGTAAAAGGGAATGGAAGAAATATAGTAACCTTCGAATGGGAGAATAACGAAGGTGAGATACGTACTTCTGAAATGATAGTAGAAGACGGAACTCCAATATACGTATGGCATTCTGGTAATACATATCAATATGGGGATTTAGCTATTTATGAAAGTGCTTTTTATAGATGTATCACTCCCAATTCAGATATAGAGTTTGATGATACTAAATGGAATGAAATAGGCTCTCCGGATGGTAACTATGACATAATACAAAACGCATCGCTTCTTCCCGTTATTTTTACCCCTGCGGATAGAAAAATGTACTTCAGTATTGAAGATGAAATTTTCTATTTATGGAATGGTACCAAATGGGTTGATATTCAACCAAAAACAATCTCTCTTAAAGAAATAGATGATTTATTCATCTAAAATAATCAAAGAAAGGAAATAAAAAAAATGGCAGAACAAAAAAAGTATTTAGACTATGAAGGTCTTCAAAGATTAGTTCAAAATCTTAATAACAAATATGCTCCTATTAAAGCATTAGTTTTTAAATTATCTGTTGAAGACGTAGCACACCTTCCCGCATTAAACACAGTTCGTCCTGGTTGGATGTATAATATCGAAAAAGAAGATATTACTACAGCAGATTTCATTGAGGGCGCAGGACATGTTATTCAAGTCGGTGAAAATATTGCGGCAGTTGAGCTTTTCACGGGAGAGTATACAAAAGTAGCTGCTCCTGTTATCACAGATGACCCTAAAGCACTTGGATGGTATGAATTAGATGCTGTTACATCTACTTATGAACTTTCTCAAGATAGAATTCCTGTTCAGGGTAAAGATTACTTCACAGCTAATACAGTAATGAAGTGGGATATGTTAGGTGGTATCTTCGATCTTGAGGACAAGTATCTTGAATTCGGTATCGAATTCCCTAAAAATCCTGCGGATGGAAGAACATTCCTTTACATGGGTGAAAATACAAAAGTTTATACTATTGTTGAAACACCTACAGGAAGACCTTCTGAGAACAAGTATTATGAAGGTGTATTCACAGAAGTAGACCCTGCAGTAAAACCTATTAATAATCCTAAGCAAGAAGGTCTTTATGAATTAAATGGTTCTACATATGTACTTAGTGAAGATATCGAGTATAATGACGAAAAGACTTATTACACTGGAGTATTCACACTTTCAGTTGATAGTGTTGTAGACCCTACAAAGCATTACTATTCAGAAGCTGACCAATATAACCATGCGGTTATCTATGTTTATAGCGAAGCAGAAGAGGATTGGATTCCTCAGACATCTTCTGGCAGTGGGGACATGGTTCCTATCACAGCTCAGGAGATTGATGATTTATTTATCTAATAAATTTTAACAAAGCAAGGAGTATTTTTTAATACTCCTTGCTTATTTTTTATAAAAAGGAGACTTTATTATGGCAGGAGTAAAATTCGCAGGAGAAGAAGCTGTAGAAAGAATCGCTCATTATGTCAATAAAAAATTGAATATTGCTTCTACTATGCCTTCTACTCCTAATGACGAGGATATTATTCTTTATGTAGGAGAAAGTACTGAATCTTACATACAAGGTTGTATATATGAATATGATGAAACAAATGAAAAATGGAATATTATAAATTCAGTTCAAACTGTTGAGTTAACAACAGCAGAATATGAATCATTACCTGTTAGTGTACAAAATAATGGAACTATTTATTTCTTAACTGATGGAGAAGGCGGCGGGGGGTCTTCCGCAGAAACAATAGATTTTGCAGATTGGAAAATATTACCTCAATCTCAAAGAGAAAGTGGAGAATATTATATTACTAATACTAAAGAAAGTGCAGAGATTCTTGCTCTTGGTAAGATAATGCATGTGGTTGATGGTAAAATAATTACTCCTCAATATAGTGGTATTCCAGATTTAGTTTCTTGGAGTACTGGAACTGATAGTCAAATTGCCGCTATGATAGAAGCATTTTATAGTGATGCAATTACTTTAAATGATATTAAGTCAGTTTGGTCTGTTGGTGATAGTAGGACTATTACTCTTTCAGCTATGAATGCAACTGGAGTAGGTGAGAGCCATAGAAGCCAAACAGTTCAAATGACTATTCTTGATTTTGAGCATGATGATTTAACTACCGCAATAGGAAATCATACAAAAGCACTTATTACAGTACAACAAAAGAATTGTTTAAGAGATGCTAGTGTTACTGATACAGGAGGTTCTTCTAATACTGAAAATGGATATATGAATAGTTCTAATACTAATGTAGGTGGTTGGAAGAATTGTGCTAGAAGAAGTTGGTGTAACCAAGTTTATTATGCAGCTTTACCTAGTGCATTTAAAAATTTAGTTAAGTCTGTATCTAAACAAAGTACTGCTGGTAGTCAGTCTACTTCTCTTGTTACTACAGATGATTTAGTTTGGCTTCCTTCTGAACAAGAGATTTTTGGAGCTGAAACTTATGCAGCGGCAGTTGAAGGAGCTCAATATAGTTACTATGCTACAGCAAGCAATAGATATAAGTTACCATATTGGAATTCAAGTTCAGTGTCTGAGTACTGGTGGGAGCGTTCTCCTTATAGTGCCAACACCACGGTCTTCTGTAATGTCAACTACTCTGGTGCAGTCGGCGCCAACGTCGCTTCCTTTGCTCTTGGGATAGCGCCCGCGTGCTGCTTATAAAAGGAGGATAACAATATAAGTAATGAGTGTACCAAAAAGTAAAAGAAAACAATCTCCTTATGAATATATAGTAATTCTTCAACAAATTTGTATAAAAACTATTGAATTTAATAATAATGAAAATAAAAGAATACCTCTGCTATCTGAAAAGATAGCAGAGAAATCTTTAGAAACTTATTGTGATGCAACTAGATATTTTGAAATGACAATAGGTTCAATTCAAGGTAATTTATCTGAAAAGAAAAAATTTTGTAAAAAGACTATTTATGAGTCAAGAGAACTTTCTGCTTTAATTAATATTTTTATAGCCGAAAGAATGAAAGAAAATAAATCAGTTAATGAATTAGTTCAAATGACTAGTGAGTTAAATAAAGTAGTAGAATTATTAGTAGATGAATTAAAACATTTTTCTAATTTAGATTAATGTTTTTAATAAATTGGTTTTAAACTGTAAAGTGTCTAGTAACTGGTGGGAGCGTTCTCCTAATGGTTCCAACACCACTAACTTCTGTAATGTCAACAACTCTGGTGCAGCCAACAACAACAACGCTTCCAATGCTAATGGGATAGCGCCCACGTGATTGTTATTATTAATTAAATATTTAAAATCTTAACTGAGCCTTTTGAGTGAAAGGAGTAAGATATTTTTAATATAGATTTTATAAACTTTAATAAATAACAAGGAGTTTAAAATCCAGCTCTTAATAAAAATAAGACGAATCTATATTTCTATTTTAAAGGGCGGACGCTTCTTGCATGGCATAATTTTATTAAGTTATTTATGTTTCATGTCCTTTAATAATATGACAGTGAATTAAACTTAATATTTTATCTGCATAGAAATATTTTTAAAGAAGGTGTGATTAATGACTAGTTTAGAAAGAAAAGAATATAGATATCAAAGAAGAAAAGCTAAAAGGGAGAAGAAAAAAGAAGAATTTTTAAAATCTTTACCTAATTATAATGAAATTTTTTCTTTTGAAAATTTATGGGATTCTTTTTGGCTATGTCGTAAAGAAGTAAGTTGGAAACCTAGTTTACAAATATATCAACAAAATTTATCTTCTGAAATAGTTAAATTAAGAGAAATTTTATTTTCAGAAGAGGGATTTAAAACTGATGGTTTTATTGAATTTAATATTTGTGAACGAGGTAAAATGAGACATATTAAATCAGTTAATATTAAAGAACGAGTAGTTCAAAAATGTTTTTGTGATTATTATTTAGTGCCTCTACTTACTCATAATTTAATTTATGATAATGGAGCTAGTTTAAAAAATAAAGGAATTGATTTTACTTTAAAAAGATTACAATTACATCTAAAAAATTTTTATAAGAAATATAAAAATAATAAAGGATATATATTATTATATGATTTTTCTAACTTTTTTGGAAATATAAATCATAATATTTTATATAGAATGATAGACCCTTTAATACTTGATGATAGAAGTCGAAAGTTATTTCACCATTTAGTCGACGCATTTGGCGATGTTGGATTAGGATTAGGTAGCCAAATATCCCAAGTATCTGCAATAGCTTTTCCAAATAAAATAGACCATTATTTTGAAAATTGTCCTTATGTTGAAGATTATGCAAGATATATGGATGATGGATATATGATTATTAAAGAAAAGAAAAATATTAATAATTGTTTAAAAATTTTATTTGAAAAAGCTAATGAATTAAAAATTATTATTAATTTTAAAAAGATTAAAATTTTAAAATTAAGCAAAGTATTTACTTTTCTTAAAAAGCATTTTTATTTGTCTAATTCAGGGCAACGTATTATTAAATTAAAAAGAAAAAGTATCTTTCAACATAGAAAAAGAATTATTAAATTAATTCCTATGGTTAATAAAAAATTATTAAAATGGGAAGATTTAATTAATTCTCATAAATCTTGGTTAGGACAAATTAAAATATATAAGAATTGGAAATCTATTAATAATATAGATTTACAGATAAGGAGGATATTAAAGGATGGATACAACAACACAGATATATCAAGCAATAAATGCTATATCGCAACGAGTTAATGAAGTTAATGCTAGATTAGATCAGGTAATGAGAGTTTTATCTGAAACTAATGCAGCTAATATAGATTATATTGCTATGATGAGTGATATTAATATACCTTCAGAGAAGGAGGATATTGAAAATGCACAGTAAAAATTTTGAAAAAGTAAAAAGTTATTACGATAAAGGTTTATGGAATGAAGAAATGGTTAGAAATGCTGTAGTTAAAGGATGGATAACTGAAGAAGAATACAGAGAAATCGTAGGAGAAGAATATTAAACTTTTATTATTTTAAATTTTAATCTAGTTAGGTAAGAAATATACTTGCCTACACAATTAACAAATATTGATTATTTCTATCAGATTTAAATAATAAAAGATTTGTATTAATGTATAACAATATATAATAATCTTATTACAAAAATATTACAAATTTAATATTTTTATAATAAAATTTTAGACAATAGAAATGGGCAAGTTTAGAAAAATATCTAAACTTGCCCTATATACGAAACTTCCAGAAAGGAAGAGTATATCGTATTAAAAAAATATTTTTTATTTTTTACAATTTAATCATACAAAAAATTTTATAAAAAGTCAAAAATTTTAAAAGATTTTGATTCATCATCTTTTTCATTGGACAAAAGAAACAAATAGTCATATTTTATTTTTTAAATATATTATAATAGAAAAGAATAGAAGGAGGTTCTTTTGTAATGGGAATAATTTATAAAAATGGTATCCCATATGGCGGAGGCGGTGATACTGAAGGTAGTGAAAGTTTCCTACTCGAAGACGTAGAATTAAATTTTGTTAATAAAGTAGCTTCAATATCAGATAACAGAATCTCTGAAGAAACTTGTGTAACAGTTTATTATCAGGATGATAGTATAGAGGCGGCAAGAGCTGCTAATATAGAGGTAGAGACAACAGAAGGACATATTAATTTTTATGCTCAAACAAATCCTTACCAAACTATTATATGCAATATTCTTGCCGGAGCTTTTATTCAAAGTCCAGAGACATCTGCGGGAAACAGCGCTCTTCGTTCAGAAGGATTTGCCGTAGGAAAGCAAAATGGTGTTGAAGTAGATAGTGAATCTATTTACTATCACAACAATTCAAAATATTTTAAAGAACAAGCAGATTTATCTGCACAGAATGCAGAAAATAGTAAGAATGAGTCAGAGGCTTGGGCTGCTGGTACGATAAATGGTACAGATGTGCCGTCATCCGCAGACCAACATAATAATAATGCAAAATATTATTCAAAAGTGGCTCAAGGATGGGCGCAAACAGCTCTTGTAAATAAGGCATTAATTGCAGTAAACCCAGAAGATACATCAAATCTTAATATCTGGATTGAAGTTGATAATTAAAAGGAGGTGTTATAAATGTCTACCTATTTAGTTATCAAAAATGGTACTGAAACTAAAAAATATAAGTGCGAATCAAGTGCTCCAAAACCTTATATACAAGTTTTAGATAAATGCTTACCTTTAACGACTGTTACTAATACAGGTATGAATCTTAAAATAAAAGATAATAATAATAATATTTATATACCTACTGCTCAACAAACTATAACCACTAGTAGTGCTTATATTAAATTAGATTTATTAAGTTATGACTCTGTCGCACTTACTTCTACTACCTATAATGGAACTTCAGCTAAAGGTGCATATACTTATTCATTTTCTGGCAGTACGGGAAATTCAGCTAATAGTATAAGTGCTTATGGAGAAAATTCTTATTTAAAAACTTTTACAAATATAAATAGCACATTATATGATGATTATGAGATTTATTATACTAGCTACACAACTACAAATAATGGAACATTATCTAGTAGATCACATACTATATTTACAAGTGCTACTTCTTATTTATTTGCCTCAGTTGGCACTAGCTATACTAAAAATCATACACGCTATTCTTATAAGACTGGAACAATAAGTAATGCTATTTTAAAAAGAAGTGCTTATAAAACTCTTTCTAGTAACCCGCTAAGAATTTATAGTACAGTAGAAGGATTATTATATACTACTAAAGGGAAAGGTTCTACAACTTCTTCGAGATCTACCACTTATTCTAGGACTTATTGTACCAGCTGGTATATTATGACAGGTTGTTCAATTTGTCCGGCAACGTATAGCTATGCAACTTCTAGTGAGCAAAACTTTACTGCTGGATATTATGAATCCTTAACTTATATGACTACATTAGAATAAAGGAAATAAACAAATGGAGATAAAAGGAATTTCAGTTATATCTCCCATGTATGGAGATAGAAAAATAACAGATAGAATGGTATTTTCAGTTATCCATCAATATATTAGTGAAGAAAATCCATTTAATATTCATCTTGTACTTGTAGATGATTACATTGAAGGGCGGCAAGGTGATGAAAGTTATTATAATTATTATTTATCGGATGAATTTAAAAAATTTTATAATACCGATAGAATTAAAATAGACATTATAAAAAACAAAGAGCATAAATATCAAGGAGAAAGTAGGGAAATAGGTTTCCTTGCCGCAGATTATCCTTACTTTCTTCTTATTGATTGTGATGATATGCTTGCTCCCAATGCTTGCGATAGGTATTTGCATATCATAAATGAAGTTACAAGTGGAGAGAATCCTTCAAAACTTGCCTGTGTTTATGGTTTCGTTTATGGCTTTGACACAAAAGGGTATGAGCAAAAAATCATAGGCGAAAGTATTTGGGTACAAAGCAGATGTTTTAATAGAGATTTTATTAAAAAACATAGTATTCACTTCCCTACCGGTCTTAATTCAAAACAAGGAGAAGATTATCCTTTCATGCGGAAGTTCGATTACGCGCTTGCGCATGACAACGAATACTGTGCAGTAAAATTGCCGTATAATAATAATGAGGATTGCCAATGTACAGCATATTGGTTTCCTAATGAGAAATCATTGTCAAGGATTGATCCCCATTATGGACAACATTTAAGCGGCTGGACTATGGCAAGTAGTAATGCGATTCTTGATTTCTTTGATGATTATAACAAAAAGCATGGATTCGAAGACCAAGAAGATGAATTTATGAAGCACGAATATCTCAATATGTGTATTTATGCTTTTTATAATTTACTCGACTTCTTAAAAGAGGTTTCAAGTACAGACTATAAACCTATTGAAGAAGATTGGTATGCCCTAAGAGATAATGTCAAAAAATTAAGACAAAGACTTAAAAATAAATATTGGAATGAGATAGTTTATTCCGATATTGAAGATATGCTTTACCAAGTTAAACATTTTTCTGATTGCAAATTTACAGAATGTTGGTTTGGTAATTTTTATGATTATATGAACACAAATTATTGTGAAACAATATTTAATTTTAATTATGAACAAATGATTAAATATTGTAAAACATTAGAATTTGATGGTGCAGGTCATGAAGTTCATTCGCCTCAAGTAAAAGCTTGGGCGGAAAGGCACTCTGCCGCCATCTAAAAGAAAGGAGCGGAAAAAGTGAGAGGTATAACTAATTTACATCCTTCAGATATTGAATGTAAATTATTTGAAGGAACTGAATCTACAGATTATACACCTTATCAAAAGAACTATATCAATCCTGTTACGGAGATATATGGATGCTGTTCTAAAGAAAGTAACTATACGTTACCCGCAATAGATGATAATAGTTTAAAATGTGAAATTACAACTCAAAACATAGCAGAAGAACAGATCGCTTCATATGCGGGTTGTTGGCTTATTTCGGCAAGAAAAGATATGGACTTTACTGGTTCTGTAAGTAGTACCGCAAGTTCAACAACAACCATACAAAATAAATCTGCAACAATAACTCCAACATCTAGTTCAGGAACTTATTTAGATACAGATTTACCAAATTTAACTCATTTTAATAAGTATTATATTCTAATTGATTTATCAATAACTTCTGCAGGTTATGTATCATTTAGTGACTCGAAACCGGTTACTTTAAGTATTCAATATCCTAGCTCAGCAGAAGCAATACCTGTAGGAACATTTACAACATCTGCTTCTCTTGTTAAAAATCATCAAATAATTATTGAAGTTAATGATATTGAAACATATAAAAATTTATTAAATAGTTTTACACTTAACTTCAGTTTTTATAGATCTACTTCAAGTTATAGTTATACTAGTTATATTCGCTATGAAATAAATCATTTAGAATTCTTTAGAACAGATAAAACTTCATTAGATTTAGAGGATGCTAATATTGTCATAGACTACGTTTTTGGCGGTGAAACAAAATTAACCTTTTATAGCTTATCACTTCCTAACTATGAATTAAATGGAATTAAGAACATATCAGAAAATGATGAATATAATTTATCAGATGGTATTAATAATTATCTCTGTGACGTATTAGATATCGATAAAAGCATTTTAATAAAATATATAGATCGTTTTACAAGAACTGTAACCAATGTTTTAACATACACTGTAAATATAGAAGATTCAGAGCCTAATTTAGATTTATTAAGAACAAGAATCTATTTTGAAAATATGGATAGTATTCCATATAAAGTAGAAAGAGTATCTGAAAGTGAACTTATCATCACTTTTGAAGAGTCTTTCTCTGGAACTATAATTTTTACAGGCGCATTATTACAACCTTTAACTTTAGTTATTGATGCGGACGTAGCTGTTAGAAAAGTATCTGACTTCCTATCACCTGGTGCAACCTACAATATTAAATCTAATTTAGCATTAGAGTCAATAATTCCTAATACTATACAAGGTGATTTTAGTATAAGATCTTTTTACTCTGCCAGTAAGAACGTTAATGACATAAGAGGTGTTATTACTGGCGATTTTGCATTAGGAACAAAACAATCCTCTTATACAGATTTAGTAAATGAAACAAAAGAATTTGGTAAAAATTATGTTATTGTTAAAGATGCTCTCTATAATATATTACCAGAAAAAGGTAAAACAATTGAGAAATATAATGTAAATGATATTGTATCTTTAAATAATTCTTTAGATGAATATATACAATTAAGAGGTATAGAAACATTTACAGATACTCTTTTAGAAAAATTATCAAAAATTAGCTTATATGGAAGTTTTGTAGTAAATAATGTAATGAATACAAGTTACTCACTTTCTTCAACAGATCATCATGATGGGGATATTATATTTAATGTAAACCCAGTGGTTAGATTAAAACTTTCAAAAGTATTAAACTCTTCTGACCTTTTGGTTTACTCAATAGTTAGTGAATTGTATGATAGTACCTGGAATACTGTAACTACACAAAAAATAGCTACAAACACTGCTGCTATTGATTATTCACCAACAATAACTTATATGGGAGAAGGATTGTTTACCTATACAGTTGCAGGATATAATCATGATACTTATTATAGTACAGCAACAACTCTCAATACTTTAATAGTTAATCCAACAACTGCAGCTATTACTATTGGTACTGCTATTACAATAAAATCTGCTGATAATGCATCTGTTAATTACACTTATTGGACAGTACCGTCTATATATAATCCTTTCGCAGTGACCTATGTTTTTGAAAAAGATAACTACACTAATTGTGGTGATTATGGTTATCAACATAGTAGTACAGCATATACTTATCGTTCATTAATTTTTTATCCTTATTTAACTGCTATTTCCAATCTTCATTCTTCTGGAGATGGTAGTATCGGGACAACTTATGAAACATACGTAAATAGTAGTGGAGACACTGTTTATAGTTATATAGGTAAAACATCTACTGACCTAGGGGCTTTTGGCTATATCGATTATGTATTTAATAGTATTGAAAAAACTACAGGTGGATATAGACTTGTGGCTACAAATAGAGGTAATTCTATATTTCGATATGGTGCTATAACTTATTACGCACATACTTGGTCAAGTGGAACTATTGAAACTACATATGAAACAACTCGAAAAGGATATGTTATTACTAATTATTGTAATAACAAGAATGTCCCAGTTTCATTACAAATATATGCAGGTTCTCAAGCTTCTGCAACGGCTGAGTGGATAACCACATTAGATATCCCATATACAGAATTATATGGAGATAACAAAAGATATGGTGTGCTATATGCAGATGCAGGTCATATAGTTTTATTACCACGTAATACTACTACTAATTCTTATAATTTTAATGATATAACACAATTACTTACTTTAAAGGATGCTAAAATTCTTCATTTTGATTTAACTGCTAAAAGATATCTTTTAGGTGTTTATACTGAGGATCAGTTGGCAGCAATAGGAAAGAAAATATTCCATTTAGAATAAAAAAGGAGATAACAATGCAATATATAATTTATGATAATGAAAGTGGTATTATTTGTTTCTTATCTGAAGAAATAGAAGAAATACCTGAAACAGTTTATTTTTTAGATAAAAGTAACAATATAAATTTTTCTCATAACGAATATTCTTATAAAGCAATGGATAAAATACCTCTTCATGTTTATCCTTATAATTACAAATATAATAAAGATAAGGATATAATAGAGAGAATTATGTCTCCGCAAGAGATTATTAATGAAAGAAAAGCGATGCTCCATACAATGCATTATAAAGTAGACGCTCTTGAGAAAAATATTGGCTTAACAGAAGAAGCTATGGATGCTTTATGTGATTTATCTATCACTATGGAGGAAGTAGAAAATGCTCTGTGTGATTTATCAAAAGAAATAGAAGGAGAATAATATCATGGCTAGACTTTGGAAAGATAGAATAATTGCGGGTGCTCGCACCTATGCGGAATGTCCATTGAGATATAAAGAAGCAGTTTTAGAACTTCTTCGTCTGGATGTAGAAAACAATAAAATTTCTAAAGAAAAGTTTGAAGAACTTACTAATATTCCTTATTAATAAAAAAGGCAGATTTAGATTTTTCTAAATCTGCCTTAAATTTTTCTTGACAAATTAAAAAATGAGGGAGACTTTTATAGTCTCCCTCTTTTTTTTTTATTTGGTCAAAAGTAAAGAAAAATGTTATAGCATTTTTTAAATTTATTATAAAAAGAAGAAAGGAATGTGATGTTTTATGATATATTTCAGTCTTGGCGGCAGTGGCGGAGGCGGAAGTGGAAGCGATTTAATTACTAAGCTATTTACATATACAAATAACAGTATATCATCAACATTAATATTTAATAGTGCATTACCACTTAATGAAACTATAGCTTTATCAATGTTAGATTTTAAAAACTTACCGTCTAATATAAATTTAACTGAAATAACAAGAGAAACAAATAATAGTTTTAATATTTCATATACTATTACAAGCGGTACTTTCACGTTGCCAGAAACATTAGAAGCAACTATTTCAAAAAATCTTTTTGATAAAGATTACTTTAATCAAGATATTAATGAAAATAGTGCCTTTAATGATGTTAAAATTGAATTGGTAGTACCACAAGGAACTGCTTTAGGTCTAAGTAAAACAAAAGCAAATGACGAATGGGCTATTGGTGTATGGTGTGACAATCTAAACGGTGGAAGTTTAGGTTATTATGGTCCAGTACTTATAGGATTAACACAAACTGCTGTTGATTATAACGATGGTTTTTATTTAACACAAGTTGAATATGGAGGTGTTACTTACTATGCCAATAGTAATCGCTGGATTGGAGGAAGTAGCGCAAAACCAGAAGATTGTGAATTAGTTTATTCTACTTCAGATTTATTTAATGATGGTAGGATAACTTCTGGATATGTCCTTGCAGATGTAGTAACAGCAGCATTAAACTATTATTTTGGATTTTAAAAGGAGGTAATAATGTCAAACTTTAAAGAGAATGTAAATATGTTTACTGTATCAGATAGTTTAAAAGCACCAATGATACATGGACATACTACTATAGAATTTAAGAATGTTAAAAATGGTAAAAGAGAAAGAATTGAAAGTGATAATACTTTCATGGCTACTAACTTAACAAAAGCAAATAAAATGTGCGGAAGTATAGGTCGTTCTTTAGTAGACCATAGAATTACTTGGGGTACTTTAGATCCTATTATCGCTTATTGCGGAGGTATTTTTCTTTTTAAAGACCCTGTTCCCGCAGGTTCTCAATTTATGAACTCCACTAATGAAATGGTTGCTAATGGATGCCATAATATTACTAATACCGGTAATCCTCTTGAACTTGGTAGCTGGAATGGTACTGAATCAGATTTAACGCAAGCTCATTCCGCAAAACTTGTATGGGATTGGGATACTTCTCATGGCAATGGTCAAATTAGTTCAGTATGCCTTACATCAAGAAGTGGAGGATATATAGGTTACGGCAATCCTAGTGGAACAGCTCCTTCAAGCTCCATACCCTATGGTTTTGGAACTGATTCTCAAGCTATTGGTGGGTTTTATATAAATACATCTTATAGACCTGGAGATTCAGCACATATTGGATATAAAACTTATATAGGAGATTATATATATTGGACTGAATGGGCTTCTCCAAATTTAACAGTAAAAAGAAGAAGAATTATAAATGAAACAGGTTCTATCTTTTCCAATAGATATACTGAAGATGTAGATGTATTAAACTTATCTGAATTATTACCATCAATAAGCACTCCTAATACTATACGTGTTGGCAATAGTGATGATAAAATGATATTAATATGTAATCAGCAGACTGTTGCGGCGGGAGGTAGCTTTTCTTATTTCTTATATAACTTTGAAACAAAAGAAAAAACGGAAACTATTACAATAACAAATAATGGAACTAAATCATTTAGCACCGTGTATCACTTATTATATAGCATAGACGAAGAAGATAGAGATAATGATCTCTTATTTTGTAGTTATGGACAAACTACGGCTCCAACGGTAACTGTAAATATTTTAAATGCTAAAACTGGGGCGCTAATTGATACAGTTGATTCTACTAATGGTCCAACATGGAATATTAGTGTAACATATCCTTTCATAAAAGATTGTGCATTAATTCATAATGGTTTTGTTTTTAATGGTAAAAATAAAACTTTATATCCGATAAATTGTGCTGATAGAGCTAGTGATACTCCACTTGATTTTTTTGAAAACGGAGCTTATTTTCTTAGTAGATATGGAGAAAATCCTGGAACTTTAGTTAGTGATTATGGACATAGCCATTTCCCGAATCCACTATTCCTTACTACTATAAACAATTTACAGTCATCTGTAACAAAAGATAACACGTTAACAATGAAAGTAACATACACCTTAAATGAAGTTTAAAAAAGGAGGAAAAAATATGAATTATCCTGTATTACCCGATAAGGTTTATAACATCCTTAAATGGGTGTTAATTATTGTAATACCTGCAACAGAAGTGCTTTTAATTGCTTTAACAAAGGCATGGAATTGGAATATTCCTATTGATGCAATTACAATTACAATTAAAGCTATTCAGGTATTCTTAATTACTATTTTTGGTATTAGTACAATTACATACAATAAAAAGTTAAAGGAGAGCTAATATGGCATACGCAATGACAAGTAAACAATACGTTGATACTCTTGTCCATATTGTAAGGGAATGTAAAACAGTTTATAAAAATAAATTCCCTTACAACTGCGGTTACTATGATGGTGCTACTGGTAAGTTTTCGTTTGACTGCTGGAATCTTGTTAAATCAGTTATTAACGGATGGAAAGATATAAGAGAAAACGGTTACTATGTAAAAGGTTTCCGTATTACAGGAGATATTAACGGACAGCAAATATTAAATAAATGTACTACAAAAGGAAAAGATTTTTCAAAGTTATCTATTCCTGGTACTTACCTTTACCTTCCTGGTCATGCGGGAAGCTATGTTGGAGAAACTGTTATTAACGGTAAATATTATAACGTTATAGAGTGTACCGGTTCATGGACAAAGAATGTTTTATATTCATGGGTAGACGCGGACGGCACTAGAAGAAACTTTAAAGGTGGTCGTAAAAATGGTAAATGGACAGATTGGGGCTTAATGTGTTGGATTGACTATTCAGGTGCAACACCTACTCCAACCCCTCAGCCTACACCATCGCCGCAACCAGCACCTACTCCTACTCCAAGTGGAAATGAAAGTGCAATAGTATTAGGTAAGTATTACTACACAAGTCCTTTTGATAAAACAAAGGTTGATATGGGTTATGTCTTTAATGCCACATATTATGCTAATCATCAGCCAGATATTGCTAATATTAAGAAAGTATATGGCACAAAAGATACAGATTTATTCAAACACTTTGTTGACTATGGTATGAAAGAAAGGCGTCAAGCTATAACTAACTTTAATGTGAATATCTATATGAAGAATTATCCTGAGTTAGTAAAGAATTATGGAAAGAATTATCCGGCTTACTACGAACACTATTGTAGGTTCGGATATAAAGAAGGTCGAAAGGGCATTTAAAAATGACCTCGGATATAATATTTAATGTCCCTCAAAATTATAAGTTACCGCAGATTAATTTCTGCGGTAGCTTTATTTTTATGATAGGGGGTTGATATATATGGCTAATATTAGAGTGTGGCATACTGTTAATGATGTCGTAATAAGAGCGGCTTGGGATGGTACTTTCACATTAATAGATAATGCTAACTCTTTTGATGTTAGAAATACACTTCCGTTTGCTTCAGTTACGGATAATATGGACTTGGTAATTAAATTACCACTTCTTATAAATTGTACAGATACTTCTGACGACTTTGTATTACCAGATCAAACTGTTCCTTATGTTAGTGATGTTACAGATGAAGTTACTGTCGTTACTAAAGAACCTCTGTTATTTAACTTCATTGAAGATGGTATTACTTTCGATGTAACAAATGCGTTACCATTCGATGCAGTTCAAGAAACACTTGGATTCTTGATACCTCAAGAGGTTACTGATAGAGTTTTAGAGGGTTCTGATGAAATTAGAGCAACAGAAGAAGGCGATACAAGACAAACTGAAATAGAATTATAAAGGAGTGAATAATGGCAACAAAAGCAATAAGCGAATTAACTTCCGCACCGGCGGTCTCTACTACAGATTTGTTTGAGACATCTTGTGAGAATCAATCTTCATCATCAGGATATTCAAGTCATAAACAATCACTTGGAGACATATCTGATGCTATTGGTGAAGAATTTACTCACAATTCACTCAATACTACTAGTAAAAATTTAGTTGGTGCGATTAATGAAGTCGCAAATGATAAAAACCTTTCTGATACATATGATCCAACGGCTACTTACGCCGTTGGTGATTATTGTATCTACAATACAACTTTATATAAATGTGTAACTGCGGTTGAAACCGCAGAAAATTTTGATAGTAATAAGTGGGAAAGATGCTTAATTACTAACGAGATGGGCGGCAAGGGGTCTTCCGCCATAGAACTTGCGGGAAGGCTTACCGCAGGACAAACTTCTATAACATTAACAAATTCCGCAATAAGTGATTTAGATAACTGTTTAGTTGATTTATATACCTCTGCTTACGGAGTTAATCCTAAAACAGTTACAAGTGAAACAAATTCAATTGTTATGACTTTTGATGCTCTATCTGAAGATTTATATGTTGCGGTAAGAATCACAGAATTTAATCCGGAATAAAAGGAGGAAAAAGGATGTTATTTTTTAGAGTTACTCCAACCGGAGGGAATGGAGACGGCGACAATTACCTGGACATCACAGGTACTCTTGCCGCAGGAGAAACAGAAATAACTTTAACAGATTCACATATAGAAACTGATGGAATTTATGATTTTTATACAAGTAAATATGGTGTAGTACCCACAGACGTAGAAATTGCGGCGGGTAGTGTTACACTTACTTTTGATGCTCAATCTGAAAATATTACCGTTATGGTAAGAAAATGGGGAGAGAGTGGCGGTGGAGATTCATCCTCTTGGGACTATTCAACTACTGAAACCGATACGGGTCAGAAGTGGATTGATGGTAAAACGATATATTGCAAGGTGTTAGACTTCTCCGATAGTCCCGTAGCTTTACCCTCAAATAACCAACGAGACTTTCCTAATGCTATGGAAACAAATGAAAGAATTGTCGACGGGCATGTTATATATGGCTCAGATATTTTTAAAGGAATGTGTCCCGCATTTATGACAACTGATAATCAAGGTACACTTGGTGTCAACTCATTTCATGCCGTAAATGCTTATCAGATAATTGTAAAATATATAAAATTATAAACAGGAGGATGATAGAAAATGGCTTTATTTAGATGTTTAAATCCTGCAACTTTATCCTCTGTTGATGGAGCTAAGGTTTTAACGGGTGAACTTGAACCTACTTCTACTATTGGTACTAATGGTGATATTTATTTACAAACAGGTAATGAAGGAGCTTTATTACACTTTGATGAAGACTTTACCGATGAGGGTGAACATATCTGGACTGTTGCTGCAGGTACTGGAGAAGTATCAGATGAACAGAGTAAATTTGGCGGCAAGAGCTTAAAACTTACCGCAGGTATTCTTCAGTCTGAAGATGATGATGAAGTATTTATACCTGGTAAAGAAGATTTTACTATATCTTTATGGGTATATCCAACAGTAACATCAAGAATTGCCTTATTCGCTACACAAGGTACTGGTATTGCAATGGACCTTCATTATAATGGTGATGCTAACTTATGGGCATCTTCTACCGGTTCTGGTTGGAATGTAATTCAATCTGATAGTGCTAGTGCTGCTAATGCTGGTAATGGTACTATTACAGTAAATACAAATGAATGGACTCATATTGCTTATGTTAGAAAAGGCGGAAAGTGTATGAGTTTCGTTAATGGTGTTCTTAGTAAAGAAGTATCTATTTCAAAAACAGCTGATTTAAAAGGTAGCGGACAATTTAATCTTGGTGGATGGGATAATCTTAGTCAGTATCGGTATACAGGTTATATTGATGACTTTATGTATCTTAAGGGTGCTGCTTTATGGGAAGATGCTTTTACACCACCAACAGAACCAATGACATTACCTGTTATTTGCAAAAAGGTCTTCCGCAAAATAGATAATGTATGGGTAGAGGTAGAAGGAACTGGCATAGATGAATTAGGTTCTTTTGAAAACCCCTATGCCGCAAATCTTAAAGTTTTAAATGGTACTGCTACGCCTTCTAACGATTTAGGTAATGATGGTGATATTTATCTTCAAAGTAGTAGGACTGGTATTAAAAATACTTATGGACAGGGTATTAATACTGGTTATCATGGTAATAATAATAGTGAATATCATATTGAATTTATGATAACTTCAGCTCAAACTGTCAGTGACTATCCTACCCCTTTTGGAGCTAGAGATAATACAGCAGCTGTAAGTAATACTTCTTATGTCTGCTTCGTGAATAATGGTGGTGGTAATACATCACTAGTTGCATGGGGAAATCAGCAAGATAATGCTTATGCTTTTGGTGCAAATCAATTAATTAATAAACCTGTTACAATAGATTTAAAAGCTGGTTATTGCAATATTAATTATGATAATAATGATAATGTATATACTTTTACTCACGATACTATTACTGATACAACTTCAATTGGTATTTTTAGTGTATATATAAATGATGTTTATCAAAGTTGGGCTGGGATGAATAATATGATTTTATATAAATTTGAAATAAAAGAAAATAATCAAGTTATTCATAGATATATACCAGCTAAAGATGCTAACGATGTTGTCTGTGTTTATGATGAAATTGATAAAGAGTATAAATATGTTAATACCGGAACATTAACATGGATTGAACCTGGAATTATTCAACAAACTTATCAAAAGGTAAATGGAGCATGGCAATCACTTATTGATTCTCCTATTAACGAGAAAACAATAGTAGAACCTATGAGTGTGTATAGCGGCAATGATGCTCCCACAAGTATACTCGGTAAAAATAATGATTTATACTTACGAAATTTAACTACACCTATAACTTTTGATGATTGGACAAGTCAGAATGAAGCAGGAATGACTGTTACTACAACAGCCAATGATATACAAATAATTTATGATTCAGGTGCTTATATTGGTGCTTATGCTTGTAAGAAAATTGATTTTACCAATATAAAAAGTATAACCTTTAAATTAAAATCTGGTTCTCATAGCTATAATAATTATGGTACTAAAAGATTTTGTCCATTCTTATATCTTTCTGATACAGCTAGATATGCTGTTGATACAGATGCCGATACTCCTTTAGGATTGGCGTCAAGGATAACAGCAGATAATACTGAGATAACTGATACGTTTGATACAAGTGATATCTATGGAGAGAAATATTTAATATTTAATAGTAGTGGTTGTACATCGACATTAGAATCGATTACATTTACTTATTTCCTCATGCCGCAAATAAAAATAAACGGTAGTTGGCAAGATTTAGCTACTACAAATATAGAAGATATCTTCTTTGCAAAGCCCATCCCCGCAGGTATATATGGCTATACGCAACTTAGTTATATCAAGAGTGACGGTAGTTCTTATATTAATTCTAATTTAAAATTTACTACTGATACTGAATTTGAGATTGGTGGTAGATGGAATGATATTTCATCAACAGCACAAGTTTTCTTTGGTATTTGGATAAGCGGTGGTGAATCTTTATACGGAGCTTTACAAGGAAAACATTGGGCGCAAATAGGCGGTACAGGAACATCTAATGCAGTAGCATTAGACTCTTCATATCATGTCTTTTCAGCTAATGCAAATGGCATTTATATTGATGAAAATTCAGTTGGTACACCTACTTGGAGTAATGTTCCAACAGGATATGATATTCCTATTTTAGCAAGACAAGATGGCGGCAGTGGAATAAATTGTCAGGCAACAAATTTTGAGTTTGGCTATTGTAAGATATGGCAAGGCGGAAACCTTATAAGAGATTTCGTTCCATGTAAACGTAATTATGATAATGCTATTGGTCTTTATGATAAAGTTAATGATAAATTTTATCAGAATAATGGCACTGGTGAAATTATAGCTGGTCCAGTTGTTACAGGAGGAGTAATAACTTATAAAAATTATATTCACTTCACAGATGGCATAGGTTTTACATTACCTTTCACAATTAATGCAGATTATAAAATAACAGTAGTATTTAATGATACAGTTTATAAGTTAGGTAATGCCATTATTGAAAATACCGCAACTTCTACATATTTAAGATTTGGTGGTTACCAAACTAGTGCTAATAATGGTTATTATTCATCAAGAGGAAGCCAAATAGATTTTTGGGGTACTTGGAGTAATGGAACTCATACTTTTATATGTAATAATGGAAATAACCGTAATGTATTTGATGGCGTTGAAGTAGCAGCCTATACTCCTACGACAATAGCAAATGCCAGTATACATCTTGGTGGCGGAGATGTTCACGGCGAAGCACAACGGACTAGTCCTGGTACATATATCTCAAGATTTAAAATCGAAAGTCTTTCAACAGGAGATGTTATATGTGATTTAAGACCAGCAATACAAGGTCAATCTACACATTGCATGTATGATATTGTAAATGATATCGCTTATACTTCAAGTGGTTTAGAGGCAGTAGATGACGTAGTTTAAGTTAAAAAATGCGGCGGCGTTAGACCTTTAAATAGGTTTGGTGCTGTCGCATTATTTTTTGATTTTTTATAAAAATTTTGTTATAATAATATTATAAAAATAAAGGAGATTTAAAAATGGATAATTTAATGTTAGCAACTTTAATTCTTGATATTATTATGTTTAATGCTATTGATAAAAAAGAAAAATGGGGTAAAATTGCAAGTATAACTCTTTCTATTGCTATTATATGTGCCGGAATTAGTTTATATCTATCCTAAATAAAATTTTATTGACAAATTAAAAAAATTTTGTTATAATTATTATAGAAAGGATAAAAAAATGATTAAGTTACACGATAATGACAGACCCATTTGGGTTTCAGTTAATAACATAATTTCTTTATCTCCTATGGATGACCGTCCGGATGCTCCTACTGAGATAACACTTCCTTATGGAATGCGTTTTCTGGCAAGAGAGAATATTGAAGAAATTTTCAAAATGATGGCGGAAGATGCGGCAGCCGGTATAGATTCATAACTATCGTTAAAAACGATTCGGGATGTAGCGTAGTTTGGTAACGCGCTTGGTTTGGGTCCAAGAGATCGTGGGTTCGAATCCCACCATTCCGTTTTCTATATGAAAAAGATGGTTACTTTAGTAATGTAGATACTATTATATAGTGTAATGGTGGCACACTGGCTCCAGAGCCCATCTAATCAATGGGAAATCAGAGCCGGAGGATAAGGTTCGATTCCTTATTGATGGTATTAAAAAAATAATACAAAGTGCTGTGAATATAGGCGGAGTAAAAGATATAAGTAATCTCTATCAAATTAATAGAGACCCAAAATCTTCGTTAGGGATTAAACATGAGAGCTGCTCCTATGGCTGAAGGCTCTTACTTTGTATCTTATTTGTCGAGGAGTGATTACCCTGCTAAAGATGAAATGATATACTCTTTAGCCGTGCTAATACGTATTAGACGATAGATAAGGGTTATGTATCCTACCTGTACCATAAACAGGGGAACGTATGATAGTGGATACTTTAGCATTTACACTTTTAGTAGGAAAAATAAGAAATAGTGTTCGGTACTCATACTAATTCCGCATACTATGGAATATTTTTATAAAATCTTAAATTTACAAAGGTTTAGAAAATTGAGGAGATTTACAATTAGGATGTGGTGTGGCTACGCAAACCACTTTAATAATGTTTCGGCGTAGAGTAGATAAGTATAAATACTTATAAGTTTAAGATTTTAATTTTTGTCCGTGTGGTGTAACGGTTTAGCATAACTGCCCTCCAAGCAGTTGATACGAGTTCGATTCTCGTTACGGGCTCTGAGTATTCTTTCAATGGTAGGAAATTTGCCTGATACGCAAGTAACGGTGGTTCGATTCCATCATACTCAATAATAACAAAAAATTTTCTTGACAATTTAAAAAATTTTTGTTATAATATAAGTATAGATAAGAAAAATAACGCGAGTTAGAGGAGCGGCTCCTTGATTGGTTCATACCCAATAGACGCAAGTTCAAATCTTGCACTCGCTATTTAGGGCTAAACCCACCAAGATATTTTACGAATTTTCACTTGTAAAAAGAAAACTAGTGCCGTATATACTAAAAATTTTTAGAAAACTTATTGACATTCTAAAAAATTTTTGTTATAATATTAGTATAGAAAATAAAAAAACATTTTTTAAAGGAGAAAACAGAATGGATAAGGAACTTTTAATTAGAGTAATTGGTTACGCTTCACAGGCAGGCGCAGTTGAGGATGTTACAGAACTTACAAACATTCTTAATGGAATTATCAATCCCGTAGTTGAGAAGAAGAAGAGAGCAGCTAACAACACATCAGGTTACGTTCAGGTAGATGCTGAGACAGGTAAGGAAATCGCAAGATTTGCTACTGTTAAGGAAGCAAACATCGCTCTTGGTAAGAAAGAGACAGCTTCTAACGTATCTGATGCTTGCCGCAACTATCAGACAGGTCATTCCAACAAAGCATGGGGATTCGCATGGTACTACGGTTCAGATTTCGATGCTCTTAAGAAGAATAAGTAATTTAACCAGCGGCAAATCAACTATTAAAGCACTTCTAATATAGAAGTGCTTTTTATTTGGTCTATTCTAATTAAAACTTATACTTATCTTTTTACATAATTAAAAGGAGGTATTGTTTTATGAGTTATAGATTAACACAGCAAGGTGATGATGTAACATATAACGTAAGAAGTTGCGTAGTAAATAGCGAATCTGATATTGCTACTTTGCCCACTGATTGGGAATCTGGAAGTAGTGCATTAGTAATTGAAACTTCTACTGTCTTTATGTTATCAGTACCGGACGATATCACTGGTGAAAAACATTGGGTTGAAATTTAAGCAGCTTTATTTAATCTCTTATGTACAAAAGTTAAATTATTGTAGAAGATAAAATCCTTAAAATAGTTTAAATAATATAGGAGGAAAGGTCCATGGAGAAACTAATGTCTATAGTTACATATCTTGGTATCTTTGGTATACCCACAATATTTTCTATGGCAAGCTGGTGTCTCGCAAGAACCTTTAAATTTGCGGGACAGTTAAAAATTTTAATGAAAGCCCAACAGGCTCAAATGCGTGGTGAGTTGCTTAAAGATTATTACCGTTTTATGGATAAAGGTAATGTTACTGACCTTGAGTTAGACGATTGGGAGAATAGATATTCAGCCTATCATCAGTTAGGTGCTAACGGAGTTCTGGATAGAAGAAGAGATCAAATACTGAATCTTCCTTGCATATCATCACAACTTGACAATCATTAAAATTTTTGTTATAATAAAGGGGTAAAAAGAAATTTTTACCCCCTTATTTTTTTTGAGACAAAAGGAGTAAAGCAGAAATATGATAGAAAAAATAAATTTTGATGATTTCTTGACAGAAGAAGAAAAGAATATGTCTAATAAAGAATTTGAAAAATATATGGAATTAGAAGATAAAAAGATGGAGCAAAAGAGAGAAGACCATAGACAAGAAATGATTAAAATGATTGAAAATGATCAACAAGAATATGATAATTTTTATCATACAAAAGTGAAAAAGATAGAAATGCATCGGGAATATATTTATCGTAAAGAACATAATTTATTAGATGTAAAAGGAGAAGAATAATGAAAGATAATGAAAAAATTGTAACTGTAGGCATTCCCGCTTTTCATGCGGAAGACCATATCTGCGATGCATTGTCGTCAATAGCTATACAGACAGTTATAGATAACATATCTGTTATTATAGCAAGTGATTCACCTAATGATAATTATGATTTTGTAAAAACTAGATTTCCTAATCTGGATATTACAATTTTACCATGTGAAGTTAATGGCGGACCTGGACTGGCGCGGCAACGAGCTTTAGATGCTTGTAAAACACCCTGGATAACTTTTATTGATGCTGATGACGTTTTTATATCACCATTATCAATAGAAAGTCTTATAACAAAAGTTCAACCAAATGTTATTGAGGTTCAAGGAACTTTTTTCCAAGAGATTAAGGAACCAAATCCTCAAAATTTGCGGATGATGCCTCGGAATGATCCTGGTCATCCATGGGTATTCGGTAGATTATATAACGTTAAATTTCTTAACGATAATGGTATAAAATTTAGTCGACTCAGAGCCATGGAAGATGGTGAGCTTAACTGGAAGATACGAATGATAATAGAAGGCTCTCCATTAATGATAAATATTACTAATGACCCCGTTTATTTCTGGCGGACAGGTAGTGAACATAGTATTACTCGTATTGGAATCGAAGAGAATGACGGTATACCGCTTTACAATTTCGATTTGTGCCAAGTCGGAGCCACTGCCGCAGCTATTAATGCGATTAAGTTCTGCCGCAAGAAGAATCCTTTCAATGGTAGTATTACTAGATTTACTGTTGAAATGATGATAGGTCATTATTTTACATATATAGAAAGTCTTGGTAAAAAGCCTTTATTTGCCGAGCAGAATTTATTTAATGCTAAAAGATTTTATCACTCTTGTTATAAAGAGATAGAACATCAAATTGATGATAAAATACTTAGTGATATGTACACTATGCAACTTGCGGGCAAGAGTACAGACTTAATCGGTATCATACCTGAAATAACTTTTTTTGATTTTATGGAAAAAATTAAAGAAAGTGAATATAGCGGCAAGGCAGAATTCGATAAGATACGAGAAAATTTACCCGAATGGGTAGTCACTTTAGATAAAAAATCTGGAGTTTTAGGAGAAGAAGGATATATTCATACTATTGATGAACAGTAGTATTAAGTGGCGATATTTATTATCGCCACTATTTTTATTTTAAGAAGGAGGTGTTAAAATGTCTTCATATAGTATTTTTAATACGACATTAAGCTCTATTGGTAGAGCATTAAGATATAGATTAAATGAAAACAACTATTATCATCCGAGTGAAATGCCAGATGCTATAAATAGGATTCCATTAAAACTGCAAGACCCTTACCCTCTTAATCAAAATGTTGCTTTTGTTAATATTTACTCTTTTAATGAATCTTGGAATTATTATATTGTAGATAATGCTAATGTGCCAAATGCATATGGTAATATAACACGTATATCTGCCGGATATGGCATTCCAATATATGCAAAGACATATCATGGTAATTGTTATTTATTTACCAATGAAGGTTATACTTTTCCAGAGCATCTTTACGGTTATGGAGGTTCTTATTATGGCGCTATGAATTGGATAATTAATCGTAAAATATTAACTAATTATGTATCATATTTCTCATTTATAGAAAATTTTACATTAGAAAATATTCTTTCATATAATTTTAGTAATCTTAAATATCTCGATTCTAGTTATATTTTAGGTAGCACAAATAATTTATCTTTCTTAAACAACTACAATATAAAATATTTAGGTGGTATTACTCCTTTAGATACTTGTTATATGGAAGAACCTTGGATCGGCAATCAAGTAGAGGCATTACGAAGCACCTATTCTTCACAAAATTTTATTTTTAACTGTCAAAGAATAAAATGTCCTCAAAGTGTAAAATATATGAGTTTAAGTTTTTCCTCAACAATGGGACGACCTACAGAAGCAGAAATTCCAGAAGGGCTGATTGTAGGTTATGGTGCATTTCAATTTAGTAATAAAATACAACATTATTATTGCAATGGCGCAAATAGCTTAACAAATTTAAAATATGCTCAATATATGTTTGCAAGAGACAATGGACCCATAGATGTCACAATAGAGAATAGAATAAATTTTCATTTTAATTTTAATACTCCCTATATTATGAATTATCAAATGATTTTTAGAGATACTCCATATTATGGACCGGTATTAAAAAAACCTATCACTTATGTTTTAACAAATGAGGGTCTTATGTGGCTTTATTCTTCCGGTTTAGTGCAGTCAACAAATATTTTAAACTCCCAACAAGTAATTTTAAATAATATAGACAGAGATCTACCTAAACATGGTTATGAATTTTCGGATATATGTTTCCCTTATACCAGTGGAACTTTAGAATTTATTGTTGCTAATGTAGATGATTTTGGACAGTTTAATAATTCTTATTTTAAATTTGGCAATATTACAATGTTAAATAATAACGGCACACTTAATTTCAGAGATTTTCTTTATCCATGGTCAATAAATGAGTATACTTTAAATCGATATCCTTTTATAACTCAAACAAATGTAAAAACTATAGGAGATTTTGGAGATATTTATTCTGCGGGTAATATTTATGCTTATTATATTGATTGGCAATCAAAAGGAAGACGTAATACGAATTTCTTCCCGCATTTAACTTGCGGTGGAATAAATGTTGGTAATATAATCTGTGAAAAAAATTTTGAACAAATTATAGGGTTTCAAACGAACTTTGCCCCTACAGCATATGCTCCAAATATGACTTCAATAGGCAGTTATAAAAATATAATTTCATATAATGGAGATATTGATACAGGAGATATGCAAGGGACTCCTTTTGTCTTATCCAATAAAGAAGCTCCTCCTAATTATAGGTGTAATTACCTTACAATAGGTAATATAATAGCATATAATGGAGATATTAATTTAAACATGATGCTTTACAAAAAAGCTTTAGGCGGTTGTACTGAAGGATTTCAATGCCATGATATTATTGGACAAAATATTAATTTATCCTACCTATGTTATATTCAGAGTGGGGCTGATCAAGGATATAATACTATTAACCATTATTTAATAAATGCTCCTAAAATACATGATATTATAGCAACACATAATATAAACTGTGGATATGGTCTTTTCCCTACTGGTGGTAATTTTCCATATCTTAGAAATGGAATATCTATAAATCTTTTAAAAGCAGATAATATTTATTTATATGATGCATTTTACAGAGGCGGTATTATTGGACAGCATTATAGTATAGAAAATTTAAAAAATTTAGGCTCTATTAACTTAATTGAATGTAATAATTTAAATGGATCTTCATGCTTTGAAGGATATAGTGGTGGGGATCCTTCGTTACAAACTAATATAGACCAATTTGAAATGAATATTAAATGTTCTAACAATTTATATTGGGGTTATTCTTTAAAGTATAGTTTTTATAATAATGCTATTTTTAGATTTTATTATAACCAAAATTCTGCATCTATAAATCCCTCGATAGATATTAGATTTGTAGATTGGATTGCCTATGCTAGAGCAGCATTATATCATAAAATTACAGTTTATGTTGAAAAAGGTTCCCCCTATGACTTACAATTGTATAATGGAGGTCAAATAAATAACCAGTTTATTAATTGTTATTGGGATACTAATGAAACTACTGGGCAACCTGAACTTATCTCTAATTACAATATGATTTGGACAGTGATTCCAAATGGATATTGTAATAGCAAATCAAATATCTATATTTACAATAATTTATAAAAAGGAGGAAGTAAAATGCCAGATACCTATCAAGAAATTTACAAAATTACAGATACAGAATTGAAAAAAATAGAAGATGCAATTCGTTTTAAAAAAAACTATCCTTCTTCTTATCTAATACCCACTGCATCTACAGATTATTTTATAAATACATTGGTTACAAATCAAGATATTGCTAGTTATATAAACACTTTTCCATATCCCGTTTTAAAACCACACTCTGTTTTTTATTATGGTGTTGACAGTTTACCTATTATGAATAATCCTTTTCATAATTATAATACTGTATTAGGAGATTCTTTAATAAGTGGTCAAATTCATTTATTAAACTCTTATTTACAATGTTACAATCTGGAATATAATCATGCTTTTTATTTTGAAGCAAATGAAATTGGAACTCCTTTAATTAAAGGATATTTTTGGAATGGAAATACTTACCTTTATAATACCTCACCTAACCCAATAGTGGTTTATAATAATTGGCAGTATAACAATATTGTAGTAGAAGATAGGAGCTCTTTTATTTTAAATTATTTTACTCCTATCTCCAATTTAAATCTGCCGAATACTCAAACTATGGGAGTATATTTTGGAATTGTAAATACTAAAGGTCGTCGTAGAAATAGCCAATATACAAGAGATTATGGATACTTTTTTGAGCCTAATTATTTTTTAGAAAGATATTATGATACTATTCCTGCGGCAAGTAGGGTCAATAATACTACGTTATGGCAATATTTTTACAGCAAACAATTCACTGAACGAGCTGGACAATATATGTATGCTTTTAATGTAATGAATTACCGAAATAAATATAGTGACTTAAATGCTGCTTTTGGTTATACTTGGGGATATTATTATGGACACTATGTAGTTAGTGGTTATAATGAGGGAAGAAGAGCCCCTTAAAAATAAAATTGACATTTTAAAAAATTTTTGTTATAATAAATATATAATAAAAAAGAAAATAATTTGCACCAAAAAAGGAAAACCTTGAAAATTATTTTCACTGTGAATATTATTAACGGAATATTTACTTTACTCCGGTACTTAATAACAAAGCGGTCTTTAATCTTAAAAATATTTTTAACATTCATTTTACTCCACCGTTAATGGAGAAATGGACACACCGCTATATTAAAATGAATGTTAAAAATAAAAATTTTTCTTGACAACTTAAAAAATTTTTGTTATAATAAATATATAAGATAACAAAATAAAAATTTTTTTAAAAGAAATAAAAATTCTTGACAAATTAAAAAATTTTTGTTATAATAAATATGTAAGATAAAAAATATGAACTTTGACAATTTTTATGTTAAACCCATTGATAAACAGTAATTACTTATTACTGGTGGGGTATCTCGGAAATCGGAGATGATATTGAGAAGGATACTTTTCTATATTGTCTTTCTTAATAGGAGTAATTCTATTAAACAAGGCTAGGAACCAAGCGGTAAGAGATAGCATATACTATATCGCTTTATAGTGCAGGGTAAGTGTCGGCAGAGGAATAAAAAGTTAATCGAAAGATTAGCCTCTCTAGAACACTAATACAGGTGGTGCTGATTAGGACGTTCTAGAAAAACCAACAATCTGCTTCGGTGTGAACTGAAGAAATTCAGGTATAAGACATTTATAGACGACTCTGAGTAGCTCAATGTGACGCCGTAGTCCATTCTAATTGGAAAATGTAAGTCAAATCAAGTAATGATTTAATTTTTTGCTGAAAAAGCTGGGTGAAAGGTACGAGTAAACAATCTCGTTATGGCTTAGAAAGGGATAGAGAAGCAATTGGGTAGCTCCCATTTGCTCAGCCTCTGTTCTCCATATCGCATAATAATAAAGAAGGTATAGTATATAGTGCGAAGGCACTTCCATAAAAATTATCAAAGTTCATATTTAACACAAGAGGTAAGATATGTTTATATTAGATAAGATTAGGGAATTTCTTTTTAACAGAAAATGTCCTAGTCCAAAAATTCGTTGTTCGGTTTGCCCTTACTTTTATACTGATGATAATAAAAATCGTAGATGCAAACTAATCGAAAAATATAAAATTTGATTTTTTCTATATTACTGCCTTTCTTTATATATAGCCCTTAATATCTTTTGATATTAAGGGCATTTTTTTTTGATTTTTTATAAAAATAATGTTATAATTATAATATAAAATGATGAAAAAAAAGGAGTTAATATTTATGCAAGACAGTCAGTTTTTTTGTACTCGATGCGGGAGGCTCGGGATACCTATTCAGAGAAGAAATGGTAGAAAAAGAGAGGCTGGACATTTAAAAAAATTATGGTGTTTAAATTGTAAAGATGAGGTTAATCACGTCGAGGTTAAAATGGGAACTCATTATAGTAAAGAAGATTTCGATTTAGAGTTTACCTATGGCAACTTCGATAAAGATGGTAACAGGATATATCCCTATGGTATCTTTAAAACAAAAGTACACAATGGCGAAATAACATTAAAAGGAGATGATACTAATGAATAATAAAGAATTATATATTATGGTTGGATGTCCTGGTTCTGGTAAAGACTATTGGATAGAACATCATAAGCACGGTTTTGAAGGAAATGTTGGTATTATCAGTAGAGATAAAATCAGATACTCTAAGTTAAAAGAGGGAGAAGATTATTTCTCTCACGAGCCTGAAGTGTTTAGAGATTTTTGCTCTCAGATAAATGAAAGTTTAATAAAAAATGATGTAACAATAGTAAATGCTACACACTTAAACAGACCTTCAAGATACAAACTTTTCAAAAATATAAAGTGTCCTGCGGGCACGAGAAGAATCGCTATGGTCATTAACACCCCGTTAAAGACCTGTCTTGAACAGAATGCCCGCCGCGAAGGACTTGCTAAAGTTCCCGAGGATCAGTTAAAGAATATGTTTGAAAATTTAACTATTCCTTCTCTTGAAGAGGGATTTGATACTGTATATATTTATTCAATAAACGGTGAAAGAGAAGTATATAAAATAATTTAAAGGAGTATAAAACTATGCCAGTACATGATGAGTTAGGAAAAAGAATGAAAGGATATGAAGCAGTACCTAAAACCGTATTAATGAAACGGACACCCGTTGCGATTAGAATCGACGGAAAAGCCTTTCATACCTTCACTAGAGGATTTAAAAAGCCTTTCGATAATATATTAGTAAAGTCAATGCAGGAGACAATGATATACCTTTGTGAGAATATACAGGGGTGTGTTTTTGGATACTGTCAGTCAGATGAAATCACTTTAATCTTAACTGACTATAAAACTTTTGATACCGCCGCATGGTTTGATTATGAAGTTCAGAAACTTTGTTCAATATCTGCGTCAATGGCAACTATGACTTTCAACAAGTTCTTTGCTAAGAATGTATATACAACTCCGTATATATCAGATTATTATGAGATATATACCAAAGCAATAGAAAAAGGAGCCATGTTTGATTCAAGATGCTTCAACATTTCAAAAGAAGAGGTATGCAATCTTGTATACTGGCGGCAGCTTGACGCCACCAGAAACGCTATACAGATGGTAGGACAGGCTTATTTCTCTCATAAACAGCTTCAGAATAAATCCTGTGCAATAATACAGGAAATGCTTTTCCAGGAAAAGGGTATCAATTTCAATAATTATCCCGTATATTTAAAGAGAGGAACTGCTTGTTATAATACTGAAAATGGTTGGTTATTAGACCTTAATATGCCAATTCTTAAAGGTGAAGATAGAAATTATGTAGATAAATTGATTAATTTTGAGTAAAAGGAGGAATTATAACAAAAATGAGTAATATTTGGGTAAGTTCAGATTGTCATTTTTGTCACGATAAAGAGTTTATTTTTAAACCTCGCGGTTTTGATAACGTCTATGACATGAATGAAACTATTATTAAAAATTGGAATAGTCTTGTAAACTATGATGATACAGTTTATCTCCTTGGAGATGTTATGCTTAACGATAATTTTGAAGGTATAAACTATCTCCGTAGACTTAATGGTAACATCAAAATCATCCTCGGTAACCACGATACCGACACCCGCAAAGATTTATATAAAGAACTTTATAACGTGGAAGTTTTAGGATACGCAACACTTATTAAAGCAAATGGTTATATTTTTTATCTTAGTCATTATCCTACTTTAACAAGTAACCACGACACGGATAAGCCGCTAAAAAGACAGGTTATTAACCTATGTGGTCATTCGCACATCAGCGATCCTTTTGCTGACTTTGATAAAGGATTAATTTACCATTGTGAGTTAGATGCTCACGGTAATTCTCCTGTATCAATAGAGCAGATTATTACCGATATCAATAAGAGGGTATGATTATTCATACCTTCTTTTATTATTTGGGCAAAAGAAGATAAAAATTAATAAAGATTTTTTATATACAATATGTAAGATTTATCTTATAAATAAAAATCAAGAAAGCGAGTGTGTTTTAATGGCATATTTCTATGATACTTGTGCATTACTTAATAAACAGGAAGCTCTCTTTGATGGAGAAGTATTCTATTTATCAATCATCTCGTTACAAGAGTTAGAGAATATCAAAACCTCTTTCTCCAAAGACGAAGAAACTAAATGGAAGGCGAGGAAGTTATTAAGATTACTTGATAGTAACGAAGGAAAATACCAAGTAGTCTTATACGATAATAGTTGGGATGATGAAATCTTAAAAGATAAACTCCAGGTTATTAACGATACCAGAATTATTTATACCGCATATAAGACACATCCTGAAGCTATTTTTGTTACTAATGACTTATCATGTAAATTTTTATCTAAAAAATACAATTTAAAAACTGAATTTTATAAAGATAAAGAAGATAACTACACTGGCTATAAAGTGATTAACTTTACAGAGAATGAGTTAGCTACTTTTTACAATACTACTTTTGCGAATAATAATAATGTTTACAAATTATTAAATAATCAGTATTTAATAATTAAACTAAATAATAAAGTAGTAGATAAATATAAATGGCTTGATAATAAATATATTGCAGTCCCTAACAATAGAATAGACTCTAAATTCTTCGGAAAAATAACTCCACAAGATGAATACCAGCAATTAGCTATTGATAGTTTAATATTTAATAAGATTACTGTACTGCGCGGCAAGGCGGGCTCCGGTAAGTCTTATATCGGTCTTGGTTATCTGGTAACTGAACTCGAAAGAGGTCATATCGACAAGATAATAATTTTCTGTAACACTGTAGCTACTAGAGATAGTTGTAAACTTGGTTTTTACCCTGGCAGTAAAGATGAGAAGCTACTCGATTCGCAAATCGGTAATTTCCTTATTAGTAAATTAGGTGACATTACTATGGTTGAAAAATTCATTAGTGATGGTCGTTTAGTACTAGTACCGGTATCAGACTGCCGCGGAATGGATACAACAGGAATGAATGCTGGTATATATGTAACAGAAGCACAAAATACTACAATAGATATGATGAAACTTATTGTACAACGTATTGGTGAAGATAGTATTTGTGTAATTGAAGGTGATGATAAAGCTCAAGTTGATATGATTACATACGGCGGTAATAACAATGGTCTTAGAAGATTATCAGAAGTCTTCAGAGGTCAAAATTATTACGGTGAAGTTACTTTACAAAAATGTCATCGATCTGCTATTGCAGAACACGCTGATTTAATGTAGATAGGAGGTATAAAATGGCAACTTATAATAGGAAGAAAAAAACCTATGTTACTAATGATAAAGTGATAATTAACCCTAGAAAATTTATTTATAATGGTATAAATTTCGCCCCTGTTTTTGATCCACAGTTCTATGCTGATAAGTATCCGGAAATTGCGAAGTTATACAAAACTGACAATCTTTTATTTAATCACTTTATTAACAAAGGTATTGCGGAAGGATACGTAGGCACCGCCGCATTCGATATAAACGCTTATAAGGAAGTATATAAGTATAAAAATAAAAAAGAGTTAGATAACGATATTGATTACTATATTGCTTATCTCACTTCTAAGTAAACTCTATGGGAGAATCATTATGATTCTCCCATTTTTTTGTTTTTAATTGATTTTTTATAAAAAATATTATATAATATAAATATAAGAATAAAATATGAAAGGTGTTTTAATAATGGTTAAATATATATATACAGATGGTGCTTGTAGTACCAATGGAGATTGGAGTGGCGGCTATGGTGTAGTTGTTACTAATGAAGATTCATCAATAATCTATTACGCTGCCGCAAAGTATACTGACAAAACAACCAACAATAGAGAGGAACTTAAGGCTATGATACACGCTCTTGATATCGTTAACGATGATGATGAGTATATTATAGCAAGTGACTCCGCCTATGTAGTAAATACTTGTAATGATTGGATTTGGCGGTGGTCTAAAAACGGGTGGATGAATAGTAAAAAGGTCACGGTAGAGAATATTGATTTAATCAAAATTCTATATAATTATCTTACCACAAAATTTTCTAAATGTCAAATCGTGAAGGTTTCTGGGCATAACGATGTTGTTGGAAATGAAATTGCTGATAGTTTAGCTACTAATAATATGAAGAAATTTAATGATATCATTGAAAAAAATGGTATTAAAATAACAAATAAGGAGAGTTAATATGAAGATTTTTATATTACTAATAATGTTGTTTTGTCATATCGTTGATGATTATTACTTACAGGGATTACTTGCAAAACTTAAACAAAAGTCATGGTGGGAAACTAATGCCCCTGATAAACTGTATAAATACGATTATATAATAGCGTTATTAGAACATGCTTTTAGCTGGACTTTTATGATAATGTTAGCTCCAATAGTGTTAGCAGTAATAAATAATACTGTTAATATTATAGTTTTCTCTATAATATTTTTAACTAATTGGGCTATTCATACTATTGTCGATGACGCAAAAGCTAATAGACATGAAATAAATTTAATAACGGATCAGTTAATACATATAGCACAGATTATAATAACTTGGATAATTTTAGTATAATAACAAAAGGAGAATTAAAATGAAAAAAGTAAAGGAACTTATTTTAAAAGAGATACCCACAGTAGAAGAAATAACATTTTCAAAAATTGCTAAAAATAACGGAGTAGTATATCCCGCATGCACAATTAAAGATAGTGCTAATAACACTTTTATCTCTAAAATCGTCTATTATGATGAAAATAAATCAGATGAAGAAATTGCGGCAAGCATTATAAAGACATATCTTAACGATAAGGAACCAAATATTGACATGGATTATATTAACAAGATTTTTAGTGATGAAGATTTATTCCTATCAAAAGTAAAACCAATGTTAGTTAACCCAGAAAGAAATTCTAAACTATTTGAAACTATTTTTCATAGACAAAAACATAGATATGATTTAGATTTAGATGTTATTTATTATATTGACCTTGGTTATGGTAACATTAAAGTTACTAAATCTCATCTTGATAAATTTCCGTATTTATCATGTAAAGACCTTCATAAAAATGCTATTAAAAATATCGAATATACAATACAGTCAATAACTGATGTATTAAGCGGAATTCCTTTGCCTGGTAGTTCGATACCAATATATGTAGTATCAAATAAGAACCACCTTTATGGTGCAAGTTCAATGCTTAGTTTCTCTTGTATGAATAAGGTAAAAAAGATGCTTAATACAGATGCATTATTTATTCTTCCAAGTAGTATCCATGAAGTTTTGTGCATTCCCGCAGAAGGTCATACCGATGTAGAAGATATCCAGAATTTCAAGCAGATGATTGAAAGTATTAACAGAGAAGTTCTTTCAGAAGATGAGTTTCTTTCTAATCATCTTTACTACTACAAAGATTATAGTTTAAGAAAAATTTGACAAAATAAAAAATTTTTTGTATAATAGAATTATTGTAATAAATAATTTATTTTAATTAACTAAAAGGAGATAATATGGGAAAATTATACGATGATAATAGTATTGAATCGCTTTCTCCGAGAGAGTTTACCAGACTTAGACCAGGTGTCTATTGTGGTAGTACCGAATACAGTACCCAGTTACTAATTGAAATTGTCTCTAATGCTATTGATGAATATGCTGCTGGTCACGGTAATGTCATTAATGTTGATTATAAGGATGACGGAAGTTGTAGGGTTGAAGATTTTGCTCAGGGTTTTCCTGTAAACGTAAAGAGGGATGATGGAGAAACTGTTCTTCAGGCTTCTTTTGATATCCTTAATACTTCAGGTAAATTCTCTGATGATGGTGTGTATGAAGGTACCGCATTAGGATTAAATGGTATCGGTAGTAAGTTAACTAACTTTTTATCAAAAAGGTTAGTGGTAAATACTTATAGAGATGGACAGACTGAGAGAATTTGTTTTGAAGATGGTATTTTCCACAGGAGAGATTTAGGTAAACAGGGAGATGCTCATACTGGTACTATTGTAGATTGGACACCAGACCCTCAGTTTTTTGTACATCCCGGAATAGATGTAGATAGAATTAAAAAACTTTTTAATGTTTTAACTTGTTTATGTAGAGGGTTAACAATTAACCTTACTCATAACGGAAAAGATTTAATTTCATACTCTTCAAAAAATGGTTTAAACGATTTAGTTGACGATATTGTTAAAGATAGCGAGATTATTAACAATAGACTTAACATAAATTATGAAGAAGGTAAAAATAAAATAGATTTTGTATTAACATATACTTCGAACTATTCTATGAATATGATAAGTTATGTTAATACAGGAGAGACTGATAGCGGTCCACATATCACACAGATAAAGACTACAATAACAAGAGAATTTAACAAATTTTTTAAGGATAAAGGATGGTTAAAGGAAAAAGATAGCAACCTTGAAGGTGGAGATATTCAAGAGGGTATGGTTATAGCATTTAATATAACCGCGCCTGGAATTAGCTATGATGCTCAGACTAAGAGTAGAATAGTTAAAATTGATATGACTCCTTTTACTTCTGTTATTGCGGAAAGTATACAGACTTGGCTTGCTGCAAACGAGAAAGATATAAAGGCAATATTTGATAAATCTATCAACGCACGTAAGGCAAGAGAGGCGGCTAAGAAAGCAAGGGACGCCGCAAGAAATATTAAGCCAAAAGAAAAAGGCTTAAAGGCTAAGATGGCGTTAAGTAATAAATTTATCGACTGCGTAAATAAGGAACCTAAAAATAGAAACTTACTATTGGTAGAGGGATTATCCGCAGGTAGCTCAGCTATTGAGGCTAGAAATGAAAAAACTGACTGTATTTATATGTTAAGAGGTAAAATTGTTTCTCCTCTTAAGACTACTGTTGATAAGATTCTCGCAAACCAGGAAATGTCTGATATTGTAAAAGTAATTGGCGGCGGTTTTGGTCAGGATTTTAATGTTAACAAAATGAATTTTGATAAAATTGTTATCACTACAGATGCGGATTCCGATGGTGCCGATATCGAATTACTTTTAATAACTTTCTTCTTTACATATATGAGACCTCTTGTCGAAGCCGGTAAACTTTATAGAGCGGTTACACCGTTATATATTGTTAGAACAGGTAAAGAGGAATTATATTTCTATACAGAAGAAGAAATGAGTGCATTTAAAACAAGTCATTCAGATGGTAGTTATGATATTCTGAGAGCGAAGGGATTAGGAGAACTTAATGCGGTAGATTTGCATAAGGTATGCTTTGAAAACCAGAGATTTAAGAAAATCACTATTTCAGATGCAAAAGAAACTCAGAAGTTATTAGAGATACTACAGGGGCAGGCAGTAGGTCCTCGTAAACAGTTTATTTATGATAATGCAGAGCAGTTAGGTTTTAACTTCGATTAACAATAAGTGAAGTCATCTTAACTGATGACTTCACATTTATTTGATTTTATTTAAAATTTTTATTATAATATTATTAGGATAAAAAAGAAAGGAAAAATTAATGGATAACTTTATAACTGAAGTAGATATAATTGATGAGAGTAGAGAATCCTTTCTAACCTATAGTGCGGAAGTCTTAACCGACAGAGCTATACCCGCCGCAGAGGATGGACTGTTGTCTGCACAGAGAAAGATAATCTGGACAATGGAAGATTTTCTTAAAATGGACAACAAGAGTAAGACTAAAAAGTGTAATGCTATTGTTGGTAGTACACTTTCAACGAGTTATTTCCACGGCGATATAAGTTGTTATGGTGTACTTTGCAAAATGTCTCAGGAATATTTAATGAGATATCCGCTCATTACAGGTCAGGGTTCTCTTGGTACACAGGAAAATAATGACATGGTTGCAAGTTCGAGATATACAGAGGCAAAGCCTTCAAAGTTTGCGGACTTGATGATGAATGATTTTAAGAAGAAAGTTGTTCCATTAAAGGAGACTTACAATGGTGAATATATGGAGCCGGTAGTTTTACCTTCATTATTCCCAAATGCAATATGTAATGGCAGACAGGCTATTGGTATCTCTATGAGTCATAACTCTTTACCTCATAACTTAACCGAGGTATGTAATGGAATTATTGCTTATATTAAGAATAATAATCTTACTATTGATGAATTAATGGAATATATTAAAGGTCCAGACTTTCCTCTGGAAAATATAATCATTAATGGTAAAGATATTAAGTCTGCTTTTATGACAGGTCATTCCGCAGTTTCTCTTAAAGTTAGAGGAAAGTATGAAATTGATAAGCAGACAATTACTTTCACAACTATTCCTTATAGAACTTATAGAAATAAGATTAAGGAACAAATTGAAAAGAATATAGATGTTTTTGATGATTTACTTGTAGATTTTAATGATGAATCAAGTTTAGGTAAAAATAAACTTGTGTTTACTGTTAAGCCTGGAGTTGAGCCTGAAAAGGTAGTTACTGAACTTTTTGCATTAACAGATTTACAGTCATCAGTATCTTACAATATGAATTATATTGTTAATGGTACACCGAAAATGTGTTCTATGCTTGATTTAATTAAAGCATACGTTAATCATCAGATTAATGTATTGATAGCCGCAACAGAGTATGATAAAGACAAGGCGGAAAAAAGAGCACATATTTTGGAAGGTCTCCTTATCGTTCTTGAGGATATTGACAAGGCAATTAAGTTAATTAGAGAGTCTCTTGATTCGGCAGAAGCAAAAGTAAAGTTAATTGATGCTTTTAATCTGACAGAAGTACAGGCTAAAGCAGTTCTTGACATGAAGTTAAGCAGATTAACTAAACTTGATAGAGATGATATCTTAAAAGAACTTAAAGATAAAAAGGCTATTATCGAAGAATGTAACAAGATTATCAATGATGAGCAGTATCGTAATGTTAAACTCATTGATAAAATTGAAGGGCTAAAGAAAGTTTACGGTGATGAAAGAAGAACAACTATTCTTGATATGGAACTCCCGAAAGCTTCTTCAAAGAAAAGCGTACCGCCGGTAAAGAAAGACCCTGTAGATGTAGTAGTAGTTACTAGTCATAGTGGTTTAATTAAAAAGATTCCGGTATCATCTTTCAAACCTCAGTCAAGAGGAGGAGTTGGAGTTAAAACACTTGATAGCGCAATTATGTCTGCAATAAAGACCAACACCGAAGATATAGTAATGTTCTTCACAAATGGCGGCAAGGTGTGCAAACTGATTGCCGATAAGATTCCGGATGGAACAAATGTGGCAAAGGGTACTCCAGTTAGTTCTCTTATCAATCTTGATAAAGGAGATAATGTAATAGCAGTCACATCTTTACACAATAAGTCAATACCTAAATATATCATTTTCGTAACAAAAGAGGGAATGATAAAGAAATCTCTCTTATCAGATTATATGACAGGTAGCAGAGGTGGTAATCTAATTGCTATTAAACTTAAAGAAAATGATGTTGTTAAGCAGGTAATCTTCCAGGATGAAGAAGATATCATCATTGCAACAAAGAATGGTATGGGTCTTAGAGTTGCAACTAATGACATTACACCTGTTGGTAGAGTTGCTATGGGTATTAAAGGTATCAAGTTAGGAGATGGTGATGAGGTAGTTTCAGCATTACCTGTTCATAAAGAAACTGATGACCTTGGTATCTTCTATATAAATGGATGTGGCTATAAGAGAAAAATATCTGATATAACAGTTAGGACTAGAAATACAAAAGGTATGACGATAGGTTCTTCTGATATAGTTGGAATTGCAATGATATCAGATGAAGATAATTTGATTATCTCCGGTGATACAAATACTATATGTATTTCGGCAAAAGACGTACCTATATATACATCGGCGGCAGCAGGTGTTATACTGATAAAGAATAATAAAATTAAGTCTATAACAAAGATATAATGTGTAGATGGCGGGGATACCTCTTCCCGCCATCTTTTTTTGACTTTTTTTAAAATTTATGATATAATTATATTATACAATTTGTAAAAAGGAGATATTATGAAAAATACAACATCATATTATTATATTTTTATTGCACTATTGTCTGGATTTTGTTTAGGTGTTTTTGCTAATTATGATATTGCAAATCAGGCTCAACAGAAATTGTTAGATTCTCAAAAAGAACAGGTGAAAGAAGTAATTTATCTTGAGATACCTTGCTTTATTCAAGAAGATAGTGAAGAAGAGGCTCTTCAGAAAGAAGAAGAACTTTTTATGGCTTATTTTGATTTAAAGACAGAAGAAAATAGAGAATATTGGTGGCAGGGATATCAAATAATGGAGGAAACTCTTACAGTTAAGCCTTTACAGATAGAAGATGTTTTTTCTGAGGAAGATTTGGAATATCTCTATCGGTGCGTTGAAACAGAAACTTATGGTGCAGACTTTAATTCTAAAGTAAATGTAGCCAATGTAATTCTGAATAGATTATATGATGAAAAATTTGGAGATACATTAAAAGGCGTTATTACAGCACCTAATCAGTTTGCATATAGCAGAACTGCAATTAGTCTTTCAACAATCCAAGCTTGTGCTTATGCTTTTGAGATAGAAGATACTACTGATGGAGCTTTATTCTTCCATTCTGGCGCTTATACTGAAACCTTTAATGGAGCATCTTATATCTTCACCGATTCAGTAGGACATCATTTTTATAAATAAAAAATATTTGATTTTTATAAAAAATTATTATATAATATTTATATAATAAAAAAAGGAAATGAATTATGCAGAAGATAAAAGAACTTATAACAGAGTTAAATAATGCGAGTATGCTTTATTATAATGGTGAGGAGTCACCGCTATCTGATAGAGAATACGATTCAAAATTGGACGAATTAAAGAAACTTGAGAAAGAAACTGGGTTTATTTATAGTAATTCACCTACTGTTAATGTCGGAGCAGCTCCAATTCTGAAAGGTATTGATACAATAGAAATTACAGATAAGCCAATGCTTAGTCTTGATAAAGTCCATGCCGCAGATGAAATAGTTAAATTTTCTGATGGTTATGATTTAATCGCCTCTATTAAGTGTGATGGACTTTCAGTTCGTATAATTTATAAGGATGGTAAACTCGTTTCCGCCAATACAAGAGGAAATGGTATAGTTGGTTCTGATATTACTAATCATATTAAACATTTCTTAAATGTGCCTAATCAGATAAATAAAAAAGGCACTTATATTATAGACGGAGAAGCTATAATTTATGATGATGATTTTAAAAAGATAAATATTGATAATGAGTTTAAAAACAATAGAAATACAGCAAGTGGTTCGTTAGCATTGTTAGATATGTCTATTGTAGAGTCAAGACGTCTTAGTTTTATCGCTTGGGATGTTATTAAGGGCGGCAAGGCAGACTTTTATCATTATAATCTTGAAGAGGCGGCAGACCTTGGTTTCACAGTGGTTCCCGCACTTGCTCTTGACTGTACTAAAGTTGAAGAGATAGAAGTTGACGAGATAAATAAAATTCTTCTTCAGGAGGCTGAAGAAAAAGGTATACCATGTGATGGAGTGGTATGGAAAATTAACGATATTAAAGCGGGAGAGGCAAAGGGCAGAACAGCTCATCATTGGTGTAATGCTATTGCTTGGAAACCTGGAAGAGAAGAGTATCCTACTACTCTTGTTGATATTGATTATGATATATCTCGTAATGGTATCTTAACACCTGTGGCAATATTTACGCCGGTTGAAATAGATGGTTCTACTGTTAGTCGTGCGAGTCTTCATAACTTATCAGTTATGGAAAATGTATTAGGAAACTCTCCTAAAAAGGGACAGGTGGTATATGTTTACAAGAGTAACATGATTATACCTCAGATATCTTATTCGGATGATATGGAATCTGGTGAAGATATTGAAAATGCTATTCCTAAGATATGTCCAGTATGCGGCAAGGAGCTTGAAATATCTATATCAGATACTGGTGTTAAGGTGTTAAAATGTGTTAATGAATTATGTACTTGTAGAGTCATAAATAAAATTGACCATTTTGTATCTAAAAAAGCACTCGATATAAAGGGATTATCAAGAGCTACTCTTGAAAAGTTCGAATCTGCTGGTTTTATATCTAAATTAGAAGATATTTTCACTCTTAAAGATAATGAAAAAGGTTTAATTAACTTGCCTGGTTTCGGAGAGAGATCTGTAGGTAAAATTCTTGATGCTATTGAAACGAGTAAGAATACAACCTTAGATAGAGTGTTATGCGGCATAGGCATTCCGCTAATCGGAGCAACCGCCGCAACAACAATTTCAAAGAAATTTAATGGTGATTATAATAAATTTAGAGAGTTTGTAAAAGATTCTAATTCCACCTTTGAAACTATTGAAGGTTTTGGTTATGAAATGAATTATAGTTTAAAACATTTTAACTATGATGAATTGGATACTATTGTTAATAAATATCTTAATTTGGATATAACAGATGATAAAAATAATGAAGATAATGGTGATAGTGTTAAAGGTATTACTTTTGTAATTACCGGTAAATTATCTCAATCTCGGGATAAGATAAAATCACTCATTGAAAAAAATGGCGGCAAGGTAACTGGCTCAGTATCGTCTAAAACGAATTATTTAGTATGTAATACGCCTGAAGATACTACAAAATATAAAACCGCTATGAGCCTTAACATTCCAATTATAAATGAAGAAAAATTATTTGAAATGTTAAAAAATTTTTGATATAATAAATATATAAAAGAGAATTATTTAAAATAAAAAAATGATTAATAATTCTTTTAAATATAGTTTATATAAATAAATAATTAAAAAATTCTTAAAGGAGAAAAAAAATGGCAAAGAAAGCATTAACAGAAAAGTCACTCAAGGTACTTGAGTTCTTAAAGGAGCATGATGGAGAGAACCTTACAGCAGCAGATATCGCTATCGGTATGGGTTTTGCAGATAAGGATGACGAGGCTTCAATGAAAGCTGGTACACAGTCTATTAACGGTACAGTTACAGGTGGACTTCAGAAGAAAGGTTACACACGTAGAGTTCCTGCAACAGCTACACTTGAAGATGGTACAACTAAGCCAGTTAAGATTATCGAGCTTACTGACGAGGGAAGAGCTTATGATCATCAGGCAGCAGTTGCTGAGGATGCAGCATCCGCTGAATAATATTAAGTAGGTTTTAGGTTATTTCTAAAAAGTTTAAAGGGCTAGAGTAATAACATCTAGCCCTTTCTTTTTAAGAGGACTATAATGGTAGTTTTAGTTTTAACCCTCGTAATTATCGTATTGATAATATTACTGGTTCACAATAATTACCGCAAGGTAAAAATTGAAACAGTAAATAATGAAATAATACAAAAGAATGAAGAACTTTATAGCCATTTTGAAAAATTAAATCAAGAGAAAAATGGCGTTATACAAGATATAAATAAATTAAAGAGTGAAGAAAATGAAATCCTTACTCATATTGACAGTTTAAGTCAATCCGCAACGAAAATTTATGAAGATAAAGTGGCTGCGGCAGAACAAGCTTTTTCTAATTATAAGGATAATCTCCAGAATAAATATGATTCTGTTAAGGATGAATATGAAAACTTGGAGTTATTATTAAAAAATGCTTATGATAATAAGCAAATGGACTTAATAAAAGAAAAAGAAGGTATCGAAAAAGATATACAGAAAATAAAATCAAGTAGGGAAGCGTTTATAAAATCTCAGTTAAGAGAAAAAGAGATTAGGGAGAAACAAGATTTTTACTGTTTACAGGTATCTGATGAAGATAAATCTGATATCGCAAAACTTGAAAATCTGAAGAAATCTTTTAACAAACCTCGTGTAATAAGTATGTTAATTTGGCAAACTTATTTTCAGAAAAACTTAAAGGCAAAGGCGGCAAATATACTTGGTCCCAAAACGGTAACAGGTATTTATAAAATAACAAATATAGATACCGGAGAATGCTATATCGGGCAAGCTGTCGATGTAGCCACTCGCTGGTCCGAGCATGCCAAGTGCGGTTTAGGTATCGATACGCCCGCCGCAAATAAGTTATATAAAGCTATGCAAGAATATGGCTTAACTTCTTTCTCTTGGGAATTGTTAGAGGAATGCCCGCAACCGCAATTAAATGAGAAAGAAAAATATTATATTTCTCTTTATGATTCTTGTAACTTTGGTTACAATACATCAAAAGGAATAGGAAAATAAAAATAAGAATAAATAAAAGGAGCTTTTATATAAGATGGATTATAGAGAAATAATGAAAAATTTTGAAAATGAATGTTTTAAAACGGAAAACACTTTTACTGCTATTGTAGACTTTAAGAGTAGTGCAAGAAGAAATATCTATGTGGACGACATCGAAGAGGGTACCGGAGAAGGTGTTGAAGCTATGATAAGGTTTTACAATATAGAGGATGATGAAGCTGGCATTCCTATTGAAGATAGAGACCCGATTAAGGTTTATATTAACTCTAATGGAGGTCTTTTATCTGAAACTTTCATAATGATAGATGCTATTAATATGTCAAAAACTCCTGTTTATACCATTTGTACGGGCACTGCATATTCTGGAGGATTCTTTACTTTTATTTGCGGACATAAGCGATTTGCATATCCTCATTCATCATTCCTTTTTCATGAGGGGTCAACTTCAACAGGTGGAACCGCAGGACAGTTTGCTAACTATGCTTCTTTTTATAAGCAGGAGTTAGGAAAGTTAAAGGATTTGGTAATTGAGAAAACCGGAATCGATGAAGCTAAATACAATGAGATTCAGAAAGATGATTTCTGGATGGATGCGAAATTGGCAAAAGAACTTAATGTAGTTGACGTTATTACACAGGAGTTTATTTAAAATGAGATTTGAAAATACTGCGGTTTGGGGTTTTGAGCATGCCATTAGAGGTATGCGGAACCCTAAAGAAAGCTGGAATAAAATAGATAGCGATTTTAACAATAATGTTATTGGACCTAATGACTTGAAACTTATGCAGACTCTTGTTAAAGCAGGACCTGAACATCGTAAGTTTATGCGTCAAATTTTCGTTTCTGTTGATATAACAGCACCGTTATATTGGTGGAAAGAATTTGATACCTATAAAGTAGGTACAGTAGCGAACAGTACCAGTACGATGCATAAATTAACTTCAAAGCCTATTACTTTAGATTGCTTTGAAACGGATGATTATAATGGCGATTTAATTGCGTATAACAGAGAACCTTATGATATTGACATGTCGGTAGATGAGTGTGTTAAAGATGAAATTATTGAGTTTTGTGAAACACTTAGGCAGAGATACCTTAAAACCAATGATAAAAGATATTGGAAAGAACTTGTAAGGTGGCTGCCGCAGGGGTGGTTACAGACTCGTACTGTAACTATGAATTATGAAAACTTACTTGCGATATGTTCAAAAGGACAGAGAAGATTTCATAAACTGACAGAATGGTCTATAGCTTTTATAAACTGGGCAAGGACGCTCCCTTATGCACAGGAACTCATTTTTATTGATGAATTGAGTGAAAAAGAATAAATTGATTTTTTATAAAAATAATGTTATAATAATTATATAAAATAAAATTAAATTAAAAAAAAGGAGTAAAAAATGAGTAAAGAAAAGTTTATTAATGAAATTGAGGATTTTATTAAGCAGGGTTATGAGTTCTCGGCAGATGCTATAGAGTATTTCGAGGCAATTAAGAGTGATAAGTTTGATGCTCCAGCCGAAAAGAAAGGGCTTACACCAAAGAGCCGTGATTTGCTTATTGCTATGAGAGACAATCTGGAGCAGTTTGATAATATTTTCGCCACTAAGAAAATTAGTGAGGTTACAGGAATCCCGTCAAGATCCATTTCTGGTTCGATGCGTTCTCTTGTAACAAAAGGATATGTTGAAAAAGTTTCCGCAGAGCCTGTACTGTATGCACTTACAGAGAAGGGTAAGACTGAAACTGTGGAAGAGTAAAAATTTGACATTCTAAGAAAATTTTGATATAATTATATTATAGTGAAAAAATAAAATAAATAAGGAGAAATATTTATTATGAGAAAAACAGTTAATAAAGAAACAGTTAGCGGTAGAGTTTATGAACATAAGCTTGTTGTTAAGCAGGTAAAGAACCAGAGTTCAGAGAATTTTGGCAAAGATTTTATTAGTGGTACTATTGATGTTGCTACTGATGAAGATTGTCTTAACATCGTAACAGTTCATTTCACTTATGTTACACCTACAACTAAATCAGGTTCTGCAAATACTACATTCGCAGCACTTAAGAAAATTATTGATTCAGGTAAGACTGTTGTAGCTGATGGTAAAGATGAAGCAACAATGGTTACAATTAATACAGCTCTTGATCTTAATGATTTTTATACAGATAGAGATGGCAATGAGACACTTGTATCTGCAAAGAGAAATGAAGGCGGTTTTGTTACAATCGTTAATAAGCTTGATGCTGATGAAACAAAGAGAAATACTTTCGAGTTTGACTTCCTTGTAAATGGTACTCGTCTTGTTGAGGCTGATGGTGAGAATGTTAAGGAAGATTACCTTGTAGTTAAGGGTGGTATTTTTAACTTTAGAAATGCTATTCTTCCTGTTGAGCTTATCGTTAAGAGTGCCGGTGGTATCAAGTATTTCGAATCTCTTGAAGTTAGTCCTAAGAATCTTGTATTTACAAAGGTTTGGGGTAATATTAACTCTGAAACTATCGTAAGAACAGTTGAAGAGGAAACAGCTTTCGGTGAGCCTAGTGTAAAAGAGTATTCTCGTTCTATTAAGGAATGGGTTATCACTAAGGCAGCTAAGGAGCCTTATGAGATTGGTGACGAGGAAAACGGAATCACAACAGAGGAAATCGAGAAAGCTCTTAGTGATAGAGAAGTTGCACTTGCAGAGACTAAGAAAAAGCAGGATGAGTGGAAGGCAGCACAGGCAGTAACTAATCCTACAACAGCTCCCACAGGAGCAACTACAGCTGCGGCAGGTGGCTTCAACTTCTAATTAAAACATAAAAAATCTTTCATACCGATAAAGATATAGGGGAAACTGATGTTTTCCCTTATATTTTTCTTCGGGGTGTGTTCAATAGAAAAATGAAATTGAAAATGGGTTTTGAAAAATTTTGAAAGGATTTTTTGAATATGGCAAATTTTGATATTGATGATTTATTAAACCTGGAACCCTCTACAATTAGTAGAGATTTATCTGGATATATTACATATATATATGGACCGCCTAAGGTTGGTAAAACCACATTAGCAAGAGATATGAAATCACTTATTATTGCTTGTGAGGATGGTACTAGAGCATTAACAGGAGCTTATGTACAAAAGGCAAAGAGTTGGGCGGATATCCGCAACCTTATGAGATTTTGTAAGGATGAAAGAGTTAAAGAGAAGTTTAAAAGTTTTGCGATTGATACTGTAGACGTTGCCGCATCTTATTGTGAGAAGTATGTGTGCAATCAGCTTGGTATTTCTACTCTCGGTGAAGGCGGATGGGCTAAGAATGGTTGGGCTACTTTTAAGAAAGAGTTTGAAGAAGTATTCCGTACTATAACAATGGAAGGCTATGCGGTTCTATTTATTAGCCATGATAAGACAGAAGAAGTAACAAGACCTGATGGTTCTAAGTATACTAGAATTGTTGCTACTGCTAGTTCGTCAGTAAATAACATCATTAAGAATATGAGTGATATCATTACATATGGATACTTTGATCCTATCACTCAGGAAAGATATATGATGCTTCGTTCATTAGACGGTATGGCGGATGTTGGTTGTCGTTTCCAGTATATTGAGCCTAAGATTCTTTTCGGCTATGATAACCTTGTAAAAGCACTTAATGATGCTATCGACAAGGAAGCAAGCATTAATTCTGGCAGTGTTGTTGATAAGAAAATTGAAAAGGTTAATAAGGAACTCGATTTTGACGAACTGATGAAAGAATTTAGTGATATTATCGCTAATATTCCAGGTTCTACAGATCCTAACCAGACAACTGAAGATGGTAAAAAGTTTGTATCTTATTGGCAGCCAAGAATCGTTGAAATTACAACGAAGTATCTGGGTGCAGAAAAGAAGGTATCTCAGTGTACTAGAAACCAGGTTGAGCAGTTAAGCTTGATAGTGGATGAGTTAAAAGAGATAACAAAGATAAAATAATAAAGTATAAAAAAGAATAGGGAGACAATAGTCTCCCTTATTTTTTGATTTTTTATAAAAAATATGTTATAATTATATTATAAAATAAAGGAGTGTAATTTATGGCTAAACATATAATTAAATGTGCCGTTTGTGGTGAATCGTTTGACACAAATGAAATTCAAGCGGTACGTTATGGCGTTCGCCGTTATGCTCACTATGACTGTTATCCGCAGGGTGAATTAGTACCAATAATAGAGAGTAAAAGAAGTAAAAAAGAAGAGACTAAAGAAACAAAAGAAAAAGATCCAGATTTAAAAGCTCTTATGGATTATATTAACCAATTATTTGGCGATAAATGTAATTGGGCAATGACTCAGAAATATATTAAAAAGTTTAAGGAAGAGGATAATTATAGTTACTCGGGAATCCTTAAATCTTTAATATATTTTTATGAGGTTAAACACAACCCGATAGATAAGGCAAAAGGGTCAATAGGAATTGTACCTTTTGTTTACCAGGATGCTTATAATTATTATTATTCTGTTTACATGGCTCAACAGAATATGCAAAATGGAACTGTTAATAAAGATAATGTAGTTGAAAAAACTATAAAGATACCTAAATCTAAAGGTATTTTTAAAAGATTATTTAAAATAGGAGTAGATGAATAATATGAAATCATCAAAATATATAGATACGGCGGCGGTAGCTCAGATTATTGGCTGCATTTATAAAAATCCTAAATTACTTGATTTAACAGACAAATATCATTTTTTAGAGCAGGACTTTCCTAATAGTTTCCTTAGAAATATATTTGGTACTATTTCAAATATATATCAGTTAGGAGCTTCACAGATAACATTAAATGCTATTGAAGATTATTTAGCACAAAGACCGAAGGCAGAAGCCGAGTATAAGGTAAATAAAGGTGCTGAATATATTTTAAATTGTGCGGAAAATGCGAACCCTAACACTTTTAATTATTATTATAATAGATTAAAGAAAATGACTTTATTTAGGGGATATGAAAGTTTAGGAATGAATCTAGACTGGTTATATGACCCTGATAATATTTTAGACAGTAAAAAGAAACAACAGCAAGAAGATTTTATAGATAACACTTCTCTGGCGGAAATAGCTAATCGAATTAACGATAAGATAGAAGCTATAAAAATGCAGTATGTAGAAGAGTTAGAAGATAATGGTTGTCAGATTGGTGATGGCGTAGAAGATTTGCTTGAAAGATTAAAGCAAACTCCATCGTTAGGATATCCGCTTTATGGCGATTATATCAATACTGTAACTAGAGGAGCCCGCTTCGGTAAGTTTTTCTTAAGGTCTGCCGCAACAGGTATTGGAAAATCTCGTAGTATGATAGGAGATGCTTGTTTCATTGGTTGTTCTCAGATGTATGATTTGGAGCATAATAAGTGGATAACGATAGGCGCAGGTCAGCCAACACTTTATATTGCTACAGAGCAGGACCTTGAGGAATGTCAGACAATGTGTATTGCATTTATATCTGGTGTTGATGAAGAACATATCCTTAAAGGCGAATATTATGCGGGAGAGTGGGAGAGAGTTCAGAAAGCATCTCAGTTATTAAGACAGAGTAAGATATACTTTGAGTGTATCCCAGAATTTGACTTAAAAACTATTAAGACTATAATCCTTAAGCATATAAGAGAACATCAAACACAGTATGTTTTCTTTGATTACATTCATTCTTCTGCTTCTATCTTAATGGAAGTAGATGGTAAATCTGGAGTTAGTGGATTAAAAGAACATAACGTATTGTTCTTACTTTCATCCGCCTTAAAAGATATTGCTGTTCAGAATGATATATTTATTCTCTCTTCTACACAGTTAAATGCTCAGTATACAGAAACTGAAACTCCTGACCAGAACTTACTTAGAGGTTCTAAGGCTATTGCCGATAGAATTGACGTAGGTATGATATTAATGGAAGTAACTAAAGAAGATAAAGAGAAATTGGCTCCATTTATTAAAAAGAATAATTTTACAATGCCCAATATAAAATTAAGTATCTATAAAAACAGACAGGGTAGATATAAGGGAATATATTTATGGATGAATGCGGATAGGAGTATCTGTAGATTTAATCCAATATTTGCTACAGATTGGAATTATGGTATTGTAGAAATGGAGAATTTAAAAATTAAAGTTGAGGAAGAGGGGGCATTTTAATAAATATGGATAAAGAAACCTGTATTGAATATCTTCGAATTCTCCAAGGTATGATAGAATGGGATTATAGTATGGATTTCTGTGTAGCACTTGATTACGCAATAGACTATTTAACTAAGGAGAAAACTGATGAAAATTGAATTAACGTTACCCGATTCCTTAATTCACTCTTTTAACTATGATAAGTTTGATGATTTAATGACAACTTTAGAGCAAGATGCATTTCTTGCGGATGATAGTTATGAAAGTATAATGATAAGACAGTTAAAAGATAGTTTTCAAAAGGCGGTTATATTATAAAGAAAGGAAAAATATAAATGGATAGAGATTGTGCAGTAGAAAGACTTAAATGTCTTAAAAAAAATAATCAGCTTTTTTCTGATATATGTAATTTTGCAATAAAAAATATTGTATCTTGGGAAAATTTTCAAGAGACAATAAAGATAATGCTTTCTCAATGTGAAAGAGATTCCGCAGAATATAAAACATATAGTACAGTTTTAGAAGTTATAGATTATTTTATGGAAGAAATGGATAATATTTAATGGGTTATCAATATGATAAAGATAAAATTAAACAAGAGTTAACAATAAATCAAGTAGCGGATTTTGTTGCGGAGTTAGGCGGAGAGCCGATAGAGAGAAATGGTATGTTAGTTTGCAAAACTATCTGTCATTGCGGGCAGCACCATAAACTTTATTACTACCCTAATACAAACTTGTTTAAATGTTATACCGAGTGCGGCGATACCTTTGATATCTATGACTTGGTAAAAAGAGTTAAAAGTAGAGATGACGCTAAATATAGTACGGCTAAATCTATTCATTATGTAGCCCAGTATTTTGGCTATAGTCCAGATGTAGCCTTTGAAGATGATGAAACTGATGAAGAATTAAATAAATATTGGGCGGTATTTAATTCATATGATAGAATTAAAGACATTAACAAAGAAACTCAGCAGGTAGAGTTGAAATTTTACAATGATAATGTAATAAAGAATCTTCCCAGACCGAGATTATTAAACTGGGAATCAGAGGGAATAACAAAAGAAATTTGTGATTATCACAATATTTGTTATGACCCTAAGAATTGCGGTATAGTTATACCACATTATGATGAAAATAATAATCTTATTGGTATAAGGGAAAGAACTCTTATAACTGAAAATGCAGAGCGATACGGTAAGTATTTACCCGCCCGCATTAATAATGTGATGTATAATCATCCTTTGTCTTTTGCTCTATATAACTTAAATTGGAGTAAAGATAATATTAAAAAGATTAAAAAGGCTATTGTTTTCGAATCCGAGAAGAGTTGTTTACAATATGCATCTATGTTTGGAAGAGAAAATGATATATCAGTAGCCTGCTGCGGAAGCTCGTTAATTGGTTATCAAGTGGAGTTATTAAAAAATAAAGGTGTTAACGAAATCATTGTAGGTTTTGACCATGACTTTACTGATTTAACAGAAAAGACTGCAAAGAATATTATAAAAAAATATAAAAGTATTTACTTAAAATATGGTAACTATATAACAATTAGTTTTATATGGGATAAGAATAATCTTACTCCATATAAAGCTTCACCTACAGATTGCGGGAAGGAGATATTTTTGACATTGTTCAAAGAAAGAGTTAATTTATATGAAAATTAGATGTTTAACAAAAGAAGTAAAAAGAAATCCAAAAGAACAAATATTGATTAATAGGGGAATAACTGATACCAGTTATTTAGAAAATACAGATAGCCATATCAACCCATGCACTGCTTTCAATGAAGATTTACTTAAAGCGGGAGCCAAGATGCTTTTATCACATATCGCCGCAGAGGATAAAGCTTTTATTATAGTTGATAGTGACTGTGATGGATTTACAAGTTCAGCCATTTTAATAAATTATCTATATGAAGTTGTACCCGCATGGGTTCACTGCTTTCTTAAATGGGGTATGCATGAGGGAAAACAGCATGGTTTGAATGATTTTATTGACAGATTAGAAAATAGCGATTATAAGTTAATAATCTGTCCGGACTCAGCAACGAATGATATTGAAGCAATAGAAAGACTTCATAATAAAGGTATAGATGTTTTAATACTAGACCATCACTTGTCAGATGTTCCTATGAGTCCTTATGCAGTAACTATAAATTCTCAATATGATTATCCTAATGTATTCTTATCTGGTGCGGGAGTTGTTTACCAGTTTTGTAAATATTTGGATAAGATAAGCACTCAAAATATAGCAGATATGTTCCTTGACCTTACCGCACTTGGTAATATGGGCGATATGATGAGTATGACTTCTCTTGAAACAAAAGAGTTAATTTTAAAAGGTTTTAAGGAATGTAATATTAGAAACCCATTTATTGAAGGGATGAGTAGAAAACAAGAATTTTCACTTAGTAAGTCTGATTATAAGCCTTCTAACAATAATGATTTATTATTTACACCATTTGGTGCTGCTTTCTTTATCGTTCCTTTTGTCAACGCTATAAACAGAAGTGGAACAATGGAAGAGAAAGAATTGATTTTTAACTCTATGTTAACTATGAAAGCATTTGAGTTAATTCCTTCTAACAAGAGAGGACATAAATTAGGTGAGACCGAAAGAGTTTTAGACCAGGCGTTAAGAACTTGTACTAATGTTAAGAATAGGCAGACAAGAATACAAGATGCGGGAATGGAGCTTTTGGAGCAATATATTCAAAAGGATGATATGCTAAAACATAAAGTTCTTGTTTTTAAACTTGCGGAAGGCGAGATAGACCGTAACGTAGCCGGTTTATGTGCCAATAAGATTATGGCGACATATCAAAGACCCGTATGTGTAGTCACTAAGACTAATGATGAGTATGTTGGGTCTATGCGAGGATATAATAAAACTGGACTTGCAAGTTTTAAAGAGATTGCGGAGACCTCTTCCGCATGCAATTGGAGCAGAGGTCATGAGAATGCCGCAGGTATAAGTATTAATAATCCAGATGCTTTTGTTAAAGATATGGATGAAAAATTGGCTAATATTGAAACTGACATTGTTTATTATGTTGACTATTGTTGGGAACAGAATGAAGTTAATGGAGATATAATATTAGCGTTATCAGAAATGAATGATTATATTGGTACTGACTTTGATAGACCTCTTGTTTTCATCTCAAATATACAGGTTAATGATAGTAATTTAAAAGTAATGAAAGGAAATACTTTAAAGATTACTTTACCTAATGGTATTGATATTATTAAATTTGGCGGTACTGATGAAGAAATTGAACAATGGAGCAATGGTACTACGTTAAATATGGTATGTAAATGCAATAGAAATGAATGGAATTGGCAAGTAAATCCTCAACTTGAATGTGTTGATTATGAGATTTATGAGCCTTCAAATCAAAATAATGTTAATGATGTATTAAAATTATGGAATTTTTAAAAGGAGAAAGAAAATGGCATTAATAGGAGCTATATTAGGAGATATTAGTGGTTCGCAATATGAGTTTACACGTTTAAGACCTAAAGATTTGGATTGGCAGCATGTTCCACTTTTTACAGATAAATGCAGATTTACAGATGATAGTCTTTTAAGTATTGCCACTAAAGATGCAATTTTAAAGAATCCTGATAAGCCAGATTTTCAAATTGCTTATTATGAGTTTGGTAATAAATATTGTAAGTGTGGTTTTGGCGGTAAGTTTAGAGAATGGCTTCAGTCATCAAATCCGCAACCTTACGGATCATTTGGTAATGGTTCTGCTATGAGATGCTCTTTTATCGGAGAGTATTATGACGATATAAATGAGGTTACTGAAAAAGCAAAAATGTCTGCAGAAGTAACTCACAATAGTCCAGAAGGTATAAAGGGAGCATGTGTTACTGCTGTTTGTGTATGGGCGGCAAAACATGGAAAAACTAAAGCTGAGATTTTCGATTATGTTAAACGATTTTATCAAGATTCGCAGAAATATAAGTATCCCATTACTCACACATTAAAGACAATACGTCCTGTGTATAGATGGGATGTTACCTGTCAAGGTTCAGTACCTCCTGCAGTAAGATGCTTTCTTGAGGCAGATAATTGGGAAGGATTTATGAGAAACGTAATGTCTCTTCCTTGTGATATGGATACTCTTGGAGCAATCGGCGGCGGGATGGCAGAAGAATTCTTTAAAGGTACCGGTCAAGATAATTTAGTGATTCTCGAAAGGTACTTGCCGCAAGAGTTATTAGATATTGTTTTAAAATAAAATTTTTGATTTTTATAAAAATTTATGCTATAATTTTTATATAAAATAAAAAGGTAGAATAAAAATGGAATTAACAAATAAACAGGAAGCCGGTTTGGCGGAAGTATTAAGAAAATATAATAATCACGATAAGTATGCGGTTATCTCAGGGTATGCCGGTACTGGCAAATCGACACTTGTAAAGTTTATTATAGAAGCGTTAGATGTTGAACAGGATAAAGTTGCATATGCTACTTTTACAGGTAAAGCTGCAGAGGTACTCCGCAAAAAGGGTAATCCTAATGCTATGACTTTATGTAAGCTGTTATATGAAAGTATCCCCAAAAGGGGCGGTGGTTTTTTCAGAATTCCTAGAAACCAGCTTGAGTATACTGTGATAGTAGTGGACGAGGTGTCCATGGTACCCAAGACAATGATAGATATGCTACTTAAACATAGAGTATTTTGTATTTTCCTGGGAGACCCCTGCCAGTTGCCGCAGATAGATAAAAAGGAATCTCACACACTTTTGGATAAACCGGATATATTTTTGGATGAAATTATGAGACAAGCACAAGAGTCAGAGATCATCCGATTAACAATGGATATTAGAGAGGGTAAATCTATATCTTATCAAAAAGGTAATGAAGTAATGGTAATACCTAAATCTGAATTAGTAACAGGACATTTAACATGGGCTGATGCTATATTATGTGCAACTAATGCAACTAGACATAGTTTAAATATTCAGATGCGGCAATTGCTTGGTTTTCAAGGTGTTCTTAATAATGGCGAAAAGGTCATAGTAAAAAGAAATTATTGGGAAGATTGCAATGAAGACGGAGACTCTTTAGTAAATGGTACTGTCGGTACTATTCATAATATTTTTGATAGTTTTGTACAGATTCCCACTTATATTAAAAATGATAGGCATACCATCCCTATTATTATAGGAGACTTCATTCCCGAAAGTGGTAAGCCTTTTAATCATATAGATATGGATAAAGACTTCTTGTTAAAAGAAGAACCCTGTGTAGATTGGAGAGTATCTTATCAGATAGGTAAATTAAAACAAAAAATTGGAGATATTTTACCTAAACAGTTAACTTATGGTTACGCTCTTACGACTCATGCAGCACAAGGTAGTGAATGGGATAAAGTTCTCGTTATAGAAGAATCTTTCCCGTTTGATAAAGAAGAACATAAGCGATGGCTTTATACAGCTGCGACTCGTGCTTCTTCACGTCTTGTACTAGTTCGATAATCTATTTGGATAAAACTTTTTAATTGTTCTAGCATAGAAATAAAATATAGTACAAGAATAAGGAGGAAATGAATAATGATAAAAAATATTGCTTATGTATTATATACAGAAGATAAGAATGAATGGAAAGAAATTTACAATAATAGATTTAGAATTGTAATAGCTAAATATAATCCTAAAACAACTTCAATGTTTTTAGGTCAAAGATTCCATATAATTTATTGTGATGCAGCTTTTACACAGTCTAACTGGGGACAAAAAATAATTAATGAGTGTATTAAACCTTGCGCTAGCTTAGGAGAAGCAGAATTTTATTTAATATAACACAGCTGCGACGAGGACAGCAAAGAAACTAATATTAGTGAGGTAATACTCATGGCATTTGAAGAAGAATGTAAAATAATTAAACAACAAGTATTAGATGGAAATTTTCATAATATTGCTTTTGATGGGGCTTTAAGCATCATCATTCAAGCTATTGCAGATGGATATATTTTAACAAAAGAGGATAATAAAAATGAATGAATGTGAAACAATAGGAGAGCATGACTAATGACAGAGGTAAAAAGAATTGAAAGAGGATGGGCAGGACATTACATTTGTAGCGCAGACTGCTCCTTCCGCAGAAATACTTTACTAGAATATGGTGATAAGAAATGGATAATTTCTACTGTTGGATGTCAAGTTGCAAGGCATGAATGTTTACCATATTATAGAGAAGGTGATATTATCGAAGTAGGATACCAGAGATGGTATGAAACTATGGCATTTGAAGCTAAAAATATTGATGGTTATTTAGATGCGGATGTAACAAAGCCAATTCAATTCACTAATGACTGGGGTATTTGGGGAGAAAAATGGTCAAATGTATTAGAGAAATACAATAATCTTCCCGATTTAGCAGCTAATGATATGCATGAAAAGGTTGTTGAAGAATTAATGGAGAAAATTAAAGAATGATAAAGACATTATACCCACAATTTCAAAGATGGTCTGAAAAAGGTTCAGTTTACATAGTATCAGATACGCACTTTGACGATGCAGATTGTAAATATATGAATCCAAATTGGATCACTCCGCAAGAGCATATTCAAAAACTTAAAAAAGAAATACATAAAGGTGACACGTTAATTCACCTTGGTGATGTAGGTAATGCCTCATATCTTGACGAGTTAAAATGTTATAAGGTATTAATTACAGGTAACCATGATATATTAAGTAAAGTAGCTAGTCATTTTGATGAAATCTACAATGGACCACTCTTTATAGCGGATAGAATTATCCTTAGCCATGAACCGATTCACGGATTAGAGAGTTTTGCTCTTAATATACATGGTCATGTACACAATGGATATACTATAGCTTTTACTGATATAGAAGGTGGCAAACATAGAACATCTCATATAAATCTCGCATCTGATATAGCACAGTGGGAACCAACCAACCTAAAAACTTTAATAGCGTCAGGTTTTTTGGCAGACATACCTAATTACCATAGAATAACAATAGATAAGGCGGCAGAAAAAAAAGCAGACAGTAATCCTATTTTACATATTATTGAAAGCGTCTCCTTAGACAATTATGTAAGTATACCTGACCCTTGTAAAAATTGTGGTAATCATCCGTCGAATGGCGGCAGTGGCTTTTGTAATTGTACTTTAGGTGGACCAACTATAACTTGTTAATTTTATAAAAGGAGTAATATAATGAGAGACCCTAATAGAATAAATTTATTTTGTAATGATTTAGCACTATATTGGAGAAAATACTTCCCTGATATGCGTTTCGGTCAGCTAATGTGCAACTTTTTTGGTTGGGTAGCCTCTGAAACCGGTAAGTGTAGAGATCCATTCTACCCCGAAGAAGAAAAAATGATAGAATACTTTAAAGAATATTGTGAAATGATGACTAGAAAGCCAGAATAACTATGGATATTAAAATATGTACGAGTTATTTTTATATGATACGTAACTTTACGCCCAATATTATTCCCGTATCCACAGCTTTATCTGACCCGGTATGGTACAGACCGCCGCAAGGAAAAGAATATTATATTGACAAAAGAGGAGTAATATGCGGGCTGAGGTATGAGCCACTTATAGTCCAGCGACAAGCAACTATGATGTGCCCTTGCGAGAACCGAATGCAGGCTCCCGCATGTCCTACTATGATAGAATATGAGCAATTACTTTATTCTCTTGTCGATAAAGAGAGAACTTTAAAAGCGTTTGAATATTGCTGCAATAAGTTTAATGCGGATACTATTGCTTTAATAGTCTATGAAGCACCCGCAAACTTATGTAGCGAAAGATTTGCTCTTCAAAAATTTTTTAATTGTAAAGAGTTAATATTATAAGCAAGGAATATAAAAATTTCTTGCTTGATTTTATTTAAAAATTATGATATAATAATTATAGAATGAAATAAAAAGAGAAAGGTAAAAAATATATTATGAGCAGAATGGAATGTCATAGCCATACGATGTACAGTAATATTCGATTACTGGATGCTACTAACAAGCCTAAAGAGTTAATTGATAAGGCTATTGAGTTAGGGTTATCAGGCATAGCAATTACCGACCATGAATGTTTATCATGTCATGTTGAAGTAAATATGTATAGCCAGAAGTTAAAGGAGAAATTTCCAGATTTTAAAGTAGCTCTTGGAAATGAAATTTATTTAACTGACAATAGAGAGAGTAACCAGAAATATTATCATTTCATACTTGTGGCTAAGGATAAGGAAGGACATAAGCAGCTTAGAAAATTGTCAAGCGTAGCTTGGATGAACTCATATTATGATAGAGGTATGGAGAGAGTTCCAACCTTAAAAAGTGAGTTATCAGAAGTAGTTAAAGCAAATCCTGGTCATCTCATTGCTACTACTGCTTGTATTGGTGGTGAATTAGGTAGTAATATTTTAAATCTTGAAGTCGCAAGAAAAGTTGGAGATAAGCAAACTGAGTCAGTTTGTAAACAAAATATTATTGATTTTATTCTTTTCTGCAAAGATTTATTTGGTGATGATTTTTATTTTGAGGTAGCTCCTGCCGCAAATAAAGAACAGATTATCGTTAATAAGAAAATAGCTGAGTTATCAGTTGTTTTTGGAGTTAAAATGATAATTGGTTCAGATGCACATTATCTCACAAAAGAAGATAGATATGTCCATGAGGCTTTTCTTAACTCAAAAGGTGGAGAAAGAGAAGTCGCACAGTTTTACGAGTATGCCTATCTTCAGGCAGAGGAAGAGATAAAAGAAAATTTGGCTCCTTCTATTGCAGATTTGTATGAGCAAATGTGTAAAAATAGTATGGAGATTTATAATAAAATTGAAGATTATAGTCTTTTACATAGTCAGCAGATTCCTAAAGTTGCAGTAAAAGATTATCCTAAAGAAACAGTAGATTTAGGACACCCAATTTTAGCAGACATGTATAAATCTGACGATATATATGAAAGATATTGGGTTAATGAATGTGTAAATAAGTTAAAAGAATTAGGCAAAGATAATGAAGAATATCTTGATAGACTTGAAGAAGAGGCAGATATCAAGAAGACAATAGGTAAAGCACTTGACACAAATATGTTCTCATATCCCATAACACTTCAGCATTATGTAGATTTGTTTTGGAAGTGCGGCAGTATGGTTGGTGCGGGAAGAGGTTCTTCTTGTTCTGGTCTTAACCATTATCTTTTAGGAGTTACACAGCTCGATCCTATAGAGTGGAATCTCCCATTCTGGAGATATCTGAATAAGGAAAGATATGAGTTAGGTGATATCGACCTCGATTTATGTCCATCTAAGAGACCTATGATTCTTAATGAGATTAAAAAGGAAAGAGGCAAAAACTTCTTACCAGAGATAGATGATTTAACAAGACAGAATTGTGGTTGTACATTAATAGCAACTTTTGGTACTGAAACAACTAAGTCTGCAATTCAGACGTCTTGTAGAGGTTATAGAAGTGATGAGTTCCCAGAGGGTATTGATGTAGATACAGCTCAGTATTTATCTTCTCTTGTTCCTCAAGAAAGAGGATTCTTATGGGATCTTCACACTGTAGTTTATGGTGATACATCTAAGGGTAGAAAGCCGGTAACAGCTTTCATCAATGAGGTTAATAGGTATCCTGGTCTGTTAAATATTATGTTCGGTATTGAAGGACTGATATCTCGAAGAGGTTCTCATGCTTCTGGAGTTATTATGTTTGATGAAGACCCCTATGAGTTTGGATGTTTTATGAAAACTCCTAGCGGAGATATTATAACTCAGTATGACCTCCATATGGCAGAAGCCGCAGGTATGACAAAATATGACTTCTTGGTAACGCAGGTGCAGGATAAGTTAGTACAGGCGATAAAGTTTTTACAGGAAGATGGACAAATTGAAAGTGATTTATCATTAAGAGAGGTATATGATAAATATTTTCATCCTAGTGTTCTTCCAATAGAAGATAAGGCTATTTGGAAAAATATTCAGGATGTAAAGATACTTGACTTGTTCCAGTTTGATAGTACGGTTGGTAGTCAGAGTGCGAAAAAAATTAAACCTACAAATATTTTGGAATTAGCAGATGCTAATGGTTTGATGCGATTAATGACTAGTGAAGATGGCGGAGAGCAGCCTATAGATAAATATGTTCGTTTCAAGAATAACATTGAGTTATGGTATGATGAAATGAGGAGATATGGTTTAACTGATGAGGAAATGGAAACTCTTAAACCGCATTTCTTAAAGTCGCATGGTGTACCGCCCTCACAGGAGCAGTTAATGACAATGTTAATGGATCCTAAGATTTGTCACTTTAGTCTTAAAGATGCAAACGCTGCTCGTAAAATTGTTGGTAAGAAGCAGATGGATAAGATTCCTGGTCTGCATAAGCAGGTTTTAGAGCAGGCGGCAAGACCTGAACTTGGTAAATATATTTGGGAATGTGGTATCGGACCTCAGATGGGTTATAGCTTCTCAGTTATCCATGCATTAGCATATAGTTTTATTGGATATCAAACAGCTTATATTGCAACCAAGTGGAGTTCTATATATTGGGATGCCGCATGTCTTGTAGTTAACAGTGGCTCTCTTGGAGGAGAAGAAGAAAGCGAATCAGATGTAGACACAGAAGAGGATAAGAAAAAAGAAAAAGGTACCGATTATGCAAAGATAGCTCGCGCGATAGGAGCGATTAAGACAAAAGGTATAGATGTATCATTGGTAAATATCAATACTTCTGATTATAGTTTTAAGCCTGATGTTAAAAATAATCGTATCCTTTATGGTTTAAAAGCATTAAGTAATATTAGTGATGAGACCGTAGCCAAGATTAAGGCGGGAAGACCTTATTCTAATATTAAGGATTTTATGCGGAGATGCCCTTTGACAACTCAGCCTATGATAAGTCTTATTAAAGGTGGAGCTTTCGATGAGGTCGATGAAGATTTAGACCATGATAGAAGAAAAATAATGACATTTTATTTAATGAATAGTTGTGATGCAAAGAAAAGGATTACACTACAAAATTTTAAAATGCTCATTGAGAAGAATCTTGTTCCAGATTATTTAACAGACCAGATAAGAATATTTAATCTTAATGCTTATTTAAAAAAGAATAAGAATAAAGAATATTATAATCTTGATGACTCTGTATTAACTTGCTTTAATAATCATTATAATAGTTGTAATGAAATGGTTAAAATTATAGATGGAAAATCTTTAATTCTGCAAACAGATTGGGATAAATTCTATAAGATTAACATGGAACCGGCAAGAGAATGGACAAAGGAAAAGCAGGATGAAGTATTATATCTTCTTAATAAAGCATTATTTATGGATGCTTGGGAGAAATATGCTACAGGCAATACTTCGCACTGGGAAATGTCAGCACTTTGCTTCTATCATGGTAAACATGAATTAGCAGATGTGCAGAAAACTAAATATGGTATAAAAGATTTCGTTGATTTACCTACGGAGCCTGAAGTTGATTATTATTTCAAACGTGCGGGAAGACAAATTCCTATTTATAAGTTAACTCGTATAATTGGTACAGTTATTATGAAAAATGATAGTCGTTCATCTGTAACAATATTAACAACAACCGGTGTTGTTGATGTTAAGTTTACTCGGGATTATTATGCCATGTTTAAAAAACAGATTAGTGCGATAGGGGAAGATGGTAAAAAGCACGTTATTGAAAAATCTTGGTTTACCAGAGGTAGTAAGATAATGGTAACAGGATTTAGACGAGATAATCAATTTGTTGGTAAAACTTATGCGAATACAGAGGGGCATCAGTTATATAAGATAACAGATGTTATTGGTGACGGTATTAAGTTACAGCATGAGAGATTTAGCGGAATCGAAGAAGATAACGAATATGATGAGTAGGGCGGCAACCATACAAGATATTGTATGAAAATTAAAAAAGTAATACAATATCTTGTGCCTCCCGCCGCAAGGAGAAATAAAATGGAAGATAATAAATGTTTTGCTTGGGCAGATAAAGATACTTTTATGGAAATTCCATCATTAGATAATTTATGCAAAGCACTTAAATATAAATTTACAAAACAAGATGAAATTATAGAAAATTTAAAAAAGGAAAATCAAGAATTAAAAGAAGAGGTTTGGAAAGATAAAAAGCTTCAAGAAATGGAAAAAAGACTTAAAAGAATGGAAGAAGAATATCTTTTAGGTTTCCCCATTTCTAAAGAAGACTATGAAAAAGCACAAAATTGGATAACTCAACATGAGAAAGAAAAGCATAGTTTATTCAACAAGGGCTATTCCCGCGGAGGTTGCATTGGAGGCTCTTACACTTGGGAATTTACTCCAACTGGTATAGGAACTTTTGGTACTGTTAAATGTACTTGCGGAGATAGTTTTGATTTTCAAAAAGAATATTAAAAAGGAGATAAAAATGGAAAATAATAATGTTAACCATCCTAAGCATTACGTTAGAGAAGGCGGTATGGAGTGTATCGATGAAATGTTACTCATTTTCGGAGTCGAAGCGGTTAAAAACTTTTGTGTATTAAACGCATGGAAATACCGTTATCGCTCTAGTGCTAAGAATGGCGAAGAAGATATTAAGAAAAGTGATTGGTATATTAACAAATACCATGAAATACTTGCTCTTGAACACAAGGTAGAGTAGCGATACAATACCTAGTGGACTAATAAACATAATTTCACAGAAAAGATTTTTATATATAGTTATAAGCCCTAAAAATAATTTAAATAAATAGGAGGAAAACATATGAAAATCCAAAAACGAGATGGTACTTATCAAGAGTTTGATAGGAATAAAATTATCGACGCTATCTTAGCTGCTTTTGAAGAAGTAGACGGAGATGTAGATGACTATGCCATTATTAAGGCTGGAAATATTGCTGATTATATTGGCGATTTAGCCGAAACTAAAACTCTCGGAATCGAAGAAATCCAAGATTTAGTTGAACATGGATTATCAAGCACTAAACGAAAGGACGTAGCAAAGGCTTATATCCTTTATCGAGATAAAAGAACAAGAGAAAGAAATAGAAACAATGAATTAACCAAAGAAGTTGGTGACGCATTATTCGCAAAGAATGTTGAAAATTCTAATGCTAATATGGATGAATATAGTTTTGGCGGCAAGTGGGGCGCCGCATCTTCAGTTATGACTAAAGATTATGCTCTAAACTATATGTTATCTGACAAGGCTAGAAAAAATCATTTACAGAATAGAATTTATATTCACGATTTAGACCACTATGCTCTTGGTGATCATAACTGTTTAACCATTCCCTTTGATGATTTACTAGCTAAGGGATTTAATACAAGACAGACTGATGTTAGACCTGCAAACAGTATAAATACGGCATTTCAATTATTAGCAGTTATATTTCAGTTACAGAGCCTCAACCAGTTCGGTGGAGTTTCGGCTTCACACTTAGACTGGACTATGGTTCCATACGTAAGAAAAAGTTTCTTTAAACACTATCTATTAGAGTATTTAAAGGACAGAGATGATTTCTATGAGCTGGACTTAGAAGAAATGACCGAAGAAGAATTAGATGAATGGGTTGCAAAAAATAAAGCATATTATTTATCAAAATTCAATCTTAAAGAAGAAGATTTTTATATCGGAACAGATGCGCCTCTTGATAGAAGATATCATAAAAGAGCTTTATTTGAAACTAGGAGAGAATTAAAACAGGCGGTTGAGGGTATGTTTCATAACTTAAACACACTGCAATCGCGTTCGGGTTGTCAGTTACCATTTACTTCAATAAACTATGGTACATGCACACTTCCTGAAGGACGTATGGTAATAAAAGCATTATTAAATGGAACTTTAAATGGTGTTGGTGGGTTCCATAAGACAAGTGTTTTCCCTTGTTGTATTTTCCAATATATGAAGGGCGTTAATGATAGAGAAGGTACTCCTAACTATGATTTATTTAAACTTGCCGTTAAAGCAACCGCACAGAGACTGTATCCAAATTACGCCAACGTAGATTGGTCAGGTAATGCTGGATATGACCTCAATGATCCTCGTACCTACTTCAGTACGATGGGATGCAGAACCGCTAACGGCTGGGATATAAATGGATTTGGACAGCTAAAGGATGGTAGAGGTAACATTTGTCCTGTAACCATTATCCTTCCAACTTTAGCAATGGAAGCAAAAGAACTTGCTAATGAAAGAGGAATAGATATCGTAACCTTCCCTGAGCGATTACAACGTTGTTTTATGGAGTTACTTGATAAAGCTATTTCAGATGCAAAAGATATGCTTATTGAGCGTTTTGACTATATCTGTAGCCAAGATGCATCTTCCGCAAAATTTATGTATGAAAATGGTACTATGGCTGGTTACGTACCCGAAGAAGGTATACGATCAGCACTTAAGCATGGTACTTTAGCAGTGGGACAATTAGGATTAGCCGAATGTCTACAAGCCTTAATTGGTTGTGACCAAACTGAAGAGCGTGGAATGGTATTAGCAAAAGAAATCGAGCAGTTATTTAAAACTCGCTGTGCCGAGTTTAAAGAAAAGTATAAGTTAAACTTTGGCGTTTATTATACTCCTGCCGAAAATTTATGCTATACTGCAATGAAGAAATTTAAAGCTACCTATGGAGAAATTCCTAATGTCAGTGATAGAGAATATTTCACTAACAGTATCCACGTACCGGTATGGAAAGAAATTTCACCAATAGAGAAAATCAATATTGAGAGTCAGTTAACTGGATATAGTTCTGCGGGATGCATTACTTATGTAGAACTTGAAGGTAGTGCTAAACATAATTTAGACGCACTTGAATCAATTATTAAGTATGCTATGGATAAAGATGTTCCATATTTTGCCATTAACGTACCTAATGACCTGTGCTTAGATTGCGGTTATTCAGATGAGATGAATGACGTCTGTCCGCAGTGTGGTAGTGATAATATTCAGCGTCTCCGCAGGGTAACAGGTTATTTAACAGGTGACTACCGTACGGCGTTTAACCCAGGTAAAATAGCCGAAACAGAACAGCGTTTTAAACATAGCAAGATGATTCCAGGTTGGAAATCTTAAAAAAATTATGTTATAATTTTTATATAAATAAAAGGAGTTTTTAAAATGAGTGAAGAAGGAATATCTAAATATGACTACATGAAAGCATGTATGAAACAGATAGAGACTCCACTTGATCCTATCACTGTTATGACTAATCTTGATGAAATTGCAAATAAAGTAATTAACTTTGCTGATTATTATATGTTACTTTGTAAAGAAAGAAGTGACTATACTGTAATTCATTTAACTCATAAAGCTCCCGCTGAAGAAGAAAAGAAATCATTTAAGAACCTCCTCTTAGACTGTTTTCAGTCAAGAGGAGCAATTATAGATATGCGGGATGGGGTAGAAGATAACTCATGGGAGATATGGTTAAGAGATACTATTACTAATGAAGATGTAATGTATATATTATTTAATTATAGTTTTGGAGTTGAAGAAATATAGGAGGTATTAAGATGTCGGCAGATGTTAATATGGTAATATTTTTTGCCCCTTTCTGTATGAAACAAACTATAACATTTTTCATAGGCGATAAACAAATTTCAACTTATTCAGTTGGATTAAATGAAATAGAGTCTATTTTTAAACTCGCCAAAAGCCAGTATAATGTAAAAACAATTACATATTCAAATGAAAAAATGTTTAAAGCTCGTTTTGAAAGAATGGCGGCTTCTTATTTCCCAGATGCTATTCAAGGTAAAACCCATAAATATAATAAAAATAAAAAGAAGGAGAACTAATAAATGAAATTTTTAACAAAAGTAACAGAAGTTTACAGAGTAGGTTCAGAAAATGAGGCAGCCGCACTTATTGCAGATGCTAAGAAAGATGGTCGTTTTACACTCTCTAAATCATCAACAGAGTATAAAACAGTAAAGCAGAAGGGTGAAATTATTGACGAGTATTGGTTAACTACACTTGTAAAACAGTTTACCGATGCAAAAGATCCAGATTGTACTGTAGATGTACAGTATATTTATGACCAAGGAGTTTTTCCGGAGGTAAATGACAATAGTGATAATGATACGGAAGAGGATGAAGAGTAATATGGGAGAATGTTGTTCAAATAAAGTTTATCTCGCAGAAGTAAAGAAACTGCGGGAAGACGCGATACTACCAGTTTTAGGTAGTAACTTTTCAGCGGGATATGATTTATCCGCAGCTATAGATGATGACGTTGTTATTCATCCTGGTACTTGCGAGAAAATTAATACCGGTTTAGCAATAACCCCTCCAGAAGGATATTTTGGAGCAATCTTTGCTAGAAGTGGTATGGCTACAAAACGAGGATTAAGACCTAGTAACTGTGTTGGTGTTTGTGATGCTGATTATACGGGACCTTATATCGTAGCTCTTTACAATGATAGCGATGAACCGCAAATAATCCATAATGGTGATAGAATTGCTCAGTTGGTATTTTTACCTTACATTCATCCAGTTTTTATGGAAGTTGATGAGTTAAATCCTACCGATAGAGGCGATGGCGGTTTCGGTCATACAGGAATTTAATAATCGGTCAAAAATACTCAATATTTTCTTTTCAAAATTGAAATATATAAAGAAATATAAAAGTCTCCTTTTATAAGGAGACTTTTTTCTTTTATATAATTTTTGGAGGAAAGGAGATAAAATGGCTAATCAAGTAGTTGAACATTTAGAAATTGAAGGAAGTGGCATATATGATATCCATGACCCTTCCGCAGCAGGTCATAGCGACATTGATTCTTTAACTACTGAAGTTACTACTATCAATAATAAGATAGGTAATACAGATATAGGAGTTGGTAAAACTATCACATCTGCAATTAAAGAATTACAAGATAATGATAGTTCAAGAGTTACTTCTGTTGATGGTCAAACTGGCGACGTTGATTTAAGCAGTGTATATGCTCCAACTAGTCATACCTCCGTTAGAGCAACAGATGTAACCTTAGGTCATGTTACTTTAACTGATACTATAGATAATAATGAAACCGCATCTGCGGGAAAGGCTGTAACACCGAATGCCGTTAAAACCAAAATTGATGCATTAACGACATTAATTAATCAAGTGGATGGAAGAATACCATCTTTAACAGGGTATGTACAAAATGTAAACGGTCAGGTTCCAGACCCCTCTGCCGCAAATGGTAGAGTAGATATTAGAGCGCAGCATATTCCATATAGTGGTACAACTAGTGGTATGACGGCAACCAATATTCAAGATGCTATTGATGAATTAAAAGCAACTACCGATAACTTCTCGGAAATAGAAGCTAAT